>Ga0136612_10000772_pt1 | contig 12488 bp, 14 predicted proteins | sample AntDryUQ224A2306_2_FD_106644 | JGI IMG/M metagenome (GOLD analysis project Ga0136612, IMG submission 106644) | Polar desert sand microbial communities from Dry Valleys, Antarctica - metaG UQ224A (23.06) | ecosystem: Environmental > Terrestrial > Soil > Desert | place: Antarctica: Dry Valley...
CATCGCAGTCACGTTCGGTATTCTGGTGGCGTTTCAGCTGCCGAGGATCGTCCAGGTGACGCTTTTTCTCTGGAACACGTTCCATGTGGCGCGGCAGAGCTGCGGGATCCTCTCGATCTACCGGCATCGCGCCGGCGTGTCGGACGCGAAGCACCGTGACATCACCAACTTCGCCATCATCTCGACCTGTCTGTGGCTGTCGTTCTGGAACATTCAGACGCACGATGGGTTCGACCCGCTCTACCTCCTCTCCGCAAACTATCCGTCGTACGTGCGTCTGGTGCTGGGAACGATTGCAGCGGTCGGCTTGACGCGCCTGGCCATGTCGATCTGGAGCCGGATCCGCGAAGGGAATGCGCCGCGGCTTCCGGAGACGCTCTTTCTCATCACCAGCATCATCCTGTTCACCCCCTTTCTCTTCGTGAAGTCGTCGATTCAGGCCACGAGTTTCATGCTGCTGCCGCACTACCTGCAGTACCTGGGGATCGTCTGGCTGATCAACCGGCGGAGATTCCGCGAGCCGGAGGGGTCGAGCAGGCAGCGCGCGCTCCAGAAGGTGAGCGCAAACGCGCCGCTGCTGCTCAGCGTTCTGATCGGGGTCGGCGTGGCGACAATCGCCTCGAAGATTTTCCTCGATAAGTTCTCTCATCCGCTGATGTTCGAGAGCCTCTACCTGCTCATCGCGCTCGAGCATTTCTATCTCGATGGGCTCATATGGGCCTTCCGCGATCCTACCGTCCGTAAGTCTCTTGGTCCCTGGCTCAACACGTACGACCCCGCGTCCGAACGGGCGGCCTGAGTCTGCGCGCTCTCTTCAAGTCCCTGGCCTGGCTCGAACCGGTCATCGAGCTGGCGCGGCTGGCCATCTTCGCGATCTTTATCGCGCTTGTCGTCGCCGCACTGATCGCAGCTGTTCGTGGCGCGCCTGAGGGACTCCTTCGCCGCCGCGCAAATCTCCTCACTGGATATGTCCTCCTTGTTACGTCCCTCACCGGTGTGACCCAGGTCGACGCATGGCCGTTCACGACGTGGGCGCTGGTGCATACGCTCCGGTCGCCGCTGATGCACTCGTACGAGTTTGAAGCGGTCGATGCTGCCGGGCAGGTACACGCGGTCGACCCGCGAATTCTCCAGCCGATCGCCACGGAGGAATTCGGAGCGTGGGTCGGGAGTCTCCAGCGGCTTCCACCTGAGGCCCGGGCGGAGGTAGCGCGTTTCCTCTACCAGCGAGCCGAGGCTTCAAGGCGAAACTTCCAAAGTGGCTCGTTTCCGTCCAATGACTGGCTGTTGGGGCGGCTCTCCGCTCCGTATCATTTCCAGGCGCGGCGGGTCTGGGCGAAGCCTGGTGACGTGCCGTCCGCTCCTTTCGTCGCGTTTCAGATCGTTTTCATTGAATGGGACCTCGAGGAGAGGCACCGGCTCGGACGGTCGGCAGTTCGCCGCCACGTGATTGCGGAGTACCGTGCCGATGCTTGAACGTCTGGTGGCGTGGTGGGACCGCTTCTGGTTTGACCCGGAGACACCGGTCAATCTCGCAGTGACTCGGGTTCTACTGGCGCTGGCGGCGTTATGGGTGGTGCTTTCCCGGCACGATCTGCCTTCGGTTCTCGAGTTCCCGCGCGCGATTTGGTCGACCGTTCTGCCGGAGCGGCGCTTGCGCTTTTTTATGGTCTTCGATGTGACCACGGAGAGGGTCCTCTGGCTGCTTCTCCACGTGGCGCTGATCGCGCTCATTGTCGGACTGGGTACCCGGTGGGCGGCGCTCGCTGCCGGGCTCCTGCTGTATCACTTCGGCGCGATGGAGGCGATCATCTGGACCGGGAACCCGTATCTGCGCGGGTACACGATTCCGTCCCTGGGCCTCCTGATCATCGCCGCCTCGCTTTCAGCGGGTGCGTTCCGGGGCGAGAGCTCAGGTCATCACCGATGGCCGCTGCGATTGATCCAGGTTCTCTTCGCGCAGATCTACTTCTTCTCGGCGTGGGCGAAGCTCTACCGGAGCGGCGCGGAGTGGCTGTCAGCTGGAAACATGCGGAACTACATCATCGGGATCGACCAGATGCTGGAGCTGCCGCACACGAAGCTGAACCTCTGGATCGCGGACAATTCAGGGGTGGCGGTGTCGATGGCCGTCTGCGGGTTGCTCATCGACCTGCTGTTCCCCCTGGTGCTGGTTTCGCGTGTAGCCCGATGGATTCTGCTGCCTGTGGTGGCGCTGTTCCACGTCGCCAACGGGCTGATCTTTCACATCTGGTTTCAGAATGCGCCCCTGCTGCTGATGTACGTCGACTGGAACGGCATGATTCGCAGGCGGTAGAATCCCTTCAAATGCCCGACATCGTGACGTTCGTGCAGGAGCTGCTCACAGCTGTGATCCGGGTGTGGACCGACCCTGTGAACCTCGTGCGTTATGCGGCCATCGCGGCCATGCTGGGGATCTGGTTTGCTGTGAGGAAACGGCGCGACGGGCGCTGGCCATCGCTGGCCACGCGCGACGCGGCCACGGACGCGTTGTACACGACCTTCTACCTGGGCGGAATCTATGCGTTCTTCATCGCGCTGCCTCTGTTTGCGGCAATGACGGCGCTGGTGCGGAAGTTCGTTCCCGCCTTGCAGCTCAACCTGCTTCAGGGTCTGCCGGTGATCGCGCAGGTGATCCTCGTGTCGCTGGTCATGGATTTCATGGCCTACTGGTGGCACCGGTGGGTCCATGGCACCTCTCTTCTCTGGGCTTTTCACTCGATCCACCATTCGCAAACCGAGCTCACGCCGCTGACGAACTACCGATTTCACTTCGTCGACATGATCACGCGATCGCTCGTGCAGCTCGTGCCGGCTGTGATCCTCGGGCCTGCGCCCGGGGTCCTTCTCGCCGCGGTGTTTCTGGAGACGTCGCTCAACGCCCTCGCGCACGCGGATGCCGGATGGTCGTTCGGTCCGGTGGGACGTCTGTTCGTCAGTCCGCAGTTTCACAGGGTTCATCACTCCACGCAGCCGGTTCACCTGCGATCCAATTTCGGTCTCACTTACAGTCTCTGGGATCATTTCTTCGGCACGGCGAATTACGCAGCCGGTCGGCCCGCCGCGTATGGAGTCGAGGAAACGGTGCCGCGAGGATTCTTCGCGCAACTTCTCCATCCGCTTCGGGCTATCCGCCGCCGTCCCCGAGTGGCCGCGCCCCTCGGAGCGGCGCCGCTGACGTGAATCACGCCAGGCTCCAACTCCTGATCGGGAGGGTCTTCTACGACGTGGCGGCCGCGCAGACTGCGCCGCTGGTCAGCGCCGGCAGCGAGCACGGTCTGTACGCGGCGCTGGCCGCCAGGGGCACCGGAGCCGCCGAGCTGGCCCGCCTCAAGGGGCTCGATGAACGATTCGTCCGCTCGTGGCTGTTGAATCAGGCCGCGGCCGGATACATCAGCTACGACGCGGGCAGCGACACCTATTCTCTGGACGCGGAGCAGCGCGAGCTGTTCGCGAATCCAGATGGTGACTGGTCCATGGTCGGCGCGTTTGATTTCGCAGTGGCGCTCGCGAAGCGGAGCGCGGTGGATGAGTCGCGGATGCCGGAGATCGTGGCCCGCCTGGACCCCGGCAAACCCAGGCGTGTCGTGCGATGGCTCCAGCACCTTCACCAACTGCTGACATCCGGTGCATCCGTGCTCGAGATCGGCAGCGGCACGGGCGACGTCCTGCTCCATCTTTCGGAATTGTTCCCGCAGTCGACCTTCCTCGGCCTCGATTCCAATCCTGCGGCGACAGCCGTTGCCGAAGCGGAGCGTGTCAGGCGCGGCGCGCGTGCGCGGTTTCAGAGCGGTGACCGCGTCCCTGATGGTCAGTTCGACGTGGTGTTGACCATCGACACGTTGCACGACATCCCCGGGCCCGAGCGGTTTGCCAGCGCCGTGCGCGATGCGCTGCGTGCGGACGGGTACTGGATCATCGCTGAGATGAAGGCTGGAAATGATGTGACCGAGAACCTCAATCCAGTCGGGCGGGCCCTCGCTGCCGTGGACGCGCTCTACTGCTTCCCCGCGTCTGGAATGGCCCGCGGTGCTCTAACCGGTGAGCGCGGCCTGCGCGCCATCCTCGATAGCGCGGGCTTCAACGATGTTCGAATCGTCGATGATCCACAGAGGCTCGTGCTCGAGGCCCGCAGGTGAGACTGGCTGACATCGGGGAACTGGCGAAACTCGGCTCATTCGCGATGTTTCTCATCCTCGGTGTGCGGCTGGCCGTTGCTCCTGAGGGGAGGCGGCGGCGCGCGGCGACGGTCTTCATTGCCTGTTTTCTGATCATCAATTCCTTCGCGGGGATCTCCCAGATCGACAACTGGCCGTTTACCGCCAATACGCTTGCCGTGGGGCGCGGGCGCGTCAATTCCCGTTCGTACGTCACGAGGTTCTACGGTGTGGATGCGAAGGGGCGAGAGTGGGCGCTCGACCCGCTGACCTGGTCGCCTGTGTTCGATTCCATCCTCCAGTACTGGGTGGAGTCGCGATACCCATCCGATCCGAGACAGCAGAAGGAAACAGCCGAGTTTCTGCTGCGGAAGGCGAATGAGGGGCGGGCCAGGCTGTACGCCGGCCGCGGCATCGGTTTCGAAAAACGAATCGGGCCTCTGCATGCCCCGTACTGGTGGCTGAGGGCGCGAAATCGTCAGGTACCGCCGGAGCCGTACGTAGCGGTGCGTCTTTACCGCGATCGCTTCTCGGTGGCCGCCATGGCCGCCGGCAGCGAGCGTTATGACCGGGAGCTCATTCGCGCGTGGGGACGATGATCCGTCGCGCCGCAGTGCTCTGGGATCGCGTGTGGTTCGCGCCGGTCTCAGCGCGTATGTTCCGCGCCACCCGTTTGATCCTGGCGCTGCAAGCGCTCTGGATCATCCTTTCCAGACCGGACATCCCCTCCCTCACGTCCTGGCCGGCGGCGTTTTTCCCCGCGTCGGAGAGGATGATGTATCTCCGTTTCGGGATTGTGCAGGGAACGACGGTGTTCGAGTGGCCGCTCTACGCGCTGCTGCACCTGTTGCTCATCCTGATCGTGGCGGGTTTGCGGTGGCGCGCCGTCCTCTTTGCCGCGGGACTGCTGCTCTACCATTTCGCCCCCTTCGAGGAGATTATCGCCGGCATTCCCCACACCAGCTTCGGCGGACTGACGGTTTCGGCTGTGGGTCTGATGTTGCTCTCGTTCGTTCGCCAACCGGGCGCGGAGGAGACGTCCCCACAGGACCGATGGCCGGTGGTGTTGATTCAGCTGTTCTTCACATTCACCTACTTTTTCGCATTTCTGGCGAAGTTGCGATGGGCTGGACCGGGCTGGTTTACCGCGTCGAACATGCAGTTCTGGGCGCTCGTGAACTATGGTTTCTCGCAGCCCCCTCTCGCGCGCGCCCTGGCATCCAGCACGTTGATCTGCTGGGCGGCCGCGATCGGTACTCTTCTGTTCGAGGCGCTGAGTCCACTGGCGGTCTTTTCGAGCCGCTTCCGTGTGCTCTGGGTGGCCGCGGCGGTGCTCTTTCACCTGGGCATCGCGCTGACGCTCAACATCGCGTACACGAGCACTCCACTGCTGCTGCTGTTCGTCGACTGGGATCGAGTCAGCGATTGGCTGCGCTCTGCGCGATCACTCCGAAGATCGCCCGTCGAAGCTGGATCGTGAAGCGAATCAGCGCCGATCCGAGCCGAACATCGGCACGGAGCAGGCTCACCGCAGCGGCGGTGAGAACTCGTGCGCGCGCGCCCGGGATATCTCCCGGGGGCGGGACGAATTGACCGGCAATCTCCACGGCCTCGATCCGGCCCACGATCTGATCGGGGGATAGCACCGGCCCGTCGCAGAGGGAGTTTGCATCTCCGCGGAAGAGCCACCACCCCCGCTGTCCGCCGGCTGATTGCGCCGCGAGGCGGTGAACGACGACATTGTCATCGAGAAGAAAGGCGGCGATATCACCGGGGACGAGCTCAGGGCTGCATCGGATGCGCACAGTCTGTCCCGGCGCGATGGCCGGGAGCATGCTGCCCCCGTTGAACGACGTGACCAGCTCACGTCCGCTCCGACGCCATAACTTCGCGACCGCGGCAAGCTGCTCCCCGCCCAGGACTTCCAAGGTCTCAGGCCGGGATGCTGGTGGCGGCCGGCTCGTCGATGAATCCGGCTTCGAGCTTCGTCTGCTCGTCGAGGGTGAGCTCCTGGATTGCCGCGCCTGCGATCAGGCGGAATGCGCGGTTGGCCTGTGTGACGGCGCGAATGACTTCCAGCAGGTTGCGGCGGTCCTGCCGGCCCAGCTCCGTGACCCAGCGATTGCCGTACCGGACGTGTTGGATCTCGTCGGCGAGCTGCGCGTCGAACAGCTGGACGAGATCCTCTTCGCCAGCGTCTGCGGCCTGATCGATCGCTTCGCGGATGGCCTGAATCCCGGCGGCCTCGAAGCTCCGATTCTGAACGGCGAGGCGGCCCACGAGCGTGGGGATGCGGGTGATCATCCTGTACTCGAAATTCAGGACGGGAAATTCACCGACCTTGCCGCCGCGCTGCTCGAAGTGGCGTCGGAACATCTCCACATGACGTGCCTCGTCCCATGCCTGCCTGGCGATGGCCATACGCAGCTCCCACGGCGCATCGGGAAAATCCGTGAGGTTCCTCGCGCAGATCTCGATTCCGTTGACTTCTTCGTTCATCTGCCGGTGCATGAACTCGGTGAGCATCCTTCCGTCGTCGTCGTAGATGTTCTCCATCTCGGCCCAGACCTGCTTCACCTCGAAGCGCTGGTCACGTGCAGGAGGATCAGCGAACAGCTCAGGATCGAGCTCGGTCACGGCGCCACTCCGGTTTGCGGTTCATCCGGGACGAGAGAACGGAACCCTGCCTGCCGGAGGATTTCCTCCACTTCTTCATCAGAGAAGCCGGCCAGCTTGCGGTCTTCGATGTTCACCGCCGGGATGGTCTTGGTGTGGTCCTGCAGCGTACGTCCGACAGCGTTGACCTCGCCGTCCTGAGCCGCAAAACGGCTGTTCACTTCGGCGATGAAGCGAACGGCCATGGCCACCTTCATGAGGACGCGGCGATCCTGTTCGGCCAGCCGCTTGATCCATCGATTCGCGAAGCGGACATGCTGGATCTCGTCGGCCAGGATGCCGTCCAGTACCGCGCTGGTCTCTTCGTCGCCGATACCGCTGAACCCGCGCGCCAGGCTCTTGACCACATCCATGGCGCCGGCTTCGAACGTCCGGTTCTGCGTGGCCAGCCGGGCCGCGATCGTATCGAGCGAGCAGGTGATGGACCACTCGAGAGTGGCGATCGGGAACTCTCCCTTGTATCCGCCCATCTCGACGAGACGGCGATGGAGGACCGCCACGTGGCGCGCTTCGTCCCACGCCTGGCGGGCCAGCTCCATCCGCAGTTCCCAAGGCGTCTCGGGAAACTCGACCAGCATCTGCGCCGCGATGTCGAGGCTGGTGATCTCGTTGCTCATGTGCCGATGGACAGTCTCCCGGGCCCCTGCCTCGCTGTCACGATCGTACTCGTGCATCTCCGTGTCGCGACGGACTACAAGGAAGCAGTCGTCGCGGGCCGGATCATCGCGGAGCCGGATTCCTTCGAGCTCGATGTATCCGATTTCCATGTCGATCACCTCATGCAGATACGACGGAGTGGATGCCCATCTCGCGGGCTCGCATCGCCGTTGCGTCAGACGCGCCGATCTGAAGCTCGTCGCGCAGCGCGAGCGAGTCGGCAACCTGCCGCTTCAATTCAGGCAGGATCCGTTCGATCACCAGCACCGACGGCGCATCGAGAAGGCGGTCCGTCTCCGCGAGGTAACGTTCGTAGCGCGCCATCAGCCCTGGAATCACCACGTCGTAGAGAAGGGTCAGCCGCTCGGCGACGTCAGGGGACACTCGCATCCGATCGAGAAGCTGCAGGTAGTCCGGGGTGGCCTGACGGGTGTAGTGCTCGGGCTGACGCAGCTCGAATGTCCGTTTACCGAGCCAGTCGGCGTGCTGGGCGTGATCGTAGATGTGCCGGCCGAACATCACCTTGAGCTCCATCTGCGGGGTGATGGGAGTCCACCGGGCGATGGTTTCCATGAGGTGCACTTCAATGAAGCGGAACGTTCCGATCGCGTCCGCCCTGTCCCTGACGTTCAAAGTTTCCCTCCCAATCGGGATTCGATGAGAGCGGCCGTCTCATCGGGATCTGCCGGTTTCAGATGAAAGATTTGCGCTGACGATACCATGCGCGCGAGCTCGAACACGCGCTGCGTTCGCGGAGCGCTGACAAGCGAAGACGCGGTCGGCTGGAGGCGCGCCAATACACCGCGGTCGCCGGCTCCGGCTACCAGCTCCGGTCGTGCCGCAAACCCCTCCAACAGTACGATTGCGCGCAGCGGAACGGCGTGCGGCGCGGGAGTCGTGAGTACTGATTCGAAATCGATTCGCAACGCGTCGGCCGGAACCTGGAGCCCTCGCTCCCGCAATGCCGTGTCCACGGCGCGGGCGCGAATTCCGGGCTTAATCCCCACCGGGCGGCGGAAGGGCTGCAGCATTCCCGTTGCCGGCACGTAGCACGCCGTCTCGTCGCCCAGGAGCGCATGGCCGCGTGCCGCCAGCGCCATGGCCGTGGTCGATTTTCCGAAGCCCTTGGGCCCGATGAACATCACGCCGCTGCCGCCGATGTCGATCGTCGCCGCGTGAAAGAAGATCGCGTCGCTGCGCAGAAGGTAGATGCGGTTGAGGATCAGAAGCGCGATCGCCAGCCGCCACCCGTCCCGCAATCGCAGCCGGCACTCCCATCCTCGAAGGGAGAGCGCCGGCTCGTCATCGCCCTTCCACGCCAGCCGGGTCCATCCGTCATTGGATTCGATCAGCCGGAAGGGGAAGTCGGGGCTATCGTTGGCGAGGATCAGGTCATCGACGGAGAAATCGATGGGCGCTCCGTCCGGAGAGGAAAACCTCGCCAGACAGCCTTCCGGGTCGAAGGTGATGGTGACAACGAGCCTGAGAGACCGCTGCGAGGAGAACGGGCTTCCAAGGACGCGCCGGGTGGCGTCGAAGACTTCGCGGTCAGTCGTTCGAACCTCGAGGACCAGCCCCAGCGAATATCGTTCGCAAAAAAAATCCCGGAGCGGCTGTTCCGGCTCCGGGATCTTCGGCGACTCGTTTGGGGTGCTTCCCGATTCGTTCGGGGTCAAGTTGTCTGGTTCAGCAGCCGCCCGTAACCCACCAGACTGCCATCGACTGCGTCAGCTGGAAGGTATTGAGGATTTCGCGCTCGGACATGACCTTGATGCGCGGGGTCTCGTAGACCGGACGATTCGACTTCGGGTCCTGATTCACCGGGGTAGAGGCAGGTACAGTCTGAGGCATTGGCTCCCCCTATCATTTCGACTCGTAAGTGTCGGGTTGTGCCGCCCATTCTAGGCGTGTGAGGTTAACCCGTCAACCAGAAGTCCCATCGACATCAGGTCGGCGAGGGCCGCCCGGATCTCTTCCTGTTCCGGCTGGGACTGGGCCGTCTCGAAGGCCTCCTCGATCCCGGCCAGCAGGTCATCCACGGTGCGTCCCTCGCAGTTCCGCCAGATGTAGGTCATGGTGGAATTCAGAAGGTAGAACTGAGCCGAGACAGGGTTGAACAGCATCAACTCCTGCTGGAGCGGAGCTTCCTCGATCTTGGGATTGCGTTGGAGACCCGGCATCCGTCACTCCGATTTCTGAATTTCCGCGAGAGTAACGGCGCGGCGGGCGTGGAGTCAAATCGGGTCGCGGGTCACTCTGCCGGCGTTCCCCGCCAGCGCAGAGCTGATCTGCATGAGGACGGTCGGAATTGGAAACCCGCCAATGGTCTCGAGCCCTTCGCGGGTCGCGATCTCGATGTTCGGCAGCGGATCGTGAACGATGTAGCCGTCCTGGCGCAGCGTGGCCAGGTTGCGCTTCGCGGCGGGATGCTCCCACATCAATTCGTTGGCGATGGGGACGAACAGCACGGGCTTGTCCGTGGCCAGGATGAGCGCGCAGATGAGCTCATCGGTGATTCCGTGCGCCACTTTGCCGATGATGTTCACGGAGGCTGGATAGACCAGGACGAGGTCGGCCGCGCGCGAAAGCTCGATGTGCGGCACGAACGCTTCCGGACCGGTATCGTCCATCTCGATGTACACCTTGTGGCGGCTGGCCGTTTCCACGGCATACGTCGACACCAGCTTCGCGGCGGCTCGCGACAGCACGACCTGCACGTCGTCGGCGGCATGCTTGAGCAGCGAAAGGATGAATGCCGGGAGCATGAAGCTCTGGTAGCCCCCCGAGGCGCACAGGAGAATCTGACGGGCACGTTTTGGTTGCATGCTTGAAATTCTACTCGCGGGCTCAGCCGAGCCCGTATACCTCGAGCCACTGTCGGAGCGCGTAGAGGCGCCAGACGCCGCGAAAGTCTTGATGGCGTCCGTCGATGTAGTCGCGCACGAACTGTTCCGCCGCGGCCGCTCGCAGGAAGGGAGAGCGCCGGATCGTGTCACTGCGGACGGCGTCGAGGACATCGTCTCGCAGATCGCGCCGCAACCATTCCGATTCCGGAGTGATGAACCCCATCTTGTCGGGTCGGTCGACGATTGAAGCGGGAACGTATTTCCGGGAGGCGTCGCGCAGGATGCGCTTGCGGTGGCCGAAGCCGACCTTCATGGCAGCCGGGATCGTGAACGCCAGTTCCACGAGTGGATGATCGACGTAGGGGAGCCGTGCCTCGACGGAGTGGGCCATCCCGGAGCGGTCGCTGAAGAGGAAGAGCGGCCTGAGCGAGCCGAACTGCAGATCGCGGTACATCTCGCGGTCGAAATGGGAGGGCCAGGCCCGGATCGCGTCGTTCCGAGCGGCGTTCTCCTCGCTCTGTCGAAGGACGACGGAGCGGAACGCTCCTTCGTCGATCCAGTTGTACCGCCGGTAGGAGAGTCCCAGTCGCCGCACCAGGTTTCCGACCGCGGGCCGGACGATGCCGCCCCACAGCAGGGAAGGGATCGAGCGCCGATGATTTGCCGAGAGGATGCGTGCCTCGCGGGCGAAGCCGCCCCATCGCCCGCGAAGAAGGCGCTCGCGCCAGACGATCAGCTCATGCTTTCCGTACCCGCCGAAGATCTCGTCGGAGCCCTGACCGTCGAGTACGACAGTCGATCCGTGGCGACGCGCCAGCTCGAAGGCGCGGTACTGCGCGCAGACCGTGGATGCGATCAGCGGCTCTTCCTGCACCCGCGTGATCTCGCGCACGCTGGAGCGCAACCAGGCCGCGTCCATCGTGGTGCGATGGTTGGGAATCTGCGTCGCCTCCACAAAATCATCGACGTATTGCGACTCGTCGAACGCGGCGTAACGTGAGCGGTCGAAAGCGAGAGTGTAGGAATCATGCTGCCGCGGCTCGAGCGCGTGCAGGATTCCCGTGACGGCGGCTGAGTCGAGACCTCCTGAGAGGAATGTCCCCACCTTCACATCGGCACGCACATGCAGGCGAACCGACTCGGTGAGCGCTTCCTCGACCGCGCCTGCTGCTTCGTCGTAAGTACGCGGACGCGACCGCGCTTCGTCGTACCGCGGCGCTTCCCACCACTTCACGAAGCGCGGCGCAGATGCACTCCCGTCCAGCGGCAACTCGAACATCGTGGCCGCCGGCACGCTGAAAATCCCGGAGTAGAACGTCTCTTCGTTCAGGTGCGAGCGATGCCCATGCAGATACTCATAGAGATATCGTTGGTTCGCGGTCCGCTGCGCCTGTGCCGCAAGGATGGCCTTGATCTCCGACGCGAACAAGATCCGTTCCGGCTCGACGGAATAGAACAGCGGTTTGATGCCGAAGCGGTCGCGGCTTCCTACGAGCAGGCGGCGGTGGAGATCGACCAGCAGAATGGCCCACATTCCGCGGAACCTTGTGAAACAACCCGCACCCCACTCCGACCACGCGGCAAGAATCACCTCGGTATCGCCGTGCGTACGGAACTGGTGCCCCCTCGCAGCGAGCTCGGCTCGAAGCTCCACGAAGTTGTAGATCTCGCCGTTGAAAGCGAGCCATGAAGTGCCGTCCGCCGATGGCATTGGCTGGATTGCCTCCCGCCCGGTGTCCTGGATCGCCAGCCATCGGAAGGCCAGCGCGACGCGCGGCTGCGGACCGCCGTCCTCGAGGCTCTCGAGGCGGCGCGTGGAGAGCGCTTCGTCGACGAGGAGGAATCCCTGGCCGTCAGGCCCTCGCGGCGCGAGCTGCGCGTGCATGCGGCGCAGCGCGTCGATCGTGTCGCGCTCAGAACGACCAAGGGTGAGGATTCCGCTCAGGCCGCACACGTGGAGCTCAGAACCCCGCCGTCAGACGCCGCAACCGGAACCGCCACCGATCGACCCCAGTGCGGGGGACGGCTTCGACCCAACCGTCCGCCGTGTAGATCCGGATCGTTCCGCTGTTCGAAGTCACGGTGCCACCAGGATGTGGTGAGGCACCCTCATGGAACGAAGTCGCATCGG
>Ga0136612_10000773_pt1 | contig 12487 bp, 10 predicted proteins | sample AntDryUQ224A2306_2_FD_106644 | JGI IMG/M metagenome (GOLD analysis project Ga0136612, IMG submission 106644) | Polar desert sand microbial communities from Dry Valleys, Antarctica - metaG UQ224A (23.06) | ecosystem: Environmental > Terrestrial > Soil > Desert | place: Antarctica: Dry Valley...
ACGGTCGCGCGGCGGTGCGGCGATTCCTCGACAATCTCCTGCGTCGAGGCGAACGCCAGCCGCTTCTCCACCCGCTCGACCTGCGCCCTGACGCGCTCGCCGGGAATGGTGCCGGAAACGAGCACGACCTGCCCCTCGTGCCGTGCAATCATGCGACCGCCGGCGGCGGGCTTCTCGATCAGCAGTTCGACGATTGCGCCCGGGGAGAGGCTCACCGCCGGGCTCCAGGCACCGGCCACAAAATCGTCATTCGTAAGCAATCACGGGAACGCCCAGCGCCTCACGCACCAGCCGCTCGAACGCCGCGACGGTCGCGCGTGAGCGAACCTCCGGCAGGAGCCGGGATCCGAAAGCGGCAAGCTCCTCTTCCGCGTCGCGCCGCAATGCCCTGGCCGCGTTCGCGTCGATGGTGCCGGTCGACGCCTCGATCACCCGCCTGTCGATCCGGGCGAGGTCATCGATGATTCGGGCGCGCGCATCCCCTCGCGCCTGCCGGGCCTGAACGTTCATGGCCTCCAACTCCCGCACAACCTCATCGATCACGGTGTCGAGCGCCACCGGACGGTGGGGACCCGATCGGAGAGTCGTGAGACGGGCGACGGCACGCTCGATGTGCGACGCCAGGGGCGCCTTCCTGGGCGGCGGCTCCGCGGCGTCGGCAGGGGGCCCGTCGCCCAGCACCCCGACCGCCCGGCGCCACCCATCGAAGAGCTCCAAGACGTCCGCCTCACAGAACTCGATCCGGATCGGCCGCCTGCGCGGACCTTTCCTGTAATACCGCTCGCAATATTGATCGATTGCACGGAAGACGACTTTCAAGGGAATGCCCAGAGCCGCCCAGCCGCAGACCTGTTCGAACGCAGGACCCACGATGCGGACGAGATGACCTTCGTTCTTTCGGCACAGGTAGGTTTCTATTTCCCGGCAGTACTCAGCAGTGTCCATGCGCCCGGTGTCAGTCAGCTCTCTTGTCCATGTTGCGCGACCAGATCAGGCGCAGGCCCTGGAGGGTCAGATCCGGATCGACCCGCTGAATGGCAGCGCTTTCGCCGGCAATGATGGTTGCCATTCCTCCGGTCGCGATACAGGCCGCGCTGTCTCCCTTCTCGAGTTCGAGCCGCATCCGCGCGACGATGCCGTCGACCATCGAGACATACCCGAAGAACAGTCCCGACTGCATGGACGTCACGGTCGTGCGCCCGATGACGGCCGGCGGCTTCCGGACGTCCACTCGCGGCAGCCGCGCCGCGCGCTGAAACAGCGCGTCTGCGGAAATGCCGATGCCTGGACAGATGACCCCGCCAATATAATCGCCGGAGAGCGAAATGGCGTCGAACGTCGTCGCAGTGCCGAAATCCACCACGATGACCGGCGTGCGGGTCGCGCGCCCATACGCTTCGTACGCAGCGACCGCATTGACCACCCGATCCGCGCCGACGTCCGACGCCGGCGAGTAGAGCACCGGCATTCCGGTGTTGCTGCCGGGATCGACGGTCAGAGGCGTCCGGCCGAAGAAGCGCTCCCCCATCTCCTCCATCGTGCGCGTCAGCGGCGGAACCACGGAAGACAAAATGATGCCTCCGACGCTGTCGATTGGAATGGCGCTTCGCTCGAACAGGTGCGTCACCAGGATCCCCACCTCGTCAGCGGTCCGCTCGCGCATCGTGGCGAGCCGCCAGCTCTCGGCGAGGCGCTCCCCGTCGAACACGCCAAGCACGATGTTCGTGTTACCCACGTCGATGGCTAGCAGCATCTTTCTCTATGCCCTCAGTCCCAGCGCAGCTCCCCCGAAATGATCCGTTCCACCCGCGTGCCCACCCTGACGAGCAGGGCGCCGTCGTCTGAGATGCCGGCCGAAGTTCCCACAACAGGGCCGTGTGCCGTCTCCCATTGCACGGCGGTACCCTCCGCGGAGGGCGCGAGCTCGCGCCAGCGCCCCAGCAGACGCTGCGGCCTGCCCGCGGCGAGCTCCGACACGCGCGCGGCGAGCGCCGCAAGGGTTTCGGCGAGCACCGGTCCGCTCTCCGGCGCCCGCCCCAGCTCGGTCTCGATCGACGTGGCCGCATCCCCAAGCTCCGGGGGATACGCCGCCGGCCGCAGGTTGATCCCGAAGCCAAGCACGATGTGCTGGAGTCCCTCCGCACCCGTCGACGCTTCCGCCAGAATTCCGGCGAGTTTCCGCCGGCGCACCGGAGTGCCCGATTCGACGACGACATCGTTTGGCCATTTGATGTGGACCGGCAGGCCGGTCGCCGCGCGGATGCCGTCGGCCACCGCGACACCTCCCGCGATGGTCAACAGCGGCGCCGCCGAAGCGGTGCGGCACACCACCGATGCATACAGTCCGGCTCCGGGCGGTGAAAACCATCGTCTTCCGAACCGGCCGCGCCCCGCTGTCTGAGCGGATGCGACGACGGTGGTCCCCTCCGACGCGCCGCGCTCGGCGAGCGCGGCCGCGACATCATTGGTGGATCCGGTCTCCTGAAAGAAATAGATCTGATCGCCGAAGGCGCCTCTGCGCTGCTCTGTCGCCCGCAGTGCCGCAGCCATGTCCTCCGGGATGGGTTCGGACATCCGCCTACGCCAGGGCTCCGAACACGCTCACCTCACCTACGCCGATCCTCCCGCAGGATCTGGCTCGAGCTCGAAGCTCAAATCCGACGCCGGCGCGGAGTGTGTCAGCGCGCCCACCGACACGTAGTCGGCGCCGGTCGCCGCCAGCTCTGGAATCCGGTCGAGCGTCACGCCTCCGGACACCTCGATTTTGGCGCGTCCGGCGATCCGCCGCACACCCTCGCGGATCTGCGCCGTCGAGAGATTGTCGAGAAGAATGACATCCGCGCCCGCCGCGATGGCCTCGTCCACCTGCCCGAGGCTCTGCGCCTCGATTTCAATCGGCATCTCCTGCCGCGCCGCCTTCATACGCCGCACCGCGGATTCCACCCCCCCACCCAGCCTGATGTGGTTGTCCTTGATCAAAATGCCGTCGTCCAGGCCGGCTCGATGGTTGGTGCCGCCCCCGGCGCGCACGGCGTACTTCTCCAGCGCCCTCAGCGTTGGTGTGGTCTTTCGCGTGTCCAGGATGGTGATCGTACCGCCCGAGGCGTCGACGAACCTGCGTGTCAGCGTTGCGATGCCCGAGAGGCGCTGGAGAAAATTGAGCGCCGTTCGTTCGGCCGTCAGCATCGCGGCGGCGGAACCTTTCAGCCTGGCGACGATTGTGCCGGAAGTGCAGCGATCGCCGTCGCTGCGGGTTGCCGTGAACGCGACGCCTGGATCGAGCTGCCTGAACGCCTCGGCGGCCACGTCGAGCCCCGCGATCACGCAGTCGGACTTGGCGAGGATGACTCCTTTCGCCCGCAGCGTTGCCTCGACGGTGGCCTCGGTCGTCACGTCACCCCAGCCGAGATCCTCCGCGAGGGCACGGCGGACCGCCTCGCGGTAGAGCGCGGGATCGAGCGGGGCGAACGGCACGGATTTCATGTCCGGCGCTCCTGCGCGACAGTTTCAGGAGACACGAGTGTCACGTCCACCTGCAGCGTGTCCGCGGCCTCCGTCTCGAGCCGCTGGATCAAACCCGACGCGCGCAGATCCGCCTCCACCAGGGGGAGGAGCGCAAGGAGGGCGGCCGGCGCGTGGACGATGGCGAGCGCGACCGGAGTCTTGAGGGGGCGCTGCTCCTCCGATTTCTTTTTGCGAATCGCCCCCAGCACCGCGGTCGCAAAGTGCAGCGCGTCGACGCCTCCTGCATCCTCGACGTGCCCGCACGAGGCGAGCACTTCCTCCGGCGTTGGCCAGGGGGCCCTGTGGATGGAACCCTCGCGCCACCACGACCAGACCTCCTCCGTCACGAACGGCAGAAACGGGGCGAACAGACGGAGCATGGTCGAGAGGGCGACTAGCAACGCGCCGTTCGCGGATGCGGCGAGGTCGGCACCCTGGTCGCCGTAGCGGCGGCCCTTCACCAGTTCGAGATAGTCGTCGCAGAACGTCCAGAAAAACGATTCGGTCCGTTCGAGTACTCGTGTGTACTGGTATTGCTCGAGATCCACGGTGGATTCACGAACGATCGCCGCCAGCGACGTGAGGAGCCCGCGATCGACGGCGGCCGTCGCCTGCCCGTGAGGCTCGGGGCTGACGAGCACGAACTTCGACGCATTCAGAAGCTTGATCGCGAGTCGGCGGCCGACTTTCATCTGGGCAGGGTCGAAGGCCGTGTCCGTTCCCGACCTGCCGCTTGCGGCCCAGTAACGGACACCGTCGGATCCATGCTCCTCGAGCAGCCCCATGGGCGTGACGACATTGCCCTTGGACTTCGACATCTTCTTGCGATCGGGGTCCAGCACCCAGCCCGAGATCGCGGCGTTCTTCCATGGCAGCGATCCGAAGTCGAAATGGGAGCGCAGCACGGTGTCGAAGAGCCACGTGCGGATGATGTCGTGCGCCTGCGGGCGCACATCCATCGGGAACACGCGTTCGAACAGGTCGGGATCCTCTTCCCACCGCCCGGCTATCTGCGGTGTCAGCGACGACGTGGCCCAGGTATCCATCACGTCGGGGTCACCGGCGAACCCGCCCGGCTGGTTCCGCTGGTCAGCCGCGAATCCTGCGGGTACCTCTGTGGAGGGATCGAGCGGGAGCTGATCCTCCGACGGAAGGAGACGCGCGTCGTAATCAACGGACCCGTCCGCCCGCAGCCGGTACCAGAGCGGGAACGGGACGCCAAAGAACCGCTGCCGGCTCACGCACCAGTCTCCCGCCAGCCCGTGCACCCAGTTTTCGAACCTCGCCTGCATGTAGGGAGGGTGCCACTCGAGCTCGCGCCCGCGCGCGAGCAGTTCCTCGCGATGCTCCATCGTCTTGAGGAACCACTGACGGCTGGTCAGGATTTCGAGCGGACGGTCCCCCTTCTCATAGAACTTGACGGCATGGGTGATCGGCCTCGGTTCTCCGACGAGTGCGCCCGATGCCTTCAGCAGTTCGGCGATCTGCGTGCGCGCCTTGAGGGCGGAGAGGCCGGCGAGCTGGTCGTACTGGTGTTGTGCGCGCTCGCGGTCGTGGGATTCCCATCCCGTTGCGCCGAACGTGAGCGGTTTGAGCGTGCCGTTGGACTGGATGATGGAACGCACGGGGAGGCCGAGTTCGCGCCACCACACCACGTCCGTCACGTCGCCGAAGGTGCAAATCATGGCGACGCCGGTCCCCTTTTCAGGATCGGCGAGCGCGTGCGCGCGGATGGGCACGCGGACCCCGAACAGGGGGGTGAGCACGTCGCTGCCGAAGAGGGGCTTGTATCGCTCATCGTCCGGATGTGCGACAAGGGCCACGCAGGCGGGAATCAGCTCAGGGCGGGTCGTGTCGATTTCGATCGCCGCGGCCGCCGGATCGCCGGCGCGGGGGAACCGGATACGGTAATACGCACCGGCCTGTTCACGGTCCTCGAGCTCCGCCTGGGCGACCGCGGTCTTGAAGTCGACATCCCAGAGCGTCGGCGCCTCCAGCTGATAGGCGAGCCCGCGCTGGAGAAGGCGCAGAAACGACAGCTGCGAAATCCGCTGGGCGCGGTGACCGATTGTCGCGTAGGTCATCGACCAGTCCACCGAGAGCCCCAGATACCGCCAGAGGTCCTCGAAGACCTTTTCGTCTTCGGCCGTCAGCCGGGCGCACAGCTCGATGAAGTTCGGACGCGAGACCGACACGGCCTGCTTCGGTGGCTTGTCGGGTGGGACGAAGGAGGGATCGTACGCCAGCGACGAATCGCACCGCACGCCGAAGAAGTTCTGCACCCGGCGCTCGGTGGGCAGCCCGTTGTCGTCCCACCCCATCGGGTAGAACACCGACTTGCCGCGCATGCGGTGGAAGCGCGCCACCACGTCGGTATGCGTGTACGAGAAAACGTGGCCGACGTGCAGCGAGCCGCTGACCGTCGGAGGCGGGGTATCCACCGAGTACACGTCGGCGCGGGGTCTCGTCCGGTCGAAGCGGTACGTCCCCTCCGACTCCCAGCGCGCCATCCACTTCTGCTCGAGACCTTCGAGCGCGGGCTTCTCGGGAACAGCGACAGGACGATTCAGCAAGCCATCTGGCATAAACGCTGATGGTATCCCACGGGGCAGCTGAGCGCGGGCTACGCGCTCTTGATCCGTGCGATCTCCTCACGCACGAGGCGTTCGGCCACCTCGGTGACGGTCTCACGGACCGCACGGTCGCCCATGCGCTGGATGACGCGCTGCACGATGTCCTCGACGAGCGCATCGGGTGGCGGCGCGAGGGCCGAGGGGGACACCAGCCGGTTCTGCTCGACTGACAGCAGCGTCGCGAAGGCTTCGGCGAGGGTCGGGAGGTGCACGGCGGGAGCAGGCTCGGCTGGTCTCGACACGTGCGGCGCAGGAACGGCAGGCGGCGGAGCGGGCGCCCCAGGCGTCTCGGGGGGCACCGCCTGCGGCACGGGCTCGCGCGGTGCCGCCTCGGGCAGCGGCCGGCTGGGCGAATCGACGGACGCGGCAGGTGGCGGAACCGGCGCATACGGCGCGGGCGGCCCCGACACCACGGACGGCGGGAAGTCGCGCGTCGGATCGAGCTCGATCGGCGGCGGTTCCAGCAGGGCCGGCCTGCGCGGATCGCCAGTGAGGTCCGGATCCCAGTCCGCAATCGCATCGAGAACCGCTGACGGCCCCGCGGGCGTATGGGGCAGCTGATGCGGCGGGTTCATGTCCACGGCCGGGCGTTCGGATCGCGCCGCCGGCGCGGAACCCGCCGACGGCGTGGCGCCGTCCATACTTGCGAACGCAGCGTCCAGGCGGTCGAAGTAGTCCTCCAGCGAGCCGGCAGCTGGCACGGCCGAAGGGGCGCTGGCGCCTGGCTGCGCTGAGTCCGACCGGCCAGAGGACGCCTGCGCCGACGGCGAAGGGGGGGTGACGGTCCAGACCCCCGCCGGCCGGCGGCCCGCAAGCAGATCCTTCACGCGGTTGATGACCATCTGCGGCTCGAACGGCTTCACGAGCACGCCGTCGCATCCCACGGCGCGGGCGCGGGCCTCATCCACCGGCTCGAAGGCGCCCGTCAGCAGCAGCACGGGAATGTGCGCGAGCTCCGGGTGGCTCTTGATGAAGGCCGCCACCTCGTACCCATCGTGTTCCGGCATCCCGACGTCCGCCAGCACGATGTCGGGGCGGTCCGCCTGGATGCTGGCCATCGCCTTCTTGCCATCGCCGACGGCGAGGACCTGGACGTCTTCGTCCGCAAACGTCAGCTCGATCACGCGCTGGATCGTCACACTGTCGTCCGCCAGGAGCAGCTTGTATGGCATATCAGACCCGCTCCGCGCGGTCGCGCACGTTCCCGGCGATGAAGTCGATGATTTCCTGCATGGGCGTGCCAGGCAGGAAGACGCCTCTCACGCCCGCTTCCTTGAGTCTTGGAATGTCCACGGCGGGAATGATGCCGCCAATGACCACGAGCACGTCGTCCAGCCCTTTCTCTCGCAGCAGCTGCATGATACGCGGGCAGATGTGCATGTGCGCGCCGGAGAGGATGGAGAGGCCAATCGCATCCGCATCCTCCTGGAGCGCCGCGGCGACAATCATTTCCGGCGTCTGCCGCAGGCCGGTGTAGATGACCTCCATCCCCGCGTCGCGCAACGCCCGGGCGATCACCTTGGCGCCACGGTCATGCCCGTCGAGCCCCGGCTTCGCAATAACGACGCGGATTTTCTGCATGAAGAACAGCTGCCGGCTACCAGCTCCTGATTTCCGAGTTCGAAGTTCAGCCTTGCGACTTCAGACGGTTTTCGGCTTCTGGTTCCAGCTCCCTGCTTCCAGCTTCCGACTCTTCACGCGCGATCGAGAATCGGCTGCGCAGCTGGCAGCTAGATGAGCGGCACTTCCTCGTACTCCCCCCACACGTCCCGGAGGGCGTCGCACATTTCGCCGACGGTCGCGTACGCCCGAGCGCAGTCGAGGAGAGGGTACATCGTATTCTCTTTTCCGCGCGCCGCGGCTCTGAGTGCATCGAGCGAGCGGTCAACTGCATCGCTGTCACGTGTCCTCTTCAGCTCCTCCAGGCGCCCGAGCTGCCGGTCGGCGGTACTGTCGTCGATGTACAGGATGGGGAACGGCGGCTCTCCCTCCTGCACGTGCTCGTTCACCCCGACCATGATCTTCTCGCGCTTCTCGAAGGCCTGCTGGAATCTATACGAAGCTTCGGCGATCTCGCGCTGAGGATAGCCTTCCTCGATGGCTTCCACCATTCCGCCCATGCGGTCGATCGTGTCGAAGTACTCCGTCGCGCCCCGTTCCATGTCGAGCGTCAGCCGTTCGACGAAGTACGAGCCCGCGAGAGGGTCGACGGTTCGAGTGACGCCGCTTTCGTGCGCGAGTATCTGCTGCGTGCGCAGCGCCAGCGTCGCCGCCTCCTCGGTCGGGAGCGCCAGCGCCTCGTCCAGCGAATTCGTATGGAGAGAGTTGGTGCCGCCAAGAACCGCCGCCAGGCCCTGTAGCGCGGTGCGCACCACGTTGTTGAAGGGCTGCTGCGCGGTGAGAGACACGCCGGCGGTCTGCGTGTGGAATCGCAGTTTCCACGACCGCTCGTCCCTGGCGCGGAACCGGTCGCGCATCACGTGAGCCCAGAGCTTCCTTGCCGCGCGAAACTTGGCAATCTCCTCGAAAAAGTCGCTGTGCGAGTTGAAGAAGAAGGACAGACGCGGCGCAACGTCGTCCACGTCGAGCCCGGCGTCGATGCCGTACTGGATGTACTCGATGCCGTCGCGCAGCGTGAAGGCGAGTTCCTGCAGCGCCGTCGAGCCCGCCTCCCGTATGTGGTAGCCACTCACCGAGACGGTGTTCCACCGCGGCACCTCGCGCGAGCAGAACGCGAAGACGTCGGTGATGAGCCGCATCGACGGCCGCGGGGGGTAGATGTATTCCTTCTGGGCGATGAACTCCTTCAGGATGTCGTTCTGAATGGTGCCGGAGAGCATGCGCCAGTCCGCCCCCTGCTTCGCGGCAACGGCCAGGTACATCGCAAACAGCATCGGCGCGGGGGAGTTGATCGTCATCGAGGTGGTGATGCTGCCGAGCGGAATGCCCTCGAACAGCCGCTCCATGTCGGCCAGCGACATGATGCTCACGCCGCATTTCCCGACCTCGCCGAGCGAGAGCGCGTGATCCGGATCCCTGCCCATCAGCGTGGGCAGATCGAACGCGACGCTCAGCCCGGTGCCGCCCGCGGCGAGCAGCGCCTTGTACCGCGCGTTCGTCTCTTCCGGAGTCCCGAACCCCGCGAACTGACGCATCGTCCAGAGCTTGCCCTGGTAGCCGGTCGGGTGAATGCCGCGGGCGTAGGGGAACGCGCCCGGGTGGTTGGTGTCGCGGTGGTAGTCGAACCGGGGCAGGTCGTCAGGCGTGTACAGGCGATCGATCGGACGCCCGGAAATGGTCGTGAACGGCACCGCACGTTCGGGTGCGCGCCGGAGCGCCGGCTCGAGCACCTCGCGTTCCCACCGCTGCTTGTCTGTTTCGGCCGCGGCGCGCTTCACGCATCGATTATACGTGCCACGTGCCACGTACTGCCTGTCTACGTGCGGCGTGCAACGTGCTGCTTGTCTACGTGCGACGTGCAATACGTGGCTGCGTGAGAGCGTGCTGCGTGCAACCCCCGCAGTTGCACGCAGCACGGTGAGAAACGTTATTGCCGGGTCGCGCAGATGGCGTAGGCTCGCCCTGTTACCGAAGCGGCCGTCGGCTGATTCAACCGGACGACCACCTTCCACGTGTTGCCCCACGGAAACGACGCCACGGTCGCCAGGACGGGTGATTCCGCGGTCGCACCGTTGTTGCTGTAGTCGAACCCGCCGCCAACCGGCACCTTGTTGAGCGGACAGTTCACGACCACCGCCAACGTCTGATACGCGAGGACGGTCGCGGTCGTCAGATTGGTCGGCACCACCTCGAGTCCACTCACGCCCGCCGGTCCTTGGGGACCCTGCGGACCCATGAAGCCCATCAAACCCTGCGGGCCCGCGGGCCCGGCCGGCCCGGCGACGCCCTGAGCACCGGTCGCACCCGTGTCACCCGAGGGCCCCTGCGGCCCAGGTGCGCCCTGCGGGCCTGTCGCGCCCACGGGGCCGGTCTCTCCGGCGGGACCCTGGGCGCCCACCTGTCCCGGCTCGCCCTGCGGGCCGACGGGACCGGCCGCGCCGACAGGACCCGCGGGCCCGGCGGGGCCCATCGGCCCCATTGGTCCCGGCTCCCCTTGCGGCCCGATAGCGCCGGTGTCCCCCTTGACACCCGCCACACCGATATCTCCCCTCAGGCCCGTCGCACCGATGTCACCCTGGTCACCCTTGTCACCCTTGGCACCCTTGGCTCCCGGGTCGCCCTTCTGTCCGGGAACGCTCGTCGGCTTTCCCTGCACGGCCATGTCGAACACGGCGCGATCCTTCTGCCCCTCGCCGCGGATGATCGTCAGCAGGTGGCTCCCGTCAGGGAGCGCGTCGGGGAGGTGCACGACGATCTCCCTGTCCATCCAGCTGATAACCGTCAGCGGATAGTCCTGGCACCAGACCTGCGCCGGCCGGTCGCCGAATCCTTTGCCGTGGATGGTCAGCGTGTCGTGAATTCTGCTCGACACGGTACTGAGAATGACCACGGCTTTGCGGCTCTTGTCGGAGTCGTCAGAGTCCGCACGCGCAGGAACGGTGGCGCTCATCACGAGCATCAGCGCTAACAGAATCGTGCGTTTCGATATGGACATACATTCCTCCACTTTTCAGGGTGAAGAACAGCAAGCACAGGACCAGCGAGCACAGCGGCTGGGCAACGTCTTTGCGCGCAGGCGCTTAGTTTAGGGCGGCCCGCCGAATCGTTGACTGCAACCAGGCACGCCCCGAGCGTGCAACTTCGGTGCACGGGCGCACAATCCTGAAGCCCGCCCAGTGATTACAGAATTTGCGGATTGACAGGCGAAACCGCGAGTTACGCGGCTTGACTTGCCTCATTCGCGGAGGGTACTTTGATCTGTTTGGTGTCGGCCAGCGCCCCGGCTGGTCGCATGCTCAGGGAGTCACATGGACGCAGGCGGCAGCATTTTCAACGCAATGCTCCAGGAGTTCGACGGCGCGGCGCGGCTACTGGGCCTGGATCCCGGTATCTGGAAGATCCTCACCCATCCAAAGCGACAGATCACGGTCTCCTGCCCCATCCAGATGGACAACGGGGAAATCGAGGTGTTCACCGGGTACCGGGTGCAGTACAACATCACGCTCGGTCCCGCAAAAGGCGGCATCCGCTACCATCCGGATGTCACGCTCGACGAGGTCACCGCGCTGGCAGCCTGGATGACATGGAAGTGCGCCGTCGCGCACGTGCCGTTCGGCGGAGGCAAGGGAGGCGTAATCTGCGACCCGACCCGCATGTCCCGCCGCGAGCTCGAAGCGCTGACACGACGCTACATCGCCGAGATCATCGACCTCATCGGCCCCGAAAAAGACGTCCCGGCGCCCGACGTGAACACCAACGACCAGGTGATGGCGTGGGTCATGGACACCTACAGCATGCACGTGGGCCATACGTCGACGGCCGTCGTGACGGGCAAGCCGATCGAGATGGGCGGGTCGCTCGGGCGGCGCGAAGCGACAGGCCGGGGCGTGATGATCGTGACGAGAGAAGCCGCCCGGCACCTCGGCTTCGACATCAAGGGGGCCCGCGTTGCGGTGCAGGGCTTCGGCAACGTCGGATCGGTCACGGCCGACCTGCTCGCGAAGATCGGTGCGCGTATCGTCGCGGTCACCGACTGGAAGGGGGGCGTCTACAACGAGCGCGGACTTGACATTGGCAGGATGCTCGACTACGCGTCCGAGCACAGGACGATTGAGGGGTTCCCCGGCGGGGAGCCGATCGAGAACGATCAGCTTTTCGCGCTCGACGTCGACGTGCTCGTCCCCGCCGCAATGGAAAACCAGATCACCATGGACAATGCCCCGGACATCCGGGCCAGGGTCGTGGCCGAAGGGGCGAACGGTCCCACGACCCCGGATGCCCACAAGCACCTGCACGATCGCGGCATCTTCGTCATCCCCGATATCCTCGCGAACGCCGGCGGCGTGACCACCTCGTACTTCGAGTGGGTCCAGGATCGCCACGGGTATTTCTGGGAAGAGGCTGAAGTGAACAAGCGGCTGGAAGCCAAGATGGTCGAAGCGTTCGACGACGTCCTGAAGACGTCGGTGAAGTACAAGACCGACCTGCGCACGGCCGCCTACATCGTCGCCATCAACCGCGTGGCAGTCGTGACCAGGATGCGGGGGATGTATGCCTGAGACAGGGTTCCGGGTTCGGGGTTCGGGGTTCCGGGTTCAGGTTCAAGGTTCAAGGTTCAAGGTTCAAGGTTCAGGTTCCGGTTCGGGGTTCAAGGTTCAGGTTCGGGGTTCAAGGTTCAGGTTCGGGGTTCAAGGTTCAGGTTCGGGGTTCAAGGTTCAGGTTCGGGGTTC
>Ga0136612_10000774_pt1 | contig 12480 bp, 12 predicted proteins | sample AntDryUQ224A2306_2_FD_106644 | JGI IMG/M metagenome (GOLD analysis project Ga0136612, IMG submission 106644) | Polar desert sand microbial communities from Dry Valleys, Antarctica - metaG UQ224A (23.06) | ecosystem: Environmental > Terrestrial > Soil > Desert | place: Antarctica: Dry Valley...
ATATGCGACTGAGTGGCTCGAGCAGCAGACCGTCACCGGCTTCCTCGAGGTGGATGACCACGATCTCCCGGCCGATGAACGCCGTTATGCACTGCCCCCAAGTCATGCCGAAGTGCTTACGAATCCGGACAGCTTGTCCTACCTGGCCCCGTTCATGCGCCTGACCAGCGCCGCTGGAATGCAGCTGCCAGCGCTGATCGAGGCGTACCGAAATGGTGGGGGAGTCAGCTGGAACCAGTTCGGCCCCGACATGCGCACCGGTCAGGCAGACATGAATCGACCCTGGTATCTCGGCGCCCTGGGGACCGAGTGGTTCCCGTCTGTTCCCGAGTTGGACCAACGCCTTCGAGCGGGCGCGCGAGTGGCCGATATCGGCTGCGGTGAGGGCTGGTCGTCCATTGCGATCGCGCTCGCTTATCCAGACGTGGTCGTGCACGGATACGACCTAGATGAACCGTCGGTGCACGCAGCACGCACGCACGCCGAAGCGGCCGGCGTTGCAGACCGGGTCACCTTCGTTGCCGGCGACGCCGCCGCGGCTGACCGCGATGGTGAGTACGACATCGTCACGGCCTTCGAATGCATCCACGATCTCGCTGCGCCGGTCGACGTGCTGGCGACGATGCGGCGGTTGGCCAAACCTGACGGACTCGTGATCGTGATGGATGAACGGGTTGCCGAACACTTTCCCGGTCGGGGAGATGATGTGGAACGGGTCATGTACGGCTTCTCCTTGTTCATCTGCCTGCCCGATGGGCGATCGCACACACCGTCGGCGGCGACGGGCACCGTGATGCGGCCGGACACGTTGCGCCGCTACGCCGAGGAGGCCGGTTTCGCCGGTCTCGAGGTGTTGCCGATCGAGAATGACCTATGGCGTTTCTATCGGCTGCAACTCCCGAGTCGGGCAGCCAAGTAACCTCCGGCCTCACTCGCGGTGATCATCTTTGACTCTATGTGTGAAAGCCATTGAAACCAAGCGGATTTCGGGGTCGAGTCGCTGGGTGCGGCTCGTCATCCACAGCCCGAATCGGGTATCCTCAATCGGTTCGCACTCAGTTGGTGAACGTCGCCCGGCCGACAGCCTTGAGTAGTGCACCCCAAGGACGCGCTCGGCGCGCACGGCGAGGATCTCGCAGCCGCTCACCTGATCGAGGCCGGCCTGAAGCTCCTCGACCGGAACTGGCGCTGCTCGATCGGGGAGTTGGACATCGTTGCCCGCGAGGGAAACACCCTGGTGTTCTGCGAGGTGAAGACCAGGCGCAGCAACGCATTCGGGGATCCCGCTGAGGCGGTCACCTGGCGCAAGGCACGCAAACTCCGCCAGCTCGCCGGGCAGTGGCTCACCGAGCACGACGAGCATGCCCGCGAAGTGCGATTCGACGTCGTCGCCGTGCTCGCAGGTCCAGGTACGCCGCCGAGCGTGCGCCACCTCCGGGCGGCGTTGTAGATGTCGCTGGCGCGAACCTGGTCGGTCGGGCTCGTCGGGCTCGCCGGAGGTGTGGTCGAGGTGGAGGTCGACCTGTCCTCCGGGCTTCCGGGCATGGCGATCGTCGGCCTCGCGGACACCGCCATCCGAGAGTCACGGGATCGGGTCCGGGCCGCCGTCATCAACAGCGGCATGGACTGGCCGAATCGCAAGATCACGATCGGGCTGTCCCCGGCGACGCTTCCCAAGCACGGGAGCGGTTACGACCTCGCCCTTGCCGTCGGTGTGCTGGCAGCCAGCGAACAGCTGCCTGCCGGCACGGCCGAGAAGTTCCTCTTTCTCGGCGAGCTAGGTCTCGATGGCCGGCTTCGGGCGATCCGGGGGGTGCTGCCGGCAGTGATGGCCGCAGTCAAGAGCGGACATCAGCAGGTGGTGGTTGCCTCCGACAACGGACCAGAGGCCCAACTCGTCGGCGATGCCGACGTATGGGTCGGAGCCAGCTTGGCCGAGGTCGTTGCCTTCCTACGCGGCGACCAGGAGGGGCAGCGCCCGGTGACGGTGGCGCCACCACCCGAGATCGAGGTTCCAGACCTCGTCGACGTGGTCGGCCAGGCTGCCGGCCGGCTAGCCCTGGAAATCGCGGCCGCCGGGGGACACCATCTCCTGCTGACCGGTCCACCCGGAGCCGGCAAGACCATGCTCGCCGAGCGACTACCGGGGATCCTGCCGCCACTGACCGACGAGCAAGCCCTCGAGGTGACCGCAGTGCACTCGCTGTCGGGCAACCTGCCGCGCGGCTCGCCGCTGATCCGTCGCCCCCCGTTCGAGAGTCCGCACCACTCGGCGACCATGCCCGCTCTCGTTGGGGGCGGCTCACCGATGGCTCGACCGGGCGCAATCTCGCGGGCTCACCGCGGAGTGCTCTTCCTCGACGAGGCGCCGGAGTTCGGCAGGGGACTGCTCGACTCGCTGCGCCAACCGCTGGAGAACGGAGTGGTGTCCCTACACCGCGCGGCAGGAGTATCGACCTTCCCATGCCGCTGCCAGCTGATCCTGGCGGCCAATCCATGTCCCTGCGCCCCGGCAACCGGCGACGCCGATTGCGGCTGCTCGTCCGTGGCGCGGCGCAGGTATGCCGACCGCCTGTCCGGCCCGCTGCTGGATCGGGTGGATCTGCAGGTGAGCCTGCCTGCGGTGTCTCGTCGGGCGTTGCTGGACGGCGAGGCGCAGCGCGAGGGCTCGGCGCAAGTAGCCGCAAGGGTCGTGCAGGCGCGGACGGCATCGGCAGCCCGGCTCTCTGCCTGGGGACGCCAGCTCAACGGTGATGTGCCCGGGACGGTGCTGCGTGACGGACTCCGGCTGCCTCGCACCGCCCTGGCCAGTGCCGAGATGGCCATGGACCGTGGGCTGCTCTCGGTCCGCGGCTTCGACCGGGTCCTGAGGGTCGCCTGGACACTGGCCGACCTGGCTGGCTTGAGCAGTCCTCGCGGTGCGGAAGTGGACGCCGCAGTTGGCCTCAGACTGCGCAGGATCGGATGAGCAGGGAGCCGGCTGAGGATGCCGGCGCCGATGACGAGGTTCGCAGGGCGCACGCCGATGACGAGGTGCGCCGGGCGCGGGCGTGGCTGAGCCGTGCGGTCGAGCCAGGTCAGGCACTGGTCCACGACTACGTGGGCTCGACTGGGCCGATCGCCGCGGCCGACGCACTGCGTGCACAACATGCGCCGGCACGGGTGCAGGCGTTGATCGGGGCCCGGCACGACGAGGACCGAGTAGCCGCTGACCTTGCCGCGGCGGCTTCCATCGGGGCGCGACTGCTCGTGCCGGGTGACCCGGAGTGGCCGGCCCAGATCCTGCATGCGATGGCGGTGGCAACCGCCGCGGGCATCGACGGGCTCGCGCCACCGTTGGCCCTGTGGGTCCGCGGCCGGGGCGACCTGGCCGAGCTGACCGGGCGATCAGTCGCCATCGTCGGCGCCAGGGCGTCGACCAGCTATGGGTCAGAACAAGCTGCACAGCTCGCCTTCGATGTAGCCGAGCGTGGCTGGACAGTGGTCTCGGGCGGCGCATTCGGCATCGACGCGGCCGCACATCGAGGAGCGTTGAGCGCCGGTGCACCGACCATGGCGGTCCTGGCTGGAGGGATCGATCGCAGCTACCCCGCCGCGCATGCCGCCTTGTTCGATCGAATCGCCCAGAACGGGCTGCTGGTCAGCGAGTGGCCGCCGGGGTGTTCCCCGTACCGGCATCGGTTCCTGATCCGCAATCGGCTGATCGCGGCGCTGAGTGCGGGCTGCGTGGTCGTCGAGGCCTCGGCCCGATCCGGCGCCCGGCACACGGCCGGGCGGGCCGCCGAGCTCGGTCGCCCGGTGATGGCCGTCCCCGGTCCGGTCACCTCGGCGATGTCGGTCGGGACGCACGCGCTGCTGCGAGACACCGAGGCCCGTCTGGTGACCTGCGTCGAGCACGTGGTCGAGGAGATCGGCCAACTCGGCACCGACCTCGCGCCGATGGTCCGTGGGCCGGGCCGGGTGCGCGATGCCCTGACTGCGGTGCAGGCAAAAACCCTGGAGGCCCTTCCTCGCAGAAATCCAGCACTGCCCGAGCAGATCGCCCGAGCGGCGGGACTGAGCGTGCTCGACGTCCTGTCTGCTTTGCCGGCGCTCGAAGCGCGTGGTTTGGTCGATTGCACGGACGGGGCGTGGCGGCTGACCCGACAGCGTGACGTCAGGCGTTGACTCCGGGATCCGCGCGTCGGCGTTTGAGGAACACCGTGTTCCGCCATACCCCATGGTGTTGACCGATGCGCTCGCGTAGTCCAAGCGTGCGGAAACCCGCGGACTGATGAAGTGCGATGCTCGCGCGATTCTCCGGAAAGATCGCAGTCTGCAGAGTCCACAATCCGCCCTCGTCCGCAGCGGTGACCTGCTGGTGCATTAGGGATTTCCCGACTCCGCGACCGCGGAACCGGGCAGCTATGTAGACCGATGTCTCTGCGACGCCTGCATAGACAGGCCGGGCGGACACCGATTTGGCGGCGGCCCAGCCCGCGACCTCCCCGTCCAGCTCGGCGACCCACCGGTGTTCGGGAAGCCAGCTGTGTTCCAGCGAACGGCGGTCGGGGACCTCCGTTTCGAAGGTGGCATCGCCAGTGGCGATGCCCTCGGCATAGATCCGTCGCACCGCTGTCCAGTCGGCGACTTCGATGGCGCGAACGGTCACGTCCGGGGGCAGGTCCTGCGCGCAATCGGGGCTGGAGACCAGCATGCCCAGCAAGGCGTCCGCTGAGTGGGGCAGCGCCGTGCAACTGGCCGGATCGACCGAGACCAGGGTCGTGGTGCGCTCCTTGCGGAGCCGGACGAACCCGGTGTCGGCGAGCTTGCGCAGATGGTGCGAACACGTTGACTGACCGATCCCGAGCTGATCAGTGAGCTCACCCACACTGACCTCGCGACCGGAAACAGCAACCGCATGAAGCAGGCGCACGCGGGTGGGCTCGGCCAGGCAGGCAAACCACGCCGCGTAGGCACTTGCGTCTGCCGCGTCCAACTGCAACGGGCGTTGCGCTTGAGACACCGGTGACCGGAGGGTGGTTGCCACCAGCCCATTATCGACGACAATCGATGGTCCCGTTCCGCTAAGGGCAGTGCTGTACGCCGGGCCGTGTCAAGGCGCACAGCGACTCGGCTGCCGCCGGGCGGCGTGGGCGCTTGACCCAGCAGGCGCGCTGACCGACGGTCAACCGGTGAGTCGTCGGGTTCAGCCGGGCACTACCGAGCTGCCGGCCGCGCTGGCGACTGCGCTGGATGACTTTCTCGACTCCCTCGAACTGACCCACAACGTCTCGCCACACACGATCCGGGCCTATCGCTCTGACATCCGCGGATTGCTGGTTCATCTCGCCCGTCATGACGAGCACGGCCTAGGAGACCTGGACCTCAATGTGCTGCGCAGTTGGCTGGCCCAGCAGCAGATGTTGGGCGCGGCCCGCTCCACACTGGCCCGCCGGGCCGCTGCAGCTCGAGCGTTCACCGCGCACGCTCGAAAGGTCGGCTGGATCCCGGTCGATCCCGGACTGCGCCTGGCCAGCCCTCGCCCGCATCGCCGGCTGCCGTCAGTCCTGACCGCCGACCAGGCCAGGGCCGTGTTGGACGCGGCCGGGCGGAAGCCTTCGCGGGTCGGCGATGACCCGCCCGTCGACGCGGACGTCGCACGTTCCGACGGCCCTGACGAGTCGGGCTCGGTACGGGGTCAGGCGGATCAGGCGGACGACGCGGTCGAGCGGGCCTTGCGTGGGCGGGACCGACTCGTCCTCGAACTGCTCTACGGCTGCGGGATCCGCGTCAGTGAGTTAGTCGGCCTCGACCAGGGCGACATCGACCCAGGTCGACGAGTGCTCCGAGTCTTCGGCAAGGGGCGCAAGGAACGGGTGACGCCGTACGGCCTTCCCGCGCAGCATTCACTGAATGCCTACCTCAGCACAGCGCGACCGGCCCTGGCGCGGGCGGACAGCGGCCCGGCGTTGCTGCTCGGCCGTAGAGGTGGCCGGCTCGGCCAGCGGGAGGCCAGACGGATCGTGCACGCCGCGGCGGCCGCGGTTGCCGGCGCTCCCGACATCGGTCCGCACGGCCTGCGACACAGTGCCGCGACGCACGTCCTGGAGGGCGGAGCAGACCTGCGCAGCGTGCAGGAACTGCTCGGACACGCGAGTCTGGCAACGACGCAGATCTATACCCACGTCAGCGCCGAACGGCTCAAAGCTGTCTATCAGCAAGCGCATCCACGCGCCTGACGCCCCGCCACGGCGCCCCGGCAAGTGCCGCTCCGCGGGTTTGCCGCGCATAAGTCCGGCGTTCCGTACGCATTGCACCCCTCGGGTTACGCGGCTTGCATGCAGCACGGGTGCACTGCCGTCGACTGGCCAGCGGCAACAACCCGAGGCCCAGCCTCAGTACGCCAAGAGCGACCGGCGCCGCCGGCAGCAGCATCGCCGGTTCGAGTGCGGTCGCTGAGGTGGCATCGGAATATCGGGGGAGTAGCCGCACCGGCCCCTGTCTCAGCAGCGGGAGCGGGTCGAGGTAGACCTCGCCGCGCTTGAGCCCCCAATGCAGGCACGCCGCTGCTGGACAGCCGGCGTGCCCTGTCAGAAGCGTGCCGATGACCTGCCCGAGCAGTACCTGGACACCAGCGGAGATCGTGGCCTGAACTGGTTCGTAGGTGGTTCGCAGGCCGTCGGCATGCGCGATGCTGATCACGCCCCGACCGGCCAGGGGACCGGCGTAGATGACCGTCCCGGGCCCAGCCGCGCGAATCTCCTGACCCGGCACGCCGGCCAGGTCCACCCCGCGGTGTCCGCTGCCGTAGGGATTGGCGGGCGGGTCGAATGGCCTGGTAACGGTCAATGGCTCCGGCAGTGGGGCCGCCCAGGCCGCGGCCGAGCTCGATGCACTCGGCAGAGCGCACCAGATGGCGGCGACGAGCAGGAACAGGAGCGGCCCCCGGAGCCCTGGTCGGTATCGCACCGGCCAAGGATCGCTGCAACAGGCCCCGGCCGGGGCCGGTTGCCGGGCACCTGTGGGCAACGGCTGCTACGAGCCTGCGTGCTGTGGACAGTGGGTGCGTACACTCGACTCAGCGGTCCGCTCTGTGGCAGGCCGACTTCGCGTGACCTTATCCACCGTCGGTGGAAGGCAACCTCGTCTCGGTCCCGACTCTGTCGGGTGAGTGTGGGTTCCTAGGTCACCAGGGCGACACCCCAAACCGGGGGAGTCGCGACAACCGAGTGAGCGCTCTCGTCGGAATACCCGCCGATGGCGCGTGAAGTGAGAGGACGGCCCGTGGCTGTCGTCAGTATGAAAAACCTGCTCGATGCAGGCGTCCACTTCGGACATCAGACCCGTCGTTGGAACCCGAAGATGAAGCGATTCATCTTCACCGAGCGCAACGGCATCTACATCATCGACCTACAGCAGACGCTGACCTACATCGATGACGCCTACGACTTCATCAAGCAGACCGTCGCCCATGGCGGGACCGTCCTGTTCATCGGCACCAAGAAGCAGGCGCAGGAAGCCATCGCCGAGCAGGCCAACCGGGTTGGAATGCCGTACGTGAACCAGCGCTGGCTCGGTGGAATGCTGACGAACTTCCAGACCGTGCACGGCCGGCTGCAGCGGCTCAAGGAACTCGAGACGATGGAGCAGACCGGACTCACCGCCACCCTGAGCAAGAAGGAAGCTCTCGGCTTGTCGCGTGAAAAAGCCAAGCTCGAGCGCAGCCTCGGCGGCATCCGTGACATGGCCAAGACTCCGAGCGTGGTGTGGATCGTGGACACCAAGAAGGAGCACATCGCCGTCGGTGAGGCGCGCAAGTTGGGCATCCCCATCGTTGCTGTCCTCGACACCAACTGCGATCCCGATGAGGTCGACTACAAGATTCCCGGTAACGACGACGCCATTCGCAGCGCCGCCCTGCTGACCCGGGTCGTCGCCGACGCCGTCGCCGACGGCCTCATGGCTCGTCAGGCTGCGCAGAGTGCGGCCACCGAGGGTGCCGAGACCGGTGACGCTGCCGAGATCGGAGCCAACGAGCCATTGGCCGAGTGGGAGCGCGAACTGCTCGAGGGCACCAAGTCCGACAATGGTGCGAGCGCGGTCCCAACGGCTGCAACCGCGGAGCCCACCGCGCCGGCCTCCAACGCACCTGCCTCGGTCGCGGTCGACCCCAGCACCAACGGCACCACGGCACAGTCGCCTACTGCCTGAGCTCCGCGCAGCCAGCGGCACCCCCCGGATCGGCACAACCACTGCACAGTCACTGTGTGCCGCACGCGAGAACGCGGACGAGCGCCTGCGAGAATGAAGGACACCGATATGCCCAGCTTCACCGCTGCCGACGTCAAGCGGCTGCGCGACATGACCGGCTCAGGAATGATGGCGTGCAAGACCGCACTCACCGACGCCGATGGGGACTTCGATAAGGCAGTCGAACTGCTTCGGATCAAGGGCGCCAAGGACGTCGGCAAGCGTCTGGAGCGGGCGGCGGCCAATGGCTTGGTCCTGATCAAGGACGGCGCGATGCTCGAACTCAACTGTGAGACCGACTTCGTTGCCAAGAACGAGGGTTTCCAGGCTCTGGCCGCGCGGTTGATCGATGTCGTACGCGCTGCTGCGCCGGTCGATGTGCCGGGGTTGCTGGCCGAGTCGATGCCCGATGGGATCAGCGTCGCGCAGACGCTGCAGGACGAGTCTGCCAAGATCGGCGAGAAGCTCGAGCTCACCCGGTTCGTGGTCTTCGACGGCACAACTGCGTCCTACCTGCACCGGAAGGCGACCGACCTGCCACCGGCCATCGGCGTTCTCGTGGAGTACGAGGGCGGAACCGAGGAGACGGCCAAGTCCGTGGCCATGCAGGTCGCCGCCAGCCGACCGAAGTTCCTGACCCGCGACGAGGTTCCGGCAGAGGTCGTCGAGTCCGAGAAGCGGATCGCCGAGCAGACCGCCCGTGAGGAGGGCAAGCCCGAGCAGGCGATGTCCCGGATCATCGAGGGCAGGGTCGGCGCGTACTTCAAGGACTTCGTCCTGCTCGAGCAGACCTCGATCACTGACCCGAAACGTGCTGTCGCAGCCGTGCTCTCCGACGCCGGAGTCGTCGTACGTCGATTCGCTCGCTTCGAGGTCGGGCAGCCGTAGGGCAGGATCACTGTATGTCGCCACCGGGATATCGACGCGTCCTGCTGAAGCTGTCCGGGGAAACCCTCGGTGGCGGCAAGGTAGGCATCGATCCCGACGTGGTGGCCGGGATCGCCCGTCAGGTCGCCGAGGTCGCCAAACGCGGAGTCCAGGTGGCCATCGTCGTCGGTGGCGGTAACTTCTTCCGAGGAGCCGAACTGTCCCAGCACGGGATGGAGCGGGCGCGTGCCGACTACATGGGCATGCTGGGGACGGTCATGAACTGCCTGGCGCTGCAGGACTTCTGCGAAAAGGCAGGAGTCGCGACGCGGGTGCAGACGGCCATCACGATGGGCCAGGTGGCCGAGCCCTATATCCCGCTACGGGCCATCCGACACCTGGAGAAGGGCCGCATCGTCATCTTCGGGGCCGGAGCCGGGATGCCGTACTTCTCCACGGACACCGTCGCAGCGCAACGGGCACTCGAGATCGGCTGCGAGGTCCTCCTGCTGGCCAAGAACGGCGTGGATGGTGTCTACGACGCCGATCCGCAGAAGGTCTCCGGCGCCATCCGATTCGACTCGATCACCCACGGTGAGGTACTCGCCCGTGGCCTGGCCGTCGCCGACGCGGCGGCGATCAGCCTCTGCCAAGCCAACGGGTTACCGATCGTCGTGTTCAGCCTGGATGTCGACGGCAACATCGCACGAGCGGTCGATGGTGAGAAGATCGGCACGCAGATCGCAACACCTGCCTGACGCCTTGCCCCTGCCGAGCCCGAGCAGGACAACCGTCAGGCCCGACCGCCGACTCTGGAGGACCGCGTGATCGACGACACTCTGCTCGACGCCGAGGACCGAATGGACAAGGCGGTGTCGGTACTGCGTGAGGATCTCGGAACTCTGCGGACCGGCCGGGCGACCCCGTCGATGTTCAACAAGATCATGATCGACTATTACGGCGCCCAGACCCCGGTTCCACAGATGGCCTCGATCAACATTCCTGAAGCGCGAATGGCGATCATCAAGCCCTACGACATCAGTCAACTCGCCGCGATCGAGAAGGCGATCCGGGACAGCGACCTCGGCGTCAACCCCGGCGGGGACGGCACGATGTTGCGCATCGTGTTTCCCCAGCTGACTGAGGAGCGTCGCCGCGACCTCGGCAAGGTCGCTCGGACCAAGGGCGAGGACGGCAAAGTCGCCGTCCGCAACATCAGGCGCCGCGCCAAGGAGGAACTGGAGCGCCTGCAGAAGGAGGGAGAAGTCGGGGAGGACGACGTACGGCGCGCGGAAAAGGAACTCGACGACATCACCTCCGCTCACGTCGGCACCATCGACGAGGCGGTCAAGAACAAGGAAGCCGAGCTGCTCGAGGTCTGATCGGTGCTCGAGGAGAAGCCCAAGAACCGGCTAGGCATGCCGAGGAAACCCTTCGTAGCCAGGGCGGGGACCAACGCGTCACGATCCGTGCCCGGTTCCTCTGCCGCCGAGGGCTCAACCCAGCCGGCACCTGCCTACTTCCCCTCCATCCTGAGCCGCACCGCGCCGGCGCCAGTCGAGCCACCTCGGGCCGAGGCAGCCGATCACAGTGGGCCGAATTCGGTCCCCGGCGCCACGCTGGCCCTCTCGACCCCAACCCCGGTCATCGAGCCGCCGACCGAGCCGCGCCGGGCCGGCCGGGATCTACCGGTGGCGATCGGCGTGGGGGTCGGCCTCGCGGCTGCGATCATCGCCTCTCTGGTGATCTACCGGCCGGCCTTCCTGGCCATCGTCGCCGCGGCCGTGCTGATCAGCGTGTGGGAGCTGACCCGCGCATTGCGTACGGCACGGGTACGAGCGCCGTTGGTGCCCCTGCTGCTCGGGTCGCTCGCAATGATCGCGGTGACCTGGCTGAGCGGGCCGAGCGGGCTGGCCGTGACCGCCATGCTGACGGTGCTGGGCGCGATGGTCTGGCGCCTGTCCGATGGCCCCGTCGGCTACTTCCGAGACGCGTCCACAGCCGTGCTGATCACTGTGTACGTCCCGTTGCTCGCCTGCTTTGCGGTGTTGATGCTGCGCCCCGAGGACGGGACCACCCGGATCATCGCCTTCATCCTGACCGTCGTCTGCAGCGATGTCGGTGGGTACGCGGCCGGGGTGCTGTTCGGCAAGCACCCGCTGCTGCCGACCGTCAGTCCGAAGAAGTCCTGGGAGGGCTTCGGCGGATCGGTACTGGCCTGCGTGATCGCCGGGATGTTCCTGGTGGGTCTGGCCCTGGACGGCGCCTGGTGGCAGGGAATCGTCTACGGCGCCTCGATCGCCACGACGGCCACCCTCGGCGATCTTGGTGAGTCGATCATCAAGCGTGACCTCGGCATCAAGGACATGGGCACGCTGCTGCCCGGCCATGGTGGACTGATGGATCGGATGGACTCGCTGCTGCCCTCGGCCGCGGTCGCCTATCTGCTGCTGACCGCGTTCGTCGGTACCGGCTGAACCGAAACGCTCCGCCGACTGCACGCATCGGGACGGCTGATCAGCCTTCGGCGTGCTGCCGAATCCACGCGTGCATCGCGATTCCGGAGGCCACGCCCACGTTGATGGAGCGGGTTGACCCGTACTGCGCGATCGAGCACACCATCGCGGCCGATGAGCGGGCCAGTTCGCTGAGCCCGCCGCCCTCCTGACCGAAGAGCAGGACACATTCCCGCGGCAGGGTCGCGGTCTCCAGCGCTATTGCTCCCGGCAGGTTGTCAATGGCAATGACCGGAAGACTCGCGTCGGCAGCCCATCGCCCGAGCTGCTCGGCATCCGGGTGGTAGCGAATGTGCTGATAGCGATCGGTGACCATCGCCCCGCGGCGGTTCCAGCGGCGCCGCCCGACAATGTGCACTTCGGCGGCCAGGAAGGCATTGGCCGTACGGACGACAGTCCCGATGTTGAGGTCATGCGCGAAGTTCTCGATCGCGACGTGGAAGGGATGCCGGCGCCGGTCGAGGTCGGCGACGATCGCCTCCATGGACCAGTACCGGTACCGGTCCACCACGTTTCGGCGGTCACCATCCCGAAGCAGATCGGGATCCATCCGTGGATCATCGGGGGCAGGCCCTTCCCAGGGACCTACTCCGACGGGCTCCTCCATCCGATCAGTGTGCCGTGGCTGTCGAAGGAAGGGCCCAAGGTCACATTGCCCTCGTCGGGCTGCGTGCGACCATGGAGGGCGATATGTCTACTGTCTCGCTGCCCCAACCGCTGGTCTGGACGGCGCCCCGAGGCGCCAAGCCTCCACGGCATCTGGCCGACCTGAGCATCGAGCAGGTCCGCGCTGCCGTTGTCGAGGCCGGCCACCCGGCCTATCGGGCTGAGCAGCTGTCCCGGCACTACTTCGAAGCACCCGCCA
>Ga0136612_10000775_pt1 | contig 12477 bp, 7 predicted proteins | sample AntDryUQ224A2306_2_FD_106644 | JGI IMG/M metagenome (GOLD analysis project Ga0136612, IMG submission 106644) | Polar desert sand microbial communities from Dry Valleys, Antarctica - metaG UQ224A (23.06) | ecosystem: Environmental > Terrestrial > Soil > Desert | place: Antarctica: Dry Valley...
GCGGTCACCTTTGGCGTTAGGCCCGAGCATCTCGTGCTGTCCGGTGGGGAGCGGGGCATTCGCGCCACCATCGCCTTGATCGAGTGGCTCGGAAACATGCGTTTCGCTTACCTAACGACCGACGTCGACGAAGAGCCGCTGGTCATGCAGCTGGGCCAGGATCAATCGGCCGAAGAGGGACAGCAAATCCGGGTGATGCCGGAGCCGCAGCATTGCCATTTGTTCGATGCTGACGGCCGCGCGTTTCAGCGTCATTCGATCTCGCCCGGATCGATGGTGGCTGAGCCAAAAACTGCGGCATAATAGTCACTTGCAGTCTCTCAAGGACCTGATACGCTTCCCATGTAACCGTTTACACGCCGGTCCGGTCTGCACGGTTTCAACTGGAGGGGCGGGGCAATTGGGCTTCGAGATCGAGTCGGTCCATCAGAAAAGCGGAAGCCGAGCCGGGCGGTGAACAGCGCCACGATCCGCGATGTCGCCCGCGCCGCAGAAGTTTCGGTGGCCACCGTTTCGCGTACATTGAATGGCCTCGAAAGCGTTGCGGCGAAAACGCGCGATCGAGTGCTGCGCGCTGCCGGCGATCTCGATTACGTCCCGCACAGCGGAGCCCGCGCCCTGTCGACTCGCCGCACCGACACCATCGGCGTCTTGCTTCCAGACCTTCACGGCGAGTTCTTTTCAGAGCTGATTCGCGGCATCGACCTCGCAGCGCGCGCGCAGGGCCTCCACTTGCTCCTGTCGAGTTCGCACGGCGACCCCGCAGAGGCGGTTGCCGCGCTGCGTTCGATGCGCAGCCGCGTCGATTCAATCATTGTGATGCTCCCGCACGCCGGTGAAGACTTGCTCGTCGGCGCAGGCATGGGCTCGGTACCGATGGTTTTCCTCGGCCGGGGCGCATCCAACGGTGAGCACTGCTCCTTGGTGATCGACAATTACGCGGGCGCTTTCGCAATCACCGAACATCTCGTGTCGAGTGGGCATAGAAGGGTCGCGTTTGTCGCCGGTCCGGCAGACAATCTCGATGCGAGCGAGCGGCTGCGCGGCTACCGCGCGGCCGTGCACCGCTGCGGCGGGGCCGAGTGGATTATCGATGGCGATTTTACCGAGCTATCGGGTCGCAACGCAGCAAACCGAATCCTCGCCGGCCCGGTTCCGGACGCGATTTTCTGCGCAAATGACATGATGGCAATCGGCGCGCTCGACGCGCTCAAGGAATCGGGCGTCGCGGTGCCGCAAGACATCGCGCTCGCCGGCTTCGACGACATTCCGATCGCCCGCTACGTCAGCCCGCCGCTGACCACCGCCGCGGTGCCGATCGCCGAGATCGGCCGCCAGGCGCTCGAATGCTGCGCCGCGATCATCGCCGGCCGCCCGGCCAGCGGGCAGCGGACGTTCAAGCCCGAGCTGGTCGTCCGCCCATCGACTCAACACGCCTGATTACATGAACAAACACGAGGGGATCATCATGACACAGACCAACGCCAGCCGCGCCTTTACCCGCAACGGCATGCTTCGCGCTTTGATGCTTGGCGCCTCGAGCGTTGCACTGGTCGCAGTTGCCACTCCGGCTTTCGCCCAGCTCACGACCTCCACTATTCGGGGCACGGTGTCGAGCGGAACAACGGCAACCCCGGGCGCCGTTGTCACCGCGGTCAACATCGACACCAACGCGACCAGCCGGGCCACTGCCGGGCCTGACGGCTCATACGTCCTCACCGGGCTTCGCCCCGGCACCTACGACATCAGTGTTGGCGCGGCGGGTGGCACCGGCGCAAGCACGCAGCGGGTGATCATCGGCGTCGGCGAGACCGCCACACTCGACGTGGATACCGCTGCCGCGGCCGCTCCCTCAACCGATGCTGCAGCAGGCGCGGAACCGGGTACCATCGTCGTAACTGGTCGGCGGCTGGTTGAAACCAAGACGTCCGAGGTCGCGACCAACGTCAGCCGCGACCAGATCGAAAATCTGCCGCAGAACAACCGCAACTTTCTCAATTTCGCAGCGCTGGCGCCAGGCATCAAGGTCAACCAGACCGACTTCCGCCAGACGTTCGCCGGCGGCGGCGTCGGCGCCGACCGCGACGGCGAGTCCACTGGTGGACCGCAAGTCAACGTTTTCATCGACGGCGTGAGCCTGAAGTCCAATCTTCAACAAGGCGGAATCGTTGGCCAGGACGTTAGCCGCGGTAATCCCTTCTCGCAGCTGGCGGTCCGGGAATTTCGGGTCCTGACCTCGAACTTCAAGGCGGAATATGAGGACGCCGGAACGGCGATCATCACCGCGATCACCAAATCAGGCACCAACGATTTGCACGGCGAGGTTTTCGGAACTTTTCAGAACTCCAGCATGATCAGCCGCGATTTCCTGCAAAAGCGCAACGACGACGACGTCAAATTGAAACGCTATCAATATGGTGCGGCGCTCGGTGGGCCGATCATTCCGGACAAACTGTTCTTCTTCGCCAATTATGAGGCCAACATACAGGATCGTGCGTCGACGGTGACACCGGGTGCCATTCCACCCGGAGAAACCTTGCCGTTCGACCCGCAGGATTTTGCCGGAACGTTCAAGAGCCCGTTTCGCGAGCATCTTGGCTTCGCCAAGCTCAATTGGGAGATCAACGACCGGCAGTCTCTCGAAGTCAGCGCAAGCATTCGCAAGGAAACGGACGTCCGCGACTTCGGCGGGCAAGCGGCAGTCTCGAAGGCAACCAGCGTCAAGAACGACGTCTATACCGGTAAGGTCCGGCATCAGCTCCAGGGAGACGGCTTCCTGAACGAATTTACTTTGGACTATTTGAAGACGAAGCTCGCGTTCGGCGCGGATTTAACTCAGGGGTTCGGCCAAAATTACGCTGGGGTGATTCAAATTGGCGGACGGGACTCCTTTCAGAAACCCGAGCAGGAGGGGCTGACCTTCCGCAACAATATCAGCTTTACCGACGTGCACTGGAACGGCGACCACTTGATCAAGGCAGGTGCCAAGCTTTCGTTCCAAAACTTCAGCGTTGGCGGCAGCGGCAACAACTTCAATCCGCAGTTCCAGTTCGAAAGTCGTCCAGGCGACAGCCCGCCCCTCAGCTTTGATATCCCCCAGCTGGTCCGTTTTGGGGCCGGCGATCCTGAATTCAAGGCGGACACGACACAGTTTGGCCTGTTCGTGCAGGACGATTGGGCCGTCAACGATCGCTTGGTGCTCAATCTCGGCCTGCGCTGGGACGTCGATACCAATGCCCGCAACCGGGACTTCGAGACACCCCAGCGCGCCGTCGAAGCACTACTCGCGCTCGGCGCAAATCCGCGTATCCAGCCGGCATATTATGATGTCGAGGATTACATTTCGACGGGCAACAACCGCAAAATAGACTATAACAATATCGCGCCTCGGATCGGCTTTTCATACGATTTGAACGCGGACCAGAGGACGGTCTTCTTCGGCGGATATGGCCGCTATTACGACCGCGCCCTCTATCGCAACGCAGCCGAGGAAGCGCTGAAAGCACAATATGTCGACTCGGAGGTGTTCTTCTCCGCCGACGGGCTCCCGATCAACGGGCGCCCGACAGTTATGTTTGATCCCGTATTCCTCACGCCGGCGGGATTCGAGGCGCTTCGCACAAGCCTGGCAGCTTCGAACTTTCCTTCGGGGGAACTGCGCGTCATCCCCAACGACTTCCAGACGCCTTACACCGATCAGTTCAGCCTCGGCATTCGTCAGCGTTTTGGCGCAGTGCGAACGTCGCTGACGTTCAATTATACGATCGGCAAGGACCAGGTTGCCTACGTGCCGCTGAACAGAACCAGCGAACCCAATGCCGGTGGCTTCTTCGACTATATCCCCATGATTAATGGGTATGGGAACGCAATAGCCGCCTTTAACGATCGCGAAACCCGCTATAAGGCCGTCTTCGTTCAGATCGACAAGCCCTACACCAGGGATTCGGGATACGGTTTCGGGATTGCCTATACGTTGGCCTATTCCAAGGGCTTTGGATACGAGTTCAACTTCGACGTCCCTAACTTCGACTATCTCGACTTCCAGCCCAACGCGGGCAATGAGCGGCACCGCGCCGTAATCAACGGAATTGTCGACTTGCCTTTGGGACTAAAGGCGTCCGGGCTGCTCACTCTGGCATCCGGTGTTCGTGCAGCGGTGCTTGACGGCGAGACGGACGGTTTCGGCATTAACCTCCGCAGGGGCAACCTCGGGCCCAAAAAGTCCTTTTCCCAACTCGATCTCCGTCTCTTGAAAGAGTTCAAATTGGGGTTTGGCGCGTTCCAGGTGTGGGCTGAAGTGTTCAATGTGTTCAACACCAAGAATGACGCTTACGGCGGTCTACCCTGCTGCGGGCCGTCGTATTTCGAAAACAATAAAACCGACACATTGGTTGGACCGCCGCGGAGCCTCCAACTGGGGACGGCTTTCCGTTTCTAACGAGATTGGATTTGGGGGCGTGCTGCGGCGCGCCCCCCGTTCCTCGAGCGAGCAATGGCTGTGACCACGCGCCGTGACGTAATTGCCTTGGCCGGCCTCGGCCTGTCCGGACTTGCCGCCGGGTGCAGTCCGGTGCTGCGGGTGGTTTCAGCTTCCAATTCGGCCGACCCCGTCCTCGACGACATCCAGCGCCGCACGTTCCAATATTTCTGGGACACCACCAACCCCGCAAACGGCCTTGCGCGCGATCGCTTTCCAACCCCGTCATTCGCCAGCATGGCCGCGGTGGGCTTCGCACTGACCGCTTACCCGATCGGCGTCTATCGCGGCTTCGTGCCGCGCGCATCCGCCGCGCAGCGGACGCTCGCGACGCTGCGGTTCCTCGCCCGCGCACCCCAGGGAGACGCGCCGTCGGGAATGACCGGCTACAAGGGCTTCTTCTACCATTTTGTCGACATGGAGCGTGGCACACGCTTCGAGACCACTGAATTGTCGACCGTCGACACGGCGCTTCTGCTCGGCGGCATGTTGTTCGCTCAGGGCTTTTTCGACCGGCCCGAAGAATCGGAAATCCGCGAGCTGGTGGACAAGATCTACGAGCGCGTCGATTGGCGCTGGAGCCAGGCGCGGCCGCCGACCGTCGCGCTCGGCTGGAGCCCCGAGAAGGGGCATTTGCCGTACGACTGGATCGCCTACAGCGAGGCGATGCTGGTCTATATCCTGGCGCTCGGCTCGCCGACCCATGCGCTCGGGCCCGAGAGCTGGAAGGCGTGGTCGGCCGGTCTCCGCAAGCATTGGGGGACCGAGGAAGGCGAGCAGCTGGTCCGCTTCGCGCCGTTGTTCGGGCACCAATACAGCCATATCTGGGTCGATTTCCGCGGCATCCGCGATGCGTTCATGCGCGAGCGCGGCCTCGACTATTTCGAGAACAGCCGGCGCGCGACCCGCGCCCAGCACGCCTATGCCGTGCGCAACCCGATGGGCTGGAACGGCTACGGCTCGCGATTGTGGGGGCTGACCGCGTGCGACGGCCCGGCCGACGTCACCGTCCAGGCTGACGGACGGTCGCGCACCTTCCGCACCTATTCCGCGCGTGGACCCGGCGATTTCGACGACGGCACGATCGCCCCCACCGCGGTCGGCGGATCGGTGCCGTTCGCGCCCGAGCTGTGCATCGATGCGCTGAAGGCGATGCGCGCCGGCCATGGCGACAATCTCTACCGCGAATACGGCTTCCTCGACTCGCTCAACCTCAGCGTCCCGCCGACGGTGCCGCTCAAGCATGGCCGCCACGTTCCCGGACGCGGCTGGTATGACGGCGACTATCTCGGCATCGATCAAGGGCCGATCCTGGCGATGATCGAGAACCATCGCAGCGACCTCGTGTGGCAGGTGATGCGCGCAAACCCGCATATCCAGCGCGGTCTCAAGCGCGCCGGCTTCACTGGCGGCTGGCTCCCCCGATGAGGCTATTTTTCCTGGTTTTCCTGCTGTTGTTCGGCTGCACCGGCCGCGATGACGGCCGCGAGGTGGTGAAGTTCTGGGCGATGGGCCGCGAGGGCGAAGTGGTCGCCGAGCTGATCCCGGAGTTCGAGCGGCTGCACCCGGGGATCCGCGTCGAACTGCAGCAAATCCCGTGGTCCGCGGCGCACGAGAAGTTGCTCACGGCCTATGCCGGGCAAGTGACTCCCGACATCGCCCAGCTCGGATCGAGCTGGGTGCCCGAGCTGGTTGCGCTGGGCGCGCTAGAGCCGATCGACAAGATTGCTGCGGGCTCCCAGACAGTTCGGGCCGAAGACTATTTCACCGGCATCTGGGGCGGCAATGTGATCAACGGCCGCACCTGGGGGGTGCCGTGGTATGCCGACACCCGAATCCTCTTCTATCGCAGCGACCTGTTGCGGCAGGCGGGCTTTGCACAGGTCCCCGACAATTGGGCCGGCTGGCTTCAGGCGATGCGGGCCATCAAGCAGCGGGGCGCGGCGCGGGACTATGCAATCTTCCTGCCGATCAACGAATATGAGCCGCTCCTCGCGTTCGCCCTGCAGCAGCCCGAGCCGCTGCTGCGCGGCGGCGGACGTTATGGAAACTTCACGTCACCGGGGTTCACTCGGGCGTCTGAATTCTACTTCGACATGTTCCGCCAGGGGCTCGCTCCTCGCGCCACCAACACGCAGATTTCCAACATCCATGACGAGTTCGCCAAGGGGCACTTCGCTTTCATTATTACCGGCCCATGGAACATCGGCGAATTCAAACGCCGGATGCCTGCCGAGCGGCAGGATGATTGGATGACGGCGCCATTGCCCGGCCCAACCGGGCCTGGAGCGTCGATCGCCGGAGGGTCGAGTCTCGGGGTGTTCGCCCGGTCGAAGCGCAAGGCGTCGGCGTGGAAGCTGATCGAATATCTGTCGCAGCCGAAAGTCCAGCTGCGCTTTTTCGAGCTTACCGGCGACCTGCCGCCGCGGCGCAGCGCGTGGAATGCCCCGCTGCTTGCCGATGACCGCTATGCAACGGCGTTCCGCGACCAGCTCGAGCGCACCAGGGCGCCGCCGGCAGTTCCCGAGTGGGAGCGGATCGGGCAGCAAATCCGCATCGTTTCGGAGCGCGCGGTGGCGGGCCAGATTTCGCCCGCGCAATTCCGCGCGACGCTCAACGCCGACACCGACGCGATGCTCGAGAAGCGCCGCTGGAAGCTCGCGCGGGAGGCATCGCAATGAGCCGATACTCCGCGGCCGGGTGGGCGTTCGCCGCCCCCGCGATGGTCATGCTGAGCCTATTTTTCTTCGTGCCGGTGCTGCTCGCCTTCGCGCTGAGCCTGACCGACTTCGACTTGTACGCGCTCGCCAACATGGACGATCTGCGGTTCATCGGCCTCGGCAATTACGCCGAGCTGCTGCAAACCCCTTTGTTCTGGAAAGCGCTCGGCAACACTTTCTATTTCGTGGTTGTCGGGGTGCCGCTGTCGATCGCCTTGTCGCTCGGCGCGGCGTTGCTGTTAAACGGCGCGGCCTCAAGGCTGGTCGGCCTGTTCCGGACCGCATTGTTCGCGCCGGTGGTGACGACGCTGGTCGCGGTGGCGGTGATCTGGCGTTACCTGCTGCACACCCGCTATGGAATGCTCAACTATGGGCTGGAACGGCTCGGCATCGACCCGGTCGACTGGCTCGGCGACCCCAACTGGGCGATGCCGGCGATCATCCTGTTCGCGGTGTGGAAGAACTTCGGCTACAACATGGTGATCCTGCTCGCCGGGCTCCAGACCATCCCCAACGATCTCTACGAAGCGGCCCGCATCGACGGCGCCAATGCCTGGCAGCGCTTTCTCCACGTCACGCTGCCGGGGCTTGGGCCGATGCTCCTGCTGGTCTCGATCCTGACCATGGCCGGCTATTTCCAGCTGTTCGCCGAGCCTTATGTGATGACTCAGGGCGGCCCGGTCGAAAGCACCGTCAGCGTCCTCTATTTCATGTACGAACAGGGCTTCAAATGGTGGAACCTGGGCTTCGCCTCGGCGGTCGCCTTCATCCTGTTCGTGATCATGTTCGCGATCACCGCAGTGCAGTATCGCTTCGCCAAAGCGCGCGGGGTCGCCTGATGCGAAGCGCCCGCTCCGCGCAACTGGTCCGTGTCCTGCTCCTGGTGCTGCTTGCCGGGTTTGCGCTGTTCCCGTTGCTGTGGATGGTGTCGGTTTCCCTGATGGCGCCGGGCGAAGCGAGCCAGTTCCCGCCGCCGCTGTTGCCCGACGCGCCCGGCTTCAGCGCCTATCGCGCGCTGTTCGCGACCACTGGCATTGCGGCTTACTTCATCAACAGCCTGATCGTGGCGACGCTCGGCACGATGCTGTCGCTCGCCTTCAATGCGACCGCCGGCTACGCCTTCGCCAAACTCAGGTTTCGCGGCCGCGACCGCATTTTCCAGCTGTTACTGGCGGCGCTGGTGATCCCGGGCCAGGTCGCCATGCTCCCGCTGTTCCTGATGCTTAAGGAGATTGGGCTGATCAACAGCTTCGCCGGGGTGCTGGTGCCGGTCACCGCGAGCATTTTCGGCATTTTCCTGGTGCGGCAATACGCGCTTTCGATTCCCGACGAACTGCTGGAGGCCGCACGCATCGACGGAGCAAGCGAGGGCCGCATCTTTCTGCAGATCGTCGTGCCGGCGCTGACGCCGATATTGGTGACGCTGGCTTTGTTCACGTTCCTAGGCGTGTGGAACGACTTCATGTGGCCGCTCATCATCCTCACCGATCAGGACAAATATACGCTGCCGGTGGCGCTGGCGGCACTGTCTCGCGAGCATGTGCAGGATAACGAGCTGATGATGGCCGGATCGGTGTTGACGATCCTTCCAGTCCTGCTGCTGTTCCTCGTGCTACAGCGTTATTACATGCAGGGCTTGCTGGCCGGCAGCGTCAAGGGATGAGGCGGCTTGCGGCGCTGCCGGCCTTGGCTCTGCTGGCCGCGGCGCCGGGGCCGGTGTTCGATGATCCGATGGACGCGGCCGCGTCGTGGCCGGCCAAGGGATCGGACAGCGTTTCCGCTTCAAGTTCCGCGGTCCAGGGTGCGCTGGGACAGGCGGTTGAGTTGCGGTACGATTTTGGGCGCGTCTCGGGCTACGCATACATGCGCCGGCCGGTCGCGCTGACCTTGCCGCGCAATTACGAAGTTCGTTTCCGGATCAAGGGCAGCGGCGGCCGCAATGATCTGCAGCTCAAGCTGACCCACGGCGACAATGTGTGGTGGAAAACATGGCGCAACTTTCGCCCGACTGCTGACTGGCAGGACATAGTTGTCCCGGCGGGCGAGGTCGGCTTTGCCTGGGGGCCGTCGCAGGACAAGTCGCTTCGCCAAGCGGACGGCATCGAGTTCGTCGTCGCGCGCAACCGCGACGGCGGAGCCGGCGGAATCGCGGTCGATCAACTCCAGATCGTTGCGCTACCTGGAATTCCGGCCGCTGCTCGCGCTTCTGCAAGCTCGTTGAACGACGCCGTTGCCGCACAAGCCAAGGCCAGTGCGCGTGGGGCGTTCCCGCGCGCGTTTATTGGAGAACAGCCCTACTGGACGCTAGCGGGCAGCGACGGCGGCAAAGTTACCGCGCTGATCAGCGAGGATGCGGCGATTGAACCGGCCAAGGGCAGCTACTCGATCGAGCCGGCGGTGGTCGATCACGGCCGGCGCTTCGACTGGGCGTCGGTACGCCCAAGCCACGCACTGGCCGACGGCAAATTGCCGATTCCCTCTGTGACCTGGACCTCGCCGGGCTTTCGCCTCGACACCACCTTGCTTGCAGATAGTGCCGGCCGCGCAGTGCTTGCGCGTTATGCTTTGACCAATGTGTCGGGCCCTCAACGAACGGTCGAATTGCGGCTCGGCATCCGCCCCTGGCAAGTCAATCCGCCCGCGCAGTTCCTCGCTCAGCAAGGCGGGGTGAGCCCGATTTCGCAGATCAAGGTTGCAGGGTCCGGCCTGGTCATCACGCAACCGCAGAGCGAAGGCGATCCGCCGCTGAGGCGCGAGCTGATCGCAAGCCGCTCTCCCGACGACGCGATCATCGGTGCCATGCCAGGCAAGGATATGGCCACCGCGGATCTGATCTACCGCGTCGATCTGGAACCGGGCGCGAGCGATCAGATCGTGCTTGCAATGTCGGGGGCGGATGGCCTTGCTCCGAGCTGGGGCGGCGCATTTGCTTCTACGCAGGACCATTGGCGCAACGTGCTGGCCCGTGTCGCCTTGCGCGTTCCACCTTCCAAGCAAGCAGTCCCCGACACGCTGGCGACGGCGTTCGCGCATATCCTGACCAGCCGCGAGGGCCCGATGCTCAAGCCCGGGACGCGCAGCTACGACCGGGCGTGGATCCGCGACGGGACGATGATGTCCGAAGCGCTGCTGCGAATGGGGCGCCCGGACGTCGCCCGCGGCTTTGCCGATTGGTACCGGCCCCATTTGTTCGGCAGTGGCAAGGTGCCGTGCTGCGTCGACTTCCGCGGCGCCGACCCGGTGCCGGAGAATGACAGCCACGGCGAATATATCTTTCTCGTCAGCCAGCTTTACCGCTTCACGGGCGACCGCGCCGCGCTGATCCGCGATTGGCCGTCGGTGCTTGCGGCAACGCGTTACATGGACCAGCTCCGGCTGAGCGAGCGGACCGCTGCGAACCTCAGGCCTGAGCGCCGCATGCTCTACGGGCTAATGCCGCCATCGATCAGCCACGAAGGCTATTCGGACAAGCCGCAATACAGCCTGTGGGACGATTTTTGGGCTCTTCGAGGCTACCGCGACGCCGCCGACCTCGCGCGAATCCTCGGCCGGCCCGAGGCCGCCTCGATCGCCGCCTCGCGCGATCAGTTTGCCGCCGACCTCCACGCTGCGATCCTCGCCGCGCGCGATTCTTGGAAGATCGCGCACATCCCCGGCGCAACCAGCCTGGGCGACTTCGACGCGACCTCGACGACCATCGCGCTTGACCCCGGCAACGAGCAGGCGCGGCTCGATCCAGCGATGCTCGAAGCAACCTTCGAGCGCTACTGGAGCGAATTCCAGACGCGCGCCGCCGGCACCCGTCCGTGGAAGGATTACACGCCATACGAGACCCGCGCGCTCGGCAGCTTCGTCCGCCTCGGCTGGCGCGACCGCATCGACGGCCTGCTCGCTTTCTTCATGGCCGACCGCCGCCCCGCCGAGTGGAATCAATGGGCCGAGGTTGTAGGCCGGGACCCCCGCCAGATTCGCTTTATCGGTGACATGCCGCACGCGTGGGTCGCGTCCGACTTTGTTCGCGGCGTCCTGGACATGTTCGCGTGGGATCGGCGCGAGGACGCCGCGCTGGTTCTTGGGGGCGGCCTCTCGGCCAGCTGGCTGACCGGAGCCGGGTCCAGCATTGCGGGCCTGGCGACGCCGTACGGCCCGCTCGATTTCTCGATGCAGGGGAACGCGAAGCGGCTTGTCGTGACCCTCGGAAAAGACGCCCGGCCGCCCGGAGGATTCGTCCTCGCCTGGCCCTTCGAAGGAACTCCGCCGGCCGCGCGCGTTGATGGCCTGCCGGTGCAGTGGCGCAACCGTGCGTTGAGCTTTCCGGCCACCGGTAAGCCCGTCCGGATCGAAATCGCCCGATGAACAAGGACATATGATGACGACATTTCCCGATGGCTTTCTGTGGGGCGCGGCGACTTCAGCCTATCAGATCGAAGGCGCGCCACTGGCCGACGGCGCCGGACCAAGCATCTGGCAGCGCTTCGTCCATACCCCGGGCCAGACCCAGGACGGCGATACGGGCGATGTCGCGTGCGACCATTACAACCGGTACCGGGATGACATTGAGCTGATGCGCTCGCTGGGGCTGCAGGCGTATCGCTTCAGCATCAACTGGGGGCGCATTTTTCCCGAGGGCTCAGGGGCCGTGAACGCCGCGGGCCTCGATTTCTACGAGCGGCTGGTCGACGGGCTGCTCGAGGCCGGGATCGAGCCCCTGGCAACGCTCTACCATTGGGATCTTCCGGCCGCCCTCGACGACCGCGGAGGCTGGCTCAATCCCGACATCGCGAATTGGTTCGCCGACTATGGCGAGGCGATGTTCCGGAAGCTCGACGGACGCGTGAAGAAGTGGGCGACGCTCAACGAACCCTGGGTCGTGACCGACGGTGGTTATCTGCACGGAGTGCTTGCGCCCGGGCACACGAACCTCTTCGAAACGCCAATCGCTTCGCGCAATCTGATGCTCGCTCACGGTGCGGCGGTTCAACGCTATCGGCAAGCCGGCCGGCACGAGATCGGGCTGGTGGTCAACATCGAGCCGAAATTTCCAGCCTCGGAATCGAAAGAGGATAGAGAGGCCGCGGTTCGGTCCGATGCCTACATGAACCGCCAGTACCTCGACCCGGCATTCGGCCTCGGCTGCCCACCGGAGATGGCCGAAATCTTTGGGCCGGCCTGGCGCGACTGGACCAGTGAAGAGCTCGCGCTGGCAGCTCAGCCAATCGATTGGCTGAGCTGCCAGCGCGAGCTCTTCACTGGTCCAGTCGCGCCAGGCCGGCCCAAAGA
>Ga0136612_10000776_pt1 | contig 12475 bp, 9 predicted proteins | sample AntDryUQ224A2306_2_FD_106644 | JGI IMG/M metagenome (GOLD analysis project Ga0136612, IMG submission 106644) | Polar desert sand microbial communities from Dry Valleys, Antarctica - metaG UQ224A (23.06) | ecosystem: Environmental > Terrestrial > Soil > Desert | place: Antarctica: Dry Valley...
ACCGGCATGCTGCGTCCCGGTGATCGCATTCCGCCTGAGCGAGAGCTGGCAGAGCAGATGGAAGTCAGCCGCATGACCGTCCGTCAGGCGCTCGGCCGGCTGGCCGACCGCGGGCTCCTGGTGCGTGAGCGTGGACGTGGCACCTTCGTCAGCGAGCCGAAACTGATCCAGAGCCTGTCGCGCCTGCATGGGTTCTACGATCAAATGGTCAGTCAGGGCATCCTGCCGAGTTCGCGGCTCCTGAGCGGGGAGCAGGTTCTCGCCAGTGCGGCGGTCGCTCAGCTGCTCGACCTTCGCATCGCGGAACCGCTCTACAAGGTGGTTCGCTTGCGGCTGGGTGGGGGGGTTCCACTCGCGTTGGAGACATCGTTCTTTCCCGCACGGCACGTGCCGGGCCTTCTCGATTACGACCTTGAGCGGCATTCGATCTACAGGCTAATGGACCGCTATGACGCCCGCCCAGTGCGGGCCACGCAGTCTCTGGAGCCGGTTCCGGCGCGGGATGAGGAAGCTGAGGCGTTGGAGGTGCCAGCGGGGAGTCCGCTGATGTTGGTCGAGCGGATCGCCTGGGACGCGCAAGACCGACCCGTAGAGTACGCGAAGGACATCTATCGCGGCGACCGAAGCCGGTTTGTCGCGGAGCTACGCCTCGAGCGTGACGAACTCGCAGGGCGCGAGTTGAACGTGGAGGTCGCGCGTCGCGACGCGGACGGAAGGAGTTAAGGACCAGGAAGAGCCGAGACACGCTGTCTGAGGTTGGGCCGAGGTTCACACCGGAGAGGAGCGCGATTGTGGAAACATCTATCACCCGCTTGACCCGACGCGCGCTGTTGCATCGTTCGCTCGCTATCAGTGGGGGCGCGGCGGCCGCCTCGCTGGTCCCGGCTGCACCCTGGGCACGCATTGCCGCCGCCCAGGGCGATGACACCCCGCTGACCAAAGAGCAGGTCATCGAAGCACTCAAGGCCGAAGGCGCGACCGTCACCCTCAAGAGCTGGGGATTCGGCGGTTTGAACACGGACCAGTTCCCGCAGCGCTTCCGGGAATACACCGAGCAGACCTACGGAGTCCCTGTGGAGCTGGTCTGGGACGCGGACGATGCGATCCTCGCCCAGTACGAGCAGGCGAACAAGCCAATTGGCGAGGCCCTGGACGTCCTTGATAAGGAAGAAGACTTCTTCCCGCGCCTGAAACTGCTCGAGTGGATCGAACCGATCAACCTGCCGCAGTACAAAGAGATCCTCACCAACTGGGACCGGGTCGAGCCGGCGTATATCGTCGAGGACGGCCTGGGGGTGATCTACCAGGGCTTTGAATGGCTCGGCATGTGTGTCCGCAAAGACCAGGTCGACCCGGAAAGCATCAAGGACTGGACTGACCTCGCCAAACCGGAGTTCAAAGGGAAGATCATCAGCTACCCGATGGATGAATATCGCGGGCAGTTGATCTTCACCGGGATCCTCAATTCGCTGATCAAGCAAGGGACCATCACGGGTGACCTCTTCGCGGAGGAGACCTGGATCGAGGGGCTGAAGTGGTACAAGGCCAACATCGCCCCGAACATCCTCAAGTTCATCGACAATGACGAAATGCGCACCATGGCGCAGTCCGGACAGGCGAGCGTGATCCTCACCTGGGGCTCCTATGTCCGCGAACTGCAAGGGGCGGATTGGAACCTTCGCGATCCGGTTATCGTACCCATCTACCCCGCCAGCGGCATGGCCACCGACCGCGAGACGATCACCACGCCGCATAGCTCCAAGCACCCGGTCGCGGCGCGCGTTGCGGTCAACTGGATGCTGAGCCGCGACTTCTTGATGGTCGGCTGGTACAAAGACCCGGAGACCGGCGAGGAGAAAAACCGCTGGGATCTGGATCAGCGGCAGTTCCTCGTCGCGTACGCTGGCGGGATTAACGCCGAGGACCGAACGCTCGTTCCAGACTGGGCGAAGCCCTACTATCCGGAAGATCCGAGTTCGATGAGCGTGGCGGTGGACCAGCCCTGGCTGGCATCCCATATCGAATGGGCCTGGGAGCAGTACCAGCAGTTGTAGGCGCAGGGACACCAGACTGATGCTGACGTCGTGATCCTCCCCCGAACTCTCGAACGCAGCCGGGAGTCATCGCCCCGAGCGGCCGGCGCCAGGCCGCCGCTCGGGCGTGGCGCCCTCCCGTACCTGCTCGTCACACCGGTCGTGGTCTATTTCGCTCTGGTGCTCGTCGTCCCGCTGCTCGTCCAGATCTATTACAGCTTCATGACCCGGGAACGCGACCCGCTGGGCTACCACGTCGTTCATCGTCCGACACTCGAGAATTACGGCCAGGTTTTTACCCGAAACGACCTCGTGGGCAGCCTGATCTGGACGATCGGGATCTCATTGATAATCGCCGTCGGATCGATTCTGCTCGGCCTCCCCGCGGCGCACTTTCTGAGCCGCCCGCGTGGGTGGGGGAAGCCGATCGTCGAGATGGCCCTACTGCTACCGCTCTTCGGCGACATCTATCTGGCGTTTGCCCTCATCTACGCGTTCGCGCCGCAGGGGATCGTCAACTGGGCATTGATGGGACTCGGCATCATCGACACCCCGCTTCCCCTGACGGTCGGCAACACCGGAGCGGTGATCGCGATGATGTTCCCCTCGCTCTCGGTCCTGCTTATGCGCAGCGCGTTGTCTCGTGTCGATCCGATCTATGAGGAAGCGGCGCTGACCTTAGGCGCCAACCCGCTGCATGCCTGGTTCGCCACCACGTTCTCGCTCGCCCGCACCGGGGTCGCGGGCGCTTTGCTGCTGACCTTCGCCGGCGGCGTCGGTGCCTTCACGATCCCGGTCATCCTGGCAGGTACCGGAAACGCGTGGATCACCACCCGGATCACGGAGGCGTACGGCTTCAACAATACCCCCCTTGCCTCGGCGCTCTCCCTGGTTGTGGCGCTGATCGCGACCGGGACGGTCTATCTGTACCTGCGGTTGTCTGGTTCACGGTCCACGGCGCAACGCGATGTGGGCTAAACGTCTTGCCGCTCAGACCGGCTGGGCGATGCTCCTGAACGCCTACGCTCTGCTGCTGGCATTTGTCCTCATCTATCCGACAATCCAGTTGCTGATCGTGGCCGTGAGCGACGACATCGTCTTCCCGCCTCGCTACTTCTCGCTGGCGGCGTTTGAGGACCTGAGCGGCGCCTTCTGGGATTCGGTGCGGTTCAGCCTCCTGCTTGGCGCCGTGACCACCGCGGTTCTGATCGCGCTCTGCCTGCCGACTGCCTACGCGATCGAGCGGTTCCACTTCCGCGCGCGGGGGTTCCTATCTGCTGCCGTCTTCATTCCATTCGTGCTGCCGGGCCTCGGCTATATGGCCGCCGTCGGCACCGTCTATATCCTGTATGCCCCGGACCTGATGGGGACGTTTTTCGGCGTATTCCTTCCCACCGCGCTCTTCAATCTGGCCTGGATGGTGCGGGCGATCCAGGGATCGCTGGCGACCGCGGACCCGGTCTACGAGGAGGCGGCGATGACCCTCGGCGCCAGCCGCTTGCACGCCTTTTTCAGCATCACGCTCCCCCACGTTGCCCCGGGGTTGATCGTCGGCGCGATGATTGTCTTCACCAACTCCGCCACCGCCTTCATCGCGCCGCTCTTCGTCGGGCGGGTACAGTCACTCACCGCCACGGTGCAGATCTTCCGCGAGATGGACCAGCACGGCCTGACGCCGGTGCTGGCTGCCCAATCGTTGCTCGTCGAGGCTGTCGTCATGGCGTTGGTGCTCGGCGGGTACTTCGTCTCCAAACGGCACTTTCGAGGGCTGGTGCTATGACGGCTAGACCGACGATGCCGGAAGGCATCCGGGTCGACCACCTGACCAAGCGCTTCGGCGCGGTGGCCGCCGTGGACGATGTGACCTTCGAGGTGGCCGGGGGACAGTTCGCGGTGCTGCTCGGACCATCTGGTTCTGGCAAGACCACCATCCTGCGGATGCTCGCCGGGCTTGAGATACCGACATCCGGTCGCATTTGGCTCGGCGACGTCGATGCCACCTGGGCGCCGGCGTACAAGCGCGGCATCGGCTACATCTTTCAACGCCCGTCAATGTTCCCTCACTACAACGTCTTCGAGAACATTGCCTGGGGCCTCAAACTGCGACGCTTGGGCAAGGCCGCAACGGCGACCCGGGTGGCCGAGATGTTGGACCTGGTTCACCTGACGGGTCTGGAGGACCGGTACGTCACGCAACTCTCGGGTGGCCAGGCCCAACGCGTTGCTATCGCCCGAGCCCTAGCGCCGGACCCGGCAATGCTGCTCCTGGACGAGCCGCTGAGCATGCTGGACGCCAAACTGCGAGACGAACTTAAGGACGTCATCGCCGAGGTGCAACGCCGAACCAATAAGACGACCGTCATGGTCACCCATGACCAGCGGGAAGCCCTTTCCCTGGCTGACACCGTCATTGTCCTCGATCAGGGGAAGATCGAGCAGATGGGACCACCCCGCGAACTCTACCGCCGGCCGGCGTCGGCCTTCGTCGCCGACTTCGTCGGTCACAACAACTTCCTCCCGGTTACGATCGTGGGGATCGGGAGCGATGGGCGCCTGCAGGTGCGCTGCCAGGGACAGGAGATGCTCGTGGCATCTTCGGACGGCCTGCGGGTGGGAGACGAGGCGTTGCTCTGTTTGCGTCCTGACGACCTGGAGCCGATCAACCCATCGGAACGCGGTCGCTATGAGCAGGTCCTGACCGGACGATTGGACCGGGTGGTCTTCAATGGGGACATGGTGCGGCTAGACGTGGACCTCGGTGGTCAGATGATCCGCGTCCATGCCACCGGGCCTCGCCGTTTCACATTCCTCGATCGCCAACCGGAGACGGTGCTCCTCGGCGTCGGCGAAGCGTCGCTCGTCTCTCAGTCCTGACGCTCCTCAGAAGGGGAACGGCTCGATGGCATCAAATCCCTGGCTGCGGTCGAGTCGACCCCTGTCGATCGCGCATCGCGGTCACTCGATCGTGGACGGCGTGCTGGGGGACGACGTCACCTCGCTGCTCGCCACGCTTGACCGCTTATTTCCACACGAGAGTGCCACGACGATGGTTGGATTGTGACAGGAGGGGAGATTCCCGGCGACGCATGCGGAAGGGGTCGAGGACGGGATCATAGAGACACTCACTGAAGTCGAGGCGATCCAGCGGCTAGTGCTAGCGCTTCTTGCTGGAGCGGCCTGCGGACTGGAGCGCGAACGGCTCGACAAGCCAGCCGGACTCCGGACGTACATACTCGTTTGCGAAGGGGCCGCGCTCTTCATGATTGCCTCGCTGATGCTCGGTGACGGCGTGCGCCGGGCCGGTGGCTACGGCTACGATCCTTCCCGCATCGGGTCGACCATTGTCCAGGGCGTTGGCTTCCTCGCTGCCGGGGTCATTCTTGTTTCTGGTAACCGCATCCGGGGATTGACGACCGCGGCCGGGATCTGGGTCACGGCCGCGATCGGTGTGCTAATCGGCGCCGGGTACTTCATGATTGCGGTGGCCGGGATTGTTGCGACGCTCTTCGTTCTGATCTGTTTGCGCTGGGTTGAGCACCGGCTCTTCGCGAGGTCGCCGCATGATGAATTGCTCCAGCCTGATCTACCCGACCCCATTTGAGGTGATAAGGCGACGGGTGTGGACTTTGGCCACTCCAAGTCAGGAGTCGGGAATTGAGTAGTGGCCTGCTTCCTGGAAGATGTGGACAGGAGATCATCACCAGCCGTGGCAGTCGTGCAATTCCATCGCCGGAGACGTAACCCTGGTGATAGTGGTCAACAACGCGGACGGCGCCTCAACTGCCTGGCGTCATTTCCCGCCGCTGGGTGATTACCCGTGGCACCACACCGGAGACGCGCATGGAGACGCCCTTTTCGCGGCCAGGCCGCTTCTGGCGAGGCAACCTACACACGCACTCGACCGTTTCGGACGGTCTGCGCTCGCCAGACGAGGTCTGTCGCTTCTACGAGTCGGCGGGCTATGACTTCCTGGCGCTGACTGAGCACTTCATTGAGTCGTATGGCTGGCCGATCGTGGACACGGGGCCGTTTCGTTCGGAAACCTTCACGACGATCATCGGGGCCGAGCTGCATCCTGCGCGTGACCGCATGGAGCTAGGGGCACCCTGGCACCTTCTGGCAGTTGGCCTGCCACTCGATTTTGCACCGTCGCCGCCGGAGGAGACGGGCCCGGAGTTGGCGCACCGGGCGCTTGCTGCCGGGGCGTACGTCGCCGCCGCGCACCCGCAATGGCATACCATGACCGACCGCGACGTCGAAGCGCTGGAACCCATTCATGCGCTGGAGATCTTTAATGCCAGCGCCAGCGATGACAACGACTCCGCCGATAGTTCTTACATGCTGGATCTGCTGCTGGCACGTGGCAGGCGGCTCACAGCGTGTGCCACCGATGACGCTCACTTCGTGCTCAATACCCGCGACAGGGAGTCCGGCTGGGTTATGGTTAAGAGTGAAATGCTCGACCCGGACTCACTGTTAGCCGCGCTGAAAGCGGGGGATTCCTACTCCAGCACCGGCCCGGTCATCCACAGCCTTACTGTTGAACCGGGGGAGCAACTGCGGCTACGCTGCTCACCGGCCGAGCGCATCTTCCTCATCGGTGGACCCGCCAGGTACCAGACCATCGGCGAGCAGGGGATCACCGAGGCGGAATTCGATCTGAGCTCCTGGACCAGCCCCTACGCGCGCGTCCTCATCCGTGACGATCCCGGGCTCAAGGCATGGACCAATCCAATCTGGTTCGAAGAAGCACCTTCCCCGTGATCGCGACAGGGCTGTCACTCACCTCGTTGCCGGCTCGCTGTCGACGGCGCTCAATGTAGGGTCGCAAGCAGGATCGTCAGTTCTAGCTGTCTGGCAGCCAGACGCGGCTGTGGTGGCTGACCCAGTAAGCACTACGGCTGACGCGCTCTGGGGACGGGACAGGTCGGGCTGGTGACGTTTCTTGGTCCCATTACGCGGCTCGATGTGCGAATCGAGCATGACACGGAGTTGGTTCTGGTCGATCTCGTCTCCAGGACAGCCCGCAATATCGCGGCTGGCCAAGAGGCCACCCTGCTAGTGCCCCCGACGCCATTTGGCTCTATGCGTAGGCAAGAAGCAGGCGCTGGGTCATGCCACAGACTTGCCAGCCCTCACTGTTAGATTAGGCTGTCTGTCTGACCCCCAGTTGACTACCGCTTCTGGTAGCGGCTGACCCAGTCGGCGGCGCGGGTGCAGGCGCGGCGGGGATTGCCGTGGTAGTCGCAGGAACAAGGTTCATGCTGTGATGCTGGCAAAAGGATCATGATAGACCTGCCGCGGGAACAACGTTTTCGCTGGTTGTGCCGTTGTTGCAGGAGCCACGAAGTGCTGGAACCTGCCCTGCCGCAGTGCACGACATGGCGCCGCGCCAAGACGAGCCAGGAGCGCCAACGACAGCACCTCCTCCGCGGGGCCGAGCAAGTCTGTCCCGCCGTGACGCCGAGCGCGTAATCGAGATGGCCGTACATCGAGTAGAGACTGCCGTCACGTCCCAGGATCACGACCCGCCTCGGATACTCCGAGCCGGGGAGACGGTCGCCGAAATCGCCGCTCCCGCAGCCGGAGCGATTTGGGCCTGGCGGACAACGCCGCTTGTCCATCCCGGAGAGCTCTTGGGGATGATCGCATGTCGGTGAGACGGCGAGTTCGAGTCGGCAGTCCGCAGGCGGACGACAGTGGAACACCGGGCACGTCGCCCAGCACCCGCTCTCCGTCCCCTGCTTCTTCTCCAGTTCGTGTGACCCCGACGATCTACACGGAGATCGGCATACGCACCATCATCAACGGCCGCGGCGCCACCACGGCGGTCGGTGGCACGCTAATGGACCCCGCCGTCCTCGCGGCAATGGTCGACGCCAGCAATGCCTTCGTCGTGCTCGACGAACTGAATGAGCAAGTCGGGGAGCGCATCGCCGCGCTTACGGGCATGCCCGCTGGCTACGTGACGTGCGGTTCGGCTGCGGGAATGGCGCTGGCGGCGGCCTGCATCGCCGGTAGCGACCCGGAACGCATCCGTAGTCTTCCGGACAGCATGGGAATGGCCAACCAGATCGTCATCCATCGCGCCCACCACATCAATTACGACCAGATGCTGCGGGTCGGTGGCGCACAGCTGATCGAGATCGGCACCCCCCAGCGGACCGAACCTGGTGAGCTGGAAGAAGCGATCGGCGAGCGAACCGCCGCAGTCTTTTACGTTGATTCTCGGCACACAGAACCGGGCGGGCTCGACTTTGCGTCGGTCGTCGCCATCGCCGCCGCGCGCGGCGTCCCGGTCATCGTCGACGCGGCGTCGACGGTGCCACCCGTCGACCACCTGCGGCGGTGGGGGCGCTGGGGCGCAGACTTGGTCATCTTCAGCGGCGGCAAAGGTCTGCGCGGACCTCAAGACTCCGGATTGCTCGCCGGCCGCGCCGACCTGATCACGGCGGCACGGGCGAACGGCAGTCCCCATGCCGGGATCGGCCGGGGCATGAAGGTGAGCAAGGAGGCGATCGCCGGTCTCTGGAAGGCTATCGACATCTTTCTTGCCACCGACCATGAGGCTGAGTATCAGACCCACTTAGCCCAGGCAGAGCGGCTAGCCGACCGACTAGCAGGGCAACCGGCAGCGCGCGTGTGGATCGAGGCCAACTGGGAGGACTGGCCGGCGCCAGTGGTGCGCATCGCACAACAGCCGGATGCACGTTGGGAGCCGGACGCGGTGCGTCAGGTGTTGATGGCGGGCGAACCCGCGATTCACATCGATGTCTTTCGTGGAGATCTGCTCGTCAGCACCCATTGCCTGTTGGCGGGCGAGGAGTTGCTGATCGCAGGTGCGCTGGCGGCATTGTTGTCGCCGTGACTGCGGCGCACACCCCGTTCAGAACGCGAACGGCAACGGGATCGCCGGGGCGTGGCGTGAGCATCACGCCGTGGCTCCACAGGTCGATCCCGCACCCAGCGCACGAGCGCGACGAGCTGCTCAACTGCATGTTCGCAGGCCAGCCGGCCCTTCTCGGCCGTCGCCAGCTCCGGCGCCCCGAACGAGTCAGTCTCCGAGTAGCCGGAGGTCCACTTAATCGCTATGACCCGGCTTCAATTTCTCCCGCGAATTGCGCTTCGACCTCGGTCAGACTCTCGTCGATGATCGCCACCATTCGGTCGATCTCATCCCGAGTCACGATCAGCGGCGGACTGACATGCAATTGGTTCCAGACCCGCGTCAGCAGGCCCTTGCCGTGCACCGTTTCTCCGAGAGTTTTGATGTAGGCGTGGCGGGTTCCCCACGATTCTTTGCTGCCGGGACCCTTGACGAGCTCGAGACAGGTCATCAGTCCAATACCCCGGACATCGCCTACGGTGGGATGGTGTCGCAACTCCTTGAGCTGGGAGAGGAGGTAGGCGCCCTGTTCGGCCCCACGCACGACAAGATCTTCGCGGAAGAGAATTTCGAGGTTCTTGTTCGCCGCGGCGGTGGCGACCGCGTGACCACCGAAGGTCAGCAAGTGTCCGATCGAGGAGCCCTCCTCCTTGAAGCCCTCGAACACGCTCGGGCGGACCATGACGCCAGCGATCGGAGCGTAACCGGAGGAGAGACCCTTGGCTATTGTCATCATGTCCGGGACGACCCCGAAATGCTCGCTCGCGAAGAGTTTCCCCGTGCGCCCAAAGCCGTTGATGATCTCGTCCATGATCAGGAAGACACCGTGCCGGTCGCAGATCTCACGCAACATCTGCCAGTAGCGCGGCGACGGAACGTGGTCACCGTTCGAGGTCGAGATCGGTTCGCCGATGACGGCCGCAACAGTCTCCGGGCCCTGATTCAGGATCTCCTGCTCCACGTAGCGTGCGCACATGATGTCGCCGTCTTCGCCGCTGAGCCCGAAATCGTTCTGGTAGTGGTTGGGTGATGGCACGTAGGACACGCCGTACATGAACGGCCCGTAGTACTCCTCTTGGCGACCAGCAGTGAGGCTCATCGCGCCGAGGGTCATCCCGTGATACGAGCCACGCCGGGCGATGATCTTGTACCGCCTGGGAAACCCACGGAGCGCTTGCGCCTGTTTCGCGATCTTGAGGGCGGTCTCGACCGCTTCTGATCCACCGGAACAAAAAAAGACGCGACTGAGGTCACCGGGCGCGATCCGGGCTAATGTTTCCGCGAGCTGGACTGTCGGGATCGTCGTGTAGTTAGAGCTGGCGGCATACGCGATCTCGCCGGCCTGCTTGGCCATCGCCTCGCCAATCTCGCGACGCCCATGTCCGACATTGACCACAAACAAACCGGAGAGGCCGTCTAGATACTCTCTCCCCCGCACGTCATAGAGCGTCGAGTCCTTGGCTCGGGCGAATACCTTCAGCCCCTCGCGTTCGGTGAGCTCGTCCCAATCCATGTCCCATCCATGGAACCAGAGATGGTCAGCCGCAGTCCGCTCGAGCTCTGGCCGCTCAAGCAGCGACGTTGCGCCGTTGCCGTGAGACGTGGTCGTCATTAGGGATTCCTCCTCGGAGTAATCGCGACATGGGCGGCGAGTTTCGTTCATATGTCGACTACGCGCATTATGCGCGACCTCTGATGACCATGAGCAATCGAGCGATCACTTCTTCAATGCCCGGCCTGGCTAATCTTGGCGAAGCGTTTCGTGAGCCTGGCTCGTGATCGCGTTGACAGCATCCCATGGGGCTTCTACTCTCAACGCCTCGTCAATTCACTGATGATTGCTGGCGCGAGCGTCTTCTTGCTCTCGCCCGTCGCGTACGTTTCGAAATCAGGTGCGAGGGACATGGCCACCGTCATTATCCGCCGCCTGCTGCAGCTCGTGCCCGTGGTCCTCCTGGCCACGACACTGGTCTTCGTCCTGGTCCGCCTGGCGCCGGGAGATCCCGTACAGCAGCAGCTTGGGGCGCGTGGGTCGCGCGATCCCGAGCGCGTTGCCGCGTTGCGCCAAAAGCTGGGCCTCGACAAGTCGATCCCGGTCCAGTACGCGATCTGGTTGCGCAACGCCGTCACGGGCGATCTCGGCATCTCGGTCAAGAGCAATGACCAGGTTCTTGACCTCATCAAACCGAAGCTCGTTGCGACATTAGAGCTGATCGTCGCCGCCTTGGGCATCGCCATCACGATCGCGCTTCTGCTCGGCACAGCCGCGGCGGTCCGGGCGGGCACCTGGGTAGACCAGATAGTTCGTGCCTTCGTGGTTACCGGTCTCGCGATTCCGACCTATTGGCTTGGACTGATCTTCCTCCTGCTCTTTGCCGTCAGCTTCAAGTGGCTACCGGTCTCCGGGTATGTTCCGTTCATGGAAGACCCAGTTCAAAATCTGAAACACCTGATTCTCCCCGCACTCAGCCTTGGGCTCTTCGAAGCGGCTTTCTTCACTCGATTCCTGCGCGCCGGGCTCCTCGAAGTGTTGCATCAGGATTACGTGCGCACCGCCCAGTCGAAAGGACTGGCCGAGCAGACTATCATCTCGCGGCACGCCCTGAAGAACGCCCTGATCCCGATGGTGACGATCCTGGGTCTGGAGCTAGGCACCCTGGTCGGCGGGGTGGTCGTCATCGAGCAGGTCTTTGGGTGGTCGGGCATCGGGTGGCTTGCTCTCACAGCCGTCAAGAACCGCGACTATCCGCTCCTCCAGGGGATCGTCTTGTTAGTGGCTATTGGCGTCAGTCTTGCCAACCTTTTGGCCGATCTGTCGTACACGTTCCTCGACCCCCGCTTGCGGTCATTAGGATGATTTGAAGGTGACCCAGAGCGCGGCAACAGTTACTCCTGCCACGATCGCGCGGCCTCGCGTCCCGAGAACAAAGGGATTGCGTGAGCGGGTGCGCGGTCATGAAGCATTTTTCGTTGGTCTGGCCATTTTCGGTCTCCTGGCTGCCGTCAGCATCCTGGCCCCGGTTCTCGCTCCCCATGATCCGACGGCAATCCACGCCAGTGACGGGCTCAGGCCTCCTTCGCCAATCTATCTCCTTGGGACCGACAACCTCGGTCGGGACATCCTGAGCCGCATCATCTACGCGGCGAGGACGTCCCTGCTTGTGGCGCTGGGGTCCGTTCTGGTGGCTGGAGCGATTGGAGTCCCGCTGGGGCTAATCGCTGGGTATGCGGGGGGGAAGACCGACAGTGTCATCATGCGCGTGCTCGATGCGATCCTGGCGTTCCCGGTCATCCTTCTCGCAATTCTCGTCGTGGCGACGCTCGGCACCCAGACGATCAATCTGATTCTCACTATCGGCTTTGTCTTCATCCCGTATTTCACACGTCTCGTGCGGGGGAATGTGCTGACACTAAAGGAGCGGGAATTCGTCGCGGCGAGCCGAGCCAGTGGGGCCACCGACGGATATCTGGTTACCCGGGTCATTCTCCCGAACATCCTCTCGCCCATCGTGGTTCAAGCCTCACTAACCATGTCGCTGGCGGTACTGATCGAGGC
>Ga0136612_10000777_pt1 | contig 12472 bp, 7 predicted proteins | sample AntDryUQ224A2306_2_FD_106644 | JGI IMG/M metagenome (GOLD analysis project Ga0136612, IMG submission 106644) | Polar desert sand microbial communities from Dry Valleys, Antarctica - metaG UQ224A (23.06) | ecosystem: Environmental > Terrestrial > Soil > Desert | place: Antarctica: Dry Valley...
CCCGAATCCCGGTGACGAGGTAGTACGGAAGCGCCTCTTCGTAAGAGTAGCGAACGTCCCGGGTGAAGACCGTGTCGAGTTTGTAGCGGCTGACGAACAGGATTCCTATGGTGCCGTTCGAGACCAGGCCGCTGTAGCTGGGCAGCGACGCGTCCAGTCCCCTGAAGCGACGGTAGCCGACCGACGCGCTGCCGGTGATCAACCCCAGCGGACTGAACGTCAGCGTCGGAGCGATGCGCCAGCTGTCGGAATCCCGGAGCGGCGACCGATCGAAACGCTGCTCTTCTTTCGTGACCACGAGGCCTGCCGTGGTGAACGGCGTCAGCGCGACGTTGAACGCGGCGTCGTACCCGCGCGTCCTCTGATCGAGCGTGCGCGCCAGCTCAACCCCGCGAAACTCGACGCCTTCGTCGTAGCTGTCGCGCCCTTCGCGCGCCGTGAAGACCATCTCCGTGCGTGAGGCGACCTTGAGTTTGGTCCCCGCGGTATACAGACGCGGGTGATGGCGCGCCCGGGCGTCGATCTCCGAATTCGCCCGGGAGCTCGTATGACCTGAGCTGATCGAGGCAAACGGCTTCAGGAACGTCAGGTCCAGGTCCGCCCTGCCGCCGAAGCTGCGGTTGACACTCCGTTCGCTCGTGTACTCGCGGAAGTACACGAACTCCGTGCCGCTCGTGAAGGCAAGACGCAGCCGCCCCGGATTGATGGAAATCTCGAGGTCGGGCCTGGCGACGAACGTGAAGTCCCGCTTCGGATTGGCCGACTCGTTGAACACGTTGAAGTCGATGCCCACGTTGGTGAACGCCAGGCGCGGACTGAGCTCCACGGGTCCGAGCCGGACGGACGGGCGTTCCGGATCCGGGCTCTGGCCGTGGGCTTCGGTCGGTGCCCACGCGGCGGCGACGGCGAGGCTGCACGCGAGCAGCCTCGAGGACATTCGTATCCCTCTCATGATGAACACCTCACGACACGTGGGCCCGCGCGATTCGGACGATCCCGAGCTGGCGGGTCTTGCGATACAGGTTGGCCCGTTCGATTCCCAGCGCACGCGCCGCTTCGCTCATTCGCCAGCGGTGGCGTTCGAGCACGGCGGCGATGTAGTCGCGCTCGAAGCAGCGCCTCGCGTCGCGCAGGCTGGCGGTCAGATCCCGGCGCGAAAACGCACCTTCGATAGGGAGATGTGCGAGCACGTCCTCCTGGGTGACGATGGCGCCTGCCCCGGCAAGCAGTTTCGTCAGCACCGCCACGAGCTCATCGATGTTGCGTGCCCACGGCAGTGCGGCCAGCACGGTAATCGCGGGCTGCGTAAATGTGCGAGCGGGCCCTCCGGTCTCGTGCACCAGTCGCTCGATAATGAGCGCGAGGTCGCCGGGCCGCTGGCGCAGGGGCGGGATGGTGATGCGGCACGAGGCGAACCGGCGGAGGAGGTCAGCACGGAATCGCCCGTCGCGCACTTCGTCGTCGAGGTCGCGGACCGTGGAGGCCACGAGCCGGAACGGAAGCGCAATCGAGCGGCCTGACTCGACCCGCGCCTCGCCGTCGCGCAGCAGCCGGGCCAGCCTTCGCTGCGCCGATGCCGGGAGCTCGTCCACGCTTTCGAGGAACAGCAGGCCCGCCCCCGCTTCGACGAGCGCGGAGCCGCGGCCGAGCGGCTCGAGATCCGGAGCGACCGCCCGTTTGGTCGACACGCCGAACAGCCGGCGGTCGATCTCCGTGGGTTCCGCAGCGCCGCAGTTGAGCGCCACGATCTCGCGGCGCCCGCGAGCCCGCGCGTGCAGGTATTCGACAATTGCGCGGGGCCGGCACCCCTCCTCCGCGAACAGCAGCACCGGCGTCCGGCGGTCCGCCGCCAGATCCAGCGCCTGCCGCGCCCGCTGCACCGCATCGGACACCCCACGCAGGAGCAGAGGGGTGGCTGCGCGGGAGTGGGCGCCCGCCTGCCGGTGGTTGGCCGCTTTCAGGCCCAATGAAGCACGCATTCTATTGAGAAGTGGGGACAGCTTCGCCCCGTGAGTCACACCGCGCCGATTTTCGACAGTGAACCGCCGGAAGGCAGGAGAGGAGTTGGGAGGGAGAACGGATGAGATTGTCGCAGGTTCAGGCCGTTGTGTCAAGAATGACACGTCGCTACGGCTGTGCGGACACAAGGAAAGTTTCAGTCGCCAGTTACCAGTTCGCCAGTCACGGCCAGTTGCTACTGGCCAGTGCTGGTCGGCGAGTGGCGCGTCCCAGCGGCACTGGAAACTGGGAACTGGAAACCGGCTCAATAGCGCGACAGCAGACGGGCCGCGTCCATGATCTCGTCCTCGGCAGGCAGGAAAAACTCCTCGAGCGGCGGGGAGTATGGCACCGGAGTATCGAGGGCACCCAGCACCCGGACAGGCGCGTCGAGCCACTCGAATGCTTCCTCCTGGATGATGGCGGCGATGCTCTCGCCGATGCCGCCGGTGCGCGAGTCTTCGTGAACGACGAGGACACGGTGGCAGTGCCGTGCCAGCGCGAGGACGGCGCCGCGATCGAGTGGCGCGAGCGTCCTCAGGTCCAGCACGGACGCGTCGATGCCCTCGGCAGCAAGCCGATGGGCGACTCGCATGGCCACGTGCACGTAAGCCCCGTACGAGATCAGTGCAAGGTCGTGCCCTGCCCGGCGCAGAGCCGCCTTCCCGATGGGGACAGCTGCTGACGCGGCGGGATGGAGCACCTGCCGGATCCGCGGATCGCGATAGAGCGCGATGTGCTCGTAATAGAGGACCGGATCGGGATCCGCCACGGCGCTCGCCATGAGCGCACGAGCGTCGGACGGGGTCGAAGGGACGACGATCTTGAGGCCCGGGGTGCGGTAGAACCAGCCCTCGGTATTCTGACTGTGATAGGGGCCGGCGTTCCGGAGGCCGCCCCAGGGCATGCGGACCACCATCGGGACGCTGCCCCCCCAGCGATACCGAATCTTGGCGGCATTGTTCACCAGCTGGTTGAAGCCAGTCGCCACGAAGTCGTTGAACTGCATCTCGCCGATCGGGCGCTGGCCGGCGAGCGCCGCTCCGACGCACACGCCGAGCACGCCGCCTTCCGCGAGCGTCGAGTTCACGATGCGGTCACCGAACTTCTCGAGGAGAGGGCGGAGCAGCAGGAAGGCGTTTCCGTATGTTCCCCCTACGTCCTGGCCAAAGACGAACACGGACGGGTCGCGCTCGAGCGCGTCGCGTACGCCGGACATGACCCCTTCGAGAAAGGTGCTGCCCTGGCGATCGTACGGCGCCCCCGGCTCGAGGGCCGGCAGCGGCGTTCCGGCCGAATGTGCGCCGGCGCGTTCCACGAGCGGATCGCGACGAAGGCGCGGGGACTCATCAGCCAGGACGCCGGCGGCCGCTTCCTCGGGTCGGGGCCATGGAGCGGCGACGACCCGGGCCGCCTCCGCCTCGACGAGCGTTTCGGCATCCGCTTTGAGGTCATCGAGTGCACCCGGTGGGATGATGCCCTCACCTTCCAGGCGCGCCGCGTACATCGCAATCGGATCTCGCGCAGCCCAGTAGGCGTAAAGATCAGCGTTCGCGTATCCCTGGCCGAGGGACGGGTACTCCCACGAAGGCTGCGTCTCCCTTCCCAGATAGAGCATGTCGTCATGATGCGCATGGCCGCACATGCGCAGGCACACAAGCTCGATGAGCGCCGGCCCGCGTCCTGCGCGGGCCCGTTCGACTGCCCAGCCGAACGCGGCCGCGATCTCGTCCGGGTCCGTTCCGTCGACCGTGACGCCGGGAATCCCATAGCCGGCGGCCTTGTCGGCGAACACGCGCACCGCCGACTGTTCACGCACCGGAGTGGACAGCGCCGTCTGGTTGTTCTGAAGGCAGAAGACCGCGGGCAGCCGGCGCGCCGCGCACAGATTGATGGCTTCGTGCCACTCGCCGAGCGAGGAGCCTCCCTCACCGATGAAAGACAGCGCGACTCGCCCCAGGCCTTCGCGCGCGAACGCCAGCGCCATGCCCGCGATGGTGAGGCTGCCGATCGCCAGGGGCGCCGCCGCGGGCAGGATGCCGCAGCTCACGTCGCCGAAATGGAGGTCCTTTCCCTCCATCGGCGGACCGGCTTTGGCCATCTGCGCGGACAGGGCCATCCTGATCGTGAGCGCGTCGGGGCGCATCGCCATCGCGACGCCGAGATCGCGAATGACCGGCGCGATCACGTCCCCGCGCCACTGCCCGTCGACGAAATGATCCGGACCCCGCCGGAGCTTCAGTCCGGCGGCGTAGATGGCCTCCTGGCCAAGCGATCGGAACCCTTTTCCCTGGAACGGGACATCGCGGAAGCGAATCTCTCCGCTCGTGAAGAACGTCTTGAGGCGATTGTCGGTCGCGCGCGTCAGCACCATCCCGCGCAGGGTCTCGACGCGCTCGACAGGCGTGAGCGACCGGCGAATGGCGGCGCGCCGCAGGAAGCCGTCGCACGCATCGATCAGTTCGTCGACCGCGGCGGCAAGCCGCACGATGCCCGAAATACCGGGAGTGGTGTCGTGCGGGATGGAGGGGCCAAGCGACTGCGTGCGGGCGCGCAGGGCTCCCGGCAGCGTCCCGCGCACCTGCTCGATCTCGTCTGGCGTGGCCGCCTGCGGACCGCCGCTCGTGGTGAAGGCCTCGATCGCGACAGCCGCGCCGAAGGGATGGCGTTCGAGCACGAATGCGCCGAATCGCCGGGCCAGATCCGCAGCGGGGTCCGCGTGCGGCTGGTGCATGGCCCCAATCCTACCGCAGCTGAGAACTGAGAGCTGAGAGCTGATTAATCCGACACGGCGAGCTCACCGGGGACAATCGGACGTGTCCGTGGCAAGAGTCCCCGTCGCGCCATGTTGCCCACATAGGCGAGGATGCCCACGAACACGGCCAGCTTGATCGCATCGGCCATGGTAGACCGCGGCAGGGCGCGCCAGAGGAACCACAGCACCGGCTGGGCGATGCACACGGCCCACACGGAGCCGTAGAAGTACCGGCGCTCATGCCCTTCGTTCTGTGTGGACGGCTTCACCCGCGGCAGCAGGCCGAACGCGCCGAGAAGCCAGACGGTGACCACGATCGGAAAGTACGCCGCGTCGTAGAGCTGCCGCATTTGCCAGTCACCCGTGGCAATGGCTATCGCCAGGCCGGTGATGTTCAGGATCGCGAACGCAATGACCTCGCTCCATGCGAGCGTGTAGCACACGCGCCGGTACAGCGGGTTGGGCCGATCCTCCGTGAACCGGATGATGTACGGCCGCGGCTCGACGCCGGGAAGCTGCCCCCAGAGTCCCGCGATGCCGGTCCCGACCAGCACGGCCGTGAGCCAGAGCGCCATCCGGCCATCGAATCCACGGTAGAACAGGTCGAACGTGAGCGGTCCTGGCGCGATGAAGAAGACCCAGATCCAGATGGGCCAGTGCGCGATCCGGTAGCTCACCTTGTTTCGCTCACGGATGGGCCGATCTTCGGCGAGCTCGATGCGCCGGGCTTGGCCAAGGCTGCGTTCATACGAAGGAGGCAGCAGGCTCCGTCGAGAAACGCGCGCCTCTTTCTGATCGGGGGGTGCGGTCGGCAAAACGGTCAACGATCTCCTTGGGAGCAGGTTATCACGCACCCCGGAGAGCACCGTGATTGAAGTGCGGTATCGTGAGCGCATGAGCCGCAGGATGTGCCGGCAGCGGGGCGTCTAGTGCGCCGCGAGAGCCGCGGACGACGCCGCTTCGGACGGGCCGTGCTCTGGGGCCTCGGTCTGGTGCTCGTCTCCGGCCTCTTCACGACCAGGGTGTCGCGGAAGATGCCAGATTTCGAGGTTTACTGGACGGCCGCCGTCCGCGCCCGCGCCGCCCAACCGCTGTACCGGGTCGAGGACGAGCATTACCAGTTCAAGTACCTGCCGGCGTTCGCCGTCATCGCCATTCCGGCAGGCGTCCTGCCCCTTCAGGCTGCGAAGGCTGTCTGGTTCGTCATCTCGATTGCGCTGCTCGTGGCGCTGGTCTCGCTCAGTCTGTCGATCCTGCCGGAGCGCCGGAAGCCCGCGTGGGTCCTCGTGACGGTCTCGGTGCTCGCGATGGCGAAGTTCTTCGCGCACGAGATCGTGCTCGGGCAGGTGAATGCACTGCTTGCCGTCGTCGTGGTCAGCGCCGTCGTCGCATTGCGCAGTGGGCGCGAACGCACGGCCGGCATCCTGGTGACGCTGGCCGTGATCGTGAAGCCGTACGCGCTGATCTTCCTGGCCTGGCTGCTCGCCCGGCACCGCGTGCCGTCCTCCATGGCTGCGTCCGCCGCCCTGGCCGGAGTTCTCGCGCTACCTGCCGCCATCTACGGCGTCGCGGGCAATCTTGCGGAGCATCACGCCTGGTGGAAGACGGTTTCAGACTCGACGGTGCCGAACCTCACCAATGCCGACAATGTCTCGCTCGCGGGGATGTTCACGAAATGGATCGGCCAGGGGCCCGCGGCTGCCGGCCTGACACTTGCCTCGTCGCTGCTGATACTCACGGTCGTCGTGGCGGTCTTCCTGATGCGCCGGCGAGTGCCGTTTCCGGAAGGGCTCGAGGGCGCCCTGCTCCTCACCTGCATCCCGCTGCTGTCGCCCCAGGGATGGGACTACGTATTCCTCGTCTCGGCACCGGCCATCATGTGTCTTGTGAATTACGAGGATCGGCTGCCGCCGCTCCTGCGGCTGCTGACACTCGTCGCCGTCGCGACGATTGCGTTCAGCGTTTACGACCTGATGGGTCGCGCCGCGTACGCGAGGTTCATGTCACTCTCGATCGTGACGGTCTGTTACCTGGTGGTAGTGGCCGCGCTGACGGCGCTCAGGGTGCGCGCGGCGGCCTGACAAGCGCTTAGAACGTGCAGCGTGGCACGTGCCATGTGCAACGTGCTAATTGTCTACGTGCGAGGTGCACGTGCTGCTTGTCTACGTGCGACCTGCACCACGTGCGACTCATCTCTGACGGGAGACCGATGTACGCGACGCTCCAGGGCCGCAGTTCCCCGTGAGCGCCGCGCTGGTGAGGACGTTCCTCGCCGTTCTTCCGCGGAAGTGCCGTGGCATCCCGCGGATCCCGTCTGCGGACCAATCTCTCGCGATCGTGCGACGCCGCCTAGATCGCCTGCTTCTTGCGCGAGCTCCGGCGACGGACGTAGATCACTCCCACAACGCCGATCAGAATTGCTGCGATAGCGAACATTCAATGACCTCCTCAGGTGCCCCCCAGCGAGGCAATCCGAATGCCGGCCCGCGGAGTGGCAGCGGGGCAACCCCGTAAGTACAAGACCAGCCGCGTCTTGGCGATCCGCATGAGACCGCTGTGCGCCAGCCGCACTACAATGAGACGCCGACCCGCCGCGCGATTTACGTAGGTCGGATGCACTTCTGTAAGTACACGCCGGGGTCGTGGAACGCACCGGCAAGGGGCACGCGGACGCTGATCATGAAAATTCGGATCCTCGTGACCGGCGGCACCTTCGACAAGGAGTACGACGAGCTGACGGGGCGCCTTTTCTTCCGGGATACGCACGTGCCGGAGATGCTTCGCCTCGGGAGGTGCCGCCTCGACGTCGTCGTCGAGCCCGTCACAATGATCGACAGTCTGGACCTCGACGCAGCCGGACGCGCCGCCATCGTCGCGCGTGCGCGCGAGAGCGCGGAAACCGCCATCGTCGTGACGCACGGCACCGATACCATGGTGGAGACCGCTCGCGCTCTGGCCGGCGCATCACTCCTGCTGAAAACGATTGTGCTGACCGGGGCGATGGTGCCCTATGCCTTCGGAAGTTCAGACGGCCTCTTCAACCTGGGGAGTGCGCTGTCGTTCGTGCAGGTGCTCCCGCCCGGCGTGTACGTCGCGATGAACGGCCAGCAGTTCCCGTGGGATGGCGTGACGAAGAATCTGGCGACCGGGTGCTTCGAAGCGGTATGAACACGCCGGTTGACCTCCGGTCGAAACTGCCGTCGGTCGGCACCACCATCTTCACGGTCATGTCGCGCATGGCCGCCGAGCTCGGGGCAATCAACCTGTCGCAGGGCTTTCCCGATTTCGAGTGCGACCCGGCGCTCGTCGAAGCCGTGGCCCGGCACATGCGCGCGGGGCGCAACCAGTACGCCCCGATGCAGGGCGTTCTTCCGCTCAGGGAGGCGATTGCCGCGCAGTACTCGCGCCTGCACGGCCGCGAGTACGATCCGGACACCGAAGTCACCGTCACCTCCGGCGGCACCGAAGCAATCTTCGCAGCGGTCGCGGCGGTGTTGCGTCCGGGCGACGAAGCGATCGTTCTCGAGCCCTGCTACGACTCGTATCTTCCCGCGATTGTCCTCAGCGGGGGCTCACCGGTCATCGTCCCGCTGGCCTACCCGGGTTACGCCATCGACTGGGCCGCCGTCCGCGCGGCGGTGAGCCCGCGCACGCGACTCATCTTCCTCAACTCGCCGCACAACCCCTCCGGAGCCGTGCTCAGTGCCGCGGACATTGTGGCCCTGGGGGCGCTCGTTGCGGACACGAACATTCTGATCGTGAGCGACGAAGTGTACGAGCACATCATCTTCGACGGCGTCCAGCATCAGAGCATGGCGCGCAACCCGGAGCTTGCGGCCCGCAGTTTCATCATCGGCTCGTTCGGCAAGACGTTTCACGTGACGGGATGGAAGGTGGGCTACGCGGTCGCGCCGGCGGCCCTCACGGCGGAGTTCCGCAAGGTGCATCAGTTCGTCACGTTCTCCACACACACGCCGGTGCAGTTCGCGCTCGCCGATTTTCTCTCCGACCCGGCACGGCTCGCCGACCTCGGGCCGTTTTTCCAGCGGAAGCGCGACCTGTTTCTGCGCCTGATGGAGGGGTCACGGTTCACACCGCTCTGCAGCCACGGCAGCTACTTCCAGCTGATGGACTACTCCGCGATCACCGGCGAGCCTGATGCGGACTTCGCGGTGCGCCTCACGCGCGAGCACGGGGTTGCATCGATCCCGACGTCACCGTTCCTGTCGCGCTCTCCTGCGCCCCCCGTGCTGCGGTTCTGCTTCGCGAAGAAGGATGAGACCCTCGAGCAGGCGGCCGCGCGGCTTCGCCACGTGTAGGCGTCGGCGGGCCGCGCTAACTCCGCAGCCTGAACGTGAGGCGTTCCTTGACGACGCCGTTGGCGTTCGTGCCCGCGAGCTCGATGAGGTACTGGCCTGGGCCGAGCCAGGCGAGCGGCAAGGCGAACTGTGCGACGGCGCCACCGGGAAGATTGTCGGCCCGCTCGATGTCGCGCATCAGATGACCCCACTCGTTCAGAAGCCTGGCCGAGACCTCGACCGCCGTGCCGCTCGGATCGTACCGGGGAACGCGGATCAGCAGCCTGTCGCCGCGCGCGAACACTCTGAGCGGTGAGGGTGCGGCATCAGGATTGGCGAGGGCCGAGCGGAAATCCCCCACGGTGCGGGTGCGGACCACCTCCGGGAACAGCAGCATCGGTCCGTGTGTGCGCGAGCGCAGGTCCGGCACGTCGAAGTCGCGGACCTCTGTGTCGAGCACCTTCCCTCGAAGGTCGCGGATGGACAAGTCCAGTTCCACGCGTCCTGCGGCTACGTCGAATCGCGCACTGTCGGGCCATGCGGCGGAGCCTGCCTGCACCGGCGCAACCTCTCCGTTGAACAGATCGGCGCCGTCAGTCGTCTTCGCCCGGAGAACGACGACCCCGGGAGTGGCGGACGCCCCCGGGCGGGGTTCCCATGTGATCACCATGCGCGGCTCCCCGCCCGGCCCTGGCGAAACGCCGATCCGGGTCTCTATGAGAGGGCTGCGGCGCAGGGCCCGTCTCGAAACCGACGGAGCCGTCCCTGCCAGCACGCGGGTGCGCCACTCTCCCCCGAGTGGAGCCCAGTATCCGGGGCGGGCTCGCACCTCGGTATTGCGGCGCTTCGCGCGGATGTGGACCGCATGGAATCCACCGTCGGCCAATAGAGGACGATATGTGAGGGCGTAATAGGCCGCCAGGTCGGACGACATGCGGTCGAACCCGGCCGCGAGATCGGAGCCCTGAGCGACGGCGCGCCCGCCGGTCTGGGCCGCCAGCCAGTCGAGTGTCACGGTCCGGGCATCGGGAGCCGGACCGGCTTCCTGTTGCGCTCGCGCGGCGGGGTTGAAGGTGTAGACCGAGAGATGAAAGCGGCTCGCGGCACGCACGACACCTTGGAGCGGCTGGCTCCTGCTGGCCCGTGCCGCGGGCGTTGCGAACCCTTCGCTGAGGAGCACGACGACGCCCCGGTCGGCCTGCAACTCGCCGAGACGCAGCGTCAGTTCGCGCAGCGCCGCAGTGACAATCTGGACGCGCGCGGCGGCAATCGCTTCGGGTGCGCGCCCGATGTACTGCTCCTCGAAGGTGCTTCGCGGGGTCGGGTCATCCTTTCGCCCTGAGAACCCTGCGATGGCCGTGCGGAGGAGTTCGCGGTCCCGCGAAAAGCGGAATGCGCTCACGGCGTCCAGAGGTTTGATTACGACCGCGAGGTCCTGGGGCTGGAGCTGTTCGTCGACGAAGCGGGATGCGGCGTCACGCACCCGCTCGGCGCTCTCGCCGGCGGCCACATGGAACTCGTCGAGGAAGATCGCAAATACGCGTGTGCCCGGCTCGCCAGCCGCGCGCTTTTCATCCTCGTCCGACTGAATCGGCGCCGCAGCGGCGTCCGCGGCAGCTCGGGCAGTCCGCAACTCTACGGTCGTGAGCGGAGCCGGAGCTCCGTTCTCGATCACTTCGAAGTCCGATGGACGAAGGTCGAGGACCGCGCGACCCTTCTGGTCCGTCACGACAGCATCGATGCGCACCGGAGCGGCGTCGGGACTCGAGGGTGCGATTGGCGCCCGCGCCGAGGGTGCGGGTGAGGACTGCTCGAGACGCGCGGACACAATCGAGCCGTAGAGAACGGCCCCAACGACAACACAGGCTCGTGCGACACCGCATCGCGCTGCGAAACGCATGACGCTCCCAGTGTAGCGCGCTGCCGGAGCGAGCGGAGTCACTTGTCTCGTGCATCCGGCGGGGCGCTGATCCGGTCTCGCCCGGTGATGTAGTAATTTATTGCCCGGCTCTGGAGGTCTCGCCATGCACTGTCGACCGTCACTCGTCCCGTTCGCTTTCCTCTTCGCCGCCGCGGCGGCCCGCGGGGGCGCGGCTCAGGACGCACCGCCCGTCCACCAGCACTATCAGAAACCCGCCGGATACGATCAGGCCGCGGCACCCGGCATGCCCCTCGCCCCGCGGCTGCAGAACCTCGGCACACACACATTTGTCGTGGCCACGAAGTCCGACCGCGCGCAGCTGTTCATCAACCAGGGAATGAACCTCGCCTATGGCTTCAATCACGCCGAAGCGGGACGGGCCTTCGCGGAGGCGGCGCGCCTGGATCCAGAGTGCGCGATGGCGTTCTGGGGACAGGCGTTCGTCCTCGGCCCGAACATCAATGCCCCCATGAATGCGGAGGACGAGCCAAAGGCGCACGAGCTCGCGAAACAAGCCCTGGCGCTGAAGTCACGCGCCAGTGAGAGGGAACAGGCGTATATCGAGGCGCTCGCGTCCAGGTACACCGGCAAAACCGACGACCGGAAGGCGGCGGATCGTGCGTTCGCGCAGGCGATGCGCGCGCTGGCTGACAGGTATCCCGACGACCTCGATGCGCGGACGATCTACGCCGAGTCGCTCATGGACCTGCGGCCCTGGAACTACTGGACTCGCGACGGACACCCGTATGAAGAGACGCGCGACATCCAGAAAGCTCTCGAGCAGGTGCTCTCGAAGCATGCGAACCACCCCGGCGCGCTTCATTACTGGGTGCATTTGTGGGAGCCGACCGACACACCGGAGCGCGCGGAAGCGGAAGCCGACCGGCTGCTCACGCTCATGCCCGGGGCCGGACACATCGTCCATATGCCGGCGCACATCTACATGCGCGTCGGACGTCATGCCGACGTCGTAAGGTCCAATCAGCTTGCCGTGCAGGCCGACGAAGACTACATCACACAATGCCGGGCGCAGGGGCTCTACCCCCTCGGATACTACCCGCACAACATTCACTTCATCTGGATGGGCGCGACGGCGAGCGGTCAGCGAAAGGTGGCCCTCGACGCCGCCCGCAAGCTGGCGGCGGCAATTCCGGACGAAGCGCTCGGGAGCGTTCCGATCCTGCAGGGGTTCCTCGTCGTTCCGTACTGGGCAATGGTGCAGTTCGGCCAGTGGGACGACATCCTTGCGGACAAGGGCCCGCGGCAGGACACGGCGTTCACCCGGAGCGCGTGGCGCTACGCGCGTGCGATGGCTTTCATCGCGCGAGGCCGGCTTCGGGACGCCAACCGGGAGCTGGTCGCACTGAAGAAGGCGGTGAGCGATCCGTCGCTGAAGGGGCAGGTGACGTTCTCAACCAACCCGGGCCGCGCCGTCCTCCGGATCGCACCGGAGGTCGTGGCCGGCGAGATCGCTGCAAGGCGCAAGGATTGGGACAAGGC
>Ga0136612_10000778_pt1 | contig 12468 bp, 10 predicted proteins | sample AntDryUQ224A2306_2_FD_106644 | JGI IMG/M metagenome (GOLD analysis project Ga0136612, IMG submission 106644) | Polar desert sand microbial communities from Dry Valleys, Antarctica - metaG UQ224A (23.06) | ecosystem: Environmental > Terrestrial > Soil > Desert | place: Antarctica: Dry Valley...
GGCGTGCACACCCCATGTGCGCCTGGTTCCGCCGCCCTCCCGCTTGGACTATAAACGTCCATGTCGAGGGCGAGGTCCGGTCCGCCATGCCATGGGCCACCACGCCCGACGGAGGAGAGGTGATGGTCGAGGATTACTTCGCCAACCTCGGGATGGCCATCGAACGGACGTGGTCGGATGATCACGGCGATGAGGACGGCTTCCCGGCCATCGCCAGCCGGGCCCTGGCTGATCACGATCCCCCTCCGGAGATGGACGAACGGGCACTCCTCCGCCACACCGCCGGCGTTGGGTCCCTGGTCCACCAAGAGGACCCCGAGGCCGGCTTCGGTCAACCGCCGATCACCCTCTTCCGCTCCCGTGACTTCTTCATCGCCGCCCTGGTCTGGCTCGACGGGACGACGACCATCCACGAGCACGGGTTCTCGGGTGCGCTGCGGGTGCTGGTGGGTTCCAGCATCCACGTCCGCTATGCGTTCTCCTGCACGGACCGCATCAGCCGGCGACTCCAGTTCGGCGACCTTCGGTTGGACGAGGCGGAGGTCCTTGGTCGGGGCGATGTGCGACCGATCCACGCCGGGGCCGAAGGCGCCCACTCGCTGTTCCACCTGGAGCGCCCGTCGGTCACGATCGTCGTCCGGACTTACAGCGAGCCGTGGGCCACTCCGCAGCTCAACTACTACCGACCGGGCATGGCGCTCGACCCCTTCTACCGCAACCGCGACCTCACGCGGAAGCTCCAGGCGCTCCACGCCATGCGCGAGATCGCGCCGGAGGAGTCCGTCGTGTGCGCCAAGGAGTTCCTCTCAGGCACCGACTCGTTCGGCGGCTTGCTCATGCTCGACCACTGGTTCAAGACCGGGGATCGAGGAGAGCGCTTCTCCGACCTGGTCGACCACTTCGTCGCCCGGCACGGCTCGATCTTCGAGCAGCTCCGGCCCGCCTATGAGGAGCGCACCCGGGAGTTGTCCCTGCTGTCGCGGCGGAGCCTGCTCCATGACCCGCGCCACCGCCTCTTCCTCGCGCTGCTGCTGAACCTGCCGGATTGGTCGCGTCAACGGGCCATCTGCCGTGCGCTCTTCCCCGAGGAGGAACCGACCGAGCTGATCCCGACGATGCTCGAGGAGTTGTCGTCCCCTGCGCTGCGTGGGCTGTCCGGCGTCTCCATCAAGACCGAGGAGATCGCCCAGGTGCGCAGGCTGCTGGCAACGTGTCCGGACGAGCAGGTGCTGCCTGAGCTGAGACGCCTGTCGCTGAAGACCCGACCATCTGACGTGTGGCACCGGTTGACCGGTTGAACCGACCGTTCGTCACGTTCGCAGGTACGCCTCGGCCTGGAGGGTGAACAGCTCGGCGTAACGGCCGCCGGCGGCCATCAGGTCCTCGTGGGTGCCGCGCTCGACCACCCGCCCTTCGTGCAGCACGTAGATCCAGTCGGCGGATCGCACGGTCGAGAAGCGATGGGAGATCAGGAGCACGGTCCGGCCGTGGTACAGGCTGCGGATCCGGTCGAACAGTTGACTCTCCGAACGCGGATCGAGCGACGCCGTCGGTTCGTCGAGGATCAGGAAGGGTGCATCGCGGAAAAAGGCCCGAGCGAGCGCCATGCGTTGCCACTGGCCGGTCGAGAGGTCGCTTCCCCCGAAGAACTGCGCTCCGAGGCGGGCGTCGTACCCGTCGGCCAGCCGGGAGAGGAAGTCGTGGGCGCCGGCCCGTTGCGCAGCGTCCTTGACCGCGGCGAGGTCCCCGGCCCGCTCGTGTTGGCCCATGGTGATGTTCTCGCGAGCGGTCAGCTGGTAGCGCACGAAGTCCTGGAAGATCACCGAGACGGACCGGCGCAGGCGATCCGGGTCGTAGACGTCGACGTCGACGCCGTCCCACAGGACCCTTCCCTCCGTCGGCGGGTAGAGCCCGGCGAGGATCTTGGCCAGCGTCGTCTTGCCGGAGCCGTTCTCGCCCACGAGGGCCACGACATGACCCTGGCGGATGTCGAGGGACACGTCGTGGAGGCTCGGCTTGGTGCGGCTGGGATAGGTGAACCCGATCCCCTCGAGGCTCAACGTCTCGAAACCGGCCGGCGGCTCGGCGTGCGACCTGGCCCGCTCGAGCCGCGGCATGGCATCGAAGAAGCCGATGAAGTCCTCGACGAACAACGAGCTCTCGTAGAGGGCACCGGCGCTTCCGGCCAGCGACTGCAAGCGCTGGCCCAGCAGGACGATCGCAGCGGCGGCCGCTCCCGCTTCGGCGATCTCCATCCGGCCGGAGCTCACGAACCAGATCAGCACGCCCACCGTCCCCGCGGTGAGGGCGGAGTTGACCACGGCGCCGACCAGACCGAGCGATTGCCGGCGACGGGCGACCGTGCGCAGGTCGGAGATCCTCTCGTCGTAGAGATCGGTGTGCTTGGCCCGCAGGAACCGCGACAGGTTGAACGCCCTGATCTCGGCCGCCTCCTCTTTCCGGCTGAGCACCCAGAACAGGTAGGAGCGACGTCGGTCTCGCTCCGTCTGCTCCACCGTGAAGTCCCGGATGATCCTGCTGGCCTTGGCCGTCGCGATCCAGGCCGGGATGTAGGCGATCAGGACGAGGGCCAGGAACACCGGTTGGACGAACAGCAGCGCGCCGGCGATGCCGGCGATGGCGAAGAGGGAGCTCACCAGGCCGAGCAGACCGTTGGCGAGCTGGGTCGGACGGCTTGCGGCATTGATCGCAGCTCGCTGCAGCCGGTCGTGGAACACCGGATGCTCGTAAGCGATGAGGTCGACCCGCGTGGAGACCTCGAGCACCTGATCGGCTGTGTGGCGGCCGACGAGCTCTCCGAGCACGCGCTGTTGTTCGGCCAGGGCGATGGTGGCGAACCCGACGAGGGCGGTGACGCCGGCCAGGATGAACAGGTCGGGGACCACACCCGTGAACTCCCCGGAACGGCCCGAGGCGACGACGTGGGTCAGCAGGCGCCGCGCCACCAGGAGCTGAGCGCCCAGCCCGACACCGGCGAGGAGCTGCGTCGCCGCCGAGGCGAGGAACCGGCGGGGCGCCGCCTGCCAGACCAATGCCACCGCCCTCGCCACGAGCCCCGGCAACCGACGGAGGCGGCGCTCGGCGACCGGGCGGAACAGGTCCTCCAGCGACCCGGGCACAGGCGATGGCGGCTCCGCGGGCTCCGCGCCGTCCTCAGGCTCGGATCCCGGCTGCGCCGAGATCCCAAGGGTGGCCATGGCCGCCACGATACGGCCAACCGTCCACGCGGTACCCGTGCAGGACCCGCCCCCCGGCTTGCGGGCCAGGAGGTCGGCCCGCAAGCGCGGCGCGGCGGCGGTCAGCCCGGCGACGAGCCTCCGGACCGCCGCCGGAACAGGATCTCGAGGGCGTGACGCCAACGGCGCCGGTAGCTGCCCTCCCGGCTCTTCACGTACGGGCCCTGGGGGAAGGCGAGGGCGCTCATGTAGCTCACCTTCCCGCGCACCCCGGGGACGAACGGGAGGGCGGCGAGCAGTTGTCGCGGATAGGCGCGTTGCTCGCCGACATAGACGTCGAGGATGTGCGGCTCCCACCGCCTCATCCGGTATGAGCTCGCCCAGCTCCCGAGCGGGAGCCTGTGGTCGGGACTGAGCTGGCTCTGCGCAGCCAGGACGGCCTGGGCCACCACTGCTTCCACCTTCCATCGCATCGCTCGGCGCACCACGAGGTCGAGATCGAGACCATCCCCGACCAGGAACTGAGCGACGTCGCGGAGCGGGACCAGTCGGGGCGGTCGATCCCCCAACACGGAGTGAAGACACGCGTGCAGGAACGCGTTGTGTCGCTCGATCCCCTGCAGTTCCCGCCCGCCCAGACAGAACGACTCGCCCCCGACGAACAGGTCTCTCGGGTCCACGGTGAACCCGTAGGGGCCGGCGGCAAGGGTCCGATGGAGGTCGACGGCCAGACCGCTGGGCATCCCGAAGGTGACCGCCTTGCTGAACCGTCGATCGAAGCCGCGCCGGGGCTCGAGGTGTCGCCGGCACCCGCCCAGGGCCACGGCGACCCTGCCGGCCTCCTCGAACTGCTCACCCGGCACCAGCAGGTCGATGTCGACGAAGGACCGAACCCCCTCGCGCCCGGCGTAGAGGGTGCGTGCGGTAGCCGGTCCCTTCAGCACCCGCACGGGGATGCCCGCCTCGTCCAGCGCCGTGACGACGTCGAGCAGCTGCTGCTCCAGACCGAGGACCGTCATCGACGAGGCACGGAACGCCGCCCGGGCTGCTGCGTGCTGGTCGGCGGTGGCCGGCAGTGACTGTTGACGCAGCGCCTCCACGAGCCACCCGAGGACGCGCTGCTCCCGCGCCGCGCCGAGGAGGTCGAGCCAGTCGGGTGCATCGAGCGGGCTCGTCGGGAAGGCGGCGATGCCTACAGGCAGTCCGTGGGCGGCGATCGAGGCCAGCACGAGCTCGGAACGGGACCGCCGGGGGGCACCCGGAGCCTCGTGGCGCTGCGGCCGCGGGTCGTGCTGTCGCTCCGGCAAGCTCCTCTTCCGATCCCTCGGGGTTGCACGGAACGATCTCACCCTGTCCGCCATGAGCCGCGCCGCGGGTTCGCGACGGACGCCGTGCTCGGTCAGGGTCCTACCCATCGGGTGCGGCCTGCGTGCCCGCCACGGTAGGACACGAAGTGCGCCATGCTGGTCGGGCTCGACTTCTCACCGTCCCAGGAGGACCCCGTGTCGATCTACGACCATCCCGTGACCGCCCTCGACGGGAGTCCCGCCGATCTCCACGAGCACGAGGGCGAGGCCGCGCTGATCGTGAACGTGGCGTCCAAGTGCGGCCTGACGCCGCAGTACACGGGCTTGGAGCGACTGCACGAGCAGTACCGAGGTCGCGGCTTCACCGTCCTCGGGTTTCCTTCGAACCAGTTCGGCGGTCAGGAACCGGGCAGCCCGGAGGAGATCGCCACGTTCTGCTCGACGACCTACGGCGTGACCTTTCCGATGTACTCGAAGATCGACGTCAACGGCGAGGGTCGCCATCCGCTCTACGACGACCTCACCGCCGTTGCCGACGACGAGGGCCACGCCGGCGACATCCGGTGGAACTTCGAGAAGTTCCTGGTGGCTCCCGGCGGCAAGGTCGTCGGCCGCTTCGGACCGATGGTCGAACCCGATGCGCCGGAGGTCGTGGCCGCCATCGAATCCGCGCTTCCAGGATCCTCCCAGTAGCCTGGACGACGGCAAGGTAGCGCCCTCCCTCGGCGGCCTTGCGGGTCCTCCCCAATCGCGTCGTTCCTGTCGTGGCCGGAGGCGGGCTCACCTGGAGACGACACGAAACGAGTTCCCATGACCGCCACCTTCGCCGATCTCGGCGTCGCCGGTGACCTGGTGGACGCGCTCGCCGAGCGCGACATCCTCATACCCTTCCCGATCCAGACCCTCACCATCGCCGATGCGCTCGCCGGGCGTGACGTCTGCGGGAAGGCCAAGACCGGATCGGGGAAGACGCTCGCCTTCGGCTTGCCCATCCTGCAGAGGGGGGAGCGAGCGAAGTCCCGCCACCCCCGAGCCCTGGTGCTCGTGCCGACCCGGGAGCTGGCGGTCCAGGTGACCGAGGAGCTCGCACCGCTCGGGTTGCGACGCGGCGTGCGCGTGGTTGCCATCTACGGCGGGGCCAACTTCGACAAGCAGGTCAAGCAGTTGGCTGACGGTGCCGAGGTGGTGGTGGCAACGCCCGGCCGCATGATCGATCTGCTCGAGCGACGAGAGGTCGATCTCACCGACATCACGACCGTGGTGATCGACGAAGCGGACCGTATGGCCGACATGGGGTTCCTCCCGCAGGTCGAATGGATCCTGCGGCGGGTCGGATCCCGCCACCAGACGCTGCTCTTCTCGGCGACGCTGGACGGCGTCGTCCAGGGCCTGATCGACCGCTACCAGACCGACCCGGTTCGTCACGAGGTGTCCTCCCGTGACGTCACCGTCGACGAGATGATCCACCGCTTCGTGCTCGTCCACGAGATGGACAAGGTGAAGGTGGCGGCAGCCATCGCACGTACCGCCGGACGCACGCTGATCTTCGTCCGCACCAAGCGGGGCGCCGACCGCCTCGTCCGTCACCTCGACGCCGAAGGGGTGAAGGTCGGGGCGATCCACGGCGACCTCCGCCAGCAGCTGCGCGAGAAGGCCCTGGCCGACTTCTCCGCCGATCGACTCCCGGTGCTGGTCGCCACCGACGTCGCCGCCCGTGGCATCCACGTCGACGACATCGACGTCGTGATCCACTACGACCCGCCCGAGGACAGCAAGGCCTACCTGCACCGCTCCGGTCGAACGGCGCGGGCAGGGGAGAGCGGCGTGGTGGCCACCCTCGTGCTCTGGGACCAGGAGCTGGAAGTACGCAGGCTCCAGAACCGCATCGGGGTGAAGCTGCCCATCGTCGAGATGTTCTCCAACGATGCCCGGCTGGCCGATCTCGGCGGCTGGGATCCGTTGAAGGACAGCTACGTCGCCTGACGCCGTGACCGGCAAGCGTCCGGGTGCACCGCTGGGTGTATGTGCGCACTTCGAACCGTGAGTGACGCATCAGCGCCCCCTGCGGACTGACGGACACGACCCGAGACCCGAGCTGGATCGCGTACAGCGACCGGCTGAGGTCGGTGTTCGTGGACGCCGGCAGCGATGACGCCGCTCGGGAAGCGGTGGTCGCCGCCGTCGTACGGTGGGTCGGACCCGATCCCACGATCTTCGGGCTCGGGCTCGGGCTCGGAGGTGGAACGGTTGACGTGCCGGCCCCGAGCGCCGAACTGCTGTGTCCCGAGCTACCGGGTCTCGTCCTCGAGCACCTCCTCGACCCAGGCGTTCGACGACGCACCGGCGCCCATCACACACCCTCGCCGGTGGCGGCCGGCCTGTTCGAGATCGCCGATCGGTTCCGGGAGCGGTCGGGACCCGCGGCGCCGACGGTGTGCGACCCGGCTGTCGGGGGTGGGGCGTTCCTTCTCGCCGCCGCCCGTGCCCTGCGCCGCCAGGGCATCGCCGCCCCGATCGTTCTGAGCTGCCTGTTCGGCGCCGATCTCGACCCTCTGGCTGCGGCCACCACCCGTGCCGCCCTGGCCAGCTGGGCCATGGCCGAGGGTGTCGAAGTCGACCCGGCGTGGCTGGACGACCGGATCGTCGTGGCCGACGGCCTCGATCCCGACCTGGAGCACTGGCCGCCGGCACCCCGCTGCGGGTTCGACATCGTGATCGGCAACCCGCCGTTCCTGAGCCAGCTGGCGGCCGTTACGGTGCGTGACACCGCGACGAGAGATCGACTTCGAGCCCGCTTCGGCACCGCCGGCTCGGGCTACGCCGACAGCGCCGGCCTGTTCCTCGTCGCCGCCATGACCCTGGCCCGGACCGGCGGGATCGTCGCGATGATCCAGCCCGAGTCGCTGCTCGCGGCGAGGGGTGCGGCGCCGGTCCGTTGCGCTGTCCATGAGGCGGGGGGACTGCGAGCGCTGTGGGTCGCAGCGGAGCGGGTCTTCGGCGCGGGCGTGCGAGTGTGTGCACCGGTCGTGGCCGTCGGGCAGCCGTCCTCGCCGGTGAGCCTCTTCCGGGGAGCGGACTTCGACGAGGTGCTCCTCGCTGCGCCGGCCTCTGACGACGGTGATGCCGATGGTTGGGGGGCGCTGGCGGCCGCCGCCTACGGCACCCCGGCGCCAGCCCTGGCCACGACGGCCGGCACCCTCGGAGACCTGGCCACGGCCACCGCCGGGTTCCGTGACCAGTTCTACGGCCTGGTCCCGCACGTGGTCGAGGCCACCGGCAACGCCACCGGTCTCGATCGAGCTCCGTTGGTGACGGTCGGCTCCATCGATCCTCTGTGCTGCCGGTGGGGGGCACGCCCGGTTCGCTACGCCGGCCGCCGGTGGACCCGGCCGCTGGTCGACCTCGCATCCTTGGCCGAAGCACCCGGGTTGCTCGGATGGGTGACCGAGCGGCTCCGACCCAAGGTGGTGCTGGCGACCCAGACCCGCGTGATCGAAGCCGTCGTCGACGAGGACGGCCGGTTCGTGCCATCGGTGCCGGTGATCGCGGTGTCCGGGGACCGGGGCGACCTCTGGGCCATCGTCGCAGTGCTGTTGGCGCCGCCGATATCGGCCTGGGCGTTGGCGCGGGCGGCGGGAACCGCACTCACCGCCGATGCCGTGAAGCTCTCGGCCCGCCAGGTGCTCGAGATCCCCCTCCCGGTCGACCACGTTCTCTGGAAGACGACGGCGCATGCACTGTCTCGCGGCGAGGAGGACGGTCCCGTCGGTTTCGGCGCAGCCATGTGCGGCGCCTACGGCCTGGCGACCGACGACCCTGTGCTCGCGTGGTGGAGGGATCGCCTCCGCTCGTGGCGCGGCGAACCGCTGGAAGCCGCCGGGCGGTAGCGGCCGGGTCAGGACGTCGGAGCGACCTCGTCTCCCGAGGCGTCGAGCAACACCGTCGGCCCGACATCGGCGACCTGGCCCACGCGGACGAAGTACCGCACCCCCTTCTTCTCATCGACCGCGACCACCGGCCGTGATCCGTCGGCCAGGCGAAGGCGCACGCGGGTGGCGCGCTCGGGCACAGGACCGAAGATCACGATGGTGCCTCCTCCCACCTCAGCTGAGCTGGCGGCGTACCGCGCCGGCTCCGTACCGGCGTCGGGAGCCGTCGTCCTCGTCACGGCGAAGCCGCACTGACCGGTACGGACCTTGTTCCCGATGATCAGCTCGGCACAGGGGTCCTTCACGTCGTCCTTGCGGACCTGCACCTTCCAGCCCTCGCCCTCGGCCACTTGGGCCGGACGGTTGGGATCGGGGCGCAGGGCCAGGCCGGCCACGCATCCGCCGGTCACGACCAAGAGGAAGGCCACCAGCCAGAGCCCACACCCGCGCCACGAGGTCTCCGTCAACCGTGAGGGGGGCACCGGGCGAGGCTACGGCGGAGCCCGGCCGATCACGGTGTCATCCGCCGCCGCGAGGCAGAGACGAGAGGTGAGGCTTCCCGACGGGCACAGCGCTCGTGGCGGCGAAGCGTGCGTTCGGCGACGACGAACGCAACGTGTCGGCTCAGGTCCGAAGTCCGATCCGTCGATCCACGGACCTCTCGGCCGGCACGGATGGACAGGCTTCGGGCGGCGCGACCGTGGCGCGACATGACACGGGAGGGGACCGGCGACGAAACTCCCGAACCATGAGCGAGCCGGACACTGGCCCGACGGGCACGACCACGGGTGACCGGACGACATCGCCGGGGGCCGGGCGCCGGGCGGCCTCGGCGGTCGTCGACGATCGTGCCGGCGATGGTGGTGCCCGTTCGACCGGTCGGTCCCGGCCGTCGGGCGACGGGCGACGGTCCGGTGGCCGCTCCGTCCGCTGCGAATCGCCGGTGCCTCGGTGAACGATCCTGCTGAACGGGTCATCCTCCCGGCCGCCGACTGGGAGCCGACCGGGACGTTCACCGACATCACCTACGCCACCGCCGATCCCTTCGATCCCGCCGAGGGCGACGGCGGCGGGCGGATCGCCAAGATCACGATCGCCCGGCCCGAGGTGCGCAACGCCTTCCGGCCCCGCACGGTCGAGGAGCTCTCCGCCGCCTTCACCGCAGCCCAGGAGGATCCCGAGGTCGGCGTCGTGATCCTGACCGGGCAGGGGCCGCTCGCGTTCTGCTCGGGTGGTGACCAACGGGCCCGGGGCGACTCCGGGTACGTGGGCGATGACCAGATCGGCCAGCGGGGCATCGGTCGCTTCCTCATCACCGACCTGCACGTCCAGATCCGTCGCCTCCCGAAGCCGGTGGTGGCCATGGTCGCCGGCTTCGCCGTAGGCGGCGGACAGGTGCTCCAGGTCGTGTGCGACCTCACCGTCGCCGCCGACAACGCTCGATTCGGTCAGACCGGACCTCGCGTCGGATCCTTCGACGGAGGCTTCGGCGCCTCGCTGCTGGCCCAGCAGATCGGTCAGAAGCGAGCCAAGGAGATCTGGTTCCTCTGCCGGCAGTACGACGCCGCTCAGGCCCTGCAGATGGGACTGGTCAACACCGTCGTGCCGCTGGAGGAGTTGGAGGTCGAGACCGTTCAGTGGTGCCGGGAGATGCTGGCGTTGTCACCGTTCGCACTGCGGCTCATGAAGGCCAGCTTCCATGCGGCCGAGGACGGCCTGGCCGGTCTCCAGCAGTTGGCTCACGATGCGAACCTGCTCTTCTACGCCAGCGAGGAGGCCCAGGAGGGGCGCGACGCCTACAGGGAGAAGCGCCGCCCGGAGTTCGAGCGGTTTCCTCGGCGCCCATGACCCACCCGGACACGAGGGTGAACCCGGTGAACCGGTGAACCTGTGGGTGGCCGGCGCCCGGCCGCGGACGTTACCGGCGGCCGTCGTGCCGGTGGCAGTGGGCACCGCCTGCGCGGTGGGCCAGGTGTCCGGGGGCCTCATCTGGTGGCGGGCGGGATGTGCGCTCGTCGTGGCTCTGGCCATCCAGGTCGCCACCAACTACTCCAACGACTACAGCGACGGCGTGCGGGGCACCGACGCCGACGAGCGTCGGGTCGGTCCGGTCCGTCTCGTCGGCCAGCAGCTGGCGTCGCCATCTGCGGTGAAGAAGGCGGCGTTCGCCTCCTTCGGGGTCGCCGCCATCGCCGGGCTGGCCCTCACCGTGGCGGTCGGGCCCGAGTTGCTGGTGGTCGGTGCGGCGTCGTTCCTGGCCGGCTGGTTCTACACCGGCGGTCCCCGGCCCTACGGCTACGCCGGGTTCGGGGAGGTCTTCGTGTTCGTCTTCTTCGGCGTGGTCGCCACCGCAGGGTCGACCTACGTGCAGACCGGGTCGCTCGACGGGCTGGCGCTGGCTGCATCGGTCCCGGTGGGTCTGATCGCCACGGCGCTGCTGGTCGTGAACAACCTCCGAGACATCCCCGGTGACGCAGAGGTGGGAAAGCGCACGCTGGCCGTGCGCCTCGGTGACGGCCGGACCCGCGTCCTGTACGTCGCCCTGGTCGCTGCGACGTTCGTCGTCGTGCCCGTGGTCGCCGGTCTCGGCGGCCGCCCGGCCGGCGCGTTGGCGCTCGGTGCCATCATCGTCGCCCAGCGACCGGTGCTCCAGGTGCTGCAGGGCGCCACCGGCCCTGCCCTCATCCCCGTCCTGGGCGCCACCGGGCGGGTCCAGCTCACGTTCGGCCTGCTGCTCACGGCCGGGCTCGCCCTCTCCGGGTGAACGAACGACCCGACCGACTGCACCGCTCCGACCGACCGCCGATCGAACGGCGGGCGGCACGGCTCCTCCTCGTGGACGACGCCGACCGCATCCTCCTGTTCGACGGCTTCGACCCCCACGAGCCGGCGGCCGGCCGTTGGTGGTTCACCCCGGGCGGGGGAGTGGAAGGCGACGAGACCATCGCCGATGCCGCCCATCGCGAGCTGGCCGAGGAGACCGGGCTACGGGTGGGTTCGGTCGGACCGGTGGTGTGGAGACGGACCGCCGAGTTCACCTTCGAGGGCACTCGGTACCGCCAGCAGGAGTGGTTCCACCTCGTCCGCTGCGACCGCTTGGACGTCGACATCTCGGGGTTCGACGCGGCCGAGCGGCGCAGCATCGCCGGGCACCGCTGGTGGTCGGTCGCGGAGCTGGCCGCGTCCCCCGAGGTCGTCTACCCCAAGGACCTGGCCGCCCGGCTGTCCGATCTCCTGGTCGGGGGACGGCCGCCGATCCCGCTCGACCTGGACGGCTGATCGATCAGCTCCCGTCGAGGAACGGTCGGATCGTCGAGAGGAACGCATCGGGTGCCTCGAGGTGCACTGCGTGGCCGGCGCCGGCGACGACGGCGAGGCTGGCCTGCGCCCCGATCTCGTCCACCAGGCGCTCGGCCAGGGCCCGGAACTTGGCGTCGACCTCGCCGGCGACCACCAGGACCGGCATGGTGAGCGATCCGAGTCGATCCCAGAGCGGAGGGTCGAGCGTGCCGGCACCGGCAAGGCGCAGACTGGACGCCAGCCCGGCCACGGTGTTCCGCCGGCGTAGCTCCATGCCCGCGGCGTCGGCACGGAGGCCGCTGAAGAGCGGAAGGCGCAACCAGCGTTCGAGGAAGGCCTCGAGGCCGTCGCGTTCCAGTTCGGTGGCCAACCGCCCGTCGGCCGCACGACGTTCGGCTCGTTCGGCGGGATCGTCGATGCCGGCGGTGGTGCTCACCAGGATCAGGCGCTCGACCAGGTTCGGCTCGCCGAGGGCCAGATGGAGGGCGAGACGACCACCCATCGAGTACCCGAGGTACGCCGCACGGGCGCCCACGGCCCCGAGGAGCCGGGCACCGTCGGGCTGGTCGACGTGCACGTTCGACGACCGGCCATGCCCGGGCGCGTCCACCCGCACCACCTCGTGCTCGGCCGCGAGCTCGGATGCGATCGTGCCCCAGGAGTTCCCGGTCTGGGTGAAGCCGTGGACGAGCACCAAGCGGCGTCCGATCCCCGAGACCTCGACGTGCAGCACCC
>Ga0136612_10000780_pt1 | contig 12460 bp, 13 predicted proteins | sample AntDryUQ224A2306_2_FD_106644 | JGI IMG/M metagenome (GOLD analysis project Ga0136612, IMG submission 106644) | Polar desert sand microbial communities from Dry Valleys, Antarctica - metaG UQ224A (23.06) | ecosystem: Environmental > Terrestrial > Soil > Desert | place: Antarctica: Dry Valley...
CGTCCAGCTTCTTCTCGCGGACCTGGATGCCGTAGCCGACGATCTCCACCCGCGTCTTCTTGGCGAGCGTCTCGGCTTGCCCCACACTCGGGAGCGCGGCGTAACGGGCCAGATCGAGCGGCTGGTCCAGCACCACCACCGCCACGTCATGGGTATCGAACCCCACCAGACCGTGGCGACATTCGATTGCTACCCAAGGAGCCGCCCAAACCGAAAGGTGGTCGCCCTCGGGTCCCGGATCGTGCGGCTCTCGGCGGCATCGTCTTCGTCCTGCGGACCGGATGCCCGTGGCGACTGTTGCCCAAAGAGCTGGGGTGTGGCAGCGGCACCACCTGCTGGCGGCGCTTGCGCGACTGGCAGGAAGCGGGCGTCTGGGAACGGTTGCACGAGACGCTCCTCAACTGGTTAGGTGATGCGGCGGCAGTTGACTGGAACCGTGCCAGCGTGGATAGCCTGAGCGTGCGGGCCAAAAGGGGGGTGAGCAGACGGGGCCGAACCCGACCGACCGTGGCAAGCGCGGCTCCAAGTATCACCTCGTGACGGATCGGAACGGCATTCCCCTCGCAGTCCGCCTCTCGGCCGCTAACGTCCACGACGCCACCCAGCTCATCCCGCTCGTCGATGCCATCCCGCCCATCGTTGGCCCACGAGGGCGACCTGGCCGGCCTCGGAAGCGCCCGGCCAAACTCCACGCCGACAAAGCCTACGACTCGGCTGAACTGCGTCGTGCCCTGCGCCCTGATCTGCCTGCGCTTCCTCGCCCCGGCGGACACGTGACGACCACGGCTCGACGACAGTGCTGGCCGGGTTGACAGCCAAGACGGTGGGTGTAGGGTAGTTCACGGCCGCGACCACTGGGACTCCGATCGGCGTGCTCCCGGCGACTGCGGCCCAGAGGGAGGATCTCCATGCGCCTGATTCCCGTCCTCGTCCTGATCACCCTGCTGCTCAGCGGGCCGCTCCCGACCGGGGCTCAATCCGCCACCCCGGCCGCCGCGTCACCGATCGCGACGAGCGGGGACTTCGCGGGTCTGGTGGACATCGGCGGCGGCCGCCGGATGTACTTGGAGTGCCGCGGCTCCGGCGGCCCGACGGTCGTCCTCGAGGCCGGCTACGGCAACGCCGGCGCGATCTGGGACCAGGCCGCCCTCGGGCCCGACTCGGACAAGACGGCGGTGCTGCCGGGGGTCGCCGCCTTCACTCGCGTCTGCGCCTACGACCGCCCGGGAGCGCAGTCCCCTCCCAGCCGCAGCGACCCTGTCCCCCAGCCGCGCACCATCGCCGCGGTCGTCGCCGACCTCCACGCCCTGCTCGCGGCAGCGGGCGAGCCGGGGCCGTACGTCCTCGTCGGCCACTCCCTTGGCGGGCTGATGGTCCGCCTCTACGCCGCCACCCACCCCGACGAGGTGGCGGGGCTCGTCCTCGTCGACCCCTCGGTCGAGGGGCAGGAGGCGCGGTTCCGGGCCGCGCTGACCCCGGAGCAGGCGGCGGCGCTCGCCGCCCTCCAGAACGCCGCGGCCGAGGGGGACCCCGCCTTCGAGCGCTACGGCCCCGCCGGCGTTGGCGTCGCCGAGGCCGGCGAGGAGGTGCGGGCGGCCGCGGCGGCCTCGCCATTCGCCGGGAAGCCGATGGTCCTGATCACCCACGGCGTGCCGATGGGGAGCGACCTCCCCCCGGGCCTCCTGCCGCCGGGGTTCCCCTGGGACGCGCTCGACCGGGTGTTCGCCGAATTGCACCGCGAGCTGGTGGCGGCGACGCCGGGGGCGCAGCTGGTGGTCGCCGCCGAGAGCGGGCACTACGTCCAGGTCGACCAACCCGAGCTGGTGGTCGACGCGATCCGGCGGGTGGTCGAGGCGGTATGGGACCCGGCGGCCTGGGTGACCCCGGAGGCGGGCCCCGCCTCGGCGACGCCGGGTCCCTAGCCCGCGCGGAGGATCACGCCCGGCGACCCACCGCACCGGTTTTGCAACACGGTCTTATCCGCAAGAGGACTGGAATGGCCCTTCCAAAGTCGTCTAGTTCGGCGCGGGGTACTGCTAACCGCCTTTCTACGATGCCGCTCCCCTGATCCGCCGCCACCACCGTCGCCAACCCAACGCCAGGCTGTCGCTGTCCGGCTTCGGCACGCCGCGAGCCTCGTCCAAGGTCACATCCGGTCATCTGCGGGGCATCGCCGCGCTGAGAGGCCGTATTTGCATCCTGGGGGGCATATTCATGCGTGACCGTACCGGCCGGCAGGCCTAGCGGCATCTGAGGGATCCGCTCCAAGGCCTCCCGCAGGAGCACATCGCGACGCTCGATCTCTGCAGCGTGCCTTCTCTCGGCTTCCGTGCGGGCATCGCGTTCCGCGGTCACCTGCTCTCGCAAGTAGTCGACCTGGCTCTGCAGACTTTCAACCAACGCGGACGCATCGCGGACGCTTGTCTGGATATTGTCTGGACTTGTATCCGACTCGGTCCAGACGACGATCCACCCGCCGTCCGTCTTGTGTCCCGTGAGTTTGCCGCGATGAATCCGCTTACGAACGGCGTCAACTGAAATGCCAAGCCGTGTCGCCCCCTCCGCGATCGGGACAGTTGTCTGTCCCGCGGTCTCATCGGGATTCTGGACGCTTTCTGGACCGTGCCTGGACGTGTTGTCGTTCATGGTCCCGGCATCATCGCCGGCCTTAGCGTCAGTGGCAACCCCACGCGCGCCCGGTGTGAAACGTTTTCGCAGGTCCAATGACGTGGATAGTGTTCAGAAAATGAACAGAAAGCAGCGACCCCGAGCGTGATGCCCAGGGCCGCTGCAGCTGATCCCAGCAGGACCTCACCACACGATCTATGATTCCGCCTCGCGGCTGCCACGGAGGCCGCCGTCAGGAGCAACAGGAGGTCCCTCATGCATCGGTTCGCGCTCCGCCTTTCCGTCATTGTCATCATGGTGCTCGGTCTCACCACGCCCTGGAACCCGCACGTCGCCGCCCAAGACGCCACGCCGGCGGCCGGCGACGTCGAGGCCGTCGCGCGCCAAGCCATCGAGGCGCTCAGCCAAGCGCTGGCCACCGGGGATACCGCCGCCATTGATGCGGTCTTTGCCGAGACGTACGTCGATCACACCCCGGAGATGGCGCTGGCCGGCGGGGGCGAGGCCGGTCGCGAGGAACTGAAAGTGTCCTTCCAAAATTTTCGTGCGGCCCTCCCCGATGCCACGTTCACCGTCGAGGATGTGCTCGTCGAAGGCGATCAGGCGGCCGTGCGCATTCACGTCGGTGGCACGCTCGATCCGACCGTCTTCGGCATGGCGGGAGAGACGCAACCACTCGATGTGGGCGGCGTCGCCATCTTCCGCATCGCAGACGGCCAGGTGGTGGAAAGTTGGGACTACGATGAGTTCGCCGAACAGCTGTTGGGGCTGGCGATGGCTGCCGAGATGGCCACTCCGATGGCCGGCACGCCGACGACCGCGACCGCTGCGGCCACCGTCGCGGTGGCGCTGAACGAGTTCACCATTGAGATGCCGGCCGAGCTGTCGGCGGGACCGACGACCTTCGAGATTACCAACGCCGGCACCGTTGAGCACAACTTCGAGATCGAGGGTCAAGGGATCGAGGAAGAACTGCCAGAAAACCTGGCGCCCGGCGAGTCGGGCACGCTCGAAGTCGACCTCCAGCCCGGCGCCTACGAGGTCTACTGCCCAGTCGGCAACCACGCCGATGAGGGCATGCGCTTGGAGCTGACCGTCACGGAGTAAACTGGCGGTCGGCCCAGGCGCTTATACCCGTGGCGCCGGGAGCGGAGCAGGTCCCCCTCCCTCCCGGCGCGCTTCTGGTCCCCGAACCCGTGTCGCCGATCGGAGCGAGCCATGGACCCTCGGCGCTTCGAGAGCTTCGAGACCCTCGCCCGTGCCCTCACCGGCGGCCTGTCCCGCCGCACCGTGCTGCAACGCGCCGGTGGCCTCTCCGCGCTCAGCGTCGGCGCCCTCGGCCTGTCGCGCCTCGCCACCGCGGGCGCGACCCCGGCCGCTCAGGTCGTGACGGCCGCACCCCTGGAGGAGCCTCAGACCCGGGAGTTCGTCCTCACGGCATCCGAGTTCGACTGGGCGATCTCGGCGGACACGACGGTGCGCGCCTGGGGCTACGACGGTCAGGTTCCCGGCCCCGAGCTACGTGTCCGTGAGGGCGATCACGTGCGGATCACGCTGCGCAACCAGCTGCCGGTGCCGACCACGATCCACTGGCACGGCGTCAACGTCCCGCCGGCGATGGACGGTCCGGCCGGCCTCAATCAGGCCCCGGTGGAGCCGGGCGGGGAGAAGGAGGCCCGCCCACGCTGGTGATCAACTCCGAGCTGATCGTGCCCGCGGGCGGACCGACCTATAGCGGCACGGGGTTCGTCAACACCGGCTTCCTCAGCACGCGGTTCCCCTTCCCACCGGCGCACGAGCTGACCTTCGACACCCCCGGTGAGTACCCCTACTTCTGCGCCGTCCACGGGAGCCCGAACGAGGGCATGCGCGGCACGATCACCGTCTCACCAAGCTAGCCGCCATGTGAGATGTGGCGACCAGGAGGGGGCATGGCACCCCCTCCCTTTGCAGCACTCACGTAGGGAACGAGGGCCGAGACGCGGCGCCCGAGGCCAGCACCGGAATCGATCGGCTACCGATATTCCCCACCGGTGTCTCGGACGTTGTGCCGAGGTGTGTGCCTCCGGGTGTTGTGGTATCGATCTGCTGAGTCATACGGAATCCGGTTGATGAATGCGATGAATGCGTAGAACGCCATCCTCTGCGTGCGTTTCCCCCTCTCCCGGCACGACGGGAGAGGGGGAACGGAAAACCGCCGCGATACGAAGCGATCTCCCGGAACTCGCATCAGCCATCCAGCACCGCGAGGGCGAGATTGCCGTCAACGATGAGTCGGTTGACGATCCCCGACCGGAGAACCGCGCGCAACGCGTCGCGTTTCTTCAAACCCGCTCCGAGCAGCACGAGCTCGCGCTCGCGGATGCTTTCGAGCGGAATGCTGGGTGTGCGGCGGTTGAGACTGCTGGGGACGAGCTCTCCCCGTTTGTTGAAGAACTTCCCGAGCATGTCGCCGACCGCGCCGGTCCCGATGAGCTCCTTGATCTCTGACTCCGTCAGTAGGCCGTATTGGGCAGCAAGGGAGTCGCGCGAGCAGCTCCCGAAGCTGGCGATGGAGAAGTCCGCCATGGTGCCGATCGCCAACGCCTCGCGCACGATCGTCTGGCTCATGAGGACGTCGAAGTCCGCCTCGGTGTCGGCGATGATTGGGGCCGGCAGGAGATAGGCCTCGCCGCTACATGCCTGTGCCAAGGCGTGCACCACGTCGAACGGGTTGGAGCGCGCGGCCCGGCTGAGCGAGCCCATCAGCGAGACAAATCTGGCGTTGGGCTTCGCCATGCTGGGAAACGCTTGCACCATTGCCGCGATAGTCCGACCCCAACCGAGGCCGATCGTGACATGATCGAACCCCTGCAGCCGCCGCACGAGGAACGATGCCGCCGCCATGCCGACGCCGTTGCGGGCGACCTCGTCCGCATCCGGCGCTTCAGCATCGAGGGCGGGCGTGACGATGCATTCCGTCAAGCCGTAGGCGCGCGCCAGATGCTCCGCAAGGGCGAGCGTCTCCGTGGACTGCTGGTCGATGAAGATCTTGACGATGCCCTGCTCTCGCGCGCGGGCCAGGAGGCGGGTGATCTTGAAGCGCGACAGGCCGAGCCGCGAGGCGATCTGCTCCTGATTGCAGTCGGCGACGTAGTAGAGCCAGGCTACTTTGACCAGGAGATCATGGTCGCCATTTCGGCCGAGATCGAGTTCCATGGCAATCTACCTAGCTCCCCGCTGGTGACGGGTGTTGACTTCCCGTCCCGAACCAAATATCGTATTGTGCACGTCATGCACGAAAGTGCAAATCACTGAAGACGGTGGGAATACTGCCACCGTTTGCGCGTCCGATCCGGAGGGTTCGATAATGGGTAGTCGCTACGTCCCACGCACCCCGAACCGCTTTGCGCCGTGGCAAAGGCTCGTGCATCTGGTCCTCGCCATGGCCATCGCGTCGGTCGCCGCCGTCGGTGTGGTCGCACCATCACGTGCGCAGATGGACTGGCAGCAGCGGAGCGGCAGCACGATCAATCTGCTGCTCATCTCCCATCCGTTCGTCGACGCGCTGAAGCCGCTTCTCCCGGAGTTCACCGAGCTCACCGGGATCGAAGTCATCTACGAGGAGCTGGCCGAGCAGCCTGGCTTCGAAAAGCTGCTGGCCGACCTCTCCTCGCAGACGGGGACGTACGATCTGTTCATGACCTCGCCGCTGAACAACTGGCAATACGCCACCGCGGGCTGGCTCGAACCGCTCGACGCCTATCTCGAGGACGAGGCCCTCACGGACCTGGAGGCGTACGATCTCGACGACTTCGCGCCAGGCATCCTGGCCTCGGGGCGTTGGACGCGGGAGCCGATGCAGGGCGTCGGTGAAGGGCCGCTCTGGGCGCTGCCGATCAACTTCGAAACCTATCAGCTAGCCTACCGTCCCAGCATCATGAAGCAGCTCGGTCTCGAAGTGCCGGAGACCTATGCTGAACTCCTGGAAATCGCGCCGAACCTCGCCACCGAGGGTCCGAACGGCCCGATCTACGGGCTTATCACGCGGTTTGACAAGTACTGGGACCTGCCGTATCTCACCTTTGGCACGATGCTGCAATCGTACGGCGTGGAGATGATCGACGCGGACGGCAGTCTGCAGATCTGCTCGCCTGAAAGCATCGCTGCCACCACGGACTTCCTCAATCTGATCCACACGGCCTCGCCGGAAGGCGCTGCCGCCTTCACCTGGGACCAGGCGATGCAGGGCTTCGCCTCGGGTCAGTACGTGATGTCCTTCAACGAGGCCAACCTGTTCGCGCCGGTCTACGAGGACCCCAGCCAGTCGGCGATCGCCGACGACGTTGGCTACGCCCCAACGCCGCTCGGACCCGACGGTGAGCGCAAGGCCGGGGCGTGGGTGTGGTCGATGTCGCTGAACGCCAACTCGCAGGATAAAGAGGCCGCCTGGCTCTTCCTGCAGTGGCTCACCTCCAAAGAGACGATGATCAAGACCCACCTCGACGGCAACATGAATCCCGTGCGCCAGTCCGCGTGGGAGGATCCGCAGGTCGCCGCGCTGGTGGAGAATTGGGGCGAGACGCCGGGACAGTACCGGGAGGTGGCCGAAGAGATGGCGGAGGTCGCCGCAGTGCGCTTCCCCCCGCATCCGGAGCTGACCCGCATGCTGGACCGCTGGGCCGAGGCAATCCAGCAATCCTATTTCGACAACGGCAACGTGGAGGAAAACCTCTGCGCTGCGCAAGCCGATATCGAGCGAATGCTTGGCAGCTGAGTGGGGCGAAAGCCGGGGCGGCGCGGGATTCGCGCCGCCCTTGCCCAATACCTCACCCTCCGGGGAACGCAAATTCGTTCGCAGCGGCGGTTTGGAGCGGCGGGCGAGGGCCACGTACCTCGCCATGCTGGCCCCCGCGCTCGTCCTGCTTCTCGCTTCGCTCTATCCGTTCCTGACCGGCCTTTACACCGGACTGACCAACAAGAAGCTCTATCTCCCGGATTCCGAGTTCATCGGACTGGGCAATTTTCAGACGCTCGCCGCGACGCCGCTCTTCTGGACAGCCCTCACGAACACGCTCGTCTATACCGCCCTCGCCGTGCTGATCCAGATTCCACTCGGGATGGCGATTGCCCTGCTGCTCGACATTCCGAGCCGCCTGCAATCGTTCTTGCGCACGGCGCTTGTCCTGCCCCTACTCATTCCGCCGGTCGTCGCCGGACTCATGTGGAAAACGATGATGCAGCCGCAAAGCGGCATCCTGAACTGGCTTCTCGCCCAAGTTGGCCTCCCGCCTCAGTTGTGGCTGACCGACCCGGCCACGGCGATGATCTCCGTGGTGCTGATTGACAGCTGGCTCTTCACGCCACTGGCGACCATCATCCTCCTCGCGGGACTCCAGTCGGTCCCTGACGACGCGATCGAGGCGGCGCGGATCGATGGCGCCACTGCGTGGCCGGTGTTTCGCGACATCCGGCTGCCGTGGCTTGTGCCGCACATCGTGCTCGTCGCGCTCTTCCGCATCGCCGATTCGCTGAAGGCGATGGAGATCATCTACGCGACGACGCGCGGCGGTCCCCTCGACGCCACGCGGACACTACACATCATGGCCTACGAAGAGGCATATCGCTGGTCAAACCTCGGTACGGCCATGGCTATCGTCTTCGTATTGTGGCTCATCTGCTACCTCGTCAGCGGAACGCTCCTCGGTCTCTGGCAGCGCCAGGAGCGGAGCGCGTATGCCTAGCGCATCCCGACGCTCTCCCAGCCAGTTCGTCCTCTTGGGTCTCGCCTATGCCGCGGTGGGATTCTTCATCCTCTTCCCGATCGCCTGGATCTTCCTGATGTCGCTCAAGACCTTCGGAGACATCATCGCCTACCCTCCGCGTTTCCTCTTCACCCCGACCCTCGAGAACTATGCGGAGGTGCTGCTCGGAACGCCGGCGGAGCGGGCAGCCGGGCAGGCTCCGGATTTTCTGAGGTATTTAGGAAACTCGCTCATAATTTCTGGCGGTGCCGTCCTGCTGTCAACGCTCATCGGCATCCCCGCCGCCTTCGCGCTTGCGCGGAGCCGGTTTCGCGGCGCCGGCAACATCCGCTTCACGTTCCTCTCGTTCCGCTTCGCGCCTGAGCTTTCGATCATTCTGCCCCTCTACCTGATCTACACGCAGATCGGTCTCTACGACAGCTATCCGGGCATGATCCTGGTCCACCAATTGATTACATTGCCGCTCATCATTCTGATTACGACCGGCTTCTTCCGCGACATTCCACCGGAGATCGAGGAAGCGGCCGCGCTCGATGGGGCTGGGATCTGGTCGATGCTGGCACGAGTGATCGTGCCGATCGCCATGCCTGGTATCGCCAGCGCCATGATCATCGCGTTCATCTTCAGCTGGAATAATCTCATCTTCGGACTGGTGCTCGCCGGCGGCGCTACGCGGCCGGTGACGATGGGCATCCTGCAGGCGATGACCTTCGACCAGATTCGCTGGGGGCTGATGGCGGCTTCGGCGATGGTGGCGGCGGTGCCGGGCATGCTCGTCGCGGTCTGGGTCCAGAAACACATCACCCGCGGGCTGACATTGGGAGCCGTGAAGTGACGGCCCTCGATCTGGTCTCGATCGGCTCGTGGACGCTCTTTGATCATCTGCTGCGCCTGCAGCGATTGCCGCGTGAAGGCGAAACTGTCCCGCTTGACATGCCCGACACGGAGCTGAACGCGATTCATTTCGGTGACTGCAGCGCGAACATCGCTGCCGCGGCGGGCAAGCTGGGTCTCAGAACCGGGCTGGGAATGGTGGTCGGCGAGGATTTCGAGACCTCTGGTTACCGGCAGCATCTGGCTGAACTGGGAGTCGGCCTTGCAGGCGTCGAGGTCCGTTCTGGAGCGCGTTCAGGACACAGCTATAACGTCTTCGACTACGAGAACCACGGCTTTTGCCTGTCACATCTCGGCGTGGCAGCCGTGCAGGGCGATTGGCGGCCGCCGCTGGCGCAGATCGACAGGACGCGGGCGCTGGTCGTGAGCGAGATGTTCAGTCCATACACGCTCACCGCGATCGAGCATGCCCGACGGCAGGGCCGCATGACGGCGATCAATGGCATGGTTGCCAGCGCGGGAGCGTGCGCCGAGCGGTTCCTCGCGGCGGCCGACATCCTCTTCCTCAGCCGCGGCGAGGCCAAGGATCTGCAAGCTGCTCTCGGAGTTGATGATGCCGCCGGGCTCCTCGCGCAGGGGCCAGAACTGGTGGTGGTTACACAGGGCGCTGACGGGAGCGTCTGGCACACAACGGCTGGTACGGCCCACGTGCCGGCAGTGCCGGCCGCTCGGTTCGTCGATTCGACGGGTGCGGGGGATGCGTTCGTTGCCGGCGCGCTGTTCGGGATGTTGGCGGGTCTCGAGAGAACGGAGGGCGGCCGCTGTGCCGCGGTTGCGGCCAGCTTCGTCGTCGAAGCGTGGGGCTGTCAAACGAACCTACCGAGCGTCGCGGATCTGCGCCGCCGCTACCGCGAGCACTTTGATGAGGAGCTCCCGGTATGATGGTTATCGACGCGCACATGCATTACGGGACCGATCGCACCGTCGCGGCGCACACCTGTGTGCCATACCTCGTCAGCGGTGAACCGGAGAGCGTCATCCGGCTCCTCGATGAACAGGGGGCCTCACACGGCGTCCTGTTTCCCCACGACCGTCGCAAGACCCCGCCCTGGGACGCCGATTACCACGAGGCCAATGCGGCTGTCGGCGAGGCCACGCGACGCTATCCGGATCGTATCACCGGCGTCGCCCGTATCGATCCGACCTTCGGGGCCCAGCACACCTGCGAGCTGATTGACCGCTATGTCGGCGAGTGGAACTGTCGCGGTCTGAAGCTTGTCGCCGGCTACGACTTCTACCGGCCGAAAGACATGACGGTGATGGGGCCGCTCCTCGACCAGGCCGAGCAATACGACCTCACGGTGCTCTTCCACTCGGGCGATGCCCCGCGGGATCTCCCCTATCTCCAGGCGCAGGCGGCGAAGGCCTACCCCCAAGTCCGCTTCGTGCTCGCCCATATCGGCATGCACGCCTATGTCTGGGAAGCCATCCTCGCCTGCCAGGAGTACCCAAACATCTTCGTGGACATGGCCCAGGCCTATCCATTCGACATCATGACCTTCATCCGGAACGTCTCCGCTGATCGGGTTCAATACGGTTCGGACGTTCCCTACCAGTCGCCCCGCGTTGAACAGGAGAAGTTGCGGGTGATTGGTCTCAGCGAGGAAGAGCTGGAGAAGGTGTTTTGGCGCAACGCTGCCAGAATTTGGGGAGTCGATCGCACCGCCTAGCGATCGAGCGGCGGCACCAGGGACGGGACTACGCAGCCATGGGGAATCGCGTCGAGAGCACCGTGCTCGACAAACTGTTCGCAGAAGCGGCCGACCTCCTCGAGGTAGCGCAGGTAGAGGGACGCGAACGCCTCCCGATCCGCCCGCGCGCGGGCGACGAGGAGCGCGTCCGGCTCGTCCGCGCCCGCTGGCGGTTCGTGGGATTGGCGGAGGCGTGCGAAGATCGCGACCATGGCCCAGTACCCCGCGCCTGACTGATTGCCCGCTCTAATCAAGTAAACACGGCCGTCGGGGAAAAGGGACGCTGGCTGGACGAGCTGCCTCCGCCCAACGAGTGCGGTATCGGCACGCTCTGGGGATGGGAGAGGGAGTGTTGGCAATACGAAACCGACGATTCCGGGACGAGGATTCTTCCGATAACGCGACAGCGTGTTGAAAAACGTCTCAGGAGTCCGTGAACGACACAAACGCGCCCAGTGATCATCCCTCTACCGCTGTCCGCCCCCGCGCTTTCAGCCGACTGCCGTTGGCATCGGGTGCCGGGCGAAGAAGTCCGTGAGCAGCTCGGCCATGCCCGCTGGGTTCATCATCTGCAGCGCGTGCGTCGCCCCCGGCAGCTCGGCCGGCTCGGCTCGCGGGAGCCACTCCGCCAACGCGGCATGCATCTCACCGAACATGGGGGCCACCGCATCGGTGTCGACTCCCAGCACGAGCAGCACCGGCTGCTCGATGCGGGCCGCCTCGCCGGGTCCGAATCGCCACTCCTGAAGAGCCGGCCCTTCCGTCAGGAAGAACGTGTCCGCATCGGCCACGGCGAGGTCGAACGCGCCGGGCGGCAGGGCCTGGTCGGCCACCTCGCGCATCTGGGGGCCGCAGACCCCTCGCAGGAACAGCTCCACCGCTCCCGCTTTATCCCCCCCGGCGTAGCGCTCGCCTGACGGCTGCATGACCTCCGTGCCGAAGATCTCGCCACTTGGCGCCGCAGCCCAACCGCCGTCCTCGGCTGGGTGCAAGGTGCCTGGTGTGATCCGGCCGACCTCGACCGGCTCTTCCGTCTCCGGGCCACGCGCGTGCTCAATGCTGGCGGCTCCATCCGGTTTCGGCACTGGCGGCTGTACGGGGAGCGCGGCCTCGCTGGGAAGCGGGCCGCCGTCTGGGTGACTGGGGAGACACTGACGATTGAGTACGCGACCGAGACGCTGACCCAATATCGCGTGGCGTTCGCGGCGGATGACCGGCAGATCCGTGACGTGACGGAGCCCCAGTTCTTCGTCAACGGGCACCCGTCTCCGCAGCCGTTCCTGGCGCCACTCGGTGCGGTCGAGTGGCGCCCGGCGCAACCCGTGGCTCCCTATCGCCCACCGCGCCGACGCGGCGGCAAGGACAAACAGGAACGGCTCTTCGACGGCGAGGACGAGGTCGCGACCGGCTAATCAGGAGCGGACACCACGACCCGGCGTCAGCTGGCTGATCGGCCACCGATGCTCCCCACCCCGTTCCACCAGTCGATGGCGAGGTGTGTCA
>Ga0136612_10000781_pt1 | contig 12452 bp, 14 predicted proteins | sample AntDryUQ224A2306_2_FD_106644 | JGI IMG/M metagenome (GOLD analysis project Ga0136612, IMG submission 106644) | Polar desert sand microbial communities from Dry Valleys, Antarctica - metaG UQ224A (23.06) | ecosystem: Environmental > Terrestrial > Soil > Desert | place: Antarctica: Dry Valley...
CCCGTTACAGAATCCGCGCGCCGAGCGCGCTCGCCACGAGCTCGACGGCGAGCTCCGCCGTCTTGTTCTCGCTGTCGAGGATGGGGTTCACCTCGACCACCTCCAGGGAACCGGCGAGCCCCGACTCGGCCACGAGCTCGAGCGTGAGGTGCGCCTCGCGGTAGGAAAGCCCCCCGCGCACGGGAGTGCCGACCCCCGGAGCGACACCCGGGTCGACCGCATCCATGTCGAGCGAGACGTGCACGAAGCCGGGGCCGGCGATGTGGTCGAGTGCCTTTCGCACGGCGGTCTCGACGCCGACACGGTCGATCTCGCTCATGGTGAAGATGCAGGCGTCGAGTCGGCGCAGCAGCTCGCGCTCGCCGTCGTCCAGCGAGCGCACGCCGACGAGCGCGACGCGCCTCGGCTCGACCGCGGGAAGCGTCCAGGCGTCGCTCGCGAACTCGTCCCCCAGGAGACCTAAAGCCGCTGCAAGCACCATGCCGTGAACGTTGCCGCTGGGAGAGGTCTCGGGCGTGTTGAGGTCACCGTGGGCGTCGATCCAGAGCACACCGCCCGGCCCGGCCCGCCGCGCGAGGCCACCGAGGGTGCCGAGCGCGACCGTGTGGTCGCCGCCGAGCACGAGCGGCAGATCTCCCTCCTCGACCGCACGAGCGACGAGATCTGCGATCTGGGCGCAGGTCGCCTTGATCTCCGGGAGGTAGCGCGCCCGCTCGTCGCGCAGGGGCACCGCCTCCTGCACGGCGGTGCCGACGTTCCCCCGGTCGTGGACGGGGCGGCCGAGCTCTCCGAGCCGCGCCTCGAGCCCCGCGTAGCGGATCGCCGAAGGCCCCATGTCGACCCCGCGCCGACCCTGGCCCAGGTCGAGCGCGGCACCGATCACGGCGACGCTCTGGGGGACACTCCCCTGCACCACGATCGCAGGCTACCGGCGCTCAGACGAGGAAGGCTTGGCGCCATCGCCTCACGATCGCCAGGGTTCACCCCCGGTCTGTGGACGAAGCCGGCGGGAGTGCGGCGCCTGGGCGCTTGGCGATGGCGAGGGCCGGATTCGAACCGGCGACACCACGGTTTTCAGCCGTGTGCTCTACCAACTGAGCTACCTCGCCCAGCACAAAGTCTAGTCGAGCCTGATCTCAACCTCGCCTCCCGGAGCAGCCGTGAACATCTTCGCCGCGCTGCCCCGGTTGATGGCGAGCGCGATGTTCCGGTAGGCGTCCTCGTAGAGAATGATGTCGCCCGCGCGGGCATCGCTGAACGTGCGCGCGGTGACCGCGTAGTAGCGCTCGCCTCCCAGCTCGAGCTCGACCCGCGTGCCCGGCGTGGCGCCAACCGCGTCGAGATGCTCGCGGGTCAGATTGAGCTGGACGTTGCCGAAGGCATCGACGTAGAGGATCGTGGCGCGTATGCGCTGCGGCCCGAGCTCCGGCTTCGGCAGGTCGAGGCGGACGAGCGCATCCGGGTCGACGGGCGGCCCGAGCTCGGTCAGGTCGACTCCGAGCGCGAGGTGCGCCGCCGCGGGCGCGAAGAGGTCGCGCCCGTGGAAGGTGCGCGAGATCCTCGGCAGCGCGTAGGCAGGATTGGCGAGCTCGTGCGCGCGTGCGATACCGCCATGGTGCTCGGCCGCGGGCACGAGCAGGCCGTTGTCCGGGCCGACGTAGAGCCGGCCCTCGCCGTCCTCGAGCGCGAGTGGCCGCCGCGCGCCGCCCACGCCGGGATCGACGACTGCCAGGTGCACGCCGACCGGCATGTACGGCAGCGTGTTTGCGAGCACGAGCGCCCCCTGCAGCACCGCCCCCGGCGGGATCCCGTGCGTAACGTCGATGATCTGCGTCTCCGGAGCGATGCGCTTGATGACGCCGTGGCAGGTGCCGACGAAATCGTCGCGCAGGCCGAAGTCGGTGAGGAAGGTGATGAACAGTCCCGGCACCGAACGGCGAGCCTACTCCGCCTCCGCGACCGCCGCGACCAGCCCGTCGAGGTCGTGGCTGCGCGCCTCGGCGACCACCTCGAGCCCCGCCGCGCGCGCCGCCACGGTCGTCTGCGGCCCGATCGAGACTGCGGGAATGCGCACGCCGAGCGCAGCGAAGGCCCGGGCTGCGGAGGCGGAGGCAAGCACGACGAGCTCGCCGGCCGGAGGCTCGATCGGGCGCAGCGCCACCGTCCGGTAGAGCGGGACGACGTCGGCGGCGAGCGCATGGGCGAGCAGGGGCCGCGCGTCCTCGGCGCCGGCGAAGAGCACGCGCCCTGGAGGCCGGGGCAGCTCCGCCAGGAGCCCTTCCTGGGTGGAGACGACGGGAACGAGATCGGGCTCGACGCCCCCCGCGGCGAGCGCGGCAGCCGTGCCGGGGCCGATCGCGGCGACGCGCGACAGCCGCCCGCGGCGGCGGCGCAGGAGCTCGCGCGCGCCGTTCGGGCTCGTCACGACCACCCAGTCGTAGCCCGCGACCTCAACGGGCTCGTCACCGAGCGGCTCGATCGCGATCACGGGGCAGAGCACGACCTCGTGCCCGCATTCGCGCAGCCTCCCGGCCAGCTCCTCGGCCCCTTCGCCCGGCCGGGTGACGACGACCTTCACCGCACGGCGGCGAGCAGTTCTCGTGCGAGCGCCTGGGGGTCCTCGCCGCTGCGCCGTTCGATCCACGCGCCGTCCTCGTCGGCCACGAGCGCGGTCAGCCGCGCTCCGTCATGGAACGCGGCCACGGGTGCCAGGCACCCCCCGCCGACGAGCGCGACGCACGCCCGCTCGGCCTCCACGCGCCTGTGCGTCTCGCCGTCACCGACAGCCGCGACCAGAGGCTCCTCGCCCGCTCGCACCTGCAGTGCGAGCGCGCCCTGTCCGGCCTCCGGCAGCAGCTCCTCAGGATCGAAGCGGTACCCGATCTCCCGCTCAAGCCCGAGCCTGTCCAGTCCGCAGGCCGCGAGCACGACGGCGTCGAGGTGCCGCTCGACACGTTTGCGCAGACGAGTGTCGATGTTGCCGCGCAGGGGCTCGATCACAAGCGAGGGCTCGAGCGCCAGGAGCTGTGCGCGCCGGCGCGCAGAGGCCGTGCCGATGCGCATCCCGGGCCGCACGGACTCCGCGCCGCAGAGGGCGTCGCGCGGATCCTCACGTTGCAGGTAGGCGCCGACCGCAAGCCCCTCGGTCGCCGTCGAGGTCATGTCCTTCGCGGAGTGCACCGCCACGTCGATGCGCCCGTCGAGCAGGGCCTCCTCGAGCTCCTTGACGAAGACGCCGCGCTCCCCGAGCTCACCGAAGGGCCGCGTGCGGTCGCGGTCACCAGCCGTCGTCATCGGCACGAGCGCGATCTCGACGCCAGGACGGCGCAGCCGCTCTCCGGCGAGCTCCGCCTGCGTGAGCGCGAGCCTACTGCCGCGGGTGCCGACGCGTACGAGCACGGCAGCGGAACCGTCCTGCCTTTGTCTGCCCGCAGGGACGCCGCCCGGCCTGCGGGCGCACACGGACGAACGCGGTCGGCGCCTGCACGGGCAGCGGGCGCCCGGTGAGGCCCGTCACCGCTCGTCCTCGCCGAGTCCGAAGAGGTGCCGCACCGCATGAGCATAGACCACGCCGTCGGGTGTCACCGCTGCCTGCTTCATCCGTACCGTCGGCAGGTGCAGGAGCTTGTTCACGATCCCCGCGGTGACCGACTCGACGGTTCGGCGCTCCGCGTCGGACAGCCGGTCGAGCCGCCCCTCCACCCTCGCCAGCTCACCGGCCCGGATCTCCTCGGCGCGCGCGCGCAGGGAGGCGATCGCCGGCACCACCTCGAGCGCCGCGTGCCAGCCCGCGAAGCGCTCGGCCTCGCCCGCGACGATGCTCTCGGCCCGCTCCGCCTCGCGCCGGCGGCCGACGAGGCTCTCAGCCACTACCGCCTCGAGATCATCGATGTCGTAGAGGTAGCAGCCGGCGAGCTCGTGGACGGCCGGGTCGACATCGCGAGGCACGGCGAGATCGATGAGGAAGAGTGGGCGGCCTCGGCGAGCCCGGAGCGCTGCCGCGACATCGTCCCCATGCAGGACGAAGCCCGGCGCGCTCGTCGAGCAGACGACGACGTCGGCGAGGGTGAGCTCCTCCCCCACGCCGTCGAGGGGGAGCGGCTCCGCGCCGAAGCGACGCGCGAGCTCCCCCGCGCGGTCGAGCGTCCGGCTCGCCACGAAGGCGATCTGGGCACCGCGCGAGAGCAGGTTCCGGGCGGTGAGCTCGCTGACCTTGCCGGCACCGACGAGCAGGATGCGCCTGCCTTCGAGGTCGCCGAAGAGCTGCTGCGCGAGCACGGCCGCCGCGGCCGAGACGGACGCTGGGCTCTCGGCGATGGCCGTCTCGGCGCGCACCTTCTTGCCGACGTGGAGTGCCTGCCGGAAGAGTCGGTCGAGCAGCGGCCCGGGCGCGCCCCGCTCGTAGGCCGAGCGCACCTGTCCGAGGATCTCGCCCTCGCCGGGCACGAGCGAGTCGAGCCCGCCCGCGACACGGAAGAGGTGCAGCGCCGCCGCCTCGTCGCGCAGGCGGTAGAGCGCCGGCGCGAGCGCCTCCGGCTCGAGGCCCGAGACGGCATCGAGGGCGCCCTCCGCCCGGGCCTGTGCCTCCTCGTCGTCGTCGTGGGCGAGGTAGAGCTCGGTGCGGTTGCACGTCGAGAGGCACACAGCCTCGCCGCCCTGAGCGGCAAGCACCTGTGACAGAACGCCCGCCTCGTCGCGTCCGAGAGCCACTCGCTCGCGCAGCTCCACGGGCGCACGGTGGTGCGAGATACCGACGAGGACGAGCTTCACGGCGCGAAGTGGGTGACGGGAAGGGCGAGGGCCACGACAAGGAAGCCCACGAGGTTGACGTAGGCGGCACGGCGGCCGTGCAGACCGGCCCGGCGCAGCGCGAGGTAGCCGGCGAAGACTGCCCAGGCGGCGAGCGTCACGGCCATGGCCGCGTCAAAGCCTCCACCGTCGCCCGCGAGGCTGGCGAGGCCGAGCCCGATGCCCGCCGTGAGCAGGCCGAGTGACACGGCCACGGTGCGCGCGGACAGGTACTCGAGCCCCTCCACCGGCGGCAGCCGCCGGCGCAGGATGCCAGGGCGCCGCAGCTTGAGGCGTCGCTCCTGCCAGAGGTAGAAAGCGGCGAGACCAGCAGCGAGAGCGAAGCCTGCAAAGGAACCGAGCATGAGCGAGACGTGCAGCGCGAGAAGAGGACTCGTACCGCCGGGCGCCTCCCCGATACCACCGCGGGCGTACCCGACGAGCAGCAGAAGAGCGGCGGCGGGCATGACTGCGAGGCCGAGGAGGCGGAAGCGCGGCCGACAGCCCCAGATCAGGTAGGCGCTCACCACGAGCCAGGCGAAGAGGGTCAGGGCGCCTCCGGCACTCGACCATGGAAACCCATCCGCCTGAACCGCCTGCACGGTCAGCAAGCCCGTGTGCGCGAGCCAGCCCGCTCGTACGCCCCAGATGGCGAGCCGTCCGGGGAGGCCCGGTCGTCGCGCTTCGCCCACGAGCGCACAGGCAGCCAGCCCGTAGGTGAGCAGGGCCGCCCAGAACAGGAGCTCAGCCAACGCTCAGTGTCCTCCGGGGCTGCGCCTCGTCGGGCCGGCCGGCGCGCGCGAGCTCCGTGAGCTCGGCGAGCTCGCGCTCGAAGCGGGCCAGCTTCGCCGCGATGATGGCCACGTAGGCGAGGACGGCGACGAGGACGACGATGTAGGCGGCCGCGACGTACTTCTCCCCCGCACTCACGAGAGTAGCTCGCGCAGCTCGCGCAGGCGCCCGTCGAGCCGCTTGCCGGTCAGCTCGTTCGTGTACAGCGCGGCGGCGAGGGCAAGCACGCCGGCCAGGCAGACGAGGAAGGCCGTGAACATGGTGCCGGTCATCTGCGGACCGTCCCTCGTAAAGACCGTCGGGTGGATGAACCCCTCGGCGAGCCGGATGGCCAGGAAGCTGACCGGAATGAGCGCGACGCCGAAGAGCGCGTAGACGGCCGACAGATTCGCCCGCCCCGGACCCTCGTCGACCGAGTAGCGGAGCATGAAGTAGGCCGAGTAGAAGAGGAAGAGGATGAGGAAGAGCACGAGCTGCCGCTCCCCCCACGTCCACCACACACCCCACGACGCGCGCGCCCAGATCGAGCCCGTCACGAGCGTCAGGAGTCCGAAGATCGTGCCCTGATGGATGGCCGTGTAGCTCTCGAGGTCGTAGCGCTCCTCCCGCGTCCACAGGAGCCGCAGCGCCTTCCAGGCGCCCCAGCCGAAGCAGGCGTAGGCCGTGAGGGCGACCGGGACGTGGATGTAGAAGATGCGCTGGCTGATCCCCTGGTCGGCATCCTCCGGCGCCCACAGGAAGGCCAAGGCGACGCCGCCTCCAAGGAGCAGAGCTGCTGACAGGGAGAAGACGAGCCCGCGGCTATTCCGTAACGACGTACTCAAAGGTGCCCCAGGCCAGTATCGCGAAAATGATGTCGTAGAGGACGAGAAAGCCGAGGTAGCGTCCGGGCTCGGCGGCCACGGTGGCGCCCACGCCGCCCACCACGATCGGAATCGCGAGCGGCAGGAAGAGGAGCGGCAGAAGGAGCTCGCGCGCGCGCCCGGCCACCGCCATCGCCGCCAGCAGGGTGCCGACCGCACAGATGCCGATGTCCGCGAGCAGAACCGCGAGCAGGGTGCCTCCGTCGAGTGGGGAGTCGAAGAAGAGCGCGAAGGCGGGCAGCGCGATCACCTCAGCGGCCATGAGGAAGGCGAGCGTGGCGAGGAGCTTCCCGAGCCAGATCGCGCTGCGGTCGCAGGGGGCAAGCACCAGGCCGTCGAGCAGGCCCTGCTCGCGCTCGGCCACGAAGGCCCGGCCGAGCCCGAGCAGCGCCGTGAAGACGATCGCCACCCAGAGGAGGCCGTCCGCGGCGTCCGCGCCCTCGTCGGTGAGTGCGAACCGGAACGCGACGAGCATGGCGACGACGAAGAGCAGCATGGAGGGGAGCGTCTCCCGGCCGCGCAGCTCGAGCAGGAGATCCTTGCGCGCGAGGGCCGCCGCATCGGCCAGGTAACGCATCAAGCGAAGGCCAGCCGACCGGTCGCCAGAGGCTCGAGACGCGCGGGGTCGTGCGTGGCGACGACGACGGTCCGCCCCGGCGTGAGCTCGGCAAGCTCACGGTCGAGCAGCGCAGCCCCCTCGGCGTCGAGCGCGTTGAAGGGCTCGTCCAGTAGGAGGAGTGTCGGATCGTGCAGGAGCGTCCGGCAGAGCGCGAGCCGCTGCAGCATCCCGCGCGAGAAGGAGCCCGCGCGCTCGCGCCTCCCTTCCCAGAGCCCGAAGCGCTCGAGCAACATGCCAATCCGCTCCCGCCGCTCCGGCACCCGGTACAGCCGTCCGTAGAGCTCGAGGTTCTCGAGCGCCGTCAGCTCGCGGTAGACGAGCGGCTCGTGTCCAAGGTACCCGAGCTGCGAACGGTCGACCGCGACCTCGAGCTGCCCACCGGTGGGCGCCGCGAGACCGGCGCAGAGGCGTAGGAGTGTCGTCTTCCCGGAGCCGTTCGCGCCCGTGACGACGATGAACGCGCCAGTCGGGATCTCGAAGTCGACCCGATCGATGACCCTCTTGCCACCGAAGCGCTTGGTGAGTGCCTGCGCGCGGATCATTGCCTACGCTAACGAGTCGAGGGCTACGAAGGCGAAGAAGATCAGGCTGATGACCCCGTTCACCGTGAAGAACGCCGCGTCGAGACGACGCAGGTCGCCCGGGCGCACGAGCCGGTGCTCGTACAGCAGCAGTGCCGCCGCCGCGCCGACCCCGGCCCAGTAGCCGGGGCCGACCGGGAGACCGAGCCCCGCAAGGACGAGCAGCGCGACCGTCACCCCGTGGAGCACGCGCGCTCCGGCGAAGGTGCCCTGGGTGCCGAAGCGCACGGCCCAGGACCGGAGACCCTCTGCCCGGTCGTGCTCGAGATCGAAGAGCGAGTAGAAGAGGTCGAAGCCGGCGACCCACGCCGCTACCGCGGCACCGAGGATCCATGCTTGCCAGGGCAGCTCGCCGGTCACCGCCACCCAGGCGCCGACTGGAGCGAGACCGAGGGAGGCGCCGAGCCAGACGTGGCAGAGCCACGTGAAGCGCTTCAGGTACGGGTAGACGACGAAGAGCGCGACCGGGATGGGCCAGAGCAGCCGCACCAGGGGGTCGAGCTGCCAAACGGCGACGAGAAAGAGGGCGAGAGCCGCAGCGCAGAGCGCGGTCACCTGGCCGCTGCGCAGTGCACCGCTGGGCAGCTCCCGCGTGGCCGTGCGGGGGTTGCGAGCGTCGATGCCGGCGTCGATCAGCCGGTTGAGCCCCATGGCGAGCGTTCGTGCACCGACCATGGCGACCGTGATCCAGAGGAGGTCGGGGCCGGAGGGGGCACCGTCCACGGCCAGGAAGGCGCCGACGAAGGCGAAGGGCAGCGCGAACACTGTGTGCTCGAGCTTGACGAGAGCCGCGAACCGGCGTGGCAGCCCGACAGCCGCCGTGCCGCTCACGTCTGGTGGTGCCGGCCCTGCCCACCGGCGAGCAGCTCGAGCGCATGGAGGAGCGAGGGCCGCAGCACCTCGAAGCCGTCCCGGCACCCACCCGGGGAGCCGGGCAGGTTGATCACCAGCGTGCTCCCAGCCACACCGGCCAGGCCTCGCGAGAGGAGGCCGTGCGGCGTCTTCTCCATGGAATCCGCGCGCAGCGCTTCCCCGATGCCTGGCGCGCGGCGATCGAGTACATCCCCGGTCGCCTCCGGCGTCACGTCGCGCGGCCCAAGACCCGTCCCGCCCGTCGTGAGCACGAGCGCCGCTCGGGCGGCGAGCTCGCGGATAGCCTCGGCAATCACCGGTCGGTCGTCTGGAACCACCCTGCGCTCGACCTCGTGACCCTCGCTCGTCAGGAGGTCGGCCAGGAGGTCGCCGCTGCGATCCTCGCGAGTGCCGGCGCTGACGCCATCCGACACGGTCAGCACGGCCGCCCTCACGACAGCTCCTCCTTCGTCTTCTCGACGAGGCGTACCTGCTCCACGACCATCCCCTTGTCGATCGCCTTCGCCATGTCGTACACCGTGAGAGCGGCGATGCTCGCCGCTACGAGCGCCTCCATCTCGACACCGGTGTGTGCCACCGTCTCCGCGGCGGCGACGATCTCGACCTCCGCCTCACCGACCGTCAGTCCGACCTCGACGAGCGACAGCGGCAACGGGTGGCAGAGCGGGATCAGCTCGCTCGTTCGCTTCGCCGCCATGATGCCTGCGAGCTGCGCCGTCGCGAGAGCATCGCCCTTGGGCAGCTCGCGTAGACGCCGCGCAGTTGCGGGCGCCATGCGCACGTAGGCCCGTGCCGTCGCCCGGCGGCGGGAGAGCGGCTTGCCGCCCACGTCGACCATGCGGACGGAGCCCTCGGCATCGACGTGCGAGAGGCCGCTCACGGCGCGTCTCCGAGCGCGAGTGCCGGCGTCGCCGAGTCCACGTCCTCGAGCTGCAGCTCGATCCAGGCCGCGAGGTCGTGCTGGCGCACGTGACCGCGGATGGCGGCGAGCCGGGCCTCGCGCTCCCCGCTCGACAGCTCGAGCGCGCGATGGATCGCGTCGGCCTGCCCGCTAACGTCGAAGGGGTTGACCGCGATCGCCCAGGGCTCGAGTTCGGCGAAGACGCCCGCGTTCTCGGAGAGGATGAGGGCGCCCGCCCGCTCGTTCACGAGCGGGCCCTCTTTGGCCACGAGGTTGAGTCCGTCGAAGATGGCGTTCACGAGCAGCACGTCGTACTGCTTGTACGCCGCCATCGTTTGCGGGAAATCATCACGGACGTGCAACTCGAGAGGTGTCCAGTCACCGCGCTGGAAGCGGTCGTTGACCAGGCGGGCCGCCCGCTGGATCGCGCCCAGATACTCGGCGTACTCGGGGATCTCCTGCCGTGAGGGATCGAGGAGCGCAAGCATCCCGACGCGCCCGTGCATCTCCGGGTGCGCCTCGAGATAGAGCTCGAAGGCACGAAAGCCGCGCACGACGTTCTTGGAGGGATCGGTCCGGTCGACCCGCAGGATGAGCTTCTCCGGCCGCCGGGCGAGGATGGCCCGCTCCGCCTCGAGCACCGCAGGACTCTGCGCGAGCTCGTCGAGCTCGGTGGGATCCACCGAGATCGGGTGGCTAGAGACGAGCACCCGGCGGTCGCCGTACCGGAGCCCGTCGCCGTCGAAGCCCGGCTCCGCGGCGACGATCTCCTCACAGGAGCGGATGAAGTTCCGCCGCCAGCGCTGGGTGTGGAAGCCGACGACGTCGTTGGCGAGCAGGCCATCGTGGATGGCCACGCGGATCGGCTCCGGCAGCACGTGCCAGAGGTCCGCGTCCGGCCAGGGAATGTGGACGAAGTGGGCCAGCTCGGCGTCGGGGTGCGCCTCGCGCACGAGCCGGGGGGCGAGGTAGAGGTGGTAGTCGTGGAAGAAGACGACGGCCTCGGGCTCCCGTTCGAGCTCGGCGCCGACCGCCTCCGCGAAGTCCGCATTCACGCGCACGTAGCCCTCGCTCCACGCGTTGTGGAATCCCGTGTCGAGGTTCGGCGCGTGCGCGAGATCCCACAGGTAGTGCTGGAGAAACCACAGCGTGGGGTTCGAGACGACGTTGTAGAACCAGTCGTAGGCAGCCTCCGGGTGCGGCACGAGCCGCAGCCGGTAGGGGGAGCCGTCCCGGGCGACCTCATCGACCGCATCCCCGCCGGCCTCCGCCGCCACCCGCCGGTCCTCGTCGCTCATCGCGCTCGCCACCCACGTGACGTCGTGATGCTGGACGAGACTCCGCAGCGCGGTCACGAGACCGCCGCCACCCCGTCGCGCGACCCGGTTGCCCTCCCCGTCGCGGAAGAAGGAGACCGGGCCGCGGTTGGAGACAACGATGAGCTTCCGGCGAGCCGCTGCCATACCCAGGAGCGTATCGGTGATGGCTGACCGAAAAAGCCGATCACCCATCGAGCGCGCCTCTCTGTCGGGCTGCCTCCCCGCCGGTACGACATGCCCGCCTGCGGCGAGGGCGGAAGGAGGCTGCTGCGCCGGCGCACGTGTCGCAGGCACTGACTCCGCCCAGCGGGTTCGCAGTTCGGCGGAGAGGCAGCTCGACGCACTCGTCGGAGTAGACAAGCGATCGGCGCCCTCTGATCGATCGTCTAGCGGGAGCCGGACGACGAAGCGGCGGTGGCAGTCGTGAGCTCGACGCCGGCGGTGTCGTTGCCGAGCTGCCGGTTGAAGAGCGCCAACCAGTCGCGCAGAAGCCTCGGCGTGAGGAAGTTCCTGCGCACGTGCTCCTTACCGCGCAGCGCCCGTCTGCGCGCCTCGTCCGGGTCGCGGAGAGCCTCGAGGCAGGCGGCGGCGGCCTCCTCTGGCGAGCTCACCAACCAGCCCGACCACCCGTCGTCGATCTGCACCACGATTCCACCCACCCGTCCCGCGATGGTGGGACGAGCCTTCCAGAGAGCCTCGGAGACGGTCAGGCCGAAGCCCTCCCGGATCGACTTCTGCAAGACGGCGGCCGAGTGCACCTGGAAGGCGTTGACCTCGACGGAGCCGACGTTGTTCATGTTCGAGAGGATGAAGACGTCGGGGTCGCCGTCAGCGTAGGAGACCGTGCGGTTGTAGTAGTCCCAGCCCTCGGGATCGTCGTGCGCCATCGAGCCAACGAGCGCGAGTTGCACGGTCGGAAACTCCTCCTTGACACGCCGGTAGGCGTCGATCACCCCGAGCGGATCCTTCCACGGGTCGAAGCGGGACACCTGGGTGAGGAGCGGCCGCTCGACGTCGATGCCGAACTGGTCGACGATGTAGCGCGCGTCCTCGGGCGAAAGCGCCATGTTCTTCGGTGCCAGAGGATCGATCGCCGGAGGCCAGATGAAGCACTCCGGCAGTCCCTGGGCACGCGGCACGTACTCGGGCAGGTGGAAGACGGCGGCGTCATAGCGGTTGATCGAGGGCAGCAGAAGGTCGAAGACCTCGCGGTTCGGCTCGGAGAAATCGATGTGCCCGCGCCACGTCCACCGAGCGCTGGAGGCTGGGAAATGGTCGATCATGGCCGCGGGCTGGGGGTCGTGGACGACGATGAAGTCGTAGTCGTCGGGGGCAAGCTCCTCCGCGTTGAGCGCGTTGTAGCGTGCGTAGACCTCGCGTTGCGCGTCGTTCAACCCACGCGGGTCGCCCTGGAGCCCGTTGTGGATCGTCTTTGTGACGTCGAAGAACTCGTCACGACCGTGGATGATCCGCCACTCGACGTCGAGGCCAGCGTCGATCATCAGGGGAACAAGCGTGTAGTTGATCTCTGCCACCCCCCCACCAAACGCCGTCGCGGAGAGGTGCAGCACCCGCTTGCCGGCGAGGGGGGCAGCCAGGCGCAGGATCTCGTCCATCACGCCCCGCGTGGCAATGGTGGAGTAATCGGCGAGCGCCTTGTGACCGACGTTGACGAGTGGAAGCATGAAGGGCCGCAGGATAGCGGCGCGGAAGGAA
>Ga0136612_10000782_pt1 | contig 12444 bp, 11 predicted proteins | sample AntDryUQ224A2306_2_FD_106644 | JGI IMG/M metagenome (GOLD analysis project Ga0136612, IMG submission 106644) | Polar desert sand microbial communities from Dry Valleys, Antarctica - metaG UQ224A (23.06) | ecosystem: Environmental > Terrestrial > Soil > Desert | place: Antarctica: Dry Valley...
GATCGTAGCCCGGATGTCTAGCGCCAACCCGCCCAGTCAGCGCCGGTGGGCCTCCCGGCCGGCCGGTCAACGCCCGGACGGTCCTGGTCTGCCGGCGCCCGCCGCAGTCTCGGTCTCTACCCTTCAGTGATGAAGCGCCGCCGCGCCGCCCTCATCCTCACGGTCGTCGCCCTGACCCTCGGCCTGGCCGCCTGCCGGGGCGAGACCGACCCCGCCTCCCAGATCACCTCGAGCTCAGCGCGGCTCAACGCCCACGGCTCCTCCGACAACGGGCCGGCGTACTCCTACTTCGAGTACTGGAAGACCGCGACGCCCGCCGCCAAGAGCACGACGCCGACCCGCAACTGGGGGGCGAACGCGACGGCTCCCTTCTCCGAGGACGTGACCGGCCTGAGCGCGTCGGCCTCCTACTCCTTCCGGGTCTGCGGCAACGATGCCGGCAAGGCCGCGGCCTGCATGGCCACGCGCAGCTTCACCACGCTGGCCCCGCCGGCCACAGCCCGCTCGACGGCGAGCGTCTCGGGCGGCGTGCTGACCTTCACGTCCGCCGTCGGCCGCCGCAACCTGCTCGAGCTCGAGCGCCGCGTCTTCGCCGACACGGCCCGCGACGAGATCCGCCTGACCGAGCGCGAGGACCTCGACGACCCACTCGGCGGCTCGCTGGTCGACGCCGGCGCGGGCTGCCTGCCGGTCAGCGGCAGCGTGCGCGCGGTGCGCTGCGGCGCCGCCGGGATCACGCGTGTGGTGGTCAAGCTGGGCGATCTCGAGGACAGCGCCTCGTGGGAGCCGAGCGCCGCCTACGTCAACACGCGCATGGAGGGCGGCTCGGGCGATGACACGCTGGTCGGCGGGGCGCTCAACGACGTGCTGATCGGCGGCTCGGGCGCGGACTGGCTGCAGGGCCTGGACGGGACCGACACGCTCGATGCCGCCGACGGCGAGGGCGACGCGCTGCTGAGCTGCGGCGGCGGCACCGACACGGCGACGGTCGACTCCTCCGATGCCGACGTGCCCGGCGGCTACGGCTTCGACTGCGAGACGGTCTTCATCCGCTGAGCGGCGGCCCGGGGCGGGCCGGCGGGCTCAGCCGCCGGTGTTGCGCGCGATCAGCTCTCGCGAGCAGGTGGCGCAGGAGCACTCGGGGATCGTGACCCCGGTGTGCTGGCAGCGGGCGATGGCCGGGCGGGCCGAGATGGTGGCGGTGCCGGACTGCTGGTGGCTGCTCGTGATCTGCTCCATGGCCGGGTTAACGCGCATTGACCCCGGAACTTGCGGCGGCTGGGCGATCTGCAAGCGATCGCCCAGCCGCCGTGCGCTCAACCGCCGCGGCAGGCCCGGCCACGGCAGCTCTTGAGCGCCGCCAGCCTGCGCTGCAGCTTGCGCCGCACGCTCGCGTAGGCGCGGTCGGCGTGACGCGACACGAGCTGGTACGGGTCGCGGCGCAGGTCGTAGAGCTCGCGCTCGCCGGTGGAGTGCTCGACGTACATGTGGCGCTCGGTGCGCACCGCCTGGTACCACTGGATGTTGGTCTGAGGGCCGGTGGCCACGAGCAGGTCGCGGTCCCAGCTCGTCCCGGGCCGGCGCAGCAGCGGCCACAGCGAGCGCCCGTCGAGCGTGCGCCGTGCCCGCGCGCCGGCGGCGTCGACGATCGTGGCCGCCAGGTCCACGTTGGAGACCAGCTCACGGGCCTGGGCCCCGCGATCCACGCCCGGCCCCCTGATCAGCAGCGGCACGCGCACAGACTCCTCATAGGGGACGACCTTGCCGCTGGGGATGCGGTGCTCGCCGTGCATGAAGCCGTTGTCGGCGGTGAAGACCACGACCGTGTTCTCCAGCTCGCCGGCCGCGCGCAGGGCGCCCATGATCCTGGCCACGCCCTCGTCGACGGCCAGCAGCGACTCGAGCCGCGCCTGGTGGTTGCGCGTGATGCGCGCCTGCACCGGCGGGGTCAGGCGGGGCCGGCGCTGCACGTAAGCCGGCTTGTCGGAGACGTCGGGCTCGTCGTAGGACGGCGGCTTGGGCGGCGCGACGCCCGCAAGGTCGCCCTGGTGGCGCTTGGCCGGCTCGGGGTTCGGTCGCAGCGAGCGGCGCCCGGCGGCCTCGGAGTGCGGAGCCAGGTAGGCGATCGACAGGAAGAACGGCTGGTTGGAGGGCGCGCGCTCGCCGATGTAGCGCACGGCCTTGTCGGTGTAGACGTCGGTCTGGTAGCCCTCGCCCGTGGCCCGGTTGCCGTAGGTGTTGAGCTTGCCGTCCTCGAGCAGCGTGTAGCCGTACATGCGGTAGGTCGACGGGTCGACCGAGCCGTGCCACTCCTGCCAGCCCGGTGGGACCGTGGCCGTCGCGGTGCCGCGTCCGGGGTTGCCGTAGCCGTTGAGGTACTTGCCGATGTGGTTGGTGTGGTACCCGGCGTCGCTGAGCCAGACCGGCAGCGTGTTGGCCTCGGCGAGCTTGGGGTCGGTGAAGCCGCGCAGCTTGGCGTAGCCGCCGCTGGGCAGCAGGTTGAACAGGACCTGGTGGTTGTGGGCGTACTGCCCGGTCAGGTAGGTGGTCCGCGATGGGCAGCAGAGCGAGTAGTTGACGAACGAGTTGCTGAAGGTCACGCCCTTGGCCCCGATCAGGGAGCGGACGTTGGGCATCGTGCGCAGCGCGCGCACGTGCTGGTCGTCGGACATGACGACGACGATGTTGGGCCGCTTCTTGGTTGCCGCGGCCGGTCCGCTCGCCGTGCCCGGCAGCAGCCACAGGGCCACCGCCGGAGCGGTGATCAGCCCCGCTACGGCGAGCAGCGCCCTCGCTCGTCCCCGAACCAGTGAGAAGTCCATGCCTTGCCCCCTGTCCCGGGGCCGGTCCCCGTGCCGGCCCTCGACGCTGCCAACACGCGCTGGGCGGCGCAGGTTGCGGGGCAGGAGGGCGGCGAGCGGTGCCGATACCCTGGGGACGATGGCCCGCCGCCCCCGCATCGCCCTGCTCGCCGCCTCCGCAGCGGCGCTGGCGGCCGCCGCGCTGTGGGTCCTGACCTTCCACACCGAGGCCGGGCGCTGGTTGAACGCGGTGACCCTGGACGGCTTCAACCTCCTGCTCGGCTGGCGTCCGGGCCAGTCGGGGGCGCTGGCCGATGAGCTGGCCCGGCTGGCCGACCCGGTGCCCTTTGCGTTCTGCGCCCTGGTCATGATCGCGATCGCCCTCGCCCGGGGTCGTGTGCGGGTCGCGTTGGCCGTGCCGGCGATCCTGCTCGGCGCCAACGCGACCACGCAGGCGCTGAAGGCCTGGCTGCCGGCCGTGCAGATCGACGAGCGCGTGGCCGCCGGCTCCTATCCGAGCGGCCACGCCACGGCGGCCATGTCGCTGGCGCTGTGCCTGGTCCTGGTCGTGCCCGGTCGCCTGCGGCTGCTGGCCGCGCTGGCCGGCTCGCTCTACGCCGTCGTGGTCTCCTTCGCCATCCTCGGCGTGGACTGGCACCTGCCCTCCGACGTCCTGGGCGCCTTTGCCGTCGCCGCGGCCTGGACCGCGGTCGGCGCCGCCGCCCTGCTCGGCGCGGGCCGGCGCTGGCCCGAGCGCAGCGGGCGCGAGGCGCTCTCGCGGGTAGGCGGACGGGCGAGCGCGTCGCTCTCCCCGGCCGTGATCCTCTGCGCCCTGATCGCCGCGTCGGCGATCGGCCTCGGCGTCGCTCTGGCCCGCGGCCCGGGCCTGGTCGACTTCGCCCAGCAGAACACGAGCTTCGTGACCGTGGCCGGGCTCATCGGGGCCCTGAGCCTCGGCCTGGCCATGGGCCTGGCCGCCCTGCTCCGGCGCTAGCCTCCCGCCGGCTCCCGGTAGCGCCCCGGCGCCCACAGCGGCTCAGCGCCGTCGTTGGCCGCCCGCGAGAGGATGAAGAGCAGGTCCGAGAGGCGGTTGAGGTAGCGCACGACCTCGGGGTTGAGGCCGTCTGCCACCTCGAGCACGCGGCGCTCGGCCCGCCGGCAGACGGTGCGGCAGACGTGCAGGTGCGAGGCGGCGAGCGTGCCCCCGGGCAGCACGAAGGACTTCAGCGGCTCCAGCCCGGCGTTGACCTCGTCGCAGGCCTGCTCGAGCCAGGCCGTCTGCTCCGGGGCCAGGCGCAGCCGCGTGCGGCCCTCCTGCGGCTCGACGGGCTCGGGCACGGAGATGTCGGCGCCGACGTCGAAGAGATCGTTCTGGATCCGTTCCAGCCGGTCGGAGTCGCGCGAGTCCAGCGCGCCCGAGGCCCGGGCCAGCCCGAGCTGGGCGTTGAGCTCGTCCACCGTCCCGTAGGCCTCGATCCGCGGGTGGGTCTTGGCCACCCGGCTCATGTCGCCCAGGTGGGTCTCCCCGCCGTCGCCCAGGCGGGTGTAGATGCGGGTCAGGTTGACGGTCACGGCCCGGTTCACGCTAGCACCGAGACGGTGCCCTCCCGGGGCTCAGGGCGCGCTCGGGGCCTCGGCCTGCATGCGCTCCAGCGACTGCCGGATCAGGCGCGAGACGTGCATCTGCGAGACCCCGATGCGCTCCCCGATCTGCCACTGCTTGAGGTCCTCCTCGAAGCGCAGGCGCAGGATCTCGCGGCAGCGGTCGTCGAGGCCGGCCATCAGCCGCTCGGTGGTGCTCGCGTCCTCCACGTGCTTGAAGCCCTGCTCCTCGACGCCGACGAAGTCGCCCACCGTGTCGCCGGCCTCACCGTCGTCCGTGCGGGGCTTGTCCAGCGACACGGGCCGCCGGGCGCCGATCGCGTCACGGGCTTCCAGCACCTGCTCGACGCTCAGGCTCGTGTGCTGGGCCAGCTCGGCCGCCGAGGGCGAGCGCCCGAGGGCCCGGGCCAGGTCGCCGTGGCCGCGCTCGACCTTGATCGCCTGGTCGTGCAGGGCACGGGGCACGCGCATGACCCAGCCGCGGTCGCGCAGGTGGCGCTTGAGCTCGCCCAGGATCGTCGGCACGGCGAAGGACGTCAGTGAGGTGCCGCGAGCGGGCTCGAAGCGGTCGATCGCGTTGAGCAGCCCGATGGCGGCCACCTGGTTGAGGTCGGCGATCGGCTCCCCCGTGCCCCTGAAGCGCCGGGCCAGCGATTCGGCCAGGGGCATGAAGCGCTTCAGCAGCGCCTCGCGGACGCGCAGGTCGCCGGAGCGCTTGTAGCGCTTGATCAGACGCGCGTCTCCCGCCGCGCGGGCTCGGCCGGCCTGGGACCCGGCGGCCGCCGACGGGCGGGGGCGGGCCAGGTCGTCGTCAAGTGCACTCCCGGAGCGGGCGAAGCGGCGGGAGCCTTCAGGGGCCGGAGGGAAGGGGGTTCTGGGCACGCGAGGCCTCGAAGTGAGAGACAACCGTACCGCGCTGAAGCGGTTCTTCAAGCGGGCTGTGCGAGCGCTAGGCTGGCGGGGTCAAAGGTCGGTGGCGAAGGGAAGTCCGGTGTGAATCCGGCGCGGACCCGCCACTGTGACCGGGGATGTCCGCCGCACGCGCGCCCAGGCGCGCAGCCACTGACCAGCCGTCGGCCGGTCGGGAAGGCGCGGCGGGAAGGCCCGGGAGCCAGGAGACCTGCCTCCGACCAACAGCCGAAACCCTCGTGGAAGGGGTGGCTCTCCATGTTTCATCGCTCTCGCGGCCTGCTGGCCGTTCTCCCGTTCGCCGTGCTGTGCGCGGCGGCGCCCGCCCAGGCGGCTCCCACCGGCGTGACCCTGCGCGTGGAGGGCAAGGCCTCCACCCTCTACGAGGCGCGCGTGACCACCGACGCCCGGCCCGTCGACGGCGGCGACGGCAGCGGACCGCATCCGTGCCAGGGCGACCCGGGCGGCCCGGCCCCGAACGCCGGCAGCGCGCTGGCCGACGCGGCTGGGGCGGCCACCGGCGGCTTCGCCTTCCGGGGCAGCTACTCGGCCTCCTTCGGGGACTTCCTGATCGAGAACGTCGCCGGTGAGGAGCCGGTCTTCGCCACCGACCAGACCTTCTGGGGCATCTACCGCAACGGCACGGCCACGAGCACCGGTGCCTGTCAGACCCGGGTGGCCGAGGGCGATGAGGTCCTCTACGCCGTCGGCACGGGGGCCGAGCCGCTGCTGCGCCTGGCCGGGCCCGTGACCGCAGTGACCGGCAGCGCCGTGTCCCTGACCGTGACCGACGCCGCCAGCTCGGCGCCCGTGGCCGGGGCGACGGTGGGCGGATTGCAGTCAGACGCCGCGGGCAAGGTCTCCCCGGTGATCCGGGGCACGGCCGGGACGGTCTCCTTCAAGGCGGCGAAGACGGGTTCGATCCGCTCCAACGCCGCCCTGGTCTGCGTCCAGGCCGCCGACCAGGACGGCAGCTGCGGGACGTCGGACCGGCGCTCGCCGGTGGCCGCGGTGACAGGCGTCGAGCAGGGGGCGACCTTCAGCCGCGCGCGGGCGCCGCGCCGGCTGGCGGGCACGGTCGCCGCTGATCCGTCGGGCCTATTCGCGGTCAAGCTGCGCCTGGCCCGACGCGACGGTCGCCGCTGCTCGTACTTCTCGGGCCGCAGCGAGCGCCTGCGGGCCTCTCGCTGCAGGCGCTCGTTCTGGTTCGGCATCGGCACCGACAGCGCCTGGTCCTACCTGCTGCCGTCGCGGCTGCCGCGCGGCTCCTACACGCTCGACGTCAAGGCCATCGACAAGGCGGGCAACCGCGAGGCCGAGCTGGTCCGCGGCCGCACGCGGGTGACGTTCCGGGTGCGATGAGGACGCGGGCGGCGGCGATCGGAGCGGTCGGGCTGGCGCTGGTCGCCGGCCCGGCCGCGGCCCGGGTGGATCCCACGCCGCCCGGGGTCACAGCCGCCTGGGCGCCGCGCGCGCCGGTGATGGTGGTCGGCGCCCGGCGGGTGCTCGCGCCGGCCCGTGCGCTGCGGCTCGGCGCGGCCCGCCTGCGCGCCCGCGGCCGCTCCTGCGCCGTCGGCGCGGGCACGCCGCTGGCCGCGCTGGAGGCGGCACGGCGCGCCGGCGGCCCGCGCTTCTCGCTGCGCGACTTCGGGCGCTGCTCGAGCTCGCCACGCGACGCGGCGCTGCTGTTCGTGGACGCGATCGGCCCCGACCGCAACCGCGGGCGCGACGGCTGGGTCTACAAGGTCGGGCGACGCGCGGGCACCCTCGGCGCCGGTGACCTCGACGCACGCGTGCGCGCGGGCTCTCCGGTGCTCTGGTTCTGGTGCTCGGCGGGGCGCGGGGGCCGCTGCCGGCGCACGCTGGAGCTCTCGCTCGCAGGCCGCGTCGTGGCCCCCGGAGCGCCGGTGGACGTCACGGTCCGTTCCTACGACGACGCCGGCCGCGGACGGGTCGTGGCCGGCGCGCAGGTGATCCTCGGCGCGCCGCGGACCCTTGGCGCGGCTCGGGCCACCACCGGCCGTGACGGGACCGCGACCCTGGCGGCACCGCCGGCAGCGGGTCGCTACCCCGTGGACGCGTCCGCCGACGGGCTGGTGGGCTCCTTCCCGCAGAACGTGACCGTCCGATGAGGCGCGCGGCCGCGCTGCTCGTGGCCCTGGGCCTGGTGGCCGGCGGCTGCGGCCTGGGCGCCGGCGAGGGGTCCTCCGGCGTCTCGCTGACCGTCACGCGCGACTTCGGGGCCAGGACGCTCGGCAGCCTGCCCGCGCGCGAGGTCGCCGGCGAGGAGACGGTGATGCGCCTGCTGCAGCGCTCTTTCGCCGTGCGCACGCGCTACGGAGGCGGGTTCGTGCAGAGCATCGACGGCCTCGCGGGCGGGCGCGAGCGGGGGCGCCCGGTCGACTGGTTCTACTACGTCAACGGCATCGAGGCCGACCGTGGAGCGACGTCGACGCCGCTGCGCGACGGCGACCGGGTCTGGTGGGACCGGCACCCCTGGCGCGCGACCCAGCGCATCCCGGCCGTTGTCGGCTCCTATCCAGAGCCGTTCGTCTCGGGCGCGGGCGGGCGCCGGCTGCCCGTGCGCCTGGACTGCGAGCGCGAGGCCGAGACGGCCTGCGACGAGGTCCGCGGCCGGCTGGAGGCGGCCGGCGTGCCCACCTCGCGCGCTCAGCTCGGGGCCCCCTCCGGGGTCGGTGTGCTGCGCGTCCTGGTCGGGCGCTGGGAGCGGGTGCGCCGTGACGGGGCGGCCGCCGGCATCGAGCGCGGCCCGGCCCAGTCGGGCGTCTTCGCCCGCTTCGCCCGGGACGGTCGCGCCCTGCTCGTGCTCGATCCCGATGGGCGCGTGGCCCGCGTGCTGGGCGCGGGCACCGGTCTGGTCGCGGCCACGCGCTATGAGGAGCAGCAGCCCACGTGGGTGGTGACCGGGACCGACGACGCCGGCGTGATGGCCGCGGCCCGGGCCCTCGAGGAGGGCGCCCTGGCCGACCACTTCGCCCTGGCCATCTCCCGGGACCGTGCCGTGCCGGTGCCTGCGCGGTGACCTACCGCCGCCGCGGCAGCCCCCTGCACGCCGCCCGGGCCGCCGTCGCCGCGGCCTGGTGCCTGGCCCTGGCCGCCGCCGCCCTGGCCTTCGAGCACCCGCTGGTGCTGGTCGCGGTGCTGGTCGCGGTCGTGCTCGGCGGCGCTGCGGCCCGTGTCGGGCCCGAGCTGGCCCGGGCTGCGCTTCTCGCCCTGCCCTTGGCCCTGCTCGTGGCCGTGGTCAACCCGCTGGTCGCCCGCCAGGGCCTGACCGTGCTCGCCCGCCTGGGCGAGGTACCGGGGCTCGGGCGCCTGGACGTGACCCTGGAGGCCACGGCCTACGGCGGCGTGCTCGGTCTGCGCACGCTGTGCGTGCTGCTGGCCGCGGCCCTGCTCTCGCTGGCCGTCGACCCCGACGAGCTGCTGCGGGCCTTCCGGCGTCTGGGCTTCCGCTCGGCGCTGACCGCGACCCTGGCCACCCGGCTGGTCCCGGTGCTGGCCCGCGACGGCCGGCGCCTGGCCGAGGCCCGGCGCTGTCGGCCCGGGGCCGACGTGCCGCGCCTGGCCGTGGCCCGGGCGGTGGCCGCCGGGGCGCTGGACCGCGCGGTCGACGTGGCGGCCACGCTGGAGGTGCGCGGCTACGGGCACGCCCGCCGCCCGCCGGCCTCCTCGGAGCCGTGGTCGCGACCGGACCTGGCCTTCGGCGCCGGCGCCCTCGCCCTGCTCGCGGTCACCGTCGCCGGCGCGGTCGCCGATCCGCTCGCGTTCCAGGCCTACCCGCGGCTGCGGGCCGGCCTGGGTGCGGGCGAGGCGGCGTGGGCGGGCGCGGTCCTGGTCGCTGCGCTGGCGCCCTTCGCAGTCCGCCGGGGGGTCGCGCGGTGAGGCCGCTCGAGCTCTGCCAGGTGGAGTACTCCTATCCCGGCGCGGGAGTCCCGGCCCTGGCCGGGGTGACGCTGTCGGTCGAGCCGGGCGAGCTGGTGGTCCTGGCCGGGGCCTCGGGCTCGGGCAAGTCGACGCTGCTGCGCGCCGCCGGCGGGCTGGTGCCGCACCTGCACGGCGGGACCTTCGGCGGACGGGCCCAGGTCGGCGGGCTGGACACGCGCGAGCACGGGCCGGCGCAGCTCTCGGCCGTGGCCGGCTCGCTCTTCCAGGACCCCGAGACCCAGGTGGTGATGGGCAGCGTGCGCTCCGAGCTGGCCTTCCCACTGGAGAACCGCGGCCTGCGCGCGGCGGCCGTGGCCCGGGGCGTGGAGGAGGCCGCGCTCGCGCTCGGGCTGGGCGGGCTGCTGGACCGGCCCACCCACGAGCTCTCCGGCGGTGAGCTGCAGCGGGTCGCACTGGGAGCCGCGCTGGCCGGGCGACCGCAGCTCGTGCTGCTCGACGAGCCCACCTCCCAGCTCGACCCGGTGGCCGGCGACGAGCTGATCTGGCTCCTGCGCCGGCTCAACCAGGAGTGGGGCACGGCGGTGGTTCTGGCCGAGCACCGGCTCGAGCGCTGTCTGGCCGCGGCGGACCGGGTCGTGGCCCTGCGCGACGGCCAGGTCACCTGTGACGCCGCGCCCGCCGCCTTCCTGGAATGGGCGGCGCGCGCGGCGCCGGCGCTGCAGACCCCGGGCGCGCGGCTGTTCGCCGCCGCCGGCCTGGGCCCGCCGCCCGCCGGGGTCAAGCAGGCTCGGGCCGCACTGGGCGCGCGCGGGCTGCTGCCCGCGCCCGGTCCCTTCGCGGCCGAGGAGGACCGGCCACGGGCGCCGCGCCGGCGCCGTCGCGCGCGACCCGCGGCGGCGCTGCGCCTGGAGGGCGTCTGGCACGAGCCCCGTGGCTCGGCGCCGCTGCTGCGCGACGCCACGCTGACCGTCGCCCCGGGGGAGCGGGTGGCCCTGATGGGGCGTAACGGGGCGGGCAAGTCGACCCTGCTGCGCCACGCCGCGGGGCTGCTGAGACCGACCCGGGGGCGGGTGACGGCGGCCGGGCGCGTGGCCCTTCTGCTCCAGAACCCGGGCGACTACCTGCTGCACGCGCGCGTGGGCGACGAGCTCGCGCCCGCCGCCCTGGCCGGCGCCGGGCTGGCCCACCTGGCCGAGCGCCATCCGCGCGACCTCTCCGGTGGCGAGCGCCAGCGCCTGGCCCTGGCCATCGTCATGGGCGCCGCCGCCGAGCCCCCGGCCGTGCTCGCCCTCGACGAACCCACCCGCGGCATGGACCGCGAGCGCAAGGGCGACCTCGGCGCCGAGCTGGTCGCCCTGGCCGCCGACGGGGTCGCCGTGCTGGTGGCCACCCACGACACCGAGTGGGTCGCCGAGTGGGCCCAGCGCGTGGTCCTGCTGGCCGGCGGGCGGGCGATCGCCGATGCCCCGGCCTCCGAGCTGCTCAGCGGCGGCTGGTACTTCGCCACCGAGACGGCGCGGATCCTGGGCGGCGAGGACGGCGCCCTGGAGCCGCTGGCCGGCGCCGCCGTGCTGCGCGCACGGATGGCGGCGCGCGCTCCCGAGTCGCTGGTGGCTCCGTGAGCTGGCCACTGGCCGCCTTCGCCCTGCTCGCGCTCGCCCTCGGCGCGGGCTTCGCCTGGTACGAGCGCTCGCGCCCGTCGGCGCGGGTGCTGGCCCTGGTCGGCACGCTGGCCGCGCTGGCCGTGATCGGCCGCGTGGCCTTCGCTCCGCTGCCCAACGTCAAGCCCACCACCGACATCGTCCTGATCGCCGGCTTCGCGCTGGGCGGCGCGCCCGGCTTCGCCGTCGGGGCGGTCACCGCGCTGGCCTCCAACGTCTTCTTCGGCCAGGGCCCGTGGACGCCGTGGCAGATGGCGGCCTGGGGCGGCGTCGGGCTGGCCGGGGCGGTTCTGGCCCGGCTGACCGGGCGCCGCGCCGGGCGCCTGACCCTGACCGCGGCCTGCGTGCTGGCCGGGCTGGCCTACGGCGTCGTCCTGAACCTCTCGACCTGGGTGACCTTCTCCGGCGAGCACACGCTGGCCTCTTATCTGGCTCTGGCCGGGCCGGCGCTGCCCTTCGACCTGGCCCACGCGATCGGCAACGGGCTCTTCTGCCTGGCCTTCGGGCCCGCACTGCTGGGCGCGCTGGAGCGCTACCGGGAGCGGGCCGAGATCACCTGGCTGCCCGCTCCCGGTGCGACGGCCGCGCTCGCGCTGGTGGCCGTCGCGGCCGCCCTGCTCGCGAGTGCGACCGAGGCCCGGGCGGCCGCCCCGGGCGCCGCGCTGCGCTACCTGGAGCGGGCTCAGAACGCCGACGGTGGCTTCGGGGGCGGCCCCGGGCAGCGCTCGACCGGACTGCACTCGGGCTGGGCCGCGCTCGGGCTGGCCGCCGCCGGTCGCTCGCCGGCGTCGGTGCGCGCCGGCGGGCCCTCCCTGCTCGACCACGTCCGGCGCCGGGTCGTGGTGAGCGACCTGGGCGAGGTCGAGCGCACGATCATGGTCGTCGCGGCCGCCGGTGCCTCGCCCCGTGACGTGGGTGGGCGCGACCTGGTGGCCGCGCTGCTGCGCCGGCGTCGCGGCGACGGGTCCTTCGCCGGGCAGGTCACCTACACCGCCTTCGGCGTGATCGCCCTGCGCAGTGCCGGGCGGCCGGCCGGCGACCGCGTGGTCAGCGCGGCCGGGCGCTTCCTGGCTCGTCAGGCCAACCGCGACGGCGGCTTCTCCTTCGACCGCCGCGGCGGCGCGTCGGGGGTCGACGACACGGCGGCCGCGCTCCAGGGCCTGGTCGCCGCGGGGCGGCGCGACACGGGCACCGTGCGCCGCGGCGCCTCCTTCCTGGTCCGCCGCCAGCGCGCCGACGGGGGCTTCCCGCTGGTCCCCGGGGGGACGAGCAACGCCCAGTCGACCGCATTCGTGGTCCAGGCCCTGCTGGCCGCCGGGCGCGAGCCCGAGCAGGTCCGCCGCGGCGGGTCGCGCTCGCCGCTGGGCTACCTGCGCAGCCTGGTCGGCGACGACGGGGCCGTGCGCTATGCGCGCACCAGTCGCCAGACGCCGGTCTGGGTCACGGCCCAGGTCGTGATCGCCCTGGCCCGGCGCCCGTTCCCGCTGCCCGTGGTGCGGCGCGCGGCGTCCGGGGCGAGCAGACCGGCGGCCCGGGTCAGGCCCGCGCCAGGCCCGGCCCGCGCC
>Ga0136612_10000783_pt1 | contig 12436 bp, 10 predicted proteins | sample AntDryUQ224A2306_2_FD_106644 | JGI IMG/M metagenome (GOLD analysis project Ga0136612, IMG submission 106644) | Polar desert sand microbial communities from Dry Valleys, Antarctica - metaG UQ224A (23.06) | ecosystem: Environmental > Terrestrial > Soil > Desert | place: Antarctica: Dry Valley...
AGATCGAGGAGACGAAGATCCCGCGCAACCCGCTCGACGTGCTCGCGCAGCAGATCGTCGCGATCGTCGCGGCGGAGGAGATCGGAGTCTCGGAGTTGCACAAGCTCGTCCGCGGCGCCTATCCCTTCTCCGACCTCTCCCGCGCCCAGCTCGAGAACGTGCTCGACATGCTCGCAGGCCGCTACCCGTCGGACGAGTTCGCGGAGCTGCGGCCGCGCATCGTCTGGGACCGCACGGCAGGTGTGATCCGGGGGCGCACCGGAGCGCAGCGGCTCGCCGTCACGAATGCCGGCACGATCCCCGACCGCGGCTTGTTCGGCGTCTACCTCGTCGACGGCGGCGGCCGCGTCGGCGAGCTCGACGAGGAGATGGTCTACGAGGCACGGCAGGGCCAGACCTTCATGCTCGGCGCCTCGACCTGGCGGATCGAGGAGATCACTCGCGACCGCGTCATCGTCTCGCCGGCTCCGGGCGTCCCGGGTGCCGTCCCGTTCTGGAAGGGCGAGGGCGTCGGCCGTCCGTACGAGCTGGGAGAGAAGATCGGACGCGCCTCGCGCGAGCTCGTCGCCCGCTCGGACAAGAGCGCGCTCACGAGCCTTCGCGACGACTACCACCTCGACCCGCGTGCCGCGCAGAACCTGCTCACCTTTCTGCGCGAACAGGCGGCCGCCACGGGCGTCGTCCCCTCCGACCGCGCGATCGTGGTCGAGCGCTTCCGCGACGAGATCGGCGACTGGCGCGTCTGCATCCTGACCCCGTTTGGCGGCCGCGTGCACGCCCCCTGGGGGATGGCGCTCGCCGCGCGGCTGCGCGACTCGATCGGGCTCGACGTCCAGTCGATCTGGTCGGACGATGGGATCGCGCTCCACCTCCCCGAGACCGATGCGCCGCCGAGCACGGCCGACCTGCTGATCGGCCCGGACGAGATCGAGGAGCTCGTCGTCGGCGAGGTCGGCCAGTCCGCCCTCTTCGGAGCTCGCTTCCGGGAGAATGCGGCGCGCGCGCTCCTGATCCCGAGGCGCTACCCAGGCCAGCGCACACCGCTCTGGCAGCAGCGGCTGAAGGCCCAGAACCTCCTCCAGGTGGCGTGGAAATACGGCTCTTTCCCGATCGTGCTCGAGACGTACCGGGAGTGCCTCCAGGACGTCTTCGACCTGCCGGCGCTGAAGGGGATCCTGCAAGGGATCCAGACGCGCGAGCTCGATCTCGTCGAGGTGGAGACGGCCTCCGCGTCGCCTTTCGCCTCGTCGCTTCTCTTCGACTACATCGCCACGTACATGTACGAGGACGACACACCGCCGGCCGAGCGGCGCGCCCAGGCGCTCTCGCTCGACCGCGACCTGTTGCGCGAGCTGCTGGGGCAAGAGGAACTGCGCGAGTTGATCGACCCGGACGCGCTCGCCGAGGTCGAGCGGCAGCTGCGCGGCGATCCGCGCGACCCCGACGAGCTGCACGACGTGCTCCGCCGCCGAGGCGATCTCCGGCCGGGCGAGTACGACGAAGGCCAGGCCGCGATCCTGCTCGTCGAGCGCCGCGCTCTCGCCGTTCGCTTTGCGGGACAGGAGCGGCTGATCGCCGCCGAGGACGCCGGCCGCTACCGGGACGCGCTCGGCGCGATGCCGCCCGGCGGCCTCCCCGAAGCCTTCCTCGACGGCGGCCCCGATTCGCTCCGCCAGCTCCTGCTCCGCTTCGCGAAGAGCCGTGGCCCCTTCACGACCGCCGAGGCCGAGGAGCGCTTCGGCCTCGCTCTCGAGAGCCTGCTGCACGAGCTCGAACGCGCCGACCTGCTGGTGCGCGGCGAGCTCCGGCCGGGCGGCAGCGAGCGCGAGTGGTGTGACCCCGAGGTGCTCCGCCGCCTCCGCCGTGCCTCGCTGGCCGCGCTCCGCCGCGAGGTCGAGCCGGCCGAGCAGGCCTCGTTCGGCCGTTTCCTGCCGGCGTGGCACGGGATCGGCCGGCGTGCGAGCCTGCGCGAGGCGCTCGTCCCGCTGCAGGGTCTCGCCCTCCCAGTGTCACTCTGGGAAAGAGAGGTGCTGCCGCGACGTGTCCCGGGCTATCAGCCGGCGTGGCTCGACGGCCTCTGCGCTGCCGGCGAGCTGGTCTGGGTCGGTGCCGGCCTCGATCGAGTCGCCGTCTACTTCCGTGAGGACGCACCCCTCCTCGGCCCGCCGGCGGGCGCACCGCCGCCGGAGTCTCCGGAGGCAGGGCAGATTCGCGACGCGCTCGGGCGCGGGGCGATGTTCTGGGCTGACCTGCTCGCCGAGACCGACCTCGAGGCGGAGGCCGCGCTGCCGGCGCTCTGGGAGCTTGTCTGGGCCGGTGAGGTCATGAACGACGCGTGGACGCCGCTGCGTGCGGGCCGCCGCTACGCGACGCCAAGTAACAAAGTGTCGCAAAGTCGGCGTCGGTTCTCGCGTACGCGCGGCGCTTCGATCACGTCCACGCAAGGCCGCTGGTCGCCAACTGAGCGCGTCTTTGCCGGCACCCCCGACCGGCGCGCACTCGCCGAGCTGCTGCTCGAGCGGCAAGGCATCGTCACGCGGGACGGCGTGCGAGGCGAAGGGATCCCGGGCGGCTACAGCGCCGTCTACTCGGAGCTCAAGGATCTCGAGACGATCGGTGCCTGCCGGCGCGGCTACTTCGTCGAGGGGCTCGGCGGCGCCCAGTTCGCCCTTCCGGGCGCGGTCGAGCGCTTGCGCGAGCTCCGCGCCGAAGACGATCCGGAGCCGCTTGTTCTCGCCGCTGCCGACCCGGCTCAGCCCTACGGCGCCGCGCTGCCCTGGCCTCGCCGCGCCGGCGCGCGCGCTGCACGCGTGGCCGGCGCCCAGGTCGTGCTCCTCGGAGGCGAGGCTGCACTCTTCGTTGAGCGCGGGGGCAGGACGCTCGTGCCGCTGCGCGAGCCGGACGAGGATTGGTTGCGCCCGGCGGTTGCGGCGCTCGTCGAGCACGTTCGAGCCGGTGGCGCCAAGCGGCTCGCAGTTGAGCGCTTCGACGGCCGCCCGGTCACCGAGACGGAGATCATGCCCTTGCTCGTCGAGGCGGGCTTTCTCGCCGGTCCGCGCCGCGCGGTGCTGCGCCCTTAACTTCACGCCCTAAACTTCCTTGCGGCTCCGTCCGATCACTAGGTGGTGACGCCAACTCTCGCCCAGCGATTGGGTCTCGATCCCGTCGAGCTCGCGCCGGATGTGCGCCGCACCCTGCTCGCGGCACGCGCCGCCGCGATCTGCTTCCTGATCCTGGGGACGCTCGTCTTTGCCGCTGCAGCCGCCGGACACGATCTTCGCGGCCCGGCTCTCTTCGCCACGGGGGCGTCCGCTGCGCTCGCGTTGCTACTCGTTTGCTGCTACGAGCGGCTGTCGCGGCACGTCAACCGGCTGATCGCCCTCGCCGGCACGTTGATTGTTGCCGAGCTGACCTTCTTCCAGCCTTCCGGGGAGCTCTACGCACCCCTGTATCTCGGCGTCGTCATCTACGTCTCGTTTTTCTTCAGCCGAACGCAGGCACTTGCGCAGCTCCTCGTCGCGGTCGGCCTCTGGCGGTCTCGGTCCGCCTCGTTCACTCGGTGGACGACGCTGCGCAAACCTGGATCCTCGGTGCGGGCACCCTGGCGGCGGCCGCCGCGATGACCCGCTCCATGCGCGTCCGGCTGCTGCGCACGGCCGAGCGCGCCGCGAACCATCGTGCCACTCTCGATGCCTTCTTCCAGCACGCGCCGGCCGGCTTCGGGCTGCTCGACTGCGAGCTCCGGCACGAGCGCGTCAACCAAGCGCTCGCGGAGATCATGGGTCATGACCGGCACGAGATCGAGGGGCGCACCCTGCGCGAGCTGGCGCCGAACAACGCAAACGTCCTCGAGCCGCTGGCCCGTAGCGTGATCGAGTCGGGGGAAGCCGTGATCGGGATCGAGATCGAGAACTCAGACGGCCGGTGCCACCTCGTCAGCTATTACCCCGTCCCCGGCCTGCGCGGCGTCGTCGGAGTCGGCACCGCGGTCACGGACGTTACCCACCTGAAGGCCGTCGAGCGCAGCCTGGCGGAGACGAACCGCGAGCTCACCGCGCTCGCCACCACCGACGAGCTGACCCAGCTGCCGAACCGGCGTATGCTCGGCGAGCAGCTCGCCCTTGCGCTCGCACGCGCGCGCCGCAGCGGGCTCGCCGTCGCCGTCCTCTGCCTCGACCTCGACCGCTTCAAGGAGGTCAACGACTCGCTCGGCCACGCGTACGGCGACCGGATGCTGGTAGAGGTCGCCACCCGGCTTCGCACCGGCGCGCGTGCGACGGACGTCGTCGCGCGCGTCGGCGGCGACGAGTTCCTCATCCTGCTGGCCGACCTCGACGTACAGGCAGCGCCCAACCTTGTCGAGACCGTGATCGACCGGGTCCGCAGCCTGCTCGTGGATCCGCTCCCGGTCGGCGCGGTCGAGATCCGCGTCGACGCGTCCATCGGTGTGGCGATCTATCCCACGGACTCGCTCGATGCCGATGGGTTGCTCGCCGCCGCCGACGCGGCGATGTACGCGGGCAAGCGGGCGCTCACGCGCGTCGCTTGACTTCGCTCAGGCCGACCGCAGGCCGGCGACGACCTCGCCGAGCCGCTGCCTGCTCTCCGCGGCGGCGCCTCCCACGATCACCCGGGTGGCTTCCGGAAGCTGCGCGTTCGCCAGCCGGCCCTGAAGGTCTGTGAGCAGGTCGGGGGTCGAGACGCTGAGGCAGAGCACGTCGGCGCCCATCCGGCCAGCGAGTGCGAGCGAGGACTCGAGCGGCGCGTCCGCGCCGAGGTAGACCGCGAGCCAGCCGTCCGCCTGGAGCAGCACTGCGAGCGCGAGCAGCCCCAGTTCGTGCCGCTCGCCGGGCCCGCAGGCGAGCACGGCCGTGCCCCTGACTGCGTGGCGCCGGTCCGCGAGCAGCCCGCGCAGGCGTGAGCGAAGGGCTTCGCTGAGCAGGTGTTCCTCGGCGATGCACTCGGCGCCCTCGCGCCACCGGTCGCCGACCGTGCGCAGCGCCGGGGCGACGATCTCCTCGACTGCCGCCTCGACTTCGTGGAGGGTGAAGGCCTGCTCGACGAGGGCGGCCAGCTGTCGCGCGTCCGGATCGCTCACGGCCGCGACGATCGCGTCTCTGAGGCCGCTCTTCGAGGAGGTAGTCGTCGCGGCGTCGTCGGCGAGCAGCGCAGCGGCCTCGCTGATCCGGAATCCGTCGGCAAGCCGGTCACGCAGCCATTCGACCCGAGCCACGTCCCGATCGTCGTAGCGGCGTTGCCCTCCAACCGTCCGGTTGGGGCGCAGGACGCCGTAGCGCCGCTCCCACTTGCGCAGCGTGTCGGCGCCGATGCCGGTGCGTTGCGCGACCGCTGCGATGTTGAGGCCCTCCGCTCCGGGCGCCGCACGTTCCGGCGTCCGCTCGATGTACGCGATCACGGTCGCAGCGAGGTCCTGGAGCGTCGCGATCTCCTGCTTGTCCCACGTGCGCGGCTTGGAGTCAATTGCACAGAGCGTGCCTCTCGGCTGCCCCGACGCGCTCATCAGCGGCACGCCGAGGTACCCGACCACGCTGAGATCCCTCGTTGCCGGCAGATCCCGCACCACCGGATGTGCTCGGGCGTCCTCGATCACAAGCGGCAACCGCGAGAGCACGGCGTGCTGGCAGATCGAATGTCGCAGCGGCATGCCGCGCTCGTCGAGCGTCAGCTCGTTCGGGCTGACCCAGCTTGCGAAGAGCAGCTGCTCCTCGTCGACGACGTTGATCATCGCGATTGGCACGTCGAGCAGAGCGGCGACAAGCCGGGTCAGCCGATCAAAGACCTGTCGCGCCGCTGCGTCACGTACCTGACCATGGCGGACAGGTTCCGTCCGAGCGGTGTCGGCGAGCAGTGCGGTCCCACCCTGCACACGCTGTGCCATTCCACAAAACACTAGCGCGGCTACGCTCGCGCCGTGCCTGAGGGCGACTCCCTTCATCGCGCGGCGCGGCGGCTGCAGCCGCTCGTCGGGCAGAGGCTCGAGGCCGAATCCCCGAATCCGCGCGCACAGGCGACCGGTGTCGCCTCACGCATCGACGGCCGCGTGCTCGAGTCGGTGGAAGCGGTCGGCAAGAACCTCCTGCTCCGGTTCGAGGGCGGGATCGTCGTCCGCAGCCACCTGCGGATGACCGGGCGCTGGCGCCTCGAGCCGCGCGGCAAGCCGCGGACCGGGCACCCGTGGCTCGTCCTCCGCGGCGACGAGCTCGAGGGAGTGCTCTGGAATGGGCCGGTGCTGACGCTCGACTCGAGGCAGTTGCACCGGCTCGGACAGGATGTCCTCGCCGAGGAGTTCGACGTCGATGCCGCTGTGGTCCGGCTGCGGGGCGTGGGCGACCGCCGGCTCGGCGAGGCGCTCCAGAATCAGCGGCTCGTCGCCGGGATCGGGAACATGTGGATGGCCGAGGCGCTCTGGACGATCCAGGTGTCGCCCTGGTTACGCGTCGGTGAGGCGAGCGACGACACGCTGCGCGACGCTGTCACCGCAGCTCGCCGGCTGATGCAGGAGGCGCTCGCGACCGGCAGGCCCGGCCGTCAGGTGTACCGGCGCGCGAGTAGACCGTGCCTTCGCTGCGGCACGCTCGTCCGCTCGCGGGGCCAGGGCGACGACAACCGGACGGCGTACTGGTGCCCGGGCTGTCAAGCAGGAGCAGGGCCGCCGGGGGAGTAAGCAGGACCGATGGCGGTACGTGCACCGCACCTACACCTCACCCTGCGCGCGTTCTGTCTGGGCGCCTTCGTCTTCCTTGGCCGTGGGCTCGAGGAAGGCGACGACCTTCCGTTCGCCTTCGAGGAGCACGTCCAGCGGGGAGGGCCCGCGCTCTACGAGTACCGGCCGCTCGTGCGGACGTTCGTCGAGGCGCGGGCAAGCGCTCTCGCGGGCCGGGAGGACGCGCGGATCGCCCTCGACGAGCTCCTGCGGGAGCCGGCCGCTGCGATCTTCGCGCGCGCGCACGCCGGCGCGAGGCCGTCCGAGGAGCAAGCGCTCTTCCGCACCGTCCTGCTCTCGCTGCTGATCTCGACGGCGGAGTCGTGTGGCGGCTTCGACTGGGACGACACCTCGTTCGAGCGCGCCTACGCCGAGCTCGAGGGCTCGCTCTTCGGCGCCGCGCGCGCCTACGCGGCCGTCGCGCCGCTCGTCGGTATCTCGGTCGTGACCCAGGTCGAGCTCGGTGAGGGGATTCGCATTCGCGCCGCCGCGACCGGCGAGCTCGCCCACCATTGGCCCGAGGCGCAGGGCCTCCTGCCGCGCGACTTCGGCCGCGAGGTTGATCGGTACTGCGTGCTCGAGTTGGAGCGGGGCCTCGAGACCGGGGCCGAGCCGCCCGACGCGCCGGCCGAGCTCGCCGACGCCGTCTCGGCGATCCGCCTCGCTACCGGCGCTCCCGTCGCTGCCGGGCCTGTCCTGTTCGAGCGGCTCGACTGGCGGCCGTTCGGGATCCGGCCCGTCCTGCCGATTGCGGCCACGCAGCCGCCCGGCGAGCCGACCCGGCTCGACTCCTTCCGCGCCGAGCTCGCGCGGGAGCTGCTCTCGCGCCTCGGGCTCGCCGACGCCGACACGGCACTCGCCGAAGCGCTCGACCGGTGGGAGCTCTCGCTCTTCCAGCACGAGCCGTTCCGTTCCGAACAGCTCCGCGGATCCCTCACCGGCCTGCTCGGACACACCTGGGAGCTGCGTGCCGCGGTGCTCCTCGGAGACTCGAGCGAGGAGCGTCGCGCCATCCACGCCGCGCTCCGGGCGCTCGCCTCCGGCGAGCAGGCCTCGCAGCGGGCCGAGGACGCCGTCCGCCGCTCCCTCGTCGAGACGCTCCGCCACGGCGAGCGCACGGCGCTCGTGCGCTCGCTCGACGACACGCTGCTCGGGTTGCGGACGACGCCGCGGCTGGCCGAGACCGCGTAGGTCCGCCAATTTTTCGCACACAGTTGTGACGGACACGTGAGTCTCGCGTCACAACCTGCCCGCTAACGTCGTCTCATGGAGGAAGCTCGCGTCCTGGCCCGGCTCGACCGGATTGACGCGCTCGACCGTGAGGGTGCAGCGCCCGGCGAGCTGCTCGCGGAGCTGCGGGGGTTGCTGCGCGAGGCGGAAACGTGGACGCGCGAGCAACGTCAGGCGACGAACGGCGACGAGGAGGTGGTCGAGCGCCTACGCACGGCGCTGGTGCGGGACATAATCGGTATGTGATCTGCCACTGGGACGAGGTCGAGACGGGTCGGGGCGAGGCCGGCCACATCGCCGGAGCGTGGACCGACCTCGGTGTGGCCGCCGGGACGAAGACGGTCGGCCTGAATCGAATCCGCATCGATCCCGGCAAGTGGTCGACGCCGTTCCACCGCCAGACTGCGGAGGAGGAGATCTTTTTCGTCCTGGCCGGCTCGGGGATCTGCCTGCTTGACGGCGCCGCGTTCGAGGTGCGGCCCGGAGACTGCATCGTCCATCGCGTGCGTGAGGCGCACACCCTGCGCGCCGGCAACGACGGGCTCGACGTGCTCGCGTTCGGTACGCGCGGCGGCACTGAGGTGGGTCACCTTCCGCGGGCCGGAATCGGCTGGATCGGCGGCACCTGGGCCGAGGTCGGCATAGGCGACCACCCCTGGGAGCGCGAAGCCGCGCTCGGAGAGCCGGAACTGCCGGAGGTTGGTACGCGGCCCACCAGCGTCGTTAACGTCGACCAGGTCGACGGCACCTACAATGGACAGTGGAAGCTGCTCGCAAGGCAAGCCGGCGCCGAGCTCAGCGGGCTCAACTGGGGGCTCCTGCACGCGGGCGAGGAGGGAGCGCCGCCCCACTGTCACTCCGCCGACGAGGAGATCTTTGTCGTGCTCGAAGGAGAGGGCGTCTTCGAGCTCTGGCCGACGCCGCAACGTGTCCGCGACGGAGGCGAGCGCGAGGATCTGCCGGTCAGGGCTGGGCATGTGATCTCCCGGCCGGCATCGGCGGGAGTGGCGCACGGAATCCGGGCGGGGTCGCCCGGCCTCACCTATCTGGCGTACGGCACGCGCAACGCGAACGATGTCTGCTACTACCCGCGCTCGAACAAGATCTACTTCCGTGGCCTCGGCCTGATCGCCCGGCTCGAGGATCTCGACTACGACGACGGCGAGCCGCAAGTAGGCGCAGGGTGAAGGAAAAGCGGCTGTACCCTTGAAAGGCGCTCCCACATGGGACTCATGCGCCTGCTACCGCGCCCGAATGTTCGAGCGCACACCACCATCGAGGAGAAGTCGTTGCAGAGGGTGATCGTGTTCGCCAACCAGAAGGGAGGCGTCGCGAAAACGACGACGACGCTGAATCTCGCCGTCGCCTTCAAGGAGCAGGGCTTCCGCGTGCTCGTGGTCGACCTCGACCCGCAGGGAAACCTGACGATGAGCCAGGGCATGAACCCCGACTCGCTCGAGCGCTCGATGTTCGACGTGCTCGTCCACCGACTGCCGATCTCGGAGATCATCCACACGGCCGAGGTGGACGTCGCTGTCTCCTCGATCGACCTCGCCGGCGCCGAGCTGGCGCTCAGCTCGATGATCGGCCGCGAGCGGGCGCTCGAGAAGGCGCTGGTCGAGGTGAGGGACAGCTACGACTTCATCATGATCGACACGCCGCCGTCGCTCGGCCTGCTGACGATTAACGCCTTCGTTGCCGCCACCGGGGTGATCGTGCCGGTGCAGTGCGAGTACCTCTCGCTCCGCGGGCTCGTGCAGCTCGAGAACACGCTCGCGATGGTGCGAGAGAATCTGAACGCGGACGTGAAGATCGAGGGGATCTTGCCGACGATGTTCGACCGGCGCACGCTGCATTCGCGCGAGGCCGTGGAGATTCTGGAGGAGAGCTTCGGCGACCTCGTCTTCAAGACGCGCATCCGGAAGACTGTCCGCTATGCCGAGGCGCCAGTGAAGGGCCAATCCGTACTGAAATACGATCCGTCCGGGACGGCGGCCGAGGGCTACCGCGATCTGGCGAAGGAGGTGCTCGATGGCGCGAAACCGCGCGAGCATGCGTGAGGGCCCGCTCGCGGAGCTCTTCCGTGCGACGGAAGCTGCCCAGCGGCAGGCTGAAGGACAGGAGCCCGCCACCCCGCCGGTCGCTGTGCCCGTTACTCCCGAGGAGCCGCAAGAGAAGACGGTCGAGCATGTCCCGGATTTTGCGACGGAGGCGCCGCGCACGGCCGCCGTTGAGCCCCGTACTGCGGCGCCCGTCCCCGCGCCGCCGGCGGTGAAGCGGCGCCGCAAGGAGCGGGCTGCTGCCGCCGCCCCACCTGCACCACAACCCGCTGCACCACGACCCACTGCGCCGCCGCCTGCCCGCGAGCCGGTCTACGAGCCGTACGAGCCGTACGAGCCGCCGGTCACCCGCTACGAGTCGATGCCCGAGCCCGCCCCCCGGCTCGAGTACGCGACCCCGCGCGATTCCGCCTCGTATCTCGCGGTGATCCGTGTCGCCGGAGTCGGCGGCGCCGGCCTGAACGCGCTCAACCGGATGATCGACGCCGGCATCTCGCAGGTCGAGTTCGTCGCGGTCAACACGGACATGCAGCAGCTTCAGCTCTCGGACGCGCCGGTGAAGATCCACATCGGCCGTGATCTCACCGAGGGCCTCGGCTCGGGAGCCGAGCCGGAGATCGGACGCCGCGCAGCCGAGGAAAGCTATGACCAGATCAAGAACGCCCTCCGCGGCTCGGACATGGTCTTCGTGACCGCGGGCGAGGGCGGCGGCACCGGCACGGGCGCCGCCCCGATCGTCGCGCGGATCGCGCGCGAGCTCGGTGCGCTCACCGTCGGCATCGTCACGACGCCGTTTCGCTTCGAAGGCTCGCGCCGGATGGGCTCGGCGACGCAGGGCGTCGAGGCGCTCCGCGCAGCCTGCGACACGGTGATCGTGATCCCGAACGACCGCCTGCTCGAGGTGCTCGACCGCTCGACGTCGATGCTCGATGCGTTCAAGATCGCCGACGACGTCCTCCGCCAGGGTGTCCAGGGCATCACCGACCTGATCACGATGCCCGGCCTGATCAACCTCGATTTCGCCGACGTGCGCACGATCATGGCCGACGCCGGCTCCGCACTGATGGGGATTGGCTACGCCACCGGCGAGGACCGCGCGAAGCAAGCGGCCGAGCGCGCGCTCAAGTCACCGCTGATCGACACCGAGATCGTCGGCGCCCGCGGGATCCTGCTCTCGATCGCCGGCGGCGAGGATCTGACGCTGCTCGAGGTGAACGACGCCGCAGAGACCGTCCGCCAGGCCGCCACCGACGACACGAACATCATCTTCGGGGCCACGGTCGACGAGCGCCTCTCCGGCCAGATCTGGGTGACCGTCGTCGCCACAGGCCTGGGCGGCAGCCGCCGCCGGACGACGCCGACCTTCACCGCCGGCACGAGCCCCACGCGCGCCGAAGACCCGCTCGAGCCGCCCAGCTTCCTTCGCGGCTAGATGAGCGCCGGTATGGCCTTCAGCCGCCCGGTCGCCGCCGCCGGGGCCGTGATCGCCGCCGCGATCGCCCTGTTCCTGATCGTGGAGACCGTCGTCAGCTTCGCCCCCGGTGTCCCCTCGTAGCTCTTCCTAGACGAGTGGGGCGAGCACGGTGGCACCGAACGCGGCGGCGAGCGCGAGGCAGCCGCAGACGCTGATCGCCGCCGTCCGCCAGCGGCGGGCATCCGCCCGGCAGCCGGTGAAGTAGAGGAGGCTGCCGCAACCGAGCGCGAAGGTCGTCAACGTCTCGACGACGCCGAAGGCGATCCCGGCCGACAGGGCCACGTCCGACCCGGCCCCGTGCGCGGTCAGCGCGAACGCAACGGCGGCACTCGCGACGCCGACGTTGCCCGGGGTGAGCGGCAGCAGTCCGGCGAGGTCGAGTGCGGGGATGATCAGCAGCGCCGCCGCGAGGGGTCGGTCGACTCCAAAAGCAGCGGCGATTCCGGCGGCCGCGGCAAGGCGCAGTCCCATTGCAAGCCCGATCCAGCCGGCGACCTGCACGGCGGCCCGGGGGCACCGGCCGAGAACACGGAAGGCGTCGAGCGCGTGGGCAAAGCGGGTCCCGGGCCGGGAGTTGCGGGCACGCCAGGCAACCGCGGCCGCGCTCGCGACGCCGAGCAGGAGCAGCCCGATCGGCCAGCGCGGAAGCTGGCCACTCGCCGATCCCAGTGCCAGCACGAGTGCGAGCCAGAGCATGCGAACGGCGCCGAGCGAGGTCGCGATCCCACCGGTCGTCCAGAGCCGGCCCTCGTTCGGGAGGACGCGCGAGAACAGAGCGAAGCGGACCGCGGTTCCGATCCGAGCAGGCGCGACCGCGTTGACGAGCGAACCGGTGCAGTAGCGGGCAGCCGAGTCCGGGCGCGTCGTCCGCCCGCCGCACCGCGTCAGGGCCGAGGCCCAGCCGGACGCGGACGCTAGGAGCGAGGCTCCGAAGGCGCAGGCCGCGAG
>Ga0136612_10000784_pt1 | contig 12434 bp, 8 predicted proteins | sample AntDryUQ224A2306_2_FD_106644 | JGI IMG/M metagenome (GOLD analysis project Ga0136612, IMG submission 106644) | Polar desert sand microbial communities from Dry Valleys, Antarctica - metaG UQ224A (23.06) | ecosystem: Environmental > Terrestrial > Soil > Desert | place: Antarctica: Dry Valley...
GCCAAGGCGCGCCCCGACGATCCCTCCCGCCCGCACCTCTATCCCGTCGAGCGCCGGATCGGCTCCGGGCTGGTCAAGGTGGTGTCGATGGGGGCCATTCCCGGGGCCGTGGAGGACGAGGCCGTGATGTTCCGGGGTCTCATGCTCAACCGCGCCGTCCAGCACTTTCTCGAAGACGTCCGCTGGGGCGACCTCGACTACCTCCTGATCGACATGCCCCCGGGGACCAGCGACATTCAGATGGGACTGGCCCGCATGCTTCCCCGGGCCGAGATGATCGTGGTGACCACACCCGCGCAGGCCGCGCAGAAGGTGGCCACCCGGGCGGCTGACATGGCCCGTCGCGGACACCTCCGAGTGGTGGGCGTCATCGAGAACATGGCGGGGTTCGTGTGCGACCACGGCGAGACGTACGCGTTGTTCGGCGAGGGCGGCGGTCGTCGCTTGGCCGCTCAGATCGGCGCCCCGCTCTTGGGTTCGGTGCCTCTCGATGCTTCGGTGGCCCGCGGCGGCGACACCGGCGAGCCCGCAGCACTGACCGATGTAGGGCCAGCCGCAGCGGCCTTTGACGCCATCGCCGACCGGATCGTGGGCGAGGCCATGCCCCCCATCGAGATGGCGGGCTGCAGCGCCCGGCTGCTCGACCTCCTGGCCGAAGTCAAGCCCTAACTAGGCAGCCAGCCCCTAATCAGTAAGCCCCTAATCAGTAAGACGGAGTGCCACTGCTGGCCTGATCCGGCTGGCCTGCTGAGCGGGCGCCGCCGTCGCCAGGAGTGAGGCGACGAAGGTGCCGACCGTCAGCAAGGTGAGTTGTACCGGCGGGACGCTGAACCCGAAAGCCCCACCGAAGGTGCCCTCGCCGATCAGTCGCCACGCCACGATCAGGGCGAGGATCACACCGATGGCGATCCCTTCGGCGGCTACGAAGGCCGACTCGGTGATGAAGGCCCGCCTGACGGCGGAGGCCGGAAATCCCAATGAGCGCAACACTCCGATCTGACGCCGCCTCTCCCGGACGGCCCGCACCATGACCACACCCAGACCGGCGATTCCCACCACTAAGCCGAGGGCGAGGTAGCCCTGCATGAGGCGGAAGAAGCTCTGCTGCTCCGCCACGTTCTCCGCAGCGATGTCCCGAAAGGCTCGTGCATCCATGCCGCTCGTCAGGAACTGGGCGTTCAACCGGCGAGCCACGTCAGCGGGATCAGCCTCGTCGGCCACGTCGATACGCAGGAGGTTGGGGGTGACCCTGTCTCCGTAGAGGTCACTCAACACCGATGGAGCCACCAGGGGCAGAAGGTTGGCGAAGCCGGACTTCGAGTGGGCTGCGACCCGGAGCTTCTTGGTTGCTCCGGTGATCGGATCGCGGACCTCGATGGAGGTTCCGACCCGAGGCACCGCCGGAGGAGGTCCACCCCCGTCATCGGCCAGGAAGAAGGTAGGCAAAATCACCAGTGCCGGGTCGCTGAGAACGGCGCGGTACACGCTGTCGTCGTCGGCGTAGGCCTTGTCCCGTATCTCCAGCTCGATGGCCCCGCGGGAGACGAATTCCTCGTCGTAAGTCCCGATGGGCCAAGGGCTGAAGTCGGGAATGCCCTCGGGCCGCCATTCGGCGATCTGCTGGGAGAGGACCGACACGGCCTTCACCCCCTCCACCTGGCGGACTTCATCGGGCGGCGCCGGCTGAGAGGAGTTGGATTCCGAGACCAGATCGAAGCCCCCCGAGATCTCCTTGGTGAAGGTATCTATCTGGGTGCCGAACAAGTGGGAGAACACGGTGATGAAGGTGAGGGTGAACATCACCAGCGCGTACATCGACAGGGTCATTCCCGTGCGGAAGCGGCGGGCCAGCGGGTAGGCCAGCCCGAGGCGTAGCGGCATGGAGGAGCCTCCGCCGAGCTTGCGCAGGAAGCGGCCGATCACGTCCTGGTTCTGGGACACCAGAGCCACGGCGGCTGCCGTCAGACACACCCCCTGCACCACGAAGGTGGGAATGGGAGCGTCCTCGAAGATCTCGGGGAAGATTTGGAAGGCGACGACCTCCCAGGTGATGACGGCAATCGACGCGACGCTCACTAGAAGGCGCCGGGGCAGAACGGGACGAAGGACCTGCACCAGCCCGGCCGCGGCGATGGCGGGGCCCGCCAGGGTGGCCAGAGGCGAATCGCCGGCGACCCCTGCGGCCGCAATCGCCGCGCCGACGAGCAGATTCACCACTCCGAGGATCACGCGACGCAGCCCGGAGGCTGCAGTCTCCGGCTCGGGCAGGTCGCGGATGGCGCGGATCACGTTGAGGCGGGCCACCCAGATGGCGGTACTGAACACGGTGAACACTGCGATCAGGAAGCCGAGCTGGAACCCCTGCAGTACCGCTTCACGGGTCGCCGCGAAGTTGAGTTCGAGGGAGAACTCCTCGCCGGGTTGGGAGAAGATGCCGGTGGCTACCGCCACGATCACCCGACCCAACCCGATACCGGCAAAGAGCCCTATCACCGAAGAGACCAGCGCGTACAGCCAACCTTCGAGGTGGAAAGCGCCCACTAGGGCGGCCCGTCGCAAGCCGACGGCTCGGAGCATCCCCAGCTCCACCTTGCGCTCCTGAGCGAGCATCACGAAAATGTTCACCAGCAGCAGTACTCCTGCCAGCACGCTGAAGAAGCCGATGGCGCCGAACAGTTCGGTGAACTGGCTGCCCGTCTCCTCGGCGGCTTCCAGCAGGTCGGCTTTGGCTGGTATCACCTGGGCGGGGGCGGTGTCGAGAAGCCCCTCGGCGGCCTTTACTAGCGCCGCCGATCCGTTGGCTCCGTCGAGCACCCCTCCTGGAGCCGAAAGCAGCACCAGGCTGGCGGGCGGAGCGCCGGGAGCGGGTCCGGTGTTTCTCAGAGTGTCAATGGTTCCCGGAGCAACGAAGAGGTTGAAGCTTTCACTTCCGGCTCCGCCGAACCCAGCTATGCCTAAGCGGGGGAGGATCCGCTCTACGGCCAGCTCCACCGAGGCGCCGTAAGCGTGGAGCTGAACTCGGTCGCCCACTTCGAGGGAAAGGGCCAAGGCGGTGTCGGAGCCCACCGCCGTCTGTCCTGGCAGGGGAGTGTTGCCCGAGATACCGGTCGCCTCGGGATCGCCGCCGAAGTTCGCCGCCGCGGCGAAGTCAGTCTCGATCGCCAATGCGTTGGGTTGGGCCACCGCATCGGGGCCGCCGGTGGTCAGGGCGCTGCGCAGGGCGCGAGCCGTCAGCAGTCCGTCTGACAGGTTCGGCGGCAGATCGGCGAGCGGCGCGGCGAGCTCGTTGGGATCGAGTCCGGTCGAGCGCACGATGACGTCGGCCGGGCCGAGCTGGGTGAAAGCACTGCGGCGGATCGAGGAGTCGAGGGTGTCGCCCACCACGAACGAGCTGGTGATGATGGCGGTCCCCAGCATCGAGCCAAGGAGCACGAGCAGGGTCTCGCGAGGCCGCCGGGTTGCATTGCGGAAGGCCAGACGACGCAGGGTCGGCTTGCGAATCAGGAGATAGAGCGGCAGACCCAGAGCGATAACCAGGACGCCTGCGGCCACGGTGAGCCCGATAACCGTGCCGACGCCAGCCACTAGCGCCCCACCTCTCGAGCAGCAGCCTTTCGAGGAGCAGCTTTTCGGGCAACAGCCTTTCGAGGAGGAGCTTTTCGAGCAACAGCCTTTCGAACAGGAGCCTTCTTCTTGACGGGTCGCTTTGTGGGCGGAACGTGCTGAACGGGAAGGTCGGAAACGACGACGCCGTCGCGCATCCGCACGAGGCGTTGGGCGGAGCCGCCGATGGTCTCGTCGTGCGTCACGAGCAGGACGGTGAGCCCTTCTGAGTGGAGTTCACGGAGTAGTCCGAGCACCTGGTCGGCGGTTTCCGAGTCGAGGTTGCCGGTGGGCTCGTCGGCCCAGACGATGCGGGGTTGGCCGGCGAGGGCGCGGGCGATGGTGACCCGCTGCTGCTCGCCGCCGGACAATTCCCCGGGCCGGTGTTCCAATCGATGTCCCAGGCCGACGCGTTCGAGAGTCTGGATGGCCAGCGCCCGGGCCTCCTTGGGCTTTCGGCCGGCCAGGAGCAGCGGAAGCTCGGTGTTCTCCACGGCGGTGAAGACGGGGATCAAGTTGAAGGCCTGGAATATGAACCCCATGGCCTCGGCCCGATGCCGGGTGCGATCGGCGTCGCTCATGGAATGCAGAGGCATGCCGTCCACCTCGATGGTGCCTGCCGTGATGTCGTCCAAACCGGAGAGGCAGTTGAGGAGGGTGGTCTTACCCGAGCCTGATGGCCCCATCACGGCCACCATCTCGCCCGCCGCTACCTCGAGATCGAGGCCCCGCAGGGCATCGGTGGCCTGGGGGCCTGTGCCGTAGGTCTTGGTCACACCCCGAGCGGAGAGGATGGGGTCGCCGGCGGAGGCGCGGCGCGGCGAAGCAGTGCGCTTGAGAAAGGCCATGGTCGGAGGCTAGGTGAGCGACCGGAGCCCGAGGATCGACCAGAGGAGCGATTTGGTGGTCGTTCTCCAGGTGGAGATCAGCCGGAGCGGTCGGGCCTCGAGGGGGGCGGGCCTCAAGGGAGATCAGGCCACACGTCTTCGCCTCCGATGCTGATGGTTATCGACCCGTCTGCCTCACGTCGCATCTGCGGCTCGACCGGCTCGACCGGGTGTTTGGTGGCCGCGGCCCGCAACACCGCCTCGGTGGAGTCGTGGGGCTCGATGCTGCGCAGGGTGGCCACCGTGGGCAGGATCATCAGTACCTCCCCGTCGCGATGCATGCGAAGGAACTCCGCGGGTCGGGCCCAGCGACCCTCAGTGAGTTCCACTTCGTCGTGCACCGCTTCCTGGTCGTCGGGGGCAACGGCCACATAGAAGCGGGTGTCGTAGCGACGGGGCTGACCTTCGGGAGTTATCCAGTTGCTCCAAAGGTGAAGTGCGGCGGAGTCGAGCTTCCAGGCGCGTTCGAGGCAGATGTCGGCCAAGAGCCGCTCGCCCGAGTGGACCTGGCGAGCCAAGGTGGCGAGCTCTTCGGTCGTCACTGCGGGCCGCTGCCCGGATTCGTCGCTCACGAGCAGCACGCCCGACTCTTCGAGAAGTTCGCGGGCTGCGCTCACCACGAACCGGTCGGAGTCACCAGTGCACAGAGCGGCCCATCCATCGGCCTGATCTGCGGCGTCGACGACGCCACCGGGAAAGACGTGGTGGCCGCCCACGAAGCCGGATCGGTCCTGGCGGCGGACCATGAAAACCTCGAGGGCAGGTGCCCCGTTTGTCCCCGGCTCATCCCGCAGGAGGAGCACAGTGGCTGCGTCTTTGACCGGAACCGGCTGGTGTTCGGTTCGGGGCACTTGGGGGATCGTAGGGTGGGGGGCTGTGGCGACGGACATCACCTCGAGGCTGAAGGCCGCCGCCGCTCGGGCGGCAGACCCCGACGGTCCCTCCCGGTCCGCCCCCCGTCGTCGTCGACCTTCTACCGGCGAGATCCGTTATCGCCTCATGCCCTCGACCATCGTGGGAATCACCATGTTCGTCCTGGCAGCCGCCGTCGGGGCGGCCTTCAGCGGCACGATTCTTTACGCCTATTACGAGTTCCGCCTCGACAAGACCGAGGAGAGGGTCTCGAGCTTCGTAGACGGTTTCGAAGACCGCTTCAAGACGGCTACCGCGACCATCGCCGCCGAGCGTGACAACGCCAAGGCTGAAATCGAGGAGGCGCTGGAGCCGCTGCGCCAGATCCGGGCCGAGGGCGAGACCCTGGCCGAACTCACCGAAAAGCTGGCCCCCGCCGTGTGGTTCGTCCGCAGCCTCGACGAGTCGGGTGGGCCTTCCGTGGGTTCAGCTTTCGTGGTGGCGTCCGACTCGGAGCAGTCGCTTCTGCTGACCTCCTACAACACGGTCCGAGCCGCCACCCGCGGGCCTGGCCCGGCCGTGTTCGTTCGCAAGGGCGACACCGAGATCAAGGCCACCCTGTGGACTTGGCAGGAGGACAAGGACTTGGCTCTGCTGATCATCGATCGCCCCGATCAGCCCAAGGTGGCATTCGCCCCCAAAGACCCTCCGATAGCCATCGGCGAGCGGTTGTTCGCCGTGTCGGGTTTGGGGGCGCGGGGCGCCGCCATCTCTCAGGGCTTTGTCGGCGACGTCTCCACGGTGGGAATCCAGCACGACGCCGCCGTCGGGGCAGCCTTCCAGGGAGGCCCTTTGGTGAACTCCAAGGGGGAGGCGGTCGGTATCGCCAGTCGGGCCTACTCGCCTCTGGGCTTCAGCAGCGAGGGTGTCTTCTTCGGGATACCGGTGAAGGCCGCTTGCGACAAGGTCCTCGAGTGCCCCGGGGGCGATCCCGCCTCACCCGGCGCCCGCCGCTGACTCGCTCCCTCCCCTAGGAGGGCGTCGCCCGTCAGACCGGGAAGATCGTCGTCGTGGTTCTGCCGCCGCCCTCGTCCTCGGGGCGAGTGGTGCTGGTGGTGGTGGCGTTCCGTGGTGGCGGTTGGGCGTCCGGGGCCGGAGGGTCTTCGCTGTAGGGCCCGCCCATGTCCGGCGGCTGAGGGGAACGACGGGGTCCGGGGTCGATTCCGCCGCGGGCTTCGCGTTGGAGAGCGTCGGCAATCGGACGGATGGGGGCAGGCTCGTCGAAGTCCGTGACCTTCACGTTCTTCAGCGCCGGAGCCATGAAGCCCTTCCATACCGAAGCCGGGATGGTGCCACCGGCGACACTCCTGACGCCCTTGATGTTCCGCAGAGGGGTCGGCTTGAGCTCGTTGCCCATCCACACCGCCGTCGACAGCGACGGGGTGTAACCCACGAACCAGGCGTCGCGGAACTCCTGGGCGGTTCCTGTCTTGCCGGCCGCGGGTCGGCCAATGTTGGCTCTGGTGCCCGTGCCCGAAGTGATGACGCCTCGCAGCACGTCGGTGACGTTGGTGGCGATCACTTTGTCGAGCACCCGCTCTGCCTTGCGATCGGTGTTGTCCTCGAGAACCTTGCCTTCGGCGTCGACCACCTTCACGATCGGCGTGGGGGCAAGCCGATCGCCGCCGGTGGCGAATACCCCGAAGGCCGAGGCCATATCCAGCGGTGATGCTTCCTGGGCACCGAGGGCGTACGACAGGCCGTGAACGGCCGGGGAAGCCCAAGCCGAGGTGATCCCCAGCTTCTTGGCCATCTCCGCGGTCTCCTTGACCCCCACGTCGTCGATCAACTGGGCGTAGACCGTGTTGATCGACTTCCAGGTGGCAGTGCGCAGGTTGGCGGTGCCGAACGAGGCGCCCTCGTAGTTGCGAATGGTGCACCCCTTCGGTCGGTCGCACCCGGGCACCCGGTACTCGTTGGGTGCGGCGTAGGTCTTGGCCGGAGTGAGGCCCTTGGCGAAGGCGGCCGCCAGCACGATCGGCTTCCACGACGAGCCCGGCTGACGGCCGGTGCCTCCGCCTTCGACCGTCGCCTGCTTATCTGTCCAGCAGGTGGCCTCCACGTCGACGGGGACACTCTCTTCGGGCACCCGCGGGCACCCGCCGAGCGCCAGGTTCACCTGGGAGCGGGCGAAGTCACGTCCGCCCACCAGTGCCTTGACGAACCCAGTAGGAGGTTCCACCGCCACCAGCGCCATCTCAATCGGGTGCGCCGTGCCTCGCAGACCCTCGGCCACCGCCTTCTCCGCGGCCTCCTGCATCTCGGGATCGATTGAGGTCTGAATCAGGAGCCCGCCACGAAAGACCTTGGCCGGCCCATAGCGGGCCACGAGGTAGCGCCGGACGTAGTCGACGAAGAAGGGGTACACGGTGGACTGCTGCACCGGCGGATGGATCACCACTGCCGGCCCGGGGGCGGGGCCGGTGGAGGCCAGCCACACCCCTTGGGCGAGGGCTTCGTCGTGTTGGGCCTGATCAAGGAAGCCGACCTCGAGCATCGATCCGAGCACCACCCGCCGCTTCGACTCGGCGAGAGAGGGGTTGGAACGGGGGGCGTAACGGCTGGGCGCAGGGATAAGGCCGGCGAGGGTGGCGGCCTCGGAGACGGTGATCTCGCGCAGCGGCTTGCGGAAGTAGCTCTCGGCGGCGGCGCCGACCCCGTAGATCCCATCGCCCAGGTAGATCGAGTCGAGATAGCGGAACAAGATCTGGTCTTTCTCGAACTGCCGGTCGAGCTGGGAGGCGAGGATGGCCTCGCGGATCTTGCGCGCGAAGGTCCGGTCGGCGCCGGTATAGGCGTTCTTCACGTACTGCTGGGTGATAGTCGAACCGCCCTGCACCAGGCTCTGGTTCCGCAAGTCGGCCAGCAGGGCGCGCATCGATCCGCCGATGTCCACCCCGCCGTGCGAGTAGAAGCTGCGGTCCTCCGAGGCGATTACAGCCTGCTTGAGGTGCTCAGGGATGTCTTCAGGACGGATCGGGACGTTCTGCTCGAACTCCCGGAAGATGCCGATCTCCTTGCCGTTGGCGTCGAGGATCTTGCTGATCTGCGAGCCGATCGTGGCCTTGGCGTCAGGCAGCGAGGCCGGCAGCGGCAGGAAGAGAAAGGCCGTCAGAATGGTGACGGTCACGGCAATCGGAACTCCGGCCGAGCAGAGGAAGAACACTGCGATCGTCTTCAGGATTCGCCGCATCGGGTCCAGCTTTCCATGGGATCCCCGTAGCGTGGTCGCGTGGCTGACGAGCAGAGCGGGCGCCCACCCCAGGTAGACCGCCTGGCCCGAGAGGTGGCGGCCACCTCCGGGCTGCCCCACGCCCTGTGCGTTGACCTGGCCCGCGCCGCCATCGCCGCCGGTGACCCCTCCTCGACATTGGCTCGGGCCGAGCAGCTCCGCCGCCACCTCCTTGGGCCGGTTATCAACGCCACCGGCGTTCTGCTCCACACCAACCTGGGCCGGGCCCCGGCGCGGTTCACCGAAGGCGCAGGTTCGCCCCCTCGGTGGTCGAACCTGGAGTTCGACATGGACACCGGCCGCCGCGGCGACCGCCGCCGCCACGCGGCCACGCTGCTGGCTCGCCTAGCCGGGGCCGAAGCCGGGTTGGTGGTGAACAACGGTGCGGCCGCCGTCCTGCTGGTGCTGGCCGGGCTGGCCGCCGGACGACCGGTGATCGTCTCCCGCGGCGAGCTGGTCGAAATCGGCGGCGGGTTCAGAGTGCCTGATGTCCTGCGCCAGTCGGGGGCCGAGTTGGTCGAGGTGGGCACCACCAACCGGACCCACCTTCGGGACTACACCGACGCCCTGGCCGACCGTCCCGGCGCCCTCGTGCTCAAGATCCACCCTTCGAACTACCGCATCGAGGGCTTCACGTCATCCGTAGGGTTCGCCGCCCTGAGCCGGGTCGGGGCCCCGGTGGTGGCCGACATCGGTTCCGGCCTGCTCGATGCCACGACGCCGTGGCTCAAGGGAGGTCCACCGGCTTGGCTGGCCGGGGAGGCGGGAGCCCGCCAGACCCTCGAGGCCGGAGTCGCGGCGGTTACCTTCTCCGGAGACAAGCTCCTGGGCGGACCACAGGCCGGAGTGATCCTCGGAAGCCGCACGTTCGTAGACGCCTGCTCGCGCCATCCGCTGGCCCGAGCCCTTCGCCCGGGCGGGCTGGTGCTGGCCCATCTGCAGGAGACCGCTCTGGCCTACCTGCGACGAGACGCCGCAAGCATCCCCTTCTGGAAGATGGCCACACTCACCGTGAAGGAGCTGAAGGCTCGAGCTGAAGCCCTCGGGGCAGGCCGGCCCACTGCCTGCCTCTCGGTGCCCGGTGGCGGGTCGACCCCGGGGGCGACGATCGAGTCGTTCGGCGTCGAGCTGTCGGGGGACCGCTCGGCGGAGCTCCGCGAGGCAGAGCTGCCGGTGGTGGCCCGGGTGACGGAAGGTCGCACGCTGTGCGACCTTCGCACCGTCGACCCGGCCGACGACGACTATCTGGGCAAGGTCCTGTCCGCCCTTTGAGGACGTCATGAACCCGGAGCCCTTACGACCCTGCCGAGTGGTGGCCACGGCCGGCCACGTCGACCACGGCAAGTCCTCGCTGGTGCGGGTTCTGACCGGCATCGACCCCGACCGGTGGGCCGAGGAGAAAGCCCGGGGCCTCACCATCGACCTCGGCTTCGCCCACACGCTGCTGGATTCCGGCACCGAGCTTTCTTTCGTGGACGTGCCCGGACACGTGCGCTTCCTGCCCAACATGCTCGCCGGGGTGGGGGGAGTGGCCGCTTGCCTCTTCGTGGTGGCTGCCACCGAGGGGTGGAAGCCCCAGTCGGAGGAGCACCTGCGCATCCTCGAGTTGGCGGGGACCCCAGCCGGGGTCGTGGCCTTCACCAAGGTCGACCTGCTCAGGGACGAGGAGGTCGAACTGGCTCGACTCGAGTTGGACGAGCACCTGGCGGGGTCGTTCCTCGCGTCCGCCCCAGTCATCGAGGTCGCGGCCACCACGGGGCGGGGCATCACGGAACTCCGCCAAGCCCTAGACGCTCTCCTTGGCGGACTCGACGAGGCCCCCGACTTGGACCGGCCGAGACTCTGGGTGGACCGTTCCTTCAGTGCTGCCGGCGCGGGGACGGTGGTCACCGGAACCCTCACCGGCGGAGCCTTCGAGGTCGGAAACCACATCGCGGTGGTGCCCGGCTCGGGCACGGGTCGGATCCGCGGCCTGCAGTCCCATGGTCGATCCGTCGACCGAGCCGGCCCGGGGCGGCGGGTGGCGGTGAACCTGGTCGGCCTTGAGGTGTCCGACGTGGCCAGAGGCCAAGCCGTCGTCCGGAGCGATCAATGGGAGCCCACCGGCCGCTTCGACGCAAGCCTCGATGTTCTGGCTGGCCTGGATCATCCGGTGGCCCGCCGCGGCGCGTACGTCCTGCACTGCGGGACCTACTCCGGTAGGGCGCAGGTACAGCTGCTCGGCGGCCGCGCCGAAGCCCCTCCCGGAGGTTCGGTTGCCGCCCGCATTCGCCTGCCCGCTGCCTTGGCCCTGACCCCGGGCGACCGCTTCGTCCTGCGCGAATCCGGTCGGGACGAGACCGTGGGGGGTGGAGTGGTGCTCGATGTCCAACCCGTGTTGCGTCCCGGCCGGGCCGCTCCCGACCAGTCGGCCGACCGGGTGGTCGCCGAGCGGGGCTGGATCGAGGCGGACCTTCTGTTGCGGATTACCGGGGAGCGTCGGACTCCTGATCTCGGCGGGTGGGTGGTGGATCCACAGGCGCGAAGCCTCGCGGAGGAGGAACTGCGTTTCCGCGTGAGCCAGGCGGGGCCGGAAGGGATCGCGGTGGGCGGGCTCGACGGGCGCCACCGGGCGTTAGCGGCCACGCTCCCCGACCTGCAGATCGTCGGCGACCAGGTCCGGCTGGTGGGCCAGAGCCCGCTCACCGACGGCCGAACCCAGTCCTGGCTGGCTGAGATCGAAAGGGATCTCTTCGCGCCGGGTCCCCCGGACGGGATCGACCGCCGAGTCCTGCGTGAGCTGGTGCAGCAGGGGAGCGTGATCGAGGCAGATGGTCTGTACTTCCACGCCTCGGCCATCGATCGGGCCGCCAGCTTGGTAGCTGAGGCGCTAACAAACGATCCGGAGGGAGTCACCGCCTCTCAGATCCGCCAAGCCCTGGGGACTTCACGGAAGTGGGCTTTGCCACTATTGGGTTACCTGGATGCCAACGGCTTCACCCGCCGGCGGGGGGATCTTCGGATCCCCGGGCCCCGATTGGCTAGAAGCGACCGCGACGGGTGAGCAGGGCCTTGCGCTCCAGCTCGTTCAGTCCGCCCCACACGCCGTGCTGCTCTTTGATGTCCAAGGCGTATTCCAGGCAGGGCTGCCGCACAGAGCAGGTGGCGCAGATGGACTTGGCGCGGGCCTCGCGCACGTCTTTGTCCTCCTTGCGCTCCACCGCTGACGGGGGATAGAAGATCGTGGCCTGAGGTCCTCGGCACGCCGCCTTCGGTTGCCAGCTGTCATCGATCCTCTGGACGCTCACCGCCCCCAAAGTAACCAGGTTTTCCCCAGGTCACAAGGAAGATTCTTCCAGAATGGAAGAAACCGGTGAAAATGACTCTTTAGAGCGACGGCTCCTGCACCAAGCTGCCGGGGGGTTCCCCACCGGGTCCGGTCGCGCCGGCCGTGGTCCGGGAACGGATCACGGAGGGGAGGGCCCGCACCACCAGCAGCAGAAACCCGGTGGTCCCCAGGACGGACGCAGGCCAGGGAATCGACACCGGCCCTCCGAGCCCGTGGCCAAACAGGGTGACCGCGCTGCCGATAAGGCTCAAAGCGCTGACCGCCGTCCAGACGCGTGCCGTTCCGGCTTGGAGGTCAACGGCTGCCCCGACGGCCGCCAACCCGACCAATCCGAGGCCTAGAGGCCGGGTGGGCAGTTCGGCCAGCCCGAAGAAGGCGGGAATGAGGCAGAAAACGGCGGTGCCGGCGGCCAAACCACCACCCAGGCTGAACAGCTCGAGGAGGAGCAGGCCGACTCCGGCAAGCAGCAGGA
>Ga0136612_10000785_pt1 | contig 12434 bp, 16 predicted proteins | sample AntDryUQ224A2306_2_FD_106644 | JGI IMG/M metagenome (GOLD analysis project Ga0136612, IMG submission 106644) | Polar desert sand microbial communities from Dry Valleys, Antarctica - metaG UQ224A (23.06) | ecosystem: Environmental > Terrestrial > Soil > Desert | place: Antarctica: Dry Valley...
CCGCGGGGCTCACCGGCGGCTTCCCGATCGGCGGATCGTTCTCTCGCAGCGCACTCAACCGCATGGCCGGAGCCAAGAGCGCGTGGAGCGGCGCCATCACGGGCATCGCGGTGCTCGCCGTGCTCCCGATCGCCTTCCTGCTCTCGCCCCTGCCCACCGCGGTCCTGGCGGCGATCGTGATTAGCGCGGTGGTGCCGCTCATCCGGCTGCGGCCGATCGCCGCCCTGTGGAGCCACTCGCGCCCGGCGACGCTCATCGCGACCGGCACGTTCGCCGCCACCCTCGGCTTCGCACCACAGATCGAGCGCGGCGTGCTCGTCGGCGTCGGCCTGTCCGTCGCCGTGCACCTGTGGCGGGAGCTGAACGTGAGCACCGAGACCCGGGAGGAAGACGCCACACTCCACGTGCGCCCCCAGGGCGTCCTCTGGTTCGGTGCCGCGCAGGCGCTCGAGGACCGCCTGCTCGCCGAGCTCGCGCGACGGCCGTCGATCGAGCGGATGGTGATCCATCTCGACGGCGTCGGACGACTCGACATCACCGCCGCCCAGACGCTCCACACCGTGCTCGACGAGGCACGCCGAGGTGGCGTCGAGGTGGACGTCGACGGCGTGCGACCCGAGGATCGCCGGCTGGTCGACGGCGTGGTCCTGGCGCCTGGCAAGCTCAGCGCATGAAGCCGCCACCCGACGCGTCGCTCGAGCAGCTGGGCGACGATCCCGATCCGCGCTTCACGTTCGCCAACGAGCGCACCTTCCTCGCCTGTCACCGCACCTCGCTCGCCCTGATCGCTGCCGGCCTCGCCGTCGCCCAGTTGCTGAAGTCCGGCATCCCGGCGGCCCGGCTTGTGATCGCGCTGCCACTGCTCGGGCTCGGGGCCTACACCGCCTTCACCAGCTACCGGCGCTGGGAGGCCAACGAGCGGGCATTGCGGCTCGGGCACCCCCTTCCCTACTCGGGCATGCCCCGGTGGCTCGCGATCGGCGTCGGGCTCGTCGCCATCGCCGCGGCGTCATCGCGGTGCTCGACCTCCTCGCGAACTGAAGGACAGAACGTGTCCTCATGGCGCCATGCCGCGCAGCGAACCGAGCGAGCCCGGAGCGGGCTCGCCAACGAGCGCACAGCCTTGGCCTGGAGCCGCTCGGCGCTCTCCCTGGCGGCGATCGGGGGGCTCGTCCTGCGCTTCGCGACCGAGCACCACGAGTACCTGCTCGGCTACCCGCTTGGCGCGGCAGTCCTTCTGGCGGCGGCGGCCGCGTGGGGATACGGCAACCTCGTCTACACCGGCCGCCGACACCACGACGACGGCTTCGGCGCCCAGCCGCGGCGCTCAGGGCAATGGCGCTCGCCACCACCCTGCTCGGCCTGGCTGCCATCGGGATCGCCGTGCTGTCGTGAGATCCTCGGGCGCGGCTATGCTTCCGCGGTTCTCAGTAGCTGAAGGCGGTCGCGCTCTCGCCGATCCAGTCCCAGCGTCAGACAACCTACGGGTCCTGTCCGTCTCGGGCTCGAGTAACGCCGCGTGCATGAGCTCGTCAGGGATCGTCCCCCGGAGCCCGTCGGCGCTCGGGTAGAGGCGGCACTTCAGTCCGAAGTCGGTCCGTTCGCGCGCTGCCGCGTCGACGTCGCGGTTATCGATGCGCAGCGTCGGCGAGCCCAGGAAGCGCTCCCGTTCGGCCACCTCGACTGACTCCACACGATTCAGCTCGACGGGCGCATCGACGCCCGCCCGGCCCATCAGCTCGCGCAGTCTCGGCATTAGCGCCGCATAGCTCGGACAGCCATCGAAGTAGAGGATCTCCACCTTCACGGACGCACCTCCCGGTCGGCCGAGACCCGTGGCCAGGCGCGGCGCCACAACAGACCGCGACCAACGTGCCGGTGCCGACGACGCCGAGCGCTTCAAGCCGCATTGGCAGCTGCGCTCGACGCGCCGACATACGTGCGTGGCGTGCACGAACCCGATCCTCGCGGATGAGCCGACACGCCACACTGCGGCGCCTTGCCATAAGTCTTGATGGTGGGAGACCCCTCGCGAAACCCGGCAGGCCCCGCGTGCAGCGGCCTGACGGTCGCTTGCTCACGCCGATGAAGCGCCTGTTCCAGGCCGCTCTGAGCATCGACCAGCGAAGCATGATCACGCCTCAGTAGCTGAAAACGGTCGCGCCGTCTCCGATCCAATCCCACAGCGGGGTCGCTCCCGCCAGGCGGGCGTTGGACACCAGCGCCGACTCGTCGAGCCCGCTGGCCTGGAAGCAGATCGGGCAGACGAGCAGCTCGCCCCCTCCGTCGCGGTATTGCTCGAAGAGCCGCTGGACCGGTGGGGCGCCCGCCGACTCGATCGCGTCGGCGTAGCCGGGCAGGCCGAGGCGGACGGCCTCCTTGGTGAGGAACATCGCGACCTGCTTGTCCTTGGTCAGCGCCGCGGTGGCGATGAGGAACGCCACGGTCACCTTGTCGGCGTCCTCGTGCCCGGTGGTGAGGTTGATGACGGCCTTGCCGTTGTCGACCATGAAGAGTCCACATCCTCTGTTTGTTTTCCTCAGTTAGCGCTGTGGCTTGGTGGCACGGATCGTGGAGCCCATGGCGCCGAACTTGGCGGCCTTGCGGCGGGTGTCGTCGAAGGTGGAGCGGGCGAAGGTGTCCACGGGCTCGCCTTGTTCGAGCTCCCGGTAGCCCATCGTGAGCAGGATCCTCGCGTGCTCTCCTTCCAGGAGAGCTCCGGCGATTCAGCCGGTCCAGAGGTCGATGCGCTTGCGCGCGTCTTCGGAGACCTCGTGGCGGATGAAGACGTCGGCGAGCTGCAGCCGGCCGCCGGGGCGCAGGACGCGGTCGATCTCGGCGAAGACCGCCTCCTTGTCGGGCACGAGGTCGATGACGCCGTTGGAGATCACGATGTCGACCGACTCGTCCTCGAGCGGCAGTGATTCGATCAGTGAGTCGTGGAGCTCGACGTTGGTCAGTCCCATCGCCTGGGCACTCGAGCGTGCGCGTTCGAGCATCGACGCCGTCATGTCGATGCCGATCGCGCGCCCCGCTTGGCCGGTCATCTGAGCTGCGATGAGCAGGTCGGTGCCGGCGCCGCAGCCGAGGTCGAGCACCGTCTCGCCGGGCATCACGGGTCCGTGCTGCCAGTGGTTGGCGACGCCGGCGAAGCTCGCCACGGTGTCCTCGGGAACCCATGTGAGCTCGGGTTCGGGGTAGCCGAGTTCCTGCGCCCACTTGTGTCCGGTGGGAAAGCTGAAATTCGTGTCGGGCTCGGTGGAGACTTCGGTGTAGGTCTTCGCGATCTCCTGCCGCAGGATCTCGACGTCGACGGGCGTCTCGGCGCCGATGGTCATGCGACGAGCTCGATGTCGTGGGTATCGGCGGCTTCGAAGTGGTGCCCGCATGGGCAGTCGATGGCTCGCATGTCGCCCTCCTGATCGGTCATGCGGCTCTGGGTGGTGCTTGGGGCTGCTCGGCGAGTCGCCACTCCGGCCAGCCCTCCTCGAGGCGTCGTGCGCTGCGTCCGGCGGCGTGGAGCCGGCGTACTGCTTCGTGCGCGTAGGCGCAGAACGGTCCGCGGCAGTAGGCCACGACCTCGCGGTCGGCGGGCAGCTCGGCCAGTCGTTCCTGCAGCTCGTCGAGCGGGATCGAGCGCGCGCCTTCGATGTGGCCGGCCTCGAATTCCTCGCCGGGTCGGACGTCGATGAGGACGACGTCGCCGCGCCCGAAGCGCGCGATCAGCTCCTCACGCCCGATCGCCTCGACGTCCTCGCCGAGGTACTCGCGCGCGGCGCGCTCGACTTCGGCCAGCTGGGTCACTGACGCGTCGCGGAGCGCCAGCCAGAGTGTGAGAGCCTGATCGCCGGCGAGCGAGTAGCGGACCCTGGTGCCCTCGCGCGCCCGCGTGACCATGCCCGCCGCGTGGAGGGCCTGCAGGTGCTGGGACGTGTTCGCCGTCGACTGCTCGCTTGCGCGTGCGAGGTCCTCGACGGTCCTCGGCGCCTGCGCGAGCAGGTCCAGCAGCTCGAGCCGGCGCGGGCTCGCGAACGCCTTGCCCATCAGCGCGATCGCCTCGAACAGCGCGTTCTTCCCAGGCCGGCCGGTCACGATTGCTATTCAATAGATCGCTTGATAGCTTGTCAAGCGCTCGGACCAGCCAGTGCCCCGGAGGCCGCCGTGTACTTCCGCCAGCTGCTCAACGACGAGTCCGCGTGCGCCTCCTACCTCTTCGGTTGCAAGTCGCGCTCGCGCTTCGCGGTCGTCGACCCGCACGTCGACCTCGTCGACACCTATCTCGAGCTGGCCGAACGCGAGGGCATGCCGATCGTCGCCGTCCTCGAGACCCACGTGCAGGCCGACCACGTCTCAGGGCTCCCCGATCTCATCGCCCGGACCGGGGCCACGGCCTATCTCCCCGAGGGCGCCGGCGTCGACTTCCCCCACCACGCGCTCGCCGACGGTGAGCTGCTCGAGCTCGGCAACACGCAGCTGCAAGCGATCGCCACCCCTGGCCACGCGCTCGCGCATCACGCCTACCTCGTGACCGATCGCACGCGCGGCGACGAGCCATGGTTCGTGCTCACCGGCGACGCGCTGCTCGTCGGCGACGCCGGCCGCCCCGACCTGCACGCCCACGGCGAGCACACCGCCGAGGAGATGGCGCGCATCCTCTACCGCTCGCTGACCGAGCGGCTGATGATGCTGCCCGACCACCTCGCGCTCTACCCCGCCCACTACTCGGGCTCGGTCTGCGGCCGTGGTCTCTCGGCCAATCCGATCTCGACGGTCGGCTTCGAGCGCCGCCACAACCGCGCGCTGAGCTTCGTCGACGAGGACGCCTTCGCGGCCGCGCTGATCCAGGACATGCCGCCGGCGCCGGAGCGCCAGGCCGAGATCGTGGCCGCCAACCGGGCCGGTCGGCCGCTCAGCGCCAGCCTTTGACTAACCCCCGGGTTGAGCTCGGGCTGCGCGAGAACCTCGCGCAGTTCTCGCTGTTGGTCGCGATCAACGCGTTCGTCGGCGCGATGGTCGGGCTCGAGCGCTCGACGCTGCCACTGATCGGCCGCGAGGAGTTCGGGCTGTCGTCGAGCACGGCGGTGCTGTCGTTCATCGTCGCCTTCGGGCTCGCCAAGTCGTTCACCAACCTGGGCGCCGGCGCGTTCGCCACCCGCGTCGGCCGCCGGCGGCTGCTGATCGCCGGCTGGGCGGTCGCGCTGCCGGTGCCGCTGCTGATCGCGGTCGCGCCGAGCTGGGGCTGGGTCGTCGCCGCCAACGTCCTGCTCGGCGTCAACCAGGGGCTCGCCTGGTCGATGACCGTGGTCATGAAGATCGACCTCGCGGGCCCCAAGCGCCGCGGCTTGGCGCTCGGGCTCAACGAGGCCGCCGGATACGGTGGTGTCGCGCTCGCGGCTGCGGCGAGCGGGTGGCTGGCGTCCGAGTTCGCCGCCCGCGACGTGCTCGTCGCCGCGGGCGCCCTCATCGCCTTGCTCGCGCTCATCGTGTCGGTCGCCTTCGTCCGCGACACTGCCGCGCACGTCGCCGTCGAGCAGTCCGCCCATGCGTCGGGCGAGCCGGCCGTCGCACCGCTCATGCGGGAGGCCTTTCCCGAGGCGACATGGCGCGCGCCGGCCCTTCGTTCCGCCTCGCAGGCGGGCCTGGTCAACAACCTCAACGACGCGCTCGCCTGGGGGCTGGTCCCGCTGTTCATCGCCGCCAACGGCGCCGGCCCAGGAGCGATCGGCCTGGTCGCGGGCCTGTACCCGGCGGTCTGGGGCGTCGGACAGATCTGGACCGGGCACTGGTCTGACCGCGTCGGGCGCAAGCCGCTGATCGTGGCCGGCATGCTCCTGCAGTCCGCAGCGCTCGCCGGGCTCGCGGCGTCCTCAGGAGACGTCGCCGTCGCCGCGCTCACCGCCATACTCCTCGGCGCCGGAACCGCGCTCGTCTATCCCACGCTGATCGCCGCGATCTCCGATGCCGTCAACCCGGTGGCCCGCGCCTCGATGGTCGGCGTCTACCGGTTCTGGCGCGACATGGGCTACGTCGTCGGCGCGCTGATTGCCGGCCTCGTCGCCGACGCGGTCGGGTTCGGCGGCGCGATCGCGGTCGTGGCGGGGCTGACAGCAGTGTCCGGCCTCTGGGTGATGTTCGACATGCCGGCGCGGCCCACAGCGACACGCCCGGCCGAGCCCCGGAAACCGCTCGGCACGACGGCATAGCGATGACCGCGACGGCCGGTGGCGGTAGGCGTTCCGCGGAAGGCGATAATCGCGCCCCATGCCCACGCAGATCGAGAACCGCTCCGAGCACGCACGCCAAGCGCTGGAGCAGGTCTGCGCGCGCGCCGACCTGGCCGGCGCTCGCGAACTCTACGCCGTCGACTTCATCGACCATGTCAACTCTCTGGAGTTCAGTGGCCAGGAAGGCATCGCCAAGTCCGTGGCCATCCACGCCGCGGTGTTTCCCGACCTGCGCATCGACGTCGACGACCAGGTCAGCGAAGCCGACCGCGTCGTCTCACGCTGGACGCTCTCGGGCACCCACAAGTGCCGCCGCGTGACGCTGCCCGGCATCGCCATCAGCCGTTTCCAAGACGGCCGGATCGCGGAGGACTGGACCGTCTCGGACAACCTCGCCCTGCTCCAGCAGCTCGGCCTGCGACGCGGCCTCGCACTCGGCGCCCGCTTTCTCCGCCGGACGCTTGCGCTGAATCGGGCTCGCGTTGACCGCAGTGCCGTGCTCCCCGAGTAGCTCGGCCCTGCTTGACAGCCAAGTACGTAAGCCTAGTCTTACCGTTCGTTTTGACTTACCGAACTGAAGGATTGACCGCACTTGGCGATCCGACGAGACGCGCGATCTTTGAGCGTCTCGCCGAGGGTCCGCGTGCGGTTGGCGAGCTGGCGTGTGAGTTGCCGGTCAGCCGGCCCGCCGTCTCGCAGCACCTCAAGGTGCTCAAGGACGCCGGGCTGGTGATCGATCGGCCCGCCGGCACCCGCCGCATCTACCAGCTCGACCCTGCCGGGGTCGGCGACCTGCGCGCCTACCTCGACCAGTTCTGGAACCGCTCCCTGGCCGCCTACAAGCTCGCGGCCGAGCAACCAACAGAGGACGACTCATGAGCACCCAGGCAACGGAAACGTCAGTCCGGACCTCGATCGTCGTCGACGCGCCGATCGAGCGCGCGTTCTCGGTGTTCACCGACGGCATCGGGAGCTGGTTCCCGTCTCAGTACAACCTCCTCGACGTCGAGATCGCCGAGCGTGTGTTCGAGCCGCGCGCGGGCGGTCAGGTCTACGATCGTGGCGCGGACGGCAGCGAGTGCCACTGGGCCCGCGTGCTCGCCTACGAGCCTCCCGAGCACGTGGTGATCAGCTGGGACATCAGCCCGCACTGGCAGGTCGAGACCGACCCCGCCAAGACGAGCGAGGTCGACGTGCGGTTCATCTGCGAGACGCCCGAGCGCACCCGCGTCGAGCTCGAGCACCGCAACCTCGATCGCCACGGCGAGGGCTGGGAACAGACCCGCGAGTCGGTCGGCGGCGAGGGCGGCTGGCCCGGCTGCCTGCGGAGCTTCGCCGAGCGCCTGGCCGCGTGATGGCGCCGCTCGTCTCGACGATCGACGTCGCCCGTCCGCAGGACGAGGTCTTCTCGTACGTGACCGACCCTGCCCGGTTCGCGGAGTGGCAGGAGAACATCGTGAGCGGCCACATCGAAGGGGACCGCCCGCCGGCCGTCGGCTCCAAGTGCATGACGACTCGCCGGATCGGCCTCGCCAAGCGGCCCGTGACGTCGGAGATCACCGCGATCAGCCCGCCCAGGAGCTGGAGTTCACGGCATCGACGGCCCGATCAGGGCAGCCGTCAAGGTCACCGTGGCACCACTTGAGAAGAGCGCTCGATCGCGGGTCACGATCGAGCTGGACTTCGAGGGGCACGGCATCGGGAAGCTGCTCGTGCCACTCGCCGTCCGCCGGGGAGCTCAAAAAGAGATGCCGAGGAACCTTCAGAGGCTGAAAGGATCGGATCGAGGGCGATGCTTGAAGGCCGCAGTCAGCGCACCAGCCCTTCGACCCGCTTCCGGCTGATGCGCAGGGAGTTTCGGACGTTCGCGCATGCCTCGTCAGGATTCAAGAACTCATCGCAGCCCCGGGGATTTGCAGCGATTCGCCATCAGCCACCAGCCCATCGGGCTGTACCGGGAGACCGGCGGCCCGCCACGCCCGGAATCCGCCGATGACGTCTGTAACTGGGTGATACCCGAAGCGCTGGATGGTCGCGGCGGCGAGACTGGACTGATAGCCCCCGTCGCACAGCAGCAGCAGCGCGGCGTCGCCGTCGGCAAGGCGGGGATCTCGATTCGGAGAGGCCGGATCGAGGCGCCACTCGAGCACGTTGCGCGCCACGACATAGGCGCCAGGGATCACGCCATCGGTCGCGCGCTGGCTGTCCGAACGGATGTCGACCAGCTGCGCGCCATCCCGCATCGCGACGAACGCCTGCTCAGCCGTAAGACGTTGCAACCGAGCCCGGGCGTGCGCGAGTAGCTCCTCCACGGTCGTGGATGTGTCCAACTCGATGGTCGGCGAACGATGCACGCTGGGTGCCCGTCGCAACCCTATGCGAATCTCCCGTGCTCACGCGCGAAATTTCAAACCGCGTCGCCCTCCAACAGCGGGTGCGGAGCGCCGGGGGGCAACATCCAGATCATCCATTGTGTCCAGCTCCGTGGACGTTCTGGACACTATGGACGCATAGGACGTACCTGCCGAAGCTCTGGGTCTGAATCTCCCGACGACGCGCCGCGGCAGCCTGGAACCGTTCCTGTTCGGATGTGGTCCAACGGTTTCGTGCCCGTGCGCTCCATCAGAACGATGTGTCGACGCGGGCCGCTCGAGCCGGCGCTGGTAGTCGTCGCCCTTGCGCTGATGCTGGCCGCCTGTGGTGGGGACTCGAGCTTGCGCTCCCGCACGGATGCCGCGGTCCCCAGAGGCTGGAAGGGGGTGATGGATCAGGCGCGCGGCCAGACCGTGCGCTTCTGGATGTATGGCGGCGACGAACGCGTCAACGCCTACGTCGACGACGAGATCGGGCCGGCCCTGGACCGTCTCGGGGTGCGCCTGCGGCGCGTGCCGGTCTCCGACACCGCGGATGCCGTGCGGCGCGTCGTGGCAGAGCGTCGCGCCGGCAGGACCGCCGGGGGCGGCGTCGACCTGCTGTGGATCAACGGGGAGAACTTCGCGAGCGGCAAGCAGGCCGGCCTGTGGCTGAGGGACTGGAGCCGGGCGCTGCCGAACTCCCGGCGTTTCGTCGACTGGGACGATCCGTCGATCGCCAGGGACTTCGGCGTGGCCGTCGACGGGCAGGAGTCGCCGTGGCAGCGGGCCACGTTCGTCTACGCCCATGACCGGTCGAGGGTCAAGCAGCCACCACGCAGCTTCGACGCGCTGCTTGCCTACGCGAAGGCGCACCCGGGACGTGTCACCTATCCGGCGCCGCCCGACTTCACGGGCTCGGCGTTCGTGCGCCAGGTGGTGGCGGACAAGGGTGAGGATGGAGCGTTCGCCTACCTCCGAGAGCTCAATCCGTACTTGTACCGCGCTGGCGAGGTGTTCCCGAAGTCCCAGGCTGAGCTCGAGCAGTTGTTCGGCGACGGGCTGGTGGACTTCGCCATGGCCTACGACGCGAACTTCGTCAACGCCGCGGTCCGCAAGGGCATGTTCGCACCGACCGCGCGGCCGTTCCTCGTCGGGAGTGGCGCGCTGACCAACGCCTCCTACGTGACGATCCCGGCCAACGCGGCACATGTCGCGGGGGCGAAGGTGCTCGCCAACGTGCTGCTCGAGCCCCGCTTGCAGGCTCGAAAGGCCGAGCCTGCGGTGCTTGGCAATCCGACCGTGCTCGACGGGTCGCGCCTCGGGAGCCGCCGGGGGTTGTTCTCCCGCGATGCGAACGACCGCAGCCCGTACCTGTTGACGAGCTTGGGCGCGCCGGTGGGCGAGTTCGCCGCCGCGGACGTCGCGCCGCTCGAGCAACGCTGGAGGCGCGAGGTGCTGCGCTGACGGGTCGCGTACGCGACCGCGCCGCGCTCGCGCCCGCGCTGTTGACGGTCGCCGTGTTGCTCGGGGGCGCGCTCGCGGGTGCGTTGAGGACGAGCGTCACGCGCGTCGAAGGCGACGGCGAGACGGTCACGCTCGCGGCGTGGCGCATGCTGCTGCGCGATCCGGCGTTCGCGGACGCCGTGCTGTTCACCGTCCGCATTGCTGTCCTGGCGACCGCCTTCTCGGCGGCGGCCGCGCTGCTCGTGGCGCTCACGCTTCGCCGCCGCGGGACGCCGTTGCGCGCGTTGGCGGCGCTGCCGGTTCCCGTTCCGCATCTCCTGGTCGCCGTCGTCGCGGTGTTGTGGCTCGCGCCGGGCGGACTGGCCGAGCGCCTGCTCGGGGCACTGCCTGTCGACCTCGTGCGCGACCGGGCCGGGGTCGGCATCGTGCTCGTCTATGTCTATAAGGAGGCGCCGTTCCTCGCCCTGCTGCTGCTCGCGGCGATGGGCCGGGGGATGCTCGAGCGCGAGGAGGCCGCAGCCGTACTCGGCGCGACGCGGTGGCAGCGGTTGCGCTGGGTCGTCTGGCCGACGGTGCGCGGCCCGCTCGTCGTCGGATGCATCGTCGTCGCCGCCTTCGTGCTCGGCGCGTTCGAGGTTCCGCTCGCGGTCGGCCCCAACGCGCCGCTGATGCTCGCCGAGTACGCCCAGCAGGCCACCCAGAACGACCTTCTCGTCGGAGAGAGCCTGCAAGCCGCCGCACTGCTGGTCGCCGCGGCGGCGTCGATCGTGCTCGCCGTCGCCGCGGTCCGCCTCGCCAAGGACCCGCAGGGTGACTGAGCGGTGGTCGCCTCGTCGCCTCGTCGCCGCAGCGCTGGCTGCGGCATTCGCCTTGCCGATCGGCGTGCTGGTCGTGCGGGCGTTCGCCGACGCCTGGCGCGCGCCCGCGGTGATCCCGCAGCGCTGGGGACTGCGCGGGCTGCGCGAGGCACTGAGCGGGATGGCGCTCGACGCCTTCGCCAACTCTCTCATCGTGGCGATCGTGGTGACCGTCGTGGCGGTCGCGCTGGCGTGGCCCGCGGCGCGCGTACTCGGAGAGCGGCGCTTGCGCCACCCCGCCCTTCCCTTCCTCGTGCTCGCGCTGCCGCTGCTGGTGCCGTCCTACGCGACAGGCGCGGGACTGACGCAGTGGTTCCTGCGTCTCGGCCTCGTCGACGCGTTGCCTGGCCTCGCGCTCGCGCACCTCGTCATCGTGCTTCCCTATGTCACGGTCGTGCTGCTGAGCGCGTTCGGGCCCCCGGTGACCGCACTGGAGGAGATGGCGTGCTCGCAGGGCCTGACCGCGCTCCAGCGCTTGCGCTGGGTGACGCTGCCGGCGGTGCGGCCGTCGCTGGCCGCTGCGGTGCTGCTGGGCTTCCTGGTGTCCTGGAGCGAATATGGATCGAGTCTCGCCGTCGGCGGTGGTCGCCCCATGCTCCCGCTCGTGCTGCTGCCGTTCGTACGCTCGGACCCGCAGGTCGCGTCGGCGCTGTCGCTGCTGTTCCTGGCGCCGGCGGTTGCGGCGCTGGTGCTTGCCGCTCGGGCCGCGCGGTCGCCGCTGTGAGCAGCCATCTGGAGTGCCTCGACGTCACCGTCTCTCCCGACGGTGCACCGGTGCTGCGCGGGTTGTGCCTGGAGGTCGCCGCCGGCGAGCGCACCGTGCTCGTCGGCCCGTCCGGCGCCGGCAAGACGACGCTGCTGCGCGCGATCGCCGGGCTCGCGTCCCTCGACGCCGGTGACATCCGGCTCGGGGGCCGCTCGTTGCGCGGCGTTGCCACCCACCGCCGGCGGATCGCCGTCGTGTTCCAGGAGCCTCGGCTGCTCCCTCACCTCGACGTTACCGACAACGTCGCGCTGCCGTTGCGCGCCGCCGGGGTGCGCAAGGCCCAGCGGCGCGCTCTCGCGCGCATGCGCCTGTCCGAGGTCGGGCTGGCGGGCCTCGTCGACCGCCGTCCACCGGGTCTGTCGGGCGGCGAGCAGCAGCGGGTCGCGCTCGCCCGTGCGCTGTGCGCGGAGCCCGATCTCCTGCTGCTCGACGAGCCGCTCGCCTCGCTGGACCCCAACCGCCGTGAGGAGCTGCGCCGCCTCGTCGTGCGGGTCCAGCGCGAGCGCGAGCTGACGACGCTGATCGTCACGCACGACCGGACCGAGGCCGCCCAGCTCGGTGAGCGGATCGCGCTCATGCTCGAGGGGCGGATCGTCCAGCACGACGAGCCGCGCAAGTTGTTCGAGCAGCCCGTGTCGGCCGCCGTGGCGCGGTTCTTCGGCGTCCGCAACCTGCTGCACGGCACCGTCCGTGCTGGTCGCCTCGAGGTCGCCGGGACCGAGGTTGCCGTGCCCGGGCCCGACGGGTCGGCGATCGTCGCGATCCGCCC
>Ga0136612_10000786_pt1 | contig 12432 bp, 13 predicted proteins | sample AntDryUQ224A2306_2_FD_106644 | JGI IMG/M metagenome (GOLD analysis project Ga0136612, IMG submission 106644) | Polar desert sand microbial communities from Dry Valleys, Antarctica - metaG UQ224A (23.06) | ecosystem: Environmental > Terrestrial > Soil > Desert | place: Antarctica: Dry Valley...
CAACGACGCAGACGTCGTGTGTCCATACTGTGGCGAGACGGTGTCCATCGCCCTCGACGCGGGTGGGGGCTCGAACCAGGAATATGTCGAGGATTGCGAAGTGTGCTGTCGGCCGTGGCACCTCCGCGTGCACTACGATGCGGAAGGAAACGCCAGCGTCAGCATCGACCCGGCGCAATAAACGCGGCACATTAAGGCGCCCCTCACCGTTTCGGGCGTCGCACCGCGCCGAACAAACGTCCTTCACAGGCTGAGATGACAATGCGAAACGCCACGTTCGTGGCCGGGATCACGATTGCGGTGTCCGCGCTCGATGCGGGTGCGCAAGGTACGCCCAATCTTCCGCTGTCGCCTGACCATCAGATCGTGGCAGCGATCCTTCCACTTCCCGCTGAGTTCCGGTCGTCGGCGCGGGTCATGGGCTATTCGCCGGATGGAAAACTTACGACCCTCCGAGGTGGCGAGGGAGCATTCACGTGCCTCGCCAGCGATCCGCGCGCCCAGCGTTTTCACGTAGCCTGTTACCATCGCTCGCTCGAACCCTTCATGGCGCGGGGACGACAGCTACGGTCGGAGGGTACGGCCGCCGAGCGTGTGGACAGCGTCCGGTTCAGGGAGGTCAAACGTGGGCGACTGGCGATGCCGAAGCATCCTGCGGCGCTCTATTCGCTCACTGGTCCTCTCACCGCGTTTGATACGACGACGGGGACGACGACCGGCGCACGCCCGCTGTTCGTCATCTATGTCCCGGGGGCAACGGGTGCATCAACCGGATTATCGGAAAAACCAGCCGAGGGCACGCCGTGGATCATGTTTCCGGGTACGCCGAAAGCGCACGTGATGTTCGTTCCGAAAATGTGACTCGGGATACCCTGCATGCGATCCGGTGATGGGCCGCGCGCGTCGCCGGTGACGCCGTACATCCTCAGTGAAGCGACGTGGCAAACGGTTCGCGACACGGTGTATGACGTCGCCGTCCTCCCGTGGGGGGCGACCGAAGCGCACAACTTTCATTTGCCCTACGGCACCGACAACTACGAGACCGAGCGGGTGGCGCGCGAGGCCGCTCGCCTTGCGTGGGATCGCGGTGCGAAGGTTGTCGTACTTCCCATCGTGCCGTTCGGCGTGAATACCGGCCAACTCGACATCAGGTTGTGTCTGAACATGAACCCGAGCACGCAGGCCGCGCTGCTCGGTGATCTGGTGCGGACCATGGAGACGCAGGGTGTCCGGAAGCTGGTGGTCCTCAACGGCCACGGAGGAAACGACTTCCGCCAGATGATCCGCGAGCTGTCGGCGCGGACGCCGATGTTCGTCTGCGTGATCAACTGGTACAGTTGCCTCGACGCCCGGCAATTTTTCACCGAACCGGGCGATCACGCGGGTGAGCTCGAAACGAGTGTGATGATGCACGTGCAGCCGGAGCTTGTGCGACCGCTGTCCGAAGCCGGCACGGGGCACGCGCGTCGCTTTCGCATCGCGGGACTGCGCGATGGGTGGGCGTGGGCACCTCGCGCGTGGACGCAGGTCACGGAGGACACGGGCGTTGGGAATCCGGCAGCGGCCAGCGCGGACAAGGGCGCGCGATATCTGGACGCGGTCTGCGAGCGCATCGGTGGATTTCTGGTGGAGCTGGCGTCCGCGGATCCCGATGACCTCTACGAGTAACTCCCCGCTCTAGCGTCCCTGCCTGTACATCAGCTCGACGATCTCATCGTACATGGCATTCGCTTCGTCATCAGTGCCACGGATGGCAGCAGCAGCGCAGTGTCGCAAGTGGTTCCACATCAATTCACGTCCCACGGCCCGCAGCGCTTCCTGCACCGAGGACATCTGGATCATGATGTCGGCGCAGTAGCGATCTGCGGTGACCATTTTCTGGAGCCCGCGCACCTGGCCCTCGATGCGTCGGAGGCGATTGAGATTGGCTTCCTTGATGTCAGGATCGACGCCAACAGCCTTGCGGCCGGCGCCATCTCCGCCGAGGGCCGCGCAGCCACACTCGGAGTGTAGTGTGTCCAGCGAGGCCACACCCGGGCGAGCGGTTCGCACTTCCGGTCCGCGACGGGTCGTTGCTGTTTTTGCCATGTGATCTCCGTAGTGTGCGGGCGACGCATCAGGCGGCGCGAAAACGCCGAAGTCGAAGGCTGTTGGCGACGACGCTTACCGAACTGAATGCCATCGCCGCGCTTGCAAGGATAGGACTGAGCAATAGTCCGAGGGCCGGAAACAGGACACCCGCGGCGATGGGAATGCCGATGACGTTGTAGACGAAGGCCCAGAACAGGTTCTGCTTCATGGTCCGCATGGTCCTGCGGGACAGTTGAATGGCATCGGCGACCGCGCTCAGGTCGCCGCGCATGAGCGTGATGTCACTGGCCTCGACGGCGACATCGCTGCCAGCACCAATCGCGATACCGATGTCGGCCTGCGCGAGCGCGGGCGCATCGTTTACCCCATCGCCGACCATCGCCACCACCGCGTGCGCAGCCTGCAGACGCTCGATCTCCGCAACTTTGCCAGCAGGCAGGACGCCGGCCACTACGCGGTCAATGCCGGCTTGCGATGCAATGGCATCCGCCGTCGCCTGGTTGTCGCCGGTAAGCATCACTACCGTGAGACCCATGCTACGCATGCGCGCGATGGCCTCGCGCGACGTCGGCCTGATGGGGTCGGCAACCGCGATGACCGCGGCGAGCGCGTCGCCGATGGCAACAAACATTGCCGTCTTGCCCAGGGAGGCGAGATCCACGGCGGCATCACGGAGCAGCTCTGTGCTCACTGCTGCCTCCTCGAGATACTGCGACGTCCCAATGCGAACCGTGTGTCCGTCGCTCACGCCGGAAGCACCGCGTCCGACGTGTGATTCAAACGACGTTGCTGCATTCGTGGATACTCCCTGCTCGCGCGCATATCGGACGATCGCGTCAGCGAGTGGATGCTCGCTCGACATCTCGACGGCGGCAACCAGCCTCAGGATGTCAGCAGAGGTCCATACGGGACTTCCACCTGCCGACGGCGGAGCGAGCACGAGGTCGGTCACCGTGGGATTTCCTTCCGTCACGGTGCCGGTCTTGTCGAGCACCACCGTCGTGACGTCGCCGGCCCGTTGCAGCGCTTCGCCTCCCTTGATCAGGATGCCGAATTCCGCACCCTTCCCGGTGGCGACCATGACGGCTGTCGGCACAGCCAGTCCCATGGCGCAGGGGCATGCAATGATCAGGACGGAAACGGCGGCGCCAAAGCCGCGGATGGCAGCGCCGTCGCCCGCCAGGATGAACCACGCGACAAAGGTGGCAATCGCGATGGACATCACCACGGGCACAAACACGCTGCTCACGCGATCGGCCAGCGCCTGGATGGGCGCGCGCGATCCCTGGGCATCGCGCATCAGGCGAACGATATGTGCGAGCACGCTGTCGGAGCCAAGCGTCGTCGCGCGATACCGGAATGCGCCAATCCCGTTGATCGTTCCACCGATCACCCGGTCACCGGGCTGCTTCCGCACCGGAAGCGACTCGCCCGTCAACAGCGATTCATCCACGCCGCTCTCGCCGCTGATGATCTCTCCATCAACGGGGACGCGCTCACCCGGACGCATGACGACGACGTCACCCTGCACGAGCTCCGTCACGGCGATATCGAGCTCGGCGCTCGTTCCCCCGGATTCGCGCAACACACGTGCGGTTTCGGGCTGAAGCTTCACGAGCGCTCGAAGCGCCGAAGACGTGCGTCCTTTCGCCCGCGCCTCGAGCATGTTGCCCGTGAGAATGAGCGCGATGATGATGACGATCGCCTCGTAATACACATCGGGCGGAACGCCACGTGAGGTAAAAAAGTCCGGCACTACCGTGGCAACGAGGGAATACAGGAACGCAGCGCCGGTACCGATGGCGATCAATGTGTTCATGTCCGCGGCGTGGTGGCGGAAGGCCGTCCACGCACGCGTGTAGAAATGTCGCCCCGCCCAGAGCATCACTGCGGTCGTGATCGCCAGCAGCAGCCAGGTGATGATCGTGGGGTCGATCTCATAAAGCCATGGAGCGACCGCGCGGACGGCGGGCGACAGGTGCTGCATCGACCACGTCATGAACGGATCGCGCGACATGTGCGTCTCGTGCGCGACACTTGCCGAGCTGCTCGACATCAGCGGCATGGACAACACCATTGCGAGGACGCCGGCCGCCCCGCTGACGATCACCTTGCGTCGCAGATCGACGAATTCCTCCGCATGCGCGCGATCCCGGGATTCCTGCTCTTCGAACGCCGTCTGCTCGGCGGGAGCGAGCCGAGCGTCGTAGCCGGTTGTCCGGATGGTCTCGACGAGCGTCTGCGGGCTCGCCACGTCGGGATCGTACGTGACGGCGGCGCTGTTGAGCATCAGGTTCACCGAGGCCCCGGTGACGCCGGGCGCGCGCTCCAACGCCCGCTGCACGCGCGCCTGACACGCGGCGCAGGTCATACCGCTCACCGGAATCTGGATCTTCTCCGAACGACCACCGGCTACTGATGCAGAGCTCATTGTCTACTCCGCCACGATCGTTCCATGGAGCATGCTCATGCCGCATGTGAACGGATAACGGCCTGGTGCTTTTGGCGTGAGCTCGATGGTCGTCTGCTTGAAGGCGGGGAGGAAGGTGCGAATCCCGAAGTCAGGGATGACAATTTCCTCGGAGCAGCTGTTGTTCTCCTGCCGATCGAATACCAACTGCAACGGCCGGCCGGCCTTCACCCGAATGAGCGACGGATCGTATCCGCCTTTGACGGCGATGACGACCTTTCCTGAGCCCTCATCGTCTGCGACCGTGACTCCGCCACGGGCAGGCGCTACGAAGAAATACCAGTTGAGCCCGGCGATGGCCGCGATGCCCAGGAGCAGAACGCCCCACTCGGTCGCGCCCATCAGGATTCGGTGGCAGGAGTCGCTTCAAAGCCGGCGGCCTCAATTGCCTTGACGAGATCTCCGGGCGACGTCCGCGTGGGATCGTAGCCCCCGCTCGCCCTCCCAACAGCCACTTCGCCGATGGAGACGCCCGGCATTTGCTCGAGCGCTCCGGTAACGGCCCGCACGCAGTGGCCGCATGACATTCCCGCGATCTTGAGCGTAAAGCTTTCCATGACCCCTCCCTGAGAGAATACCCTTGAGGGGTATACTACATACCCCCTACCCCTATGTCAAGGAATCGGTCTCACGGTCGCGCCCATCGCGCAGTTCACAAATCAGCTGGAATGGTCGTGAAGCACCTTCCACCCCGATGAAGAGCGAACCCAGACGAGGGTATACCAGCCGGATTGCTCCGCCTCGCCACCTCCAGTCAGGCGAAAGCGACCGGTGACCAGCGCGGCATCGGACCCGAGGAAACGCACCCTCACTTCATCAAACCCGAGCGTCTGCTTCGGCTTTCCATCCCGAAAGTATTTGAGAGTGAACGCCTCCTCGATTGGCTTCACGCCGGGTCGCGGGCCGTTCGCGGTCATGAAGGTCACCGAGTCAACGTAAACCGACAGATGGCCGGCCAGGTCGCCCCGATTCCATGCCGCTGCTGACTCGCTAAGCAGCGCTCGGATGCGGGTCTCGTCGGCCGGGTGCGTCCTGGCCGGATGGGATCGCGTCCAGGTCTGGCACCCAGCCAGAAAGAGCCCACTGATGAGCAGACAGCCTGTTGAAATGCGCAATGGATTACCATGGAATGAGTTTGATCGCGGCCAGCGCTGACCCGCCGCAATGGTGCTCGAGGCCGTCCAACCAGCGAAGATTATACGATGACCCACGTGACCAATACGAGTCTCCCTACGCTTCGCGTCCGCGATGCGATCTATCTACTCATGCTGACGCTCGGCGTCGCCGCAAACGCGATCTTCCAGATCGATCCCGATCTCGGTGGCTATCAGGACCGCTGGCTCACCATCGACAAGATCATCCATTTCGCCATCGCCTACGCCGTGGTTATCGCCGGGCGAGCCGCGGGCGTGCGCCAGACCATCGTGCTGGCAGGCATCATGCTCGCCGCCGTTGCATTCGAGTACACACAGGGCTTTGTGGCGTGGCGCGACATCGTCGCCGGCTTCGCCGGTGCGCTGCTCGCCGCCGCATGGTGGCTCGTTCCGGAACGCCGGCTCAAGCCGCGCTGATCGCGATCAGGCGGTTGCGGCCTGGCTCTTCGGAGTGACATCGAGTCCGAGGCTCAACAGGATGGTTCCCGCGACGAGCGCCGCTGAAACCCAGAAAGGCCATGCCTTGCCCAGGTGGTCAAACATCAAGCCCGCCATCAACGGGAAAATCACCCGGGCCACGCCACCGAACGTCTGCTGCACTCCCATGTACAGGCCTCGCTCATGATTCGGGATCACGCGAGACAGGAGCGCGGTCACGCACGGAAATGTGAAGGCCGTACCGAGAGGTACCAGCGCCACGGCAACCGCGAGCATCGGCAGGGATGTCGACAGCGAGATGCCCATTAGCCCCGCCGCGAGCATCGCCGAGCCGATGCGTGACAATCGGGCTTCGCCGAGCCGATCGACGGCCCGCCCGAGAACGAGCACTCGTGTCAGTACCGAGATCACTCCGATATACGTGAAGAAAATCCCGATGGTCTTCTCGTTCACGGCGAATCGCGCCGCCAGGAACAGGGCGAGAATAGCTGTCACCCCGTTGAATGCCCCCATCGCGATCGCATAAATCCAGATGAGTCGCGCCGCAGGCTCACCCGAATGCGTGATCACGCGCTTCACCGCCGAACGGGATGTCGTCACCTTCGGTCTCACCTGACCCTCGACCGCCACCGGTCGCGATTCGGTCAGATAGCGCCATGCAAAGACCATGTTGACCAGGCAGAGCAGCCCGGCGAATACCCCGGGCGCGGCTCGTCCAAGAGCGAAGGTGTGATTACCGATGGTCATGGGCTGCCCGCCGACGGACAGCGCAAGACTCCCCAGCACGGGTCCGAGTGCGACGCCGGCGTTGGTCGCCGCAGAGAGCCAGCCGAGACTCCGTGCGCGGTTCTGTGGTTCGGTGGCATCCGCGACATAGGCCTGAATGACCCCGACCGTTCCGCCACCCGCCCCCTGTACGATCCTCGAGAGAAACAGCACTACCAGAGATTCGGCGTACCCGAAGATGAAGTAGGCGATCGCAGAGGCCGCAAGCGCCACGAGCAGCGCCGGCCGCCGTCCCCACCGATCGGAGAACCTGCCCCACATGGGAGCGCTGATCAGCATGGCGACTGTGAAGGCCGTCACCAGCATCGCCGAGATGAGCCCGATGCCTACATGAAACGACCAGCCGCCGAAGCCGAGCTCGAAACCGGTGCCTCCCAAATCCTCGGCGTAGAACGGCAACAGCGGCAGGACCATCAGCAATCCGAGCATGTCGATGAATGCCGTCCACATCAGTACATGCAGTGACGCCGGTATCCTTCGCAGCTCCTTGAGCAGGAAGTAACCCACCACCAGGATCATCGCGACGATCGCCACCACCCCGACACGCGAGTGGAGGAACGCGGACACTCCAGAGTTCATACGGGCTCGGTCGTCTTTCCGAGCGCGGCGGGCGGTACGGCGCGCCCCACCACGCCGGCGAGCGCGATAATGGTGAGCACGTACGGGAGGATCTCGAGAAACTGTGACGGCACGATCTTCATGCCCTGCAGCTGGATCTGCATGGTCTCGGCGGCAGCAAAGAGCAGGCACGCCAGGGCAACGCGTACGGGATCCCAGCGGCCGAAGATTGTCGCGGCGATTGCAATGAAGCCGCGTCCAGCGGTCATCTGGTCGGTGAACTGGTGCTGGTCGAGCACGAGGTAGACGCCGCCCAGCCCGGCGAGCATTCCCGAGAGCGCCGCCGCCGCGTAGCGCACGCGATTCACACGAACGCCGACGGACGCCGCCGCGTCGGGATGCTCACCAACCGCGCGCACGCGCAGCCCGAACGGCGTTCGATACAACACCCACGCCAGCGCCGGCACTGTCGCAAGGCCAAGCCAGATCAGGGGATTCGACACGAGTGCCGCCAGTCCGCCGCCAGTTTCGCTGCCGAAGCCCGCGACACGCGAGGAGTTCGACGAGCTGTCGAAGATGAAGCGCAGGAATACCCGCGTGAGCCCGATGGCCAGCAGGTTGATGGCGATGCCGACGACGATCTGATTCGCCCGGAATCTCAGCGAGCAGACGGCGTACAGCATAGCCATGGCGACGCCGCCAGCAATCCCGCACAGTGCGCCGATCCACGGACTGCCGGAGTAATGGCTGCCCACTGCGGCGGTGAATGCCGCGCCGAGCATGTAGCCCTCGAGGGTCAACCCGATGAGACCGGCGCGCTCCGAGATGACGCCGCCAGCGCTCGCGAACAGGTAGGGAATCGCGATGCGCAGCGTCTGCGCGAGAAACGCGAGCATGATCATGTCGCGGGCACCGGTCGCGCTCCACGTAGCGCGCGTCGCACTTCGGGAATCGATGTCATCACCGCAATGATCACCACGGCCTGAAGAACTTCGACCATCTGCTTCGGCACGAGGGCGTTCACTGCCAGTCCGCCCTGTGACAACGTCGCAAACAGCAGCGCCGAGAGAACGATGCCAAGTGGATGACTCCGTCCCACCAGTGCCACCGCGATCCCGAGAAAGCCGGCGCCGGACGCGAAGCCTTCTTCGTAGTAGTGCTTGTACCCGAGCACATAGTTAATGCCGCCCAGCCCGGCGAGCGCGCCCGAGATGAGAAAGGTGCGAATGACGACGCTCGGGACTTTCACGCCACCATACTCCGCGGCCTCCGGCTGCAGCCCAACCGCACGCAACTCGTAGCCGGCACGCGTGCGGAAGAGCAGGACCCACACGGCGGCGGCTGCGATCAGCGCCACAATGATGGTGAAGTTCGCGGCCGAGCCGGCAAAGTACGAAGACGCCGCGGTCAGTCGCGGAATCGAACCGGTGCGAATCTCTTCCGTATGCAGTGATTCCGGGACGTGAAAGTGCGCGGAGATGAGGTAGCTGAGGAGCGCGAGGACGATGAAGTTCAGCATGATCGTCACGATGACTTCGTGCGCCCCGAAGCGCGCCTTCAGCACGCCGGGAACTCCTCCCAGGAGCCCGCCGGCTGCCATGGCGGCCAACATGCAGAGCGGGATCGCCACGACAGCGGGAACCGTCGCGGGCAACAGCAGTCCCGTCATTGCCGCCGCAAAACCGCCTGCAGCGAGTTGACTTTCGGCCGCAATGTTGAACAGCCCCGCGCGCACTCCGATCGCGACGGCAAGGCCGGTGAAGATGAGCGTCGTTGCCTTGTACAGCACCTGTCCCAGCCCGTACGCGTTGCCCCAGGTGCCTTCGAGCAGCAACCGGTACACCGCGAGCGGCGACTCGCCGAATACCAGAATCAGGATGTCCCCGACTACCAGCGCGATCATCAATGCGACCACGCTGGGCACCACTCCTTCCACCAGCGTGTCCCTGACCTTGCTGTTCATCACGCGGCCGTCACGCGGCTTGCACCGGTCATGAAGGCCCCGAGCGACTCCTCGCTCGCTTCGGCTCGTGCCTGCATCGAGACGATCTTTCCTCCGTACATGACGGCCACGCGATCGGAGAGGGCGAGTATCTCCGTGAGGTCGGCTGACACGAGTAAAACAGCCTTGCCGCTGGCCCGCGCTTCTCGGAGCCGGGCGTGGATGAATTCGATGGCGCCAACATCCACGCCGCGAGTCGGCTGTGCCGCCAGGAGAACGCCAAAGTCGCGTCCCATCTCGCGAGCCACGACGATCTTCTGCTGGTTGCCTCCGGACAGCGCGCGCGCCTGCTGGTGCGGATCGGGCGGGCGAATGTCGAACGCGGCGATCTGCCGTCGAGCATTGTCTGCAATTCGATCGCGATCGAGCAGACCGCTCTTCGTAAACTGCCGGTGCATGCCGAGAATGAGATTATCCTCGATCGAGTAATCGAGAACGAGTCCGCGGAGGTGCCGATCCTCGGGGATGTGGGATAAGCCCGCCCGGGCACGCGCCTCGACGCTGCTGTCGGAAATGTCCTCGGGGCTCGCTCCGCTCAAGGTGATCGAACCGGATTCAATGTCGCGAAGCCCGGCGATGGCCTCGATCAACTCCGTCTGTCCATTTCCCTCGACGCCGGCGATACCGAGAATTTCGCCTCGCGCAACCGCGAGGCTGAGGCCATCCACCGCAACGGTGCCACGCGTCGAACGGACTCGAACATCCTTCAGTTCGAGAGCCACTGACCGGGAGTCAACCGCGCCTGTGCTTCCGGCATGCGCGGGGAGCGCGACATCCCGGCCGACCATGGCGCGTGCAATCTCCGCCGGGTTCGTGTCGGCGGTGCGGAGCTGCTCGACCGTTTCACCATGGCGCATGACCGTGATCGAGTCGGAGATGGCCATGACCTCATCCAGCTTGTGCGTGATGAGAATGATGGTGTCACCTTCGCTGCGAAGACGGCGGAGTACCTGCCAGAGCTCCTCGACCTCGCGCGGCGACAGCACCGCCGTGGGCTCATCGAGAATCAGCGTCCGCGCACCCCGGTAGAGTGCCTTGAGAATTTCTACGCGCTGCGCTTCCCCGACGGAAAGCTCGTCCACGCGCCGCCCCGCGGGCACCAGCAGCCCGGTCTTCATGGCCAGATCGGCCACCGCCCGCTCCGACCGCATTCGATCGAGCATGAAGGGGCCTCGCGTGAGCTCGCGCCCGAGCACGATGTTCTCCGCGACCGTCAGCGTCGGTACCAGCATGAAATGCTGATGCACCATTCCCACCGCGGCATCAATGGCCTCGGCCGTGGACCAGCCCGTGACGGTGCGGCCGTGAACTGTGACCACACCCGAGTTGGGCGGATACAGCCCGCCGAGGATTCGCATCAGTGTGGACTTGCCAGCGCCATTTTCGCCGACGATGGCATGCACCTCCCCACGACGTACCTCGAGCGTCGCGCCGCGATTGGCCTGCACGGCGCCAAACGACTTCACGATGTTCTGCATCGAGACAGCAACATCTGGCGATCCCGGCAACTGCGAACCAGGCGTCGTCATCGCTCGCTCGGCACCGTGATCCGCTTCTGAATGATCTCCTCACGCAACTGCTCCAGCCGTGTTCGGATGTCCCCCGGGATGAGCGACTGGTTGTTGCGGTCGTAGATGTAGCCGACGCCCTGTTCGGCGAGGCCAAGCTGGTAGATACCACCCTTGAATGTGCCTTCCTTCACGCGGTTGATGGCGTCGTAAACGGCAACGTCCACGCCCTTCACCATGGATGTCAGGATGTGGTTTGGTGCCTCGGCGTACTGGTCCGCGTCGACTCCCACCGCGAGCCTGTTCATCGCGCGCGCGGCTTCGAAGACGCCGAGGCCCGTGGAGCCGGAAGCGTGGAAGATGACGTTGACGCCCGACTGGTACTGGCTGAGTGCCAGCTCCTTTCCGCGTCCCGGATTGCGAAAGGCCTCCGGAGTCGCTCCCGCGTATTGTGCGATCACGGTGCAGTCCGAGCACACGTGCTTTACCCCTGCGGTGTAGCCGGCTTCGAACTTGTGGATGAGGGGAATGTCCATTCCACCAATGAAGCCAACCTTCTTCGACTTGCCGACCATCGCGGCCAGCGCGCCGACGAGAAACGAACCCTCCTCCTCCCGAAACTTGAGCGCTGCAAGGTTGGCCGGCGGTTGGACGGGTTTGCCGCTCGCGTCGCTGGAGACGGCGTAGTCGACGGCTGCGAAATGGACGTTCGGATATTCCTTCGCAAGCGTGGTAATGTCGTCGGTAAATATGAATCCAACCCCGATGACGAGATCCATTCCCTCGGCTGCGAGCAGGCGAAGCCCCGCCTCCCGGTCCGATCCGTCACCTGGCTCCACGAAACGCACTCGCGCTCCGAGATTCTTCTCGGCACGTTCCGCTCCGAGATACGCGCCATCGTTAAAGGACTTGTCGCCGCGTCCGCCGACGTCGAAGACGATACCGACGTCGATCGCCTCACCGGAAGGTGCCTCACTGGCGCCGCCCGGATGGACGAAGAGCAGAGCAATGTGAATCAATATGAGGGCGGCCAGCAGCCAGAGCAGCTTACGCATCGAAGGAAAGTCGGGGATGGCGGGCAGTGCGGCAAGACCGGAGCGGGCGGACTTAACAATCACCTGAGCGAGTCAGTACGTTCCTTCCATGACCGACCGGATACGGAAACGCTTCCTCGTGATCGGCAGCGGGGTTGCCGGGCTGCACACCGCGTGGCGCGCATCGGAGCACGGCGAGGTGCTGGTCCTCACCAAGCGCTCCCTGTTTGACAGTGCGACCGCGTATGCGCAGGGCGGTATTGCCGCCGCGCTTGGTGCCGGAGATTCCCCGAAACTTCACTGGCGTGACACGCTCGCCGCTGGTGCCGCGCTCTGTGACGCTGCCGCGGTTCGCGTCCTGGTGGAGGAAGGACCGGCGCGTGTTCGCGAG
>Ga0136612_10000787_pt1 | contig 12431 bp, 12 predicted proteins | sample AntDryUQ224A2306_2_FD_106644 | JGI IMG/M metagenome (GOLD analysis project Ga0136612, IMG submission 106644) | Polar desert sand microbial communities from Dry Valleys, Antarctica - metaG UQ224A (23.06) | ecosystem: Environmental > Terrestrial > Soil > Desert | place: Antarctica: Dry Valley...
GCTCATGTCGGGGCTGCATTCACGGACTCCGTCGGTGTACGGCGCTTGGGACGATCTGGGAGGGCTCACGGCGGACGGCCCGAACGACCTCGAGGAGCCCGCCATGGTGGCGGAGGGGGCTTTACGGGTGTGGCGGGACCGCTTGGGTGAAGCAACCGGGATGACGCCGGTTCTGGCCGGCAGCGGGTCGACTTGGTACGTCGAGGGTGCCTTCCCCGAACTCCGGTTCCCCGGAGCTCGGATGGTGGTGGCCCGGACGGTACCTGCGGGCTGGGGAGGCTGAGAAGAGAGCGACCGGCCGCCTACCTCGGCAACCCGGCGGTGAGACCTATCGGGAGTCCTGTGGGCAGTGCTCGTCCTGTTCGGGATGCAATGCACAGTCGCGGCCCCAGTCCTCGGCGCCGCTCGTCTGCATGAGGACAACCGGCGTGAACAACACGGCGACGGCGCCGAGACAGACGGCCACCGTGGCCATATCGCGCCCCCGAGCCCCAAGGCCGGCTCGCCGGCGAGCCACCACGCCGAGAATGACCGCCACTAGACCCAGCACGACAGCCGGTAGGACCAGCCAGTAAGCGACAGTCACCGCGGCCACGCCAAGCGCCGCCGTCACCAGAGCCCATAGCGCGAGCGAATCTGCACTACCAGAATCCGCACCATCAATGGAGCGGTCAGGTTCGGTGTTCATAGGTTCCAATCCCCCCTCTATTGGGTGCCGCACCGGAGCCAAACTTTCCGGCGATGTGCACGGCGCGCGAGCCTACGCAGACCATCCGAAGAGTGCTGCGATGCGCTACCTGCTCGACAAGCGGGGGGTGCAGGCTGCCTGCTAGGCGGCGGCTACTTGCCGGCGCGTCGCTGCCAGCGGGTCGCCTTCAGCATCTTCTTGTGCTTCTTCTTGCGCATGCGCTTACGGCGCTTCTTGATCAGGGACCCCATGGCGTCGGAGGAGGCTAGCCGCCTGTCGCGGGCTCTCTGACCGGGCGGCCCGCTGCCAGCAGAACGCCCAGCCGACGTGTCACCAGCCCTCTTTAACGTGGGTACGTGGGAAACCCAGGGGCAGCCGCCGACCTCCGTTGCCGCGCCGTCGAGCTGCGCCAAGCCGGCGGCTCCTACCGCCAGATACTCGAGGCTCTCCCCCGACCTGTCTCCAAGAGCACCCTCTCCCTCTGGCTCCGAGACGTAGAACTCACCCCCGAGCAGCATGCCGCCCTGGCCGAGCGCAGGCGGCAGGGCGGTTCGAGAGCCGGGGAGCGCCTGCGGGAGAATCGCGTCCGCCGGGAGACGGCCACGATGGCTGAGGCACGGGCCCAGGTGTCCGGACTGACGGACACCGAGTTGTTTGTGGCGGGGGTCACGGCCTATTGGGCCGAAGGCACAAAGTCGAAGCCTTGGCGGGCAGATAGTCAGCGGGTCGTCTTCGTGAACAGCGACGCCGCAATGATCCGACTGTTCCTTCGCTGGCTTGCCCTCATCGGTGTCGACCACGATCGGCTGATCTTCCGGGTGGCCATTCATGAGTCCGCAGACCTGCAGGCAGCCCATGACTTCTGGGCGGAGGTCGTGGGAGTCGGCCCTGAACAGTTTGGTCGGCCAACCTTGAAGCGACACCGGCCGACGACCAACCGGAAGAACGTCGGCCACGGGTACAACGGCTGCCTCAGCGTGACCGTCCGGCGCAGCACGGAGCTCTACCGCCAGATCGCTGGCTGGTGGCTCGGGCTGTCAGACCAAGTCGATCGGGTCGCCGGTACGATCGGGTGACCTTCGGGGATCGTCCAATGGCAGGACACTTGGTTTTGGTCCAAGGAATGAGGGTTCGACTCCTTCTCCCCGAGCCAAACCGGGCGCCGGCGCCTGAGCCGGTAGAAAGAGGGGATGGCGCGTCAGGGGCTCGGAGCGATCGTGCTGGCGGCTGGCGAGGGGACGCGGATGCGTTCCACCACCCCGAAGCCGCTGCACCAGCTCTGCGGCCGCCCGATGGTCCTCCATGTCATCGACGCCCTGGCCGAACTTGAGGTCGACCGCGTTGTCGTGGTGGTGGGCCACGGGGCGGAGAGGGTCACCAAGACCATTCAGGAACAGGCTCCCGAGGGCCTATTCGTCGAGTTCGTCGAGCAACATGTGCAGCGGGGCACCGGCGACGCCGTGGCCGTGGCGCTGACCGCCTTCCCTGACGACGATCTGGACGAGGAGACCTACGACGTAGTCGTGCTCCCCGGCGACACGCCCTTGCTCCGTCCGCCGACGGTGGCGGGCATGGTGCGCGCCCACCGCGCCGCCTCCGCGGCCGCAACCCTTCTCACCGCCGTCGTTGAGGACCCGACCGGTTACGGCCGGGTCGTCCGAGGCAAAGACGACCGCGTCAGCCGCATCGTCGAGGAGCGCGACGCCTCTCCGGAGGAGAAGCTCATCACCGAGGTGTCCACCTCGATGTATTGCTTCCGCCGAAGCGTGCTCGCCCCGTCGCTACGACGGCTCTCGCCCGAGAACGCGGCCGGCGAGTACTACCTCACCGACGTGGTCGCCGTGCTGCACGACGCCGGCTATCCGGTGGTTTCGATGGTGGTCGGCGACCCCATGGAAGCGGCCGGCGTGAACGACCGGGCCCAGCTCTCCATTGCCGAAGCCGAGCTGCGCGACCGCACCAACGAGCGCTGGATGCGCCGTGGCGTCACCATGCTCGACCCCGAGCGCACCTACATCGATGCCGCCGTCAAGCTGTCGCCCGACGTGACCCTGCTTCCCGGCACCATGCTTCAGGGCTCCACCAGCGTCGGCATCGGAGCGACCCTCGGCCCCGACACCCGCCTGGTCGACTGCGTCGTCGAGGAGCACGCCGTCGTCGAGGGCAGCGTGGGCCACCACGCCGAGATCGGGGCCTACGCCAAGGTGGGCCCGTTCGCCACGCTGCTTCCCGGAGCCCGAGTGCCCGCCAAGACCACCGTCGCCCCCTTCACCACCGTCGAGGAGACCGAATGAGCCAGGCCATCCCCACTGCGATCGAAGTGGAGGGGCGCAAGCGGCTCGTCCTCATGGCGGGCCGGGCCCATCCCGAGCTGGCCATCGACATCGCCGCCCAACTCGGCGTGGCCCTCTCCGACCCCAACATCACCGACTTCGCCAGTGGAGAGATCCGGTGCCGCTTCGACGAGTCGGTGCGGGGCGCGGACGTCTTCATCATTCAGACCCATGCGGGCAGCGTGAACGACGCCATCATGGAGCAGCTGATCCTCATCGACGCCGCCAAGCGAGCGTCGGCCAAGCGCATCACCGCGGTATGCCCCTACTTTGGATACGGTCGGCAAGACCGCAAGTCGGCCGGTCGGGAACCCATCACCGCCAAACTGCTGGCTGACCTCTTCGCCGTCGGCGGCGCCGACCGGATCATGTCCGTCGACCTGCACACCGGCCAGATCCAGGGTTTCTTCGACGGCCCGTGGGACCACCTCCTCGCCTGGCCCCTCTTCGTGGACTTCCTCAAGGACAACGCCCCGAGCGACGTAGTCATGGTGGCCGCCGACGCCGGCCGGGTGAAGCTGGCCGAGCTGTACTCCGCCCACCTTCCCGAGTCCGACCTGGCCATCGTCTACAAGCGCCGCGACAAAGACGCAGCCCACTCCGTGCAGGCCCGCGAGATCGTCGGTGAGGTGGCGGGGCGCACCTGCGTTATCGCCGAGGACATGATCGACACCGGCGGCACCATTTGCGCGGCCGCCGACCTGCTGGCCGAACAAGGGGCCGCCGAGGTGTGGGCGCTGGCCACCCACGGACTGTTTTCCGACCCGGCCACCGACCGCCTCAAGAACTCGGCCATCGCCAGGGTGATCGTCACCGACTCCGTGCCCATCCCCACCGAGAAGCGCCACGACAAGCTGGAGGTAGTGCCCGCCGCCGGCCTCCTGGCGGACGCCATCAAGGCGGTCTTCGAGGACACCTCGGTGAGCGACATCTTCGGCGGCGAGAACCAGTACTGATCGGTTCGTGAGGGTTGGCCCCGTCGCCGTCGCCGGAGTAGTTGAAGAGTCACCCGGTTCTTGACCGGAGGCCGGTCCGCGGCTAGTAGCATCTTCTGCTCGTGCCTGAGATCACCCTTACTGCTGAAAGCGGCCGTGCCACCGGTACCCGCTCGTCCGGTCGTGCCCGTCGCGAGGGTCGCATCCCCGCGGTTCTGTACGGCCACGGCATGGATCCGGTGTCCATCTCGGTAGCCGGACGTGACCTCAGGGCCGCCCTCATGACCGACTCGGGCCTCAACGCTCTCCTCGAGCTCCAGCTCGACGGCGAGAAGCACCTGGCGATGGCCAAGCAGATCCAGCGCCACCCGGTGCGCAGCACGGTGATTCACGTCGACTTCCTGATCGTGAGCCGCGACGAGGTCGTGTCCGCCGAAGTGGCGGTCAACCTCGTGGGCGAGGCCACGGAGCTTCACCGGGCCCAGGGTGTGGTCGACCAGTCGGTGTTCACCCTGACGGTGCACGCCACCCCCGACAAGATCCCGCACCAGATCGACATCGACGTCAGCGAACTCAACATCGGCGACACCATCCGGGTGGCCGACCTGACGCTTCCTGAGGGCGTCAGCATCGACCTCGACCCCGAGTTCTCCCTGGTCGTCGGTCAGCCCCCGCAGGTGAGCGAAGCCGACCTGGTCACCGAGGAAGAGACCGCCGAGGGCGAAGCCGCCGAGGCTGCAGCCGCCGAAGCCGCAGAAGGCGCCGAAGGCGAGGCCGGCGAGGGCGATCAGCCTGCCGGCGAGGACGCCTCGGCCTGAGCCGGCCCTCTCGGGTCACAGGCCCGAGCGGACCTGAGCGGGACCGATGACCCTGTTCGGGCGTAAGAAACACTCCACCGTCGCCTGCGACCTTCTGGTCGTGGGCCTGGGAAACCCCGGTAGCCAATACGCCAACACCCGCCACAACGCGGGTGCCGACGTGGTAGCGCTCCTGGCGGGGCGGGCCGGGGAACGGCTCCGGCTAGCCAACAAGGATCTGGCCCTGGCGGCCGACGCCCGGCTGGAGGGAAAGCGATTAGCGCTGGCCTTCCCTCAGACCTACATGAACGACTCGGGCAACTCGGTGGGCCGGCTGGTGCGCCGTTACGGCCTCGAAGATCTCGAACAACTGGTGATCGTCCACGACGAGCTCGACCTTCCCCTCGGGCGGATCCAGATCAAGCTCGGCGGCGGACTGGCCGGCCACAACGGCCTCCGCTCGATCCGCGACCACCTCAAGTCGACCGACTTCGCCCGCGTTCGTATCGGCGTGGGCAAGCCTCCCTCGGCCGCCCAGGGAGCGGGCCACGTGCTGTCCCGGGGCTCGAAGGCCGAACAGCAAGAGCTCGCCGTGGTCATCGAGGAGGCGGCCGACGCCGTCGAGTTGATCGCCGCCGAAGGCATTACTGCGGCGCAGACCCGCTACAACACCGCCAAGTGAGCGGTATCCGGGATCTTCCCCGGCTTCTGTCCGAGCGATCGGAGCTGACCAGAATTCTCGGCGCGCCCGGCGCCACCCTGGCCGTAGTCGAAGCCGCCCGGGCATACACGCTGGCTGCGCTCACCCACGCCTCGGAACGCCGCCCGCTGGTAGTGGCCACGCCGACAGCGGCCGACGCCGACCGGCTGGCGCACGACCTGGCCACCTGGCTCGGCCCCACCGCGGTTGACACCTTCCCCGCCTGGGAGACCTTGCCCTTCGAGCGGGTCAGCCCCTCGGTGGAGACCATGGGTCGGCGGCTGCGCGCCATGTGGCGTCTGCGCGAGCCGGGCCGCACCCCGCGGGTGCTGGTCGCTCCCGCCCGCGCCCTCGTGCAGCGGCTCGGGCCTCACGTCGAAGACGTCGAGCCGGTGGTGGTCAAGCCGGGGGATCGGCTCGACCCCGAGGAGCTGGTGGCCACCCTCGTCGGCTCCGGCTATCGCCGGGAGTACCAAGTGGAGCACCGGGGCGAGATCGCGGTGCGGGGATCCATCGTCGACGTCTTCCCTTCGACCTCCGACGGCCCCGTCCGCATCGACCTGTGGGGCGACGAGGTCGACCGGCTCACCGAGTTTTCGGTTGCGGAGCAGCGTTCCACCAACGACGTCGACTTCATTGAGATATTCGGCTGCCGCGAGCTGCTCCCCACCGAAGAAGTGCGAGAACGGGCGGCCGCCTTGGTGGGCCGCGAGCCCTGGGGTCGGGCCAACTGGGAGCGCATCGCCGAAGGCGCGGTCTTCGACGGCATGGAGTCGTGGCTGCCCTGGCTAACCGAGGGCGAGCACGTGATTGCTGATCTGTTCCCCGACGACGCCCTGGTTGTCCTCGTCGAGCCTCGCCGGATGAAGGACCGCGCCTCGGAGATCATCTCTGAGGAGGAGTCCTTGGCGGGGACCTTGGCCAAGACTTGGGATGCCGGCGACAAAGACTTTTCCAAGCTGCACCTTCCCTTCGACCGCCTGTTGGCCCACACGGCCGCACCCGTTCTCCACCTGACTGCCGTCGCCGAGGGGCCGGGCACGTCCACCGTGGAAGCCCGGGGCTGGGGCGGTGTGGTGAGCGACCCCGTCCAACTGGTGACGGAAGCCCGAGGTCTGGTCGCCGAGGGCTACCGGGTGGTGGTGGCCGCCGACGGAGCGGGCAGCGCGGCTCGGATGGAAGGCAACTTTCGCGACGCCGGCATTCTCATGTGCGGAGAACTTCACTCGAAGGCCGCCGGGGATGGGGACCCCGGCGGCAACGCGATGAGCGCTTGTGCGAAGAGCCATGTGGTAGTCGCGCCCCTCGAGCGGGGCTTCGTCATGCCCCCCGCCAAGCTGGCCGTTCTCTCCGAGGGCGACGTCACCGGCCGCCGCCGGGCCCACCGCCGCTCCCGGCCAAGGGCCCGAATCACCGAGACCTTCTTCGACGATCTCGCTCCCGGCTCCTATGTGGTGCACCACTCCCACGGCGTGGCCCGCTACGGCGGCATGGTGCGCCGGGCCATTGGGGGGGCCGAACGCGACTACCTCCTCCTGGAATACCGCGGCGGCGACCGCCTCTACGTGCCGTCCGACCAGATCGACACCGTCCGTCCCTTCACCGGAGGGGATGCTCCATCGGTCAGTCGATTGGGCGGAGGCGAGTGGAACAAGGCCAAGGCCCGCGTGCGGGCCGCGGTGCGCGAGATCGCGCAAGAACTCGTCGTCCTCTACCGCCGCCGGGCCACCAGCGAGGGCCATGCCTTCTCGCCCGACACGCCGTGGCAGGCCGAGATGGAAGACGCCTTTCCCTTCGTCGAGACCCCCGATCAGCTCAAGGCGATCGAGGAGGTCAAAGCGGACATGGAAGCGGTGGTGCCGATGGACCGCCTGGTCTGCGGCGACGTGGGATTCGGCAAGACCGAGGTGGCCATCCGGGCCACATTCAAGGCCATCCAGGATGGCTACCAGTCCGCCGTGCTCGTGCCCACCACCCTCTTGGCCCAGCAGCACTTCCAGACATTCTCCGAGCGTTTCTCCGGCTTCCCGGTGCGGGTGGAGGTGATCTCGCGTTTCCTCACCCCGGCGCAGCAGAAGGCGGTAGTCGACGGCCTGGCCGATGGCTCGGTCGACCTGGTGATCGGCACCCACCGCCTGCTGTCCCAAGACGTCAAGTGGAAGAACCTTGGGCTGCTGGTGGTGGACGAGGAGCAGCGCTTCGGGGTGACCCACAAAGAGGCCATCAAGAAGATCCGCGCCGAGGTGGACGTGCTCACGCTGACGGCTACGCCGATCCCCCGCACCTTGGAGATGAGCCTCACCGGCATCCGCGATCTGACGCTGTTGCATACCCCGCCCGCCGAACGCCAGCCGATCCTCACCTATGTCGGCGAGTACGACGAGGCCGCCGCCTCCGAGGCAATCCGCAGGGAACTCCTGCGCGAGGGGCAAGTCTTCTTCGTGCACAACCGGGTGGCCGACATCCAGCACGTCGCTCAAGGTCTGCGCGAACTCGTGCCCGAGGCCCGGGTCACCGTGGCCCACGGTCAGATGGACGAGGGCACCCTTGAGCAGGTGGTGCTCGACTTCTGGGAAGGGCAATTCGACGTGATGGTCTGCACCACCATCATCGAGTCGGGAATCGACATGCCGACCGTCAACACGCTGGTGGTCGACCGCGCCGACATGCTCGGCCTCGGCCAGCTCCACCAGCTGAGGGGTCGCGTGGGTCGCGCCGGTCAGCGGGCCTACGCCTACCTCTTCTTCCCGCCCGACCGAACATTGTCGGAGGAGGCCTACGAGCGCCTGCGCACCATCGGCGAGCAGACCGAGTTGGGCTCGGGCTTCAAGATCGCCATGCGCGACCTGGAGATCCGCGGTGCGGGCAACCTGCTCGGTGAGAACCAATCGGGCCACATCGCCGCCGTGGGCTACGACCTCTATGTCCAAATGGTGAGCGAGGCGGTGTCGGAGCTCAAGGGCGAACAGATCAAGGAGCCGGCCGAGATCAAGATCGAAGTGCCGGTCGATGCCAACCTGCCTGCTGACTACGTCTCCCGCGAAGACCTGCGCCTCGAGGCCTACCGCCGCCTGGCCACCGTCACCACTGCCGAGGAGGTGGCCGACATCCGATCCGAGTGGGTCGACCGCTTCGGGCCCGTGCCCGCGCCGGCCGAGGCCCTGTTGGGAGTGGCCCGCCTTCGAGCAGAGTGCGCCCGCACAGGGGTGCGGGAGCTGACCGTCGCGCGAGACACGGTTCGCATTTCACCGATCACCCTGCCGGTCAGCCGTCAGATGCGCCTGAAGCGCCTCCATCCCCGGGCCGTGCTGAAAGAGGAACTTCACCAGCTCGTGCTGCCCCTCGCCCCCGGCGTCAAGGGCCCGTCGCTGACGGATGCGCTGATCACCTTCCTCTCCGAGATGGTGCCGCCCGACGAGACCCCGGCGGGGTCGGACAGCGACCCTGGCTCGGTAGCATCGTTCGCATGAAACGGGCACTCGTCGGCTGTCTCGCCGCGCTCCTCCTCGGGCTGACGGCCTGCTCCACCCTCACTCCGTGGGCGGCCAAGGTCAACGGCGACCTGATCCCTACTGCGGCGCTCGACGAAGAGCTGAAAGCCATTCTGGCCAACAAGACCTACCTCCAACAGGTCGAGCAGGCCAATCTCGATGGAGGTGTCACCGGCGCGGGGGACAGCACCTTCACCACCAGCTTCGTGGGCCGGATCCTCACCCGTCAGATTTTCTTCGCTCTCATCGGGCAGGAAGTCGAGCGGCGCGACTTGGAGATCACGGTGGCCGACGAGGAGTCGGCAAGCCAGGAAGTGTCGGCTTCGTTCGGTGACGAAGAGACCTACAAGGCATTTCCCGAGGCCTACCGCCAGAAGCTGGTGAGCCGGCAAGCCCAGGTGACCGTGCTCCAAGCCGCCCTGGCCGACCTGAAGATCGACGAGGCTGCGGTCGACAAGTTCTACGCCGAGAACCAGGCGCAGTTCACTGAGACCTGCGTGTCGCACATCCTCGTGGCCACTCCCGAAGAAGCCGCTGCGCTCAAGGCCCAGATCGCCGCTGGGGCGGACTTTGCCGCCGTGGCCCGGGAGAAGTCCACCGATCCGGGATCCGGCGCCAACGGCGGAGAACTCGGCTGTGTGCGCCCCGGCTCGTTCGTGCCCGAGTTCGAGACGGCCATGGAGTCTCTGGCGCCGGGACAGGTGAGCGACCCGGTGCAAACCCAGTTCGGCGCCCATCTCATCCTGGTGACCGAGCGCCGCGCCCAGCCCCTCGAAGAGGCCCGGGCCGAGATCCGCCAGCAGTTGCTGACTGGTGGGCAGGCCGACTTCGAGGCCTTCGTCGACGAGGCATTGGCCAAAGCGGAAATCGAGGTGAACCCCCGCTACGGACGCTTCGACCGTGAGTCGGCCCAGCCGGGCATCATCCCGCCCGACGCCCCCACACCGGATTCGACCCAGCCCACCGAGCCACTACCCGGCGATCAGGTACCTGGCGAGCCACTACCCGGGGAGCAGGCCCCGCCGCCGGGCGTCCCCCAGGGACAGCCGGTTCCCGACCAGCAACCAGGCGGTTGAGCGAGCGGCCCCTCGGCGCAGCCGTCGAGGAGCTCGAAGCCCTCATCGCCCGGTTGCGCACGGAATGCCCCTGGGATCGGGAGCAGACCCACTCCAGCTTGGTGAAGTACCTGGTGGAGGAATCCCAGGAGGTGGTCGACGTCCTCGGCGAGTTGGAAGGATCCGAGGGCGGAGTGCGAGCCAGCGGGTACCGGGACCTGGGGGAGGAGTTAGGCGATCTGTTCCTGCAGATCCTGCTCCACGCCCGGCTGGCCTCCGAGGAGGGCCACTTCTCCCTGGTCGACGTGATTGAGGGGCTCCAGGAGAAGCTGATCCGCCGGCATCCGCACGTCTTCGGGGACTTCGTGGCGGACACGCCCGAGGAGGTCAACGCCAACTGGACACGGATCAAAGCCGCCGAACGCGCCGCCAAGAACCAGGCCTAGCCAGCCCGACCCCCTTGCGGGCGGCTTCCACAGGCCCAGGCCGCGGTTTTCCCGCCCGCAAGGGGGGTCAGTGGGCTTAGCTGGACTTTTGCGAGTCCCACAGGTAACTTCTGCAACAGAAGTCACAGGAGTCACAGAGAAACACCTACCTGTACCGAGTGGAGACATTGAGCGAGATAACCGAGGTACTCGGACGGGAGGTCCTCGACTCCCGGGGTAACCCCACCGTCGAGGTGGAGGTTCACCTCGACTCTGGCGCCCACGGCCGGGCCATCGTTCCCTCCGGCGCCTCCACCGGGCAGTTCGAGGCGGTCGAGCTACGTGACGGGGGTGACCGCTACGGCGGTAAGGGGGTGCAGCGGGCCGTCAACCATGTGTCGGGCGTCATCCGGGCCGCCATGAAGGGGGCCGATGCCCTCGACCAGCGGGGGATCGATCTATCCCTCATCGACCTCGACGGCACCGACGACAAATCGCGCCTCGGGGCCAACGCCATGCTCGGTGCTTCCCTGGCCACCGCCCATGCGGCCGCCGACGAGCTCGGCATGCCCCTCTACCGCTACGTCGGTGGTGTCGATGCCTGCGTGCTGCCCGTCCCCATGCTCAACGTGCTCAATGGGGGGGCCCACGCCGACAACAACGTCGACTTCCAAGAGTTCATGGTTATGCCCGTCGGCGCCGCCTCGTTCTCCGAGGCGCTGCGCTGGTCGGCCGAGACCTACCACGCCTTGCGTTCCACCCTCTCGGAGCGGGGCCTGGCCACCGCGGTGGGCGACGAAGGCGGGTTCGCCCCGAACCTGGCTTCCAACGAGGAGGCCGTCCAACTCCTGATGCAGGGCATCGAGAAAGCGGGCCGTAAGCCCGGCGACGAGATGGCCATCGCCCTCGATCCGGCTTGCACCGAGCTGTGGGACGAAAAAACTGGGCGATACAACCTGCCGGGCGAAGGCCGCGAGGTGAGTTCGGAGGAGCTGGTCGACGAGTTCGCCGGCCTGTGCGCCCGCTACCCGATCGTCTCCATCGAGGACGGCCTTGCCGAAGAGGACTGGGACGGCTGGGCCCACATGACCCGGGTGCTGGGCGACCGAATCCAGCTGGTGGGCGACGACCTCTTCGTCACCAACGTCCGCCGCCTCAAGCGAGGTATCGAGGCCAACACCGCCAACTCCATCCTGGTGAAGGTCAACCAGATCGGCACGCTGACCGAAGCCCTCGATGCGGTCAACACCGCCAAGGCGGCGGCTTACACCGCGGTCATGTCCCACCGATCCGGAGAGACGGAGGACGCAACCATCGCCGACCTCGCAGTGGCCACCGGATGCGGCCAGATCAAAACCGGTGCACCTTGTCGCTCTGATCGCGTAGCCAAGTACAACCAGCTGCTGCGCATCGAAGAAGACCTCGGCGAGTCGGCCGTCTATCCGGGAAGAGCCGCTCTCGCGAGGGTCCGCCCGTGACCCCCACCCGCCGCGCTGCGCCGCCCCGGCCTCGCGCCAACGCGCCCACAGCCAAGACGAAAGCGAAGACGAAGGCCCGCACCCCGAATGCCAGGCCGAAGGCCCGCATCCCGAAGGGGGAGGCGGCGCGTCCCCGGCGGACTGCCCGCCGGCTGCTGGTCAGCGTGCTCAGCACCACCACCTTCCTCGTCCTCGTGGCCGGCGTGGTCCCGGTGCGTCAATACCTGGAGCAGCAGCGCCGACTCGCCGTCGCCCACCAGCGCATCGAGTTGCTCGACGAGCAGAACCGCCGTCTGGCCGCTCGGGCCGACGAGTTGCGGACCGACGAAGAGGTCGAACGGCTGGCCCGCGAGCAGTACAGCTTGGTCCGACCCGGCGAGGAGGCCTTCGCCCTTCTGCCCGGCTCGGACGAGAAGCGCCCCGCGCAGGCCCCGCTGAGCAGTCCGGTCCCGGTCAAGCCGCCGGCACCGTCCCTGTTGGAGAGGGTGCTCGACGCCGTCGCCTTCTGGGATTAGCCCAGCCCTAACCC
>Ga0136612_10000788_pt1 | contig 12422 bp, 11 predicted proteins | sample AntDryUQ224A2306_2_FD_106644 | JGI IMG/M metagenome (GOLD analysis project Ga0136612, IMG submission 106644) | Polar desert sand microbial communities from Dry Valleys, Antarctica - metaG UQ224A (23.06) | ecosystem: Environmental > Terrestrial > Soil > Desert | place: Antarctica: Dry Valley...
CGATCACCACGTCCTCCTGGTTCAGCGCGACTCTCCGCTGGCCCAGCGCACCGCCCCGCCGACGCTGGCCGAGTGCGGAGCGCTGCCGTTGATCGGCTATCACCGCAGCTGGTTCGGCGTCGAGGGCTTTCTGCGCGACCGCGCCATCGAGCCGCGGATCGTCTTTCGCTCCGACGACAACGGGACCGTGCAGGGTCTGGTCGCCGCCGGCGTGGGCTCGGCGCTGGTTCCACGCCTGACCGTCGACCTCACCGACCCCGACACGGTCGCCCTGGACATGTCCCACACCATCCCGGCGCGCGTGATCGGGATCGCCCACTACCGCGATCGCCACCTGTCCGCGGCGGCCCACTCGTTCATCGAGGTGGCGCGCACCGTCTGCACCGAGCTCGAGCACGGCGCCGGCTGATCGCCCGGCGCGGCGAGATCAGAGGCGCTGCAGCGCGCCGTCCCACAGTGCGCGCAGGCGCCCACGATGAGCCTCGATCGTGAGCTCCGCCGGCCACGCCCCGCCGTCGGCGACGTGGAGGGCGAAGTCATCCAGCGCAGCGAGCGTGAACGTCCGGTCGTCGGGCGGCTGACGGTCGACGTGCAGGAACGTGGCCGGCGCACAGCCGGCCGAACTCGTGCGCCACACGTAGAGCGTTCCCCCGCCGGCCTGGACCATGGCCACCGCCTCGGGAGTGACCGTGACGCGCATCAGGCCGGCGCGATCGGTACCGCCTCTCGCTCTCCCACCCGGTGGCGGTAGAACGCGGCCTCGTCGGGCGGCAGCGGTGTGTTGCCGAGGATCTGGTCGGCCGCCTTCTCGGCCGTCATCATCACCGGCGCGTAGATGTTGCCGTTGGTGACGTAGCGCATCACCGACGCATCGACGACGCGAAGTCCGTCCAGGCCGTGGACACGCATGCTCGCCGGGTCCACGACCGACATGTCGTCGATCCCCATCCGGCACGTGCACGACGGATGCAGCGCCGTCTCGCCGTCGCGCGCGACCCAGTCGAGCACCTGCTCATCGCTGGCCACGTCGGGTCCCGGTGAGATCTCGCCGGTGCTGAACGGCGCGAACGCGGGCTGGTCGAGGATGCGTCGCGCGACGGCGATCGCCTCGACCCATTCGCGGCGATCTTGCTCGGTGGACAGGTAGTTGAAGCGCAGCGCCGGCTTGACCCGAGGGTCGGTGCTGGTGATCTTCACCGAGCCACGCGCATCGGAGTACATCGGCCCGATGTGCACCTGGTAGCCATGGTCGCCGGCCGGCGCCGATCCGTCATAGCGCACGGCCAGCGGCAGGAAGTGGAACATCAGGTTGGGGTACTCCACGTCGTCGTTGCTGCGCGCGAAGCCGCCGGCCTCGAAGTGGTTGGTCGCCGCCGGACCACGCTTGGCCAGGTACCACTGCAGGCCGACCAACGGACGCTTGCTCAACTTCAGGTAGGGGACCATCGAGACGGGCTGCTTGCAGCCGTGCTGGACGTAGACCTCCAGGTGGTCCTGCATGTTCTCTCCCACCCCGGGCAGGTCGTGCACGACGTTCACGCCCAGGGCACGCAGCTCGGCAGCGTTGCCCACGCCCGAGAGCTGCAGCAGCTGGGGGGAGTTGATCGCGCCGCCGCACAGGATGATCTCTGCCCCCCGCGCCGTCTTCTTGGCGCCGGGGCCGCGGGAATACTCCACGCCGACCGCGCGCGTGCCCTCGAAGATGATCTGCGTGACGAACGCGCGCGTGCGCACATCGAGGTTCTCGCGCCCCATCACCGGGTGCAGGTAGGCACGCGCGGCCGACAGGCGCTTCCCACGATGCACGTTGCGATCAAAGGGGGCAAAGCCCTCCTGGCGATAGCCGTTGACGTCGTCGGTCAGCGGATAGCCCGCCTCCTGCACGGCGGCGAAGAAGGCGCCGAACAGCGGGCTGGTCGCCGGACCGCGCTCGAGCACGAGCGGGCCGGCATGGCCGTGGAAGGGGTCCTCCAGGTCGGCGGCCAGGCACGTCTCCATGCGCTTGAAGTAGGGCAGGCAGTGGGCGTAGTCCCACGCCTCCATGCCGGGATCGGCGGCCCAGCGCTCGTAGTCCAGCGGGTTGCCGCGTTGGAAGATCATCCCGTTGATCGAGCTCGAGCCGCCCAGCACCTTGCCGCGAGCGTGGTAGACGCGGCGCCCGTTCATGAACGGCTCGGGCTCGGACTCGTACTTCCAGTCATAGAAGCGGTTGCCGATCGGGAAGGTCAGCGCGGCCGGCATGTGGATGAACGCGTCCAGCGCGTAGTCGCTGCGCCCGGCCTCCAGGACGAGCACGCGCGTGGAAGGATCGGCCGACAGGCGGCTGGCCAGCGCACAGCCGGCCGAGCCGCCGCCGATGATGATGAAGTCGTACTGACGGTCTGCCATGAGTCCCCTCTCCTCTGGCCCCGACGGGGCCATCGCGATCCTATTGCCCTGGCGCTGCTTCGTCGCCGCCTTCGACGGCCTCGATCAGCAGGGTCGCCACATCGGCGACGCGCATGTCGCCGCCCTCGGCGCGCACGCCGTCGTCGAGCATCACCGTGCAGAACGGGCATGCGACGGCCAGGGTGCTCGCTCCCGTGGCCGTCGCCTCGCGCACGCGCTCGGCGTTGATGGCCGTTCCGCGCTCCTCCATCCACATGTGCGCGCCGCCGGCGCCGCAGCAGAACGTGTTCTTGCCGCTGCGCTCCATCTCGATCGGCCGGCCGACGGCGGCGGCGAGCTCGCGCGGGTCGTCGCGCACGTCGTTGTGGCGGGCCAGGTAGCACGAGTCGTGGTAGGTGATCGGCTCCTCCCCCGCCCTCGGCTCCAGGCGCCCGTCGCGCACGAGCTCGGCCAGCATCTCGCTGTGGTGCACGACCTCGTAGTCGCCGCCGAAGTCCGGGTACTCGTGGGCCAACGTGTTGAAGCAGTGTGGGCAGCTGGCGACGATCTTGCGCACCCCGGCCCCGTTGAGGGTCTCGACGTTCTCGGCCGCGCGGGCCTGAAAGACGTACTCGTTGCCCATCCGCCGCGCCGGGTCGCCGGTGCAGCCCTCGCGCGGGCCGAGGATGGCGAAGTCCACGCCGGCGGCTTGCAGCAGGCGCGCGGTCGAGCGTGCCGACTGGCGTGCGCGCTCATCGAACGAGGCCGCACAGCCCACCCAGTACAGGACCTCGGGCGCCGGCTCGCCCGGGGCCAGCACGCGCACGTCCAGGTCGGCCGCCCACGCGGCGCGCTCGGCCTGGGGCTGGCCCCACGGGTTGGACTGGCGCTCGACGTCGCGCAGCATCGGCTCGGCCTCGGCCGGGAAGCGCGACTCGACCATCACCAGGTGTCGGCGCAGGTCGACGATGTGGTCGACGTGCTCGATCGACACCGGGCACGCCTCGATGCACGCCCCGCACGTGACGCAGTCCCACACCATCTCTTCGGGCACCGACGTCGGCGCGACCGCCGGACCGTCGTAGGGCTCGCCGCTGTCCTGGGCGGCGAGCGCCAGCGGGCCGTGGGCAAAGAGGTGGTCGCGCACACCCATGACCACGAGCTTGGGCGACAGTGTCTTGCCCGTCACCCATGCCGGGCAGGCGTCCTGGCAGCGCCCGCACTCCGTGCACGACATCGCGTCGACCGATTGCTTCCACGTCAGGTCGGTCACCGGGCCGATGCCGAAGCGCATCTCCTCCTCGGGCACGTCGGCGTCGAAGCGCAGCGGCTCCAGGCGCCCGCGCGCGCGGGTTCGCCCGAAGAAGACGTTGATCGCCGCGGTGACGATGTGCAGGTGCTTGGAGCGCGGCAGGTAGGTCAGGAAGCCGACGATGATGAGCACGTGGGCCCACACGGCCCCACGCTCGACGACCTCGGTCACGGTGCCCGTCCCGAACAGGCCCGACAGTGTGTCGGCCACCGGCGACCACGCGGCCGCGTACTCCTCCAGACCGAGCGCGATCCGCGTGGCATGCCACGTCAGCAGCGTGACGATGATCCCGGCGATGAGGGCGAGGATCAGGTCGGCCTCGCCCATGTGGCTGCCCTCGAAGCGCCGCGGGCGCACGACCTTGCGGATCCACACCGCCGTCACGACGCCGACCAGAACGAGCACGCTGAACAGGTCGACCAGCAGCGCGAACCAGCCCTGCTCCCCCAGCCACGGCAGCGTCGTCTCGCGATCGACGATCCCGATCATGGCCATCACGATCGTCGGGGCGAGCACGATGAAGCCCCAGAAGATGAATGCGTGCATCAGGCCGGGGATCAGGCGCTGAAGGAGCTTGCGCTGGCCGAGCACGACGACGGCCTCGGCGCGCACGCGACGCCCGACATCGTCGCGGCGGTCGATGCCGGTCGGCTTGCCCATCCGCACGAGGGCGAGCAGGAGCCGCGCGCGGCGCGCGAACAGCGTGCCGCCGACGGCCAGGACGGCGGCCAGGGCGAGCGCGGACACGACCTGGGCCACGGGCTAGGCGCCTCGCGTCCGGCGCAACTCAGCGACGATCGCCCGGATGATCTCGCCGACGTCGCCGATCACCGCGTAATCGGCGCTGGCCAGCATCGGCGCCTCGGGATCCTTGTTGATGGCCAGGATCCGCTTGGACGCCTTGCAGCCGGCCATGTGCTGCGTCGCCCCGCTGATCCCGCACGCGATGTAGAGGTCGGGCGCGACCTTGGTGCCGGTCTGGCCGACCTGGTCGGTGTGCGGCCGCCAGCCGGCCGAGGTGACCGCGCGCGAGCAGCCGACGACGCCGCCCAGCAGGTCGGCGAGCTCCTCCAGCGGCCCAAACCCCTCGGCCGAGCCCACGCCGCGCCCGCCCGAGACGACGACCGGCGCCTCGGCGAGGGACATCCCGACGCCCCCGGCCGCGATGCGCTCGCAGACCCGCACCACGAGATCGGCGTCGCTCAGGACCGGCGTGAACGTCTCCACCGTCGCCTCCACACCGGTCGCATCCTCGATCGCCACCGTGTGCGGGGCCACGGTCAAGAGCTTCACCGCCCCGTGCACGCGCGCCTCCTCGAGCAGGCTGCCGCCCCAGCGCAGGCGCGTGACCGTGGCCGGATCGCCGGCCTGCGCGCTCACGCAGTTGGCGGCCAGCGGCAGGTCGCCCAACGCGGCGAGGTGGGCCAGCACCTCGCTGCCGCGATCGCTGCCGGCGCCGATGACCGCGCCCGGCGAGCGACGCTCGATGACCTCGGCCACGCAGCGCGCCCACGCCAGCGGCGCGTAGGCATCCAGCGCCTCATGCTCGGCGACGTGCACGGTCGCCACACCCTCGGCGCCCAGCGCCGGCGCCGCCTCGCGACCGCCGGCACCGACCACGACCGCCTCCAGCGGCTCGTTCGCGGCGTAGCGCCGCGCGAAGGTCAGCGCCTGGGCGGTGACGTCGTCGACCGCGCCGTCGACGCCCTCGACGAAGACGAGCACCATCACGCCACCCCGATCTGGCGCAGAACCTCGACGACCGCGGGCGCCGCATCGGCGCCGCTGCCCAGGATCTCGGCCTGGCGGCCCTGGCCCTCGGGAACGACCAGGCGCACGAGCTCCACGCGCGCCTGACCACGCTGGGGCGTGCTGCGCTCGACCGGCTTGCGCTGCGCGCGCAGCTTGGCTGGGACCGACGGATAGCGCGGCAGGTTGATGCCCTCCAGCACCGTCACCACGGCGGGCAGCGGGACGACGTAGACGTCGCGCCCGCCTGCGACCTCGCGCTCGCAGCGCACCTGGCCCTCGTCGATGGTCAACCCCTTGACGCCGTTCACGCACGGGCGGCTCAGCGCATGGGCGACGCGCGCGCCGACCTGGTAGTTGCCGGCGTCGGCCGACTCGTTGCCGAGCACGATCAGGTCGGGATCGCGACCGGCCGCGCGCTCGGCCTCTATCGCGTCGACGAGCGCCGCCGCGGTCGAGTCGGGGTCCCAGTCCTCGCCGTCGGTCTCCAGCAGAATGCTCCGGTCGATGCCGATCGCCATCGCATCGCGCAGCTGCTCCTCGGCCTCGGGCGGGCCGAGCGTGAGCACGGTCGTCGCGGCGCCGTGGGCCTCGGCGATGCGCACCGCCTCCTCCACCCCGCACTCCTCGTGCGGGCTGATCGTGAAGCCCAGGTGGCGGGTCTCGAGCGCGCGTTGATCGTCGCGCAGGACCATGCGCCCACCGGTGAGCGGGACGCGCTTGACGCAGACCAGGACGTTCACGACTTGATCCGCGTGTTGTCGGGATCGAAGATCGGCGTCGAGCCGGCGACGGCGACGGTCACCGGGAAGCGATCGCCCATGTACTCGACCGCGAGCTGCGCGCCGGCGACGGCGTGATCGGGCGGCAGGTAGCTCATCAGCAGGTGCTTGCCCACCGACGGGCCCGCGCCCGCGCTGGTCACGTAGGAGCGCCGGCCCTGCGCGTCGACGAGCGGGTCGCCATCACGGGTGACGATCGGCTCGCCGCCCATCATGTGGCGCTTGGCGCCCGACGAGGAGGCGGTGTGATCGTCGACGGTCAGGGTGCACATCAGCGTCACCGGAGCCTGCTCGCGATGACGCTCGTAGGCGGCACGGCCGACGAAGTCCTGGTCCTTGACCTTCCCCCACGCCATGTCGGCCTCGACGACGTCGTACTCGCCGTCGAGCTCGAAGCCGAACGCGCGATAGCCCTTCTCGAGGCGGCCGGTCGTCCCGTACACGCCGATGCCGGCCGGCACGACTCCGTGGGGCTGTCCCGCCTCCCACACCATGTCCCACAAGCGGGCCCCCTGCTCGATCGGCACGTACAGCTCCCAGCCCAGATCGCCGACGTAGGAGATCCGTGAGGCCAGCGCCTGCAGCGGGCCGACCTCGACGGTCTTGCACGTCGCGAAGGCAAAGCCCTCGTGGGAGACGTCGTCGCCGCTGATCGCCGACAGGATGTCGCGCGCGCGCGGGCCCCACAGGCCCAGCGTGCACCAGGCCGAGGTCAGGTCGCGGACCTGTGCGCTGCCGTCCTGGGGCTCACGGTCGGCGAACCACTTCAGGTCGGCCATCCCGTGGGCGCCGCCGGTCACGACCCGGAACACGTCGTCGTCCAGGCGCATGATCGTCAGGTCGGAGCGAAAGCCCCCGCTGGGCGTGAGCAGCGGCGTGTAGACGACGCGCCCGTGGGCGACGTCCATCTGACGCATGGCCACGCGCTGCACGAGGTCCAGGGCGCCGGGGCCGGACACGTCGAAGATCGTGAACGCGGTCAGGTCGAACATCGCCGCGCGGTCACGCATGGCCAGGTGCTCGACGTTGATGATCGGCGACCACCAGCGCGACTCCCACTCGGACTCGCGACGCGCGATCTGATCGCCGTACTCCTCCAGCAGCGGGGCGTTGGACTCGTACCAGTGCGGGCGCTCCCACGCCGCCGCCTCGTAGAAGACTGCATCGAGCTCACGCTCGCGCTCGTAGAACGGCGAGCGACGCAGGTCGCGGCTGGATTCCCACTGCTCGGCGGGATGGACGATGCCGTAGGTCTTGTTGAAGCCCTCGGCCGCGCGGGCACGCACGTGAGCGTTCGTCTTCTGGCAGTCATAGAAGCGGGCGACGTCGGAGGCCTGCAGGTCGATGTCGGACTCGCCGTCGGTCATCCACTGGGCCAGGGCGCGCGCGACCCCCGGGCCTTCCTTGATCCACACGGCTGCGGCCGACCACAGGCCCTTGACCTCGGGCGTCTCGCCCAGCAGCGGCAGCCCGTCGGCGGTCAGCGACAGCAGCCCGTTGATCGCGTACTTGATGCCCACGCTCTCGTCGCCGACGATCTCGGGCATCAGCTCCAGGGCCTGCTCGAGCTGGAGGTTGAAGTCCTCCTGGGTGAACGGGAACTCGGTCGGTGACAGCGCCGCCTCCTCGACCGAGGGGATCTCCTCGGGCTCGTGCAGGATCGGGCGATGGGCGTAGGACCCGATCTCCAGCCCGTTGCCATGCTGGCGCTCATACATGTTGGTGTCCATGTCGCGCACGATCGGAAACTCGATGTCGCCCTTGGCGTCGGCGAAGCGCGGCACCGGACCGATGTCGATCATCTGGTGGACGGCCGGCGCGAGCGGGATCTTGGCGCCGGCCATGCGGGCCAACAGCGGGCTCCAGACGCCACAGCAGATGACGACCGTCTGCGCCTCCACGTCGCCGCGGGTCGTGCGCACCCGCGTGACGCGGCCGTGCTCGACATCGATGCCGAGCACCTCGGTGTTGGCCGAGACGGTCAGCGCGCCGGCGTTCTGGGCCTCCTCGCGCATCAGCGTGCCGGCCCGCAGCGAGTCGACGACACCGACGCTCGGCGTGTGGAAGCCACCGACGATCACCGTCTCGTCGATGAAGGGCACGAGCTCCTTGATCTGCGCCGGGGTCAGGATCGCGACCGGCTCGATCCCCCACGCCCGCGCCGAGACAACGCGGCGCTGCAGCTCCTGCATGCGCTCCTGCGTGCGGGCGACCTCGATCCCGCCGCACTCGGTGAACACACCCAGCTCCTGGTACTGACGCACGCTGTCGAGCGTCAGCGCCGTCATCTCCTTGGAGTGGTCGACCGGGAAGATGAAGTTCGAGGCGTGGCCGGTGGACCCGCCCGGGTTGGGCAGCGGGCCCTTCTCGAGCTGGACGATCTCGCTCCAGCCCAGGCGGGTGAGGTGGGCAACGAGGCCGTTGCCGACGATCCCGGCTCCGATGACCACCGCACGGGCGGTGGTGGGCAGCGTGCTCATCGGGCGAAGTCCTTGGTCGTCGAGGGCATAGGAACGGCCGCTAATATATTACAGCCGGGAGAAGGTGCAACCCGGCCTGCTTCGGGAGCCGGCGGCGCGGCGCCGGCGGCGGCAGAACGCCTCTGCCTTGGCGCGGTTGCCACCGACGAGCGATCGTGCGGGCCGTCGTACATTGGTCGGGTGGACGTGGACGACGCAGCGCAGCGCGTGTGCCCGCACTGCGGACACCGCCAGACACGCGCCGGCGAACGCTGCGAGCGCTGCGGGCGCTCGGTCCTCGCCCGTGGTCCACGGCTCTCTCCGCGCGCGCGGCGGCGATCGCTGTGGGCCGGAGCGCTCGTTCTGATCGCGCTCGCCGCCGGGGCCGCGTGGTGGGCCACCGACGTCACTCGCAAGCGCGACGCGCGCCAGGCCGCCGCAACGCGTCGCGCCGTAGCCGCGGAGCGGGTGCGGCTCACGCGCCTGCAGGCCCCCCACCGTGGCCAGGCCCGAGAGCTCGCACCGCCGCGCGGAGCATCGCCCGCCCAGCGCCTGAGCGCCCGCGCCGCGCTGGTGGGCCACGTTGAGGGCGCGATCACCGCCGACGCGCGCCGGCGCGTGGGCGCCAGGGAACTGGAGGGACCGATCAGCCACACCGAGTGCGGCCCGCTGCTGCGCGCGCCCGACGCCGTGCCCGACGACCGCCGGCTGAGCAAGGCCACCGGTCGCTATGACTGCGTGGCCGTCAAGCAGGACGTGCGCCGCTCGGGGAGCACCGTCGGCAAGCTCGGCTACCCGTTCGTGACCGCGCTGGACTTCGACCGCTTCACCTACGTCTGGTGTCGCAACACCCCGGCCCAGGGCGAGGCGGGCAAGGCGCTGCTGTTCGTGCGCCTGGACCGCGCGTGCCTGGCCGCCCGCGGCCGGGCGCTGGGATCGGGCTACGTCGCGACGCCCGACGAGTAGCGCTCCGCGGCGGCGTCGAGGAAGGCGAGGATCAGCGGATGCAGCGGCGCGCCGGTCGATGCGCCGACCTGAGGCTGGAAGAGCGTGGCGACGAAGAACGGATGCTGGGGTAGCTCGACGCCCTCCACCCCCGCGTCGTCGGCATGGGCGTTGACGACCAGTCCCGCCTGCGTCAGCGGCGCCACGAACTCGGGTGCGAGGCCGTAGCCACACCAGTGAAAGCCGACGAACGGCTCGACGCCGCAGATCGCCGCGAGGCGGGTCCCCGGCGCGCAGGTCACGATCCGCTCCTGCCCGACCAGTGAGCACGCGAGCGGTTGAACGACGAGGGTCGACCCGTCGGGATCGGTCTCGGCATGCCCCGCGTCCAGACCGGCAACGCTGCGTGCGAACTCGACGAGCACGTACTGAAAGCCGCTGCAGGTGCCCAGCAGCGGTCGCCCGTGCTCGCGAGCCCAGCGGATCGCCGCGTAGACCGCGTCGTCGTCGCGAAACGGACCGCCCGACATGACCCAGACAGCGTCGAAGTCCCCGAGGTCGCGAGCCGTGGCCGAGTCGGTGGCGACCCATTCGGCGCGAGTCCGCGCGGGCAGGCGCGCCAGCGCGGCATCGAGCTCGCGGTGGGTCACGAACTCGGGGTTGCGATCGCCGAGGACGGCGATCCGCGCGGACACGTTGCGGATCTCGGCACCGGACACGGCAGCGGACGGTAGCGAACCCCGCGCTGGGATCTCCTCGGCGATCCCCCGTCGGGCTGAGCGCGGCCACGACGAGCCACCACGGGCGCCCCGGTGGGGGCACCAGCCCGCCGGCGTGGTCGAAAGATCGTCCCGAGCGTCATCGCACGCAGAAACTGTAATCCGAAGCACCTTGCCAGCATCGGGCCGGCGCGCCATCATTCGTGAGGCATGGATGCCCTCGAAGACCCGCTCAACCGCCTCGCCGCCGCCCTCGAGCGCCTGTCCAGCACGAGCCTTGCGCTGAGCGAGGCCAGTGAGCGCCTCGGCCGGGTCGCACCGGCTGACGCGCAGGACGAGCTCGTGGCCGCCGCCGCCGCCTCGCGGCGCGCCGCACGCACCGCCGCCGCGGCCAGTGCGCACGCCTCATCCGTGGCCACCGCCTCGCCCTGAGCGTCGCACGCCCGCGGTGATCCGTCGCCGCCGCACGCCCGGACAGGAGGCATGGAGCTTCAGGACGCACGCTGTCTTATTGCCGGCGCGACCGGGGCCCTCGGTGGGCTGCTCGCGCGCGAACTCGTCACCGCGGGGGCGCAGGTCGGGCTGGCCGGCCGCGATGAGCGCCGGCTGGCCGCACTCGGAGGCGAGCTGTCCGCTCCGACGGCACGGCTCGAGCTGCTGGAGCCCGACAGTCCCGGTCGTTGCGTGGACGAGTTGGCCGCCGCCCTCGGTGGCGTCGACGTGCTCGTCGTCGCCACCGGTGCCGTCGCCTTTGGGCCCGTCGGCACGCTGAGCGCCGAGGTGCGCCGCCGGCTGTTCGAGATCAACGTCCTTGGTCCGATGGCCCTCATCGACGCCGCGCTCGAGCGCCTGTCACCCGACGGCGCGATCGTCGCGTTGTCGGCCATCGTGGCCGACCATCCGACCGCCGGCATGGCCGCCTACTCCTCGGCCAAGGCCGCGCTCTCGGCCTACGTCAGTGCCCTGCGCCGCGAGCGCCGCCGCGCCGGCCCGACCGTCCTCGACGTGCGTCCTCAACACCTCGACACCGGCTTTGAGAGCCGCCCGCTGGCCGGCGGCGCGCCGAAGCTGCCCGCTCCAGGCAATGCGCACGAGGTCGCCGTGGCCATCGTCGGCGCCCTGCGCGAGGACCGCCGCGAACTGGCCTACGACCTCAGGGCCCAGGCCCTCGTCGCCGCTTGAGCGCTCACGCCGGCAGCAGAGCCGACTGGCGCTCGGCCGCCGCCAGGTTTCGCCGCGCGGCCAGGCGCTCGAACATCAGCGCGGTGTCGGCGATCGCGACGCCGGTGAGGTGCTCGGGGCGCGTCTCGAAGTCGTCGACGATCGCCTCGACCGCGCGTCCGTAGGCGTCGGCGTCGCCCTGGGCCAGCGCGACCATCGCGTCGGCGGCACGCCCGAACGGGGGTGAGCCGGCGCGCATCGCCTGCGCCGCGGCCAGCGCCAGCTCGTCGTCGCCGTCGACCAGCGCGGCCAGGCCCAGCACGTACCACGATGGCGGCGAGTCACCCTGAGGCCCGACCGCGGCCCGCACGTACGCGGCCTCGCCGCCGCCCAATCCGGCGATGATCGCCGCCTTGAGCATCCCGATCAGGCGCCCGTAGCTGCGCGGCGGAGCCAGCTCCCACGACGTGCGGTAGCGCTCGACGGCGTCGCGCAGGCGCGCGGCCCCCGCCGCACCGTCACCCGCCAGCAGCAGTTGCTGGGCGTCGGCCTCGATGGCGATCGCCTCGATCAGGACGTCGCGGTGCTCCCCGGGCTCCATTCCCATCGCGAGTGCGAGCCTACCCCCATTCCCGGGACCGCGCCCGCGACCGGAGCCGTATCCGGGACGTGGACCGCCGCACCTTCCTGAGCCTGAGCCTGACCACGGCCGCTCCGTACGCGCTCGGATGGCCTTGGCCGTCGCCGGGCCGGCCGAGCCCGGTGGCGCTCGTCACCGCCGACACCGAGGCCCACGTCGTCGTCGTGTCGCTGACCAGCGGACGTGTCCGTGCCCGCGTCGCCACGCTGCCGGCCCCGCGCAGCATCGAAAGCGCCCCCGGCGGCCTCGCGGTCATCGCTCACACGACCGAGGGGGCGCTGACCATCC
>Ga0136612_10000789_pt1 | contig 12421 bp, 17 predicted proteins | sample AntDryUQ224A2306_2_FD_106644 | JGI IMG/M metagenome (GOLD analysis project Ga0136612, IMG submission 106644) | Polar desert sand microbial communities from Dry Valleys, Antarctica - metaG UQ224A (23.06) | ecosystem: Environmental > Terrestrial > Soil > Desert | place: Antarctica: Dry Valley...
CAAGCCTCGCCAGAAGATGCAGGTCACCGAGTGGTCAGATCGATGGCCGATACCTGAACGCGTCGATGGCGCTACCCGTCATCGGCTCACGAGACCTCGTCGATCTCAGCCATCGTGGTCCCACTGAGTAAGATTTCGGCAGGGTCGGCCACCATTGTGACCAGTATGTGCCCCGGATGTTGTTGCGAGGCCTGCGCACCCTCCCTGATCTCGTTGAACCAAATGTTCCAAGAGAAGATGACGACTGGCAAGAGTTGCCGCCGTGTCATTTAGCGACACGGAAACCGGTGCGGGCATCCCATCACCCCAATCCTGAGTTCAGACACACCAGGATGCCCGTAGAGGCGTCGAATGGCTGACGCTGGCGATGATGACCGGGGAGGGCGAGTGATGCGCGTGTTGGCGATTGTGGCGGTTATCGTGGCAATGATGGGAGTGCTTGGAACGGGGGCGCAGGAGGCAACGCCGGTCGCTTCGCCAGTTGCGAATGCTGACACCGCCGATGACTTCATCCCCGACGCATCAGACCTGGGCGACGGATGGGTTGCTCGTGGTCGCAACGATTTTGGTGCGAATCAGGACGCCTTCACTTGCCGCTGGTGGTCGAACGATGGTGATGTCAATCCCGCTCATGTCGTTGTCTCCTGTCGTGCTACACAGCCGCCATGTTGGCGGCCTCCTTCGGGAAATACGGGGCAAGTCGTGCGTCACATTCGCGGGCAAGCAAGGTGTCAAAACTCAAACGTTCCTCGTCGGACATGCCGGGTCGCCACTCCGGCCACGTCTGGCGAAAGAGCCACGAACTGGGGTGAGCGCGATTCTCGTCAGCATTCGTCCATGCGTGTTTGAGACGGCGTTCAAATGTGGCGACATCACACGGTCCGTGTTGACTCCGCCATGTCTCCGCCTGCCGGTGCCAAGCTGAGTAGCCATCCTCCGGACCAAGCTCCTCGAGCAAGCGGCTGAACTCGGCGACTTCAAACTGGATTCGCTCGTCGCGTTGTTCGCGGGTCAGTTGCCACCAGCCGCCATCAACATCGTGCTGATAGCGGTAGTGCGCCCGCAGACCGGCCCAGTCCCACAGTTCGGCGATCGCCACCGGACTACTCCAATAGCCCAGGGAGCCAATATCGCCCTCGGCGATGACATGGTCCGGTTCCGGCCAAAGAATCTCGAGCGCCGCCAGCCGTTGCGCGAGTCGCATTAGATGGTCTCCAAGCTGAGACCGGCGATACGGATGCGCTCGTCAACCGGAACCGACCGACCGCACGCGGGGCAGGAATCCGGCCGGAGACAGACGCCGTGGGTATCGCAGACGGTCGCCCGTGTCCATCGTCGGCAGACGTGACAGCCGGGCGTCAGGGTCAGGAACGATTCGAGTTTGAATAGTCGTGTGGTGCGTGCGGTCATGCGGTCCGCCTTTCACGAAGTGCGGCCTCGAGACTCGCCAGCCGGGCCTCAATTTCCACGGTCTCCGAGATGGTCACCAGTGTTCGCGCCAATGCAGACACGGCATTCGCCCTGCCTGGTTCGAGGGTGCCGCCCAAAACGTCGCCTAACGCCTTACTCAGGACGCACGCCAGTTGCGCCGGGGTCAATGCCGCGTCTGGGAGCGACTTTCGGGCGCGTGCCTGATTCGACCGACCGGCGCCGCCTTTCGCGCTCCACTGACTTCGCTTCTCAATCCACTCCGGCGAGCTCGAGTGCCAGCGACAGAGACGACCGTCAACCGCTTCGGCTGAACACGGTTTGCCCTCTTTGGTTGTCGCTTGGCATCGGTCGGGTTTCAATCAGCTACCTCCTGTTTCATTAGGTGAAACGAGGGAAGGATACGGTATCGCGCCCGCGTGAGACGACACGCCGGACAGAAGCGCCAATCGCCGCGTATGACATCCTCTCTTGTGGCCTCGTACGCGACGCCACAACGGCGGCATGGGTCGCAATGGTCATGCGGCCATTCCTCCGCTCAATCGTTGCGCCACGACCGCCAGGAGCCGCGTCAGTTCGTCTCTCCGGGGCAGCAACCAGAGATTCCGGAGTAACGGGTGCTCGAGGTCGCCAATCTCGCCGGCCTCGAGTCGGAGTCGACCACGGTCGAGCACCAGCCGTGCTCCTTCCGCCCGGAATCCCAACAACACGCCGTAGAGACCGCGCTGATCGTTGCCATCCCGGGCGTACTGTGTCGCCAAAAGCGCCGTCCATTCGCGGTGGTCGTCAATCAAATCGGGGCGCGGGTCGAGGTGCTGGCTGGGATATGTGGTCTGATTCACGATTGTCCTCCTTGTCCGGCCAAAATCTGCGCCTGAGCCTCGTCACTACGGCAGGAGAAAAGCAGGCGGTCGTAGGTGCGCTTGGCCGGTTCCGGCTTTGGTACCGGTGTCTTTCCATGGTGCCGGGGAATCACACCGAGTTTCTGGTCAAGGTCCGCGTGAACGCGGTGTTTCTCAGTGCGATCGGTGACGTGGTCGGCGTCGTTGAGCGCCATTCGCGCCAAATCGGGTGCAGTGGACAACCATTCCGGATCGTCGTTATGTGAAACTGCCAAAACGGTCGCACTAAGTACGGTATCCATAGGAACGTCATAAGGAACCATGACAACTTGTCGGTCGCCATCCGGTGCGGCCGTCTCGTTGAGGTCGGGATCGGTCGCGGTGTCGAGACTGACAACTTGACAGTTTCCAGGTTTGATGCGGGATTCGCCCTCATCAAGTGACTGACCGCAGCCTGCACAGTAGTCCGTCCATTTGCGCACCACGCCCACATCACCGCACTCGGGGCAGGGGAGACGCTTGCCGCCGTGCCCGTTCTTGTGTCCCTTCTCAGGCATGCCGGACGCGATCGTCCGCAGGGCGGTGACGCGGTCGGTTTTGAGTCGCGCGAACGTCATGTTTTTCCCGCCGGTGACGGCACCGGATTCGGGGTCGGCCCTCCGAGGGATCCACTCCGTTTTGATCTCGACGACGTCGGCGATGACGGGCTTGACCGTTTTGAGTTGACGCGGGACAGCGCGTTCGGAGATCCCGGCCTGCTCGGCGATGCGCTTGTGCGGCATCGCCTTCCACTCGCCAACCGGAACCGTTGAGAGGTCAACGACGAGTGCTGCAGCGGTGCTTCGCTCCTGGCCGAGGTGGGGGGCGTGATTAGCCGCAACGTAGGCTGTGTGGAGTTCACTCAGATCAACTAATCGCTGTTTGAGGTCAGCAATCACCTGATCCTTTTCGGCTAGTGCCTCAGCACACGGCGCGATCAGCGGGCGTGCTTCAAGCATCGGCATGACACCCGCGACGAGACAGTCGTCAATGCCCTTGAACTGCTCCGGCCACGTCGCACGTCGCACGACATACCCCAGGGAGACCAGCACCTCGACCAGGCGCCCCTCGTGGGCAGCGACAGCCGGGTTGGAGTTGCCGTCCATATCGTCGAAGATGTCGACTTCTTTCACACCGAGGCGTTCGAGCATGGCGGGAACATCAGCGTTGACGCCAATCCCGGGGCGGCTGATGATCGTCATGCCGAGGTGGTTGGCCGCGTAGTTTGCTTTGATTTCGCCCTCGGTGAGTCCGATCCTGTCAACTTGACAGTTTCCAGCGAGCGGACGGGCGACGTGGAGATTCGCGCCGCTGCCGCACTCCGGAGAGGAGACGTGTCGGTACTTGCCCTCGGCCTGTTTGGTTTCGTCGTCAGGTCGGACACGAAGGCGGTAGATGTGCCCCAAATCGTCGACAACGGGGATCAGGATACCGGTGTGAGCGAATAGGGACGGGCTGCCGTCTTTCTTTCGGGAGAAACCCGGCACGGCGCCGATGATGGATTCACCGAAGGCATCCACCGCAGCTGCGGCCACAACGTCGCGGGTTGCCTCGGTGAGCGATCCGTAATGACCAGTGGCAATCAACGCGTCCGAGAAACCGCGATCATGAAACTGGCACCGGTGATCATCGGAAAGCGGACAACGACCGAGGACGAAGCGATAAACGCGGTCGCAGAGTTCGGGGTCAATCGGTGCCTGTTCCTCGACTGTTGCCGAGGGAATGATTGCGATACGTTCCCGCCAGTCACCGCTCGACTCGACACCAGACCCCGTCCAGTGGAGCCAACCGCCGCTACGGGTCGGTCGACCGTTCTCAACCCTCATGCATTCGGTGTAGCCGTCTTCAAACCGACGACACCAGTCTGGATGGTCGCAGACCTCACACGGATCAGCCTTAGTCACGCGGTAGAAGGTGGAGCCGTTGATGGTGACGTGCTTGCCGTGGATCATCGGACACCGCCGATCTCGACGAGAAATTCGCCAGTGATGGCGGCAGCCCTGAGCGACCGGAGCAGACGATCCACATCATCAGTCGGTTGGTTGCTGACGTGGCAATCGACCCGCTCGGCTTCGGCGAAGCGGATTTGCTCAACGATCTGGTGGGGGGTGATTGTCGCGGGAGGATAGGGGTTGACGGAATTACCGTAACGTGTAACCATTGCTGTGAGCTTTCCTGCCGGTGCCTCCGGCAATGCTCGCGGCGCTCAGGACGTGTCCGGTCAGTTCTTTACCGAGTGACACCGATCCTGTACCCTACTACCGACCGGGTGTAAATGGTCGGGTTAGGGTTTGCGCCGCGAGCGCGAATACCAAACCAACGATGCGCCGACGTTTTACTCACGTCGGCGCATCGTCATTTAAGCGGCGGTGCGGGGCGAGTGACCCGACTCCTGGTGCGTGAGTGGGCGTAGCGTTCCAATCCGGTCAACATCCTCTTTTCGGACGAACCGCTTGCGGCGGTCAGGACCGATAAAGGCGGGGAGCTCGCCCTGATTGACACGGCGGCCGATTGTTGCGGGATGGACGCCGAGCCGCCGACCAGCGTCAGCGAGGGTAAGAAACTCATCGACCACAAGGCACCTCCATTTGTTTCGGGCCGACTGCCACGCAGTGCGTGCGTTGAGCGCATTGTAGCATAATCATCGGTGATTTTAACTGATGATTACTCATGGGGGCCGTGAATAGCGAATCGCACAGCGTGACCGAAGTCGAGAACACTCTCGCCACCACCAATACCGTGGAGATGAATCTTGACGCCGTCGATCGTGTCGTCGCTCCAGTGTTCCCATTCTCGGGCTAACTCGACGAGTGCAGTGCGGAGCGTGGCGAGAGCTGCGGCGCTCCCTGCGTGGTAGGCGTCGTTGCGTGCGCGCTGCTCTTCCTCACTTCGGGGACGTCGATAGATGCCGCGGATCGTGCCGCGAATGGCGGCGAGACTCTCGCCGTGCTCTTGCATCACCCGGATGGTCGTGACCGCGGGGATCAGCCATTCGGGATAGAGCGTGGCAGGTTTGCCATCGCGCCAGCGTCTGACCGCCCGGGGAAGGACACCGATATTTTCCCAATGCACAAGTGACCGCTCGCTCACGTCGCCACCTTCGGCGCGAACGCGATCAAGAAACTGCGCACGCGTCAGCAACGGCTCAGGATCCGGCGTTCCGGGCAGTTGCCAGTCCTGCCATGTTTCTTTCGGCGGCGCTTTCGCCGGGGCGGTTGCGGTCATAACGCGTTCTCCAACGATGTACGATTGGAGTCTCCTCCCCGTCCGAGCGGGCGAGGGACCGCCTCGCGGCCTACTTACCTAGGCCGCGAGTTTTTTTGATGGTGCCTCGTCCTCTGGCGCGACTGCGGCGACGAACTCGGCAACCGCGTTCGGGTCAACGCCCAGCGCCTCGCTGATCCTCAGAATCGTTCGGAACTTCGGGTGTGTCCGGCCGAACTCGAGGTCAACGATCGTCTTCGGACTAACCCCTGCTTTTTGGGCCAATGCTTCGATGGTCAGGAACTTCCTGCGCCGGATGTCGCGCAGACCCCTCACCGTTACCTCCTCCCCACTGGGAGGGTCTATCGTTGCCAGCTGTGCGTGAACTCGCTGGAGTGCGTCGCTCAATACCTTCGATGTCATGCGTCATTCCCCCCCGCGTAGGTAGTGGGACTCGGTGCCGTAGCGCTTGGCGATGTCTGGCAATCCGGGAATCTGCTCCTGGATGTCCGCGACGTTCAAGGGCGGCATCAACTCCTCTATCTTGGGCATCGCCGCAAGCAGCGCGCGCGCCGCCTCAGAGGCAAGTCCGTCCGTCAAAATCAACCCTTCGTACTCGACACTTTGCCGTTTGATTGCGGCGATTGCGCGGCGCTCAATTGCGGCAAGCCGCGTTTGGGCGACCTTGCGTAGTTCCGCGCGCCGTTCCTTGAGGATGTTTTCGCCGCGACTCACCCAACTGAGACTCAGACCCGGCGCGAACTCGGCGGGGAATCCACCCTCACGGACGTCCGCGATAATGTGCTCGTTGATTTCCGTAGCAAGCGCCTTGACCCTGGCGAGCTTGACCCGCCACCGTTCGTCGTCCGCGGCGAACTCCGTCGCCATCGCCTGTTCGAAGTCGGCAAGCAGTTGTTCCGACCGGGCTTTGGCATCATCGATTGCGACGGACTCCCGCCGCCGCGAGTGGCGCATCAACTCGCCCCGTTCACCCTTTGACGTTCTCTCCTTCGTCTCCACGACCGGATCACCTCCTGTTAAGTAAGACCTAACTAGCATTATAACATACCCTATCTGCTTGACAGGGCAACTAGTTTCATGCTAGAATCTTTGTAGTTGAGGGGGCGGTCCCTCGCTCGTATTGGACCGGTTCGACGCCTCGGAACGTCGGACCACAGGTTGGAGGACACCGTGATGTCGCTGTCAACATTCGTTAGTCGTCGTGAGTCGCTCGACCGTTGGCACGCCGCATTGAAGCGGGCGCAGGCGAACAACGTCCACGTCTACCGTATCGAGAGCTCCGGTCAGTTCATCGCCACGTCAGGCACAACCGTCACGGCCGCGTACGCCACGGATGGTGTCAGCTGCGAGTGTGCGGCTGCCGTTCATGGCGATCCGATTTGTCAACACCGCGCGGCGTATTGGGCGGCGCACGGGATGCTGACGCTCGAGGAGACGGCACCGGTGACGATGCCCTGCTCAATGTGTGACGGTTCGGGTCAATGCTGGCTCGAAGGCGAGTATGCGGCGCGGGAGTGCTGGTACTGCAGCGGTCGTGGTTCCCGCGATGTCGTTCTCGATCACATCGGCCCGAACAACATTGTCGAATTTCCGCGCATCGATTCGCCGCGACCAGCTGCGTAGTTCGTCTCACCGGGTGGCGACGATTGCCGTCGCCCCCGTCTCACCGTGAAGGAGGACACCGATCATGGCGACTACCGCCGACACCGTCTCGACGCCGGGCGATTGGGACGCCCGAATCACCACACTCGCCGGTCAGATCTACGCGCATGCCGAGCGGGAAGGATGGCACCCACGCTATGACCCCCGCGTCGGACCAAACGATGACCGCTCGTTCGCCCTCGACACCGATCGCCTGAGCTACACCGTTCGTCGCGGCGAGGGGAAAGCGCCCTTCTTTCTCGTCACCGGTCCTGGTCTCGACGACGCGCAGTTCGCGCTATTGCTCGCGAATCTTCACGCGTTGATGAAAGGGATGAAATGACCGCCGCCATTCCTACCATCGCCGATATCGTCGGTGCTGACCTTGAAGTCGAGGCCCGGCGCCTGTTGGAGCAGTTGCTTGCCATCGAGACCGACCCTGACATTGCCCACATCGTGCGTCGGCGTCTGCTGGACCTCCAGTCGTGGGATGCGATCGACGCTGCTGAGGTTGAGATGCCGGTCGGCGTCGCATACCGCGTGTTCATCAACTGGGCGGAAGAGATCCGGCTCTACCTGACGCACACCCGCACCGAGCGGCAAACCGTCTAACCGAACCAACCGGGGAGCGGGGTATGATTGTGTACCCCGCTCTCCCTTCACTCTTGGAGGTACTGCACCTATGAACGACCGGCCATGCGGGCTCAGAACACTTCCAATAACCGACATCGCGGCGGATGTGCGATGCCAGCCACGCGCGGCCCTGGACCCTATCGCGGTGGCCGAATACGCCGAGCGCATGCGGGAAGGGGCAAGCTTCCCGGCCGCTATCGTGATTGATGACGGCTCAACGTATTGGCTCGCCGATGGCTTCCATCGGCTGGCGGCGTCAGCTCAGGCAGGTCGCGAGGTCATCACCTGTGATGTTCGACCCGGCACGTGGCGCGACGCGGTCATCTATGCGGCGGGCGCGAACGCGACCCACGGATTGCGGCGGTCGAATGCGGATAAGCGCCGCGCCGTCGAAACGCTCCTTCGCGATGACGAGTGGTCGCAGTGGAGCGACCGAGAGATTGCCCGTCGCTGTGGCGTCTCCCACCCGTTTGTGGCAGCGATCCGGGCAGAGCTCGTCACTGGTAACGATTACCAGTCAGAGCGCACCTACACCACGAAACACGGGACGACGACGACGATGAGCACGGGCAATATTGGCCGGCGTCCCGTCGAGACCCCGTGGCCTGACGAATTGCCGGAGAGCGATTGGGCGTATTGGGAATCCCGTCCCGTGATTCTCCCCCCGAGTGGCAGTGATGCGATCGATCGCGCCGGGGTCCCCATGACGGCCGCAGAGTTCGACGGTCTCAAGCGCAGCATCGCGCGCTTCGGTCTGTTCCACCCGATCATGGTTGACCAGGATGGCGCGATCATCGACGGCCGCTACCGGGCGCTCGCATGGGACCAGCTCCGAAGCAAAGGGCACGACATCCCCGTTGACTGCCCACGCATTGAGCGCCACTTTGCTGACGATGATGAGCGGATTGAATACTGGGTGAGGTCGAACCTGCTTCGTCGATCATCGACATTGGGCGAGATCGCAACACTCGCGGTTGACTACCCGGATGGGGCCTCCGTCGAACACGGCGAGGTTCTCGCGCGAATCAGACTGCTACGCGCCGTACACCCCCACCTTGCCGACGCCGTTGACCAGGGCGAGATGCGCCCGGCCGATGCCGATGCCGATGCTCGGCGCTTGTCGCGGTGGGTGACTCCTCACTAGAACATTCACCAATCGACAAACGAGACCGCCCCGACCTTCACCGGCTGGAGCGTCTTGCTATCTATGAACAGTTCATAGATGATCCTGGACCATGCCAGACTCGTCACAGACCAGGTCACAGACTGGTCAACGACCACCCTCAGACCGGTCGGTATCGTTGCCCTTGACCGATGCCGCTGCGGTTCTCGGCATCTCCGAAAACGCCCTCCGCTTGCGGATTCGTCGCCACCAAGTCAATGCCCACAAACGGGGTGGCCGGTGGTATGTGGTCATAGACCAGGTCGCGGACCAGTCGGTGACCACCCCCATAGACCAGTCAGAAACCGTTGCCGCACTTCGGGAAACGGTCGAGATTCTTCAAGCCGACGTCGCCTATTTGCGCGACCAGCTCGACCAGCGGAGTCACGAGTTGGCAGCCGAGAGGGAACGCGCCGATGTCATCAGTCAACTCGCGTTGCAGAGAATCCCCCCATTGTCCGCTGGTCTTTCTAATGATTGGAAAGACGAACCGCGTCCAGAGCCTCCTACGGCGTCACCAGAGGCGCAAGGTGAGGCAGAAACGCCGAAAGGGCAGTCGGATACCTTGACGAATCGGCGGTCGTGGTGGCGGCGATTGTTGCGGATGTAGAAAGATGCGCCGGTCGGTCACCTCGCTGACGACCGGCCGCCGCCCCGCTCTTTCCCTACCTATTCTTCGAGGTCCCCGATGGTAGGCTTGAAGCCTCGGTTGTACCAATCATCAAAGACTGCCTGGTTTACTTCGGAGCCCAGCCCCTCGCTAAGCTGCCCTGCATTCATCCTCTCAACGGGCGCCCAGATACGTGATACCGGATCATGCTTCCACGTGTAGACCCGGCGCTTCGTTGGCCCCCAATCCTGGAAGAAGATCTCCATGGGAATCGCCAGCGTGTGTAGGGGTGTAGAGGGCCCATATGCGTTACGCAGAGCCTTAATCGTCTGTCCGGGACGTTCGACATCGACCAGCTGTGGCTTCGGGGCCTTGCGGGCGGGGTCGAAGTCGCCCCCTCTGAAGTTGCCGTGCTCCACAGCGGAATAGCTGTTGCCAGTTTTCTTTGACTTGTAGGCGGTTTCATACTTGATAACCCCGCCGGTGCTCGCCATCCAGCGCTGTGCAAGCATCTGCTTGAGGCGATCGGGGGAGGGCAGCTTAGCGAGGGCTTGCTCGAGCTCGACTCGTGCTCGCTGCCTGTTGGCCCGTACGGCATCTACGGGTTCCGGTCCCTCCCGTTCTCCCATGCTGCGTCTGGTCTCAGCTTCACGTAGGGCCTGATAGATCGGCAGATCCGAGGAAAGATCGGTGACTCGTGCTGACAACGCGTCTAAGTTGCGCTCGAACGTGTTCCTGAAATCAAATAGCGTTGAGGGGGGGTCAACTCCTGTGACGAGCGCTTGAATGGTTACGAACACGGCGTTGGCGATGTCACCGTAGGTACCTGCCACCTGTATCCAGCTCAGCGCGACGCTGCCCCAGGGAGACGGCGTCTCCGTCTCACCCATGATGCCGACGAACTCGTTGAGCTTCTGGCGAGAGTCGCCCATCCATCCGACCAGTTTGATGACGGCGCGGGTGCGCAAATGCACAAAGAATTCCGGAGAATCTATCGGGATGTCGCTTGTCACATCGCGCTGCACCAGCACACGGGTGAAGCCATGCGCGACGCGAGGGACGTCCTTGGCACCGGGTCTGGCTGCGATGTCGTTGGGGCCCATCTGTAGCAGCACCCGCTGCGCCGCCTGATTCCCGATCGCGCGTTGAAGTCCGAGCACATCATGCGGGGCCGGCGACCACGGTTCACTTCGTAATCGGTGGACAATGGCGGACGGACGCATGTCGGTCGTTGTTACATCTGGCCCTCGAATAGGCACCTGTGATAATCCTTGCTTCGAGGCTCCTCCATCGCTACGATCAGCTCCTGTCTTCTCCGACATGGCAATCCTCCTTCACCATATTTCTTGCCCAAGCGTAAGCAGGGAGTCCGATCCACTGGGCACGTATTGCATCAGCACCAGCGTACGGCCGCCGTTGATGCCGCCGAGGACAACGCACATTTTCTGAAGCAGGGTAAGGGCAGCATAGCACCAGGGGACTTTCACCTGTGCAGGCCACGTCGGCGATTGAGGCTGCCCACAGCCTCAATCGCGTTACCTCAGGCATGGTCAAGGGGCAATCGAGGGCTCGGTGACGGTCAAGAAGTCCTAATTACTGCCATTCCTGACTGCACATATGTGTCAAGGAACTCGGCTCTTCCGCAAAGTTGGTGACGACGGTTGGTGGCAGTGCGTGGTAAGATGGATCGCATCCCCTCCCTCCTGGAACGATTCCACCTTTCACCAACTTTGATACTGGTGGCGAATTCACAACCGGACCGACAGAGGGCCTTTAGGAGGGCTCGGAACCGGGGAATTGTCTCCCTCTGCGGCCACCGTCGATCCTCAACGGAGCAGCTCTGACCCACGAATAGGAATTCGCCACCAGTATCAACTTTGCGGAAGAGCCAGGAACTCGTGGCGAGGCGTGCTAAGAGCACGTATGAAAACAAACCTTCTCGCTCCCTTGGGTGGGCCGCTCGCTCCCCACCCAAGGCCCGTCACGACGCGGGAATTGAAAGGGCAGCAGCAGTCGCTCGGCGAGCCCACCGAGGGGTTGCAACATGCTATAAGCAATATCAGCCCTGATATTGCTTATAGCGCCTCGTCTCAAAACTTACGACCCGCTCCAAGCTACAAGATTCTGATTTCGAGACGGGTATTGAGACATCGGTTCGTGCCTGGCAAAGTGCTCAGCGTGAGTAATTTGAGCCCGTCTCAAAAACCCTCGTTTCTGAGACAGACACCTCACCACTGACCGTTCCATCTGACACGGCTGTGAACCTGGCCGGGGGCGGCGTTTGTGATGGAACGGGGAGGCCGGACACCGCCTATTGAGCTGACTTCGAACGTACCCGCGTGTCACGCACGGACGACCTCTCTACGGTGCCGTAACGGTTCCCTCCCGCAGCAGACGTCTCAGCCCGTGTTCCCCTGCGGTCGTTGTCGACCGCAGAGACGATCGCTCACACCGATGGTGCCGCCTGGCAGGTGCCGCTGAACGCATCAGAGCAGACGCAGCCCGTCGGGCAGGTGAACCCGTAGTTCGGAGCACAGCCGCCGCCGCAGGTGCCCGGCGCCGGTGCTGCCTGGCAGGTGCCGTTGTACACATCAGAGCAGACGCAGCCCGTCGGGCAGGTGACCCCGTAGAACGGACCACAGCCGCCGCCGCAGGTGCCCGGCGCCGGCGCTGCCTGGCAGGTGCCGTTGACCGCACTGGAGCAGACGCAGCCCGTCGGGCAGGTGACCCCGTAGTACGGACCACAGCCGCCGCCGCAGGTGCCCGGCGCCGGCGCTGCCTGGCAGGTGCCGTTGAACACATCAGAGCAGACGCAGCCCGTCGGGCAGGTGACCCCGTTGC
>Ga0136612_10000790_pt1 | contig 12418 bp, 9 predicted proteins | sample AntDryUQ224A2306_2_FD_106644 | JGI IMG/M metagenome (GOLD analysis project Ga0136612, IMG submission 106644) | Polar desert sand microbial communities from Dry Valleys, Antarctica - metaG UQ224A (23.06) | ecosystem: Environmental > Terrestrial > Soil > Desert | place: Antarctica: Dry Valley...
ACCAGCAGGCGCACCCCGGCCGGTTCGTCACATTCTGCGAGCCACAGTTCGCGCGCGTGAACGATCCGAACTACCCGCGCGAACAGGCGGACGATGTGGCCCGCGCGCACCGGTTCGGCGCGCGTGGGCTGAAGGTGCTCAAGACGCTGGGGCTATACCTGCGCGAGCAGGTGACCTCGGGGCCCCTCATCAAAATCGACGATCCGCGCTTCGATCCGATGTGGGAAGCCTGTGCGGCCAATTCGATGCCCGTGGCGATCCACGTCAGCGATCCCGAAGCGTTCTTCCTGGCGACCGACCGCTTCAACGAACGCTTCGAGGAACTGAACAATCATCCCGACTGGTCGTTCCACGGCCGTGATTTTCCGTCGAACCGGGACCTGCTCGAGGCCAGGAACCGTGTGTTCGCCCGGCATCCCAGGACGCAGTTCGTGGCGCTTCACGTCGGGCACAACGCGGAAGATCTGGGCTACGTATCGGAGTGCCTCGACCGCTTCCCGAACATGCACGTCGAGATGGGCGCCCGGGTGGGGGAGCTCGGGCGGCAGCCGCGCGCGTCGCGCCGGTTCTTCGAACGGCACCAGGATCGGATCCTGTTCGGCACCGATGCGGTGCCGCACGGGACGCAGACGCCACAGCAGATCTTCGGCGAGGCGCTCTACGAAATCTATTTTCGCTTCCTCGAGACCGAGGACGAGTATTTCGATTACGCGCCCGCACCCACCCCTCCACAGGGCCGATGGGGATCTACGGGATCGGTCTGCCTGAACCGATCCTGCGGAAGGTGTACTCCGGCAACGCCGCCCGGCTCCTTGGCCTGGGCTGACCCACATGCAGACGGACATCTTCGACGTCGTCATCGTCGGCTCAGGCGCGTCCGGAGGCACGCTGGCGTCCCACCTCGCGCGTCGCGGCGTACGCGTGGCGATCGTGGAGGGTGGACCGCGTGTGAACACGCGGACGGACTTCAACACGCACGCGATGCCGTTCGACTTCCCGAATCGTCAGATTCCGACTATGCGAGCCGGCAAGGCGGGCTTTGATTCGGAACGCAGCCGCGGTGTCGGCGGTAAGACGATGCTGTGGAATGCAGTCGCGCTGCGCCTGAGTCAGCGGGACTTCAAGGGACGCACATACGAGGGAGCGGGTGAGGACTGGCCGATCGACTACAAGGACGTCGCGCCCCACTACGACACCATCGAGGAGGAGGTCGGGGTCTGCGGCCACCGCGACGGTCTCGAGGATCTGCCTGACGGCGTGTTCCTGCCGCCGGTCGCGCTCAAGTGCAGCGACGAGATCCTGCGGCGTGCGGCGCGGTCGGTCGGCGCGGACTTGATCCACGTGCGGAAAGCCACGCTCACGGTACCCACCAGCACGCGGCTGGCATGTCACTTCTGCGGCAACTGCATGGCCGGCTGCGACGTGGTCGCGAAGTACAACTCGGCCGACGTGCACATCAGCCCGGCGGAGAAGAGCGGGCACGTGACGGTGTTCCCCGACTGCATCGTCCGCGAAGTGCTCGTGTCGGACGAGAATCGCGCGACAGGAGTACGCTATCTGCACCGCGTGCACCAGCGTGAGGGGGAAGTGCGGGGACGGTCCGTCGTGCTGGCGTGCGCCTGCGTGCAGAGCATCGCCCTGCTGCTGATGTCCAAATCCCGGCGCTACCCGAAGGGCCTCGCGAATACGAGTGGCCAGGTGGGCCGGCATTTCATTCCCCATTTCACCGGCGGAATCGAGTGCGTGCTCGAGGGGCTGCGCGGGACGCGTGCGATCAACGACGAGGGTTTCCTCGATCACGCGTACCTCCCGTCCTTCATGCACAACCGGAAACGCGGCTACGCGCGCAGTTTCGGGGCGCAGGTCAACTATCAGAACAGGCGACTCGCGGGCTGGGCGAAGACCCTGGGGGGCTTCGGGCGGGCGTACAAGGCGTCGGTGAAGGCCGCGTATCCGGCATTCGTGCAGTTCACGCCGTACGGCGAGATGCTGCCGAACGCCGACTCCTACGTCGATCTCGATCCCAAAGGGAGCGACAAGTTCGGATTGCCGCTGGCGCGACGGCACGTGCGCTGGGGTGCGAACGAGGAGGTGTTGTTCAACGACATGGTCCGCTGGAGCCTGGCGATCCTCGAGAAGGCCGGAGCCGAGGTGCTGACCGTGCCGTCCGGCCCGGCGCCCAATCACGAGCTGGGCGGCTGCCGGATGGGCCGCGACCCGCGAACCTCCGTCGTCGACGCGGACTGCCGGACGCATGACGTGCCGAACCTGTACGTGGTCGATGGCAGCGTCTTCCCGTCCGCGTCGGAAAAGAACCCGACCCATACGATCATGGCGCTTGCCGTGCGGGCGGCCGGCCACATCGCCGAACGGATGCAAAGGGGTGATTTGTGACGCAGACCCGACGACACGCCCTGAAGATGCTCGGCGCCGTCGGCGCGACGTGCGCCTTTCCGTTCGCGGGAGATGAGCTCTACGGGCAGCATGTGCACACGACGCTCGCCCAGGCGCCGGCGGGTGGGCCGTACGCACCGGCGTTCTTCACGCCTGCCGAATACGCCACGATTTCGCGGCTCACGGACGTGATCATTCCGCCGACCGATACGCCGGGCGCCGCCGCGGCGGGGGTGCCGGAATATGTCGATCGCGTGATCTCGGTCAATACCGAGCACCAGCCACTGATCCGAGCGGGGCTCGCCTGGCTCGAACGCCAGGCGAGAACCCGCTTTTCAGGGGAGTTCGTGTCGCTTGGTGAAGCCGACCACATCGCCATCCTGCAGCCGCTCAGCGACGAAGTGGATCGTCAGCAGCGCGAGGCGCAGCGGGGGCGGTTCCGGACGGAAAGCCAGGGGAAGGCGGTGTATCACGTCGCCATTACCGACAGGGACCCACCCATACGATCCGCGTCCGTCGCACGAATCGTGCACGAGACCGACCCGGGCCTGCCAGTTCAGTTCTTTCGGCTCGTCAAGAATCTGACTGCTGACGGCTATTACACGTCGCGCGTCGGTCTGCTCGAGGAATTGGGGTACGCGGGGAACACGGTGCTGGCCCGGTTCCCGTCGTGCGCCGTGCCGGAGCATTAATCACCCCGGGGGACTTCGTCCCCCGGACCCCCTTACGCCGTCGCTCGCGGGGCCCCCGTTCCCGCCCACAAAAAAAACCTCATAACCAGCCGATCCGCTCACAGAAAAAATACAATCGAACGGATTGACGACCGATTGGGTCGGAGATAAGCTCGGTCCCGATGTTGAGAATGGATCCCATTTGGACACGGGGTCTCCGCACTCCCCGAAAGGAAAATGTGACGCGCCTTGTGGGTATCTCCTGCGCTCTCTGGATCGTCGCCAGCCCGGGCTACGCGCAAACGCTCAGCCCTGCGGTGACGGGCCGGGTAGTCGATATGACAGGCCTGCCCCTTCCCGCGGCTTCAGTGTCCCTGCGGCGCCCCGCCGCCGGATTCGAGCGGACGGTTGCCACCAACGCGGACGGAGGCTATGCCTTTCTCGACGTTCCCGGCGGTCTGTATAGCGTCTCCGCGGTGCTCCCCGGCTTTTCGGTTTCCGAACGCGAGGTGACGGTCGCGCGCGAACCGGTGACGGTCAATCTGGCGCTCCACCCGGGGTCGTTCGCTGAAGAAGTGTCCGTCCTCGGCGGGCGGCTGGTCGGATCGGAGGAAATGCTGCGACGCATCCCGGGCTCGGTGGATGTTCTGACGCGGGATGCCCTCGACGCCTCGCACGTTTTCACGACGAGCGAAGCGCTGCGGAAAGTGCCCGGCCTGTTCGTTCGTGACGAGGAAGGGCTGGGGCTGCGCCCCAACATCGGCATCCGTGGTCTGAACCCGACGCGCTCGACGAAAGCGCTGCTGCTGGAAGACGGCGTGCCGACAACCTACGCACCCTACGGCGACAACGCGAGCTACTACCATCCACCGATCGAGCGATTCTCCCGGATCGAGGTGCTCAAGGGATCGGGGCAGATTGCGCACGGCCCCGTCACCGTCGGCGGCGTGGTCAATTACATCACGCCGGAACCCCCGGCACGCCGTTCGACCGCCGCCAGCCTCGAAACCGGGAACCGCGGGTTTCTGTCCGGGCACGTTGGCGCCGGCGGCACCTGGGGCCCTGCCGGGCTCATCGTCGACCTGATGCGGAAGCAGAGCGACGGGGCCCGGGAGAATCAGCATACGGCGCTGGACGACGTGAATGTGAAGTGGGTGCAGCGGCTGTCCGCGAGGCAGAACCTTTCCACCAAGGGGAACTACTACGGCGAGGATTCGCAGGTGAGCTACAGCGGCCTGCGCGAAGAGGAGTACCGCGCCAATCCCCGGCAGAACCCGTTCCGGAACGACCATTTCGCCGGCGACCGTGGTGGCGCGTCCGCCATCTACCGGGCCCTGCTGGGCGATCACGTCGCGTTCACCACGACGGCGTACGCGCAGGTCTTCCGCCGGCACTGGTGGCGCCAGTCCAGCAACTCTGGCCAGCGGCCGAACGACTCCGCCGACGCCGCGTGCGGCGGCATGTCGAACCTGGCGACCACCTGCGGCAACGAAGGCCGCCTGCGCCGCTACGACTCATTCGGCATCGAGCCGCGGATCCGGGTCGCGCACCGCGCACTCGGAATCAGTCAGGAGACCGACGCGGGAGTCCGGTTCCACGTTGAAGACCAGGATCGGCGTCAGGAGAACGGTGCGACACCGACCGCGCGCAGCGGCGTGCTCGTCGAAGACAATCTGCGAACGGCCGATGCGCTGTCCTCCTTCGTTCAGCACCGTTTCCTGACGGATCGATGGACGGTCACACCAGGGGTCCGTATCGAGCACATGCGATACGCGCGCACGAACCGGCTGGCAAACGCCGGCGCGGGCGTGTCGGGTGTCACGAGCCTGACCGAAGTCATCCCCGGCCTCGGCGTCGCCTACGCGATGAGCGGGCAGAGCACCCTCTTTGCCGGCTTCCATCGCGGGTTCGCACCGCCCCGCGTCGAGGACGTGATCAACAACAACACCGGTGGGGTGGTGGAGCTCGAGCCCGAGCGTAGCTGGAATCTCGAGGTTGGCGCCCGGACGCTGGTGGCCCAGGGGCTTCGCGTCGACGCCACCGTGTTCCAGATGGACTATGCGAACCAGATTGTTCCCGCCAGCCTTGCGGGGGGCATCGGCGCGACATTGACAAACGGGGGAGAGACACTTCACCGGGGCCTGGAGGTCGGCAGCGCGATCGACAGCGACGCCATCGTCCGGGGGTCGCACAACGTGTACGCCCGCGTGGCGTTCACCTGGATTCCAGTCGCCCGGTTCCAGGGTTCGCGATTCAGCAGCGTGCCGGGCGCGACGGGGATCACCGTGAGCGGAAATCGGCTGCCGTACGCGCCCGCGACGCTGGGCACGATCACGCTTGGGTACCGGCACGCAGCCGGAGTGGATTTTCAGGTCGAGGCCCAGCACATGGCCGACCAGTTCGGTGACGATCTCAACACCGTGGCGGGATCGGCCGACGGTCAGCGGGGCTTGATACCGTCCCTGACCCTGTGGAATGCGGCAGCGACGTGGCGCCACCGGAGCTCGCGTGTCTCCTTCTTCGTGGCCGTCAAGAACCTGGCGGATCGCACCGCCATCGTCGATCGCACCCGCGGCATCCTGCCGACACATCCGCGGCTGTTACAGCTCGGGACCTCGCTTCGCTTCTGAGCCGGCGCGCCTTGCCGGCCGGTTCGGGCCCCAGCGGCCGCTAGAGCTCCCTGATCCGGATGTTGCGGAACTCGACCCGGGTGCCGTGCCCGAGCAGGCCGATGTGACCTTTGGTGTTCGCGATGCCGCGCGACCCCTCCGGCCGGCCCAGATCACGGTGCTTCGCCAGCAGTGCCTCGTCCTTCACGTCATCAAGGTTGGCATCGACAATCGTGACGCCATTGAGCGTGACCGTGATCTGGCGTCCTTTGACCGTAATCTCTTCGGAGTTCCACTCGCCGACGGGCCTCTGGAATCCGCGCTTCGCCGGGAACATCTGGTAGACGGACCCGTGATACTGCGCCGGGCGCAGGTCCGTGTACTGCGATCCACTGTCGTGCAGCACCTGGATCTCCATGCCGGCGTAGGCCGCGTCTCCAGAAAGCGGCGCCCGGATGCCGATGCCGTTGTTCGCGTTCTCGGTCAGCTTGAATTCGAACCGCAGGATGAAGTCCGCATACTCCTTCTCGGTGAACAGATTTCCGCCGTCTTCCTTGGTGGTGAAAAGGACGCCGTCTTCGACCTGATAGCCCTTGCCCGTCCTGTTCTCGGCGTCGCCGCGCCTGCCGTAGACCCAGCCCGTCAGATCCTTGCCGTTGAAGAGCGGGGTGAATCCCTCCTCCTGTGCCGCAAGAATGCCAACGCCGGAAACGGCCAGCCATCCGGCGAGAACCAGCGCGTACCGTCGTCTCATGGTCACCTCCTCAAAACTCAGAACCTGAACCCGTCGCTCTCGACATAGAACGCACCCACCCCATTCCACCAGGTCTGTTCCGTGTGATCCCCGGGCAGGTCGCGCCGCCACAGGATGCGCACGCCGCTGTCGCGAAAGCCGTCCAATGTGGCCTGTCGCACGTGGGGCAAATTCCAGTCGTCGACGAGGACCGCAGCCTTGGGGCTGAGCCACCGCGACCCGGCGGCGATCGACTCGCGCGTGAGTCGGTAGGTGTGGCCGCCGTCGTAGAAGTACACCCCGACGGGGCCGAGCTGGTGACGCTTGAAGAAGGTCGCAGATCGCATGTCGTGGAACCAGATCGCGGCCCGGCGGCCCTTGAATCGCGCGACGTTGGAGTAGAGCGCCCGGCGAGCGAGGAATCCGAATCCCGTGTAGCGGCCAAACGCGCGGAACTTGTCGCAACCAATACACACGCGGTCGGTGTTGTCGAGCGCGGCCGAAAGCAGCGTCCGCCCCTGCCAGACACCCACCTCCAGGTACCGCTCTCCAGGATCCATCCGGGCTACGAGCCCATTCAGGAGATTGCACACCTTCGGGCTGGACATCCCGGGGATGTCCACGAGATGGGTCGCGCCGGCAAAATCGTTCGTCGCAGCGAGCAGTTGTTGTACGTGGTTGACCTGCATTCCTGTCCTCATCAGCAGCCAGCCGATCCCCGCCGGTCACGCGCAATACGCGACGGCCGGGATCCAGAATCCCGGTGGCAAGCAGGGAGCGTGCCGACCAGGTCTCGAACGTGGGTGTCCGCTACCCCCGCGTCGTGCGAATAACGCCATGCCCAGGCCCGTTCCGGGGTACAACCCTATCTATGAAACCACTTTCACTGGCGGGCATCATCCTGATCGTGCTCGGCTTGGCGGCTTTGGCCTATCAAGGGTTCAGCTACACGAGCCGGGAGAAGATCGTCGACATAGGCCCCCTCGAGGCGACGGCCAACACCGAAAAGACTGTTCCTCTGCCTCCCATCGTGGGGATCGTGGCAGTTGCGGGCGGTGTCGCGCTGCTGGTCGCGGGGTCGCGCAAGAGCAGATAGCGGCAGGCGGGCACGTTCTTGCTTCGCTGGGGCGTATGCGGCGAGGCTACGCGGTCGCGGTTGGGGTGCTGTTCGGGGCGCTGGGTGTGCTGGCCCTCGCTGTCGTGGCTCCCGACCGCCTGAGGCGGAGCTGGCAGAACCTGCGGCCCGAAAGTCCGCACGAACGGTACGCGCGAGCGCTGCAGGACGGTGGGCTCGCCCACACCGCGCTCGCGACAGAATGGCTGGCCGCAGCGGCGCGCGCGGTCCGCGCTCCGGTCCCGCTGATCGTGCCGTTCACCGAAGCCGCGCTGGTCGATGCCGCGCGTCCCGTCGCGCTGGGCTACGAGGTGGCGTTGAAGCGCGGCCAGAGGCTTGATGTCAGCGTCGCGGTCGAGACGGACACGCCGGGCCGGGTCTTTCTTGATCTGTTTGGACCCAGCGACAGAAATCAAAGCGAAGAACGTCGCCCGCGGCCGCGTGCCAGTGCCACCGCGGACAGGACCACGCTCTCCTACGCAGTGCCGGAAACGGGCGTTTACGTCCTCAGGGTCCAGCCGGAACTGCTGCGCGGCGGACATGTGAAAGTCACCAGCACACCGAGCGCATCGCTGCTGTTCCCCGTCCCTGGCGCTCGCGGCATCAACAGTGTTTTCGGCGATCCACGAGACGCCGGGCTTCGCCGTCACGAAGGGGTGGACATCTTTGCCAAAGCCGGCACGCACGTGCGTGCGGCGGCCGACGGCGTCGTGACTCGAGTTGGCGAGACGGCGCTCGGTGGGCGGGTGGTATGGGTTACGGACTTCCCTCGCGGCGTCAGGTACTACTATGCACACCTGCAGGAACAGCTGGTACGCACGGGGACCTTCGTTCGCGCCGGCGACGTGCTGGGGACGGTCGGCAACACGGGGAACGCGCGGACCACGCCTCCGCATCTGCACTTCGGGATCTACGCACGAGGCGAGGGGGCGATCGATCCGGAAGCGTTCATTCGTCCGGTCACGGCGTCCGCTGCGGCGCCGGCTCTGACGGTGGAAACGCTGGGCGCCTGGGCGCGGACGCGCCGCCCGGCAACCGTCCGAGCCTCACCCTCACCTGACGGAGCAATCCTCGAGGCATTGCCGCGAGGATCGGCCGTTCGGGTCGAAGGGGCTCTCGGGCAGTGGGTCCGGACACGGACCGGCACTCATCCGTCGGTGTTCGTCGCCGCACGCGAGCTGACGGTGGACTCCGCCGCGATGCCCTGACACCCATCAGAAGCTGAGCTTCACGGCAAGCTGCAGCTGTCGCGGCAGGCCATTCTGCGCCGTGATCGTCCCCAGGGCTGTGCTCGTCGTCGTCGTATTTGGATTCTGCAGATTGGCCCGGTCGAAGGCGTTATACGCCTCCACCCGGAACTGCACCTGGCGGCGGCCGCCGATGCTGACGTTCTTCAGCATGCCGAGATCGAGCACGGCGTAGCCGGGTCCGCGTACGTCGTCGAACCGGCTCGGCTGCGTCCGCACGTTGGACACGAGCTGCTGCCCAGCGACGCGGTTGAAGGCTGCGACGTTAAACCACTGGTCCACGCCGGGATCGTCCGCCAGGATATCGCCCACACCATGCCGTCGGCAAACAGGAAGTTGCCGAATCCAAGCGGTGCTCCGCTTTGCGCCTTGAAGATGTAGCTCACCTGCCATCCGCCGAGGAGGGTATTCGTCACGCCTCCCCACCCGCCACCGAAGCGTCGTCCGCGCCCGAACGGGAGCTCCACCAGGCCGCTCGAAACGAAGGTGTGCTTGCGATCGAACGGGCTGACGACGCGTTCGAGGTCGGCATCGAAGTCGTTCAGGTAACCGGTCTCCGTCATCGTTTTCGACCAGCTGTAGGCGAGCTGCACCGTGAAGCCGTTGGCCATGCGCCGCTCGACTCGCGTCTGCAGCGCTTGATAGTCGGAGGTGCCGTTCGTCTCAGTCGCCTGAACCGACGTGAACTGAGGATAGGGGCGCAGCAGCTGGCTGCGCGATACGGCCCCGCCGTTGAGGCCCGTGCCCGGCAACAGGCCCGCGAAGGGATTGGTGACCTGCTGGGTGAGCCGGTTGTTCGCTGGGTCGTCCCGGACAGGCGACGTGGAAAAGTACTGTTGCGGCACGGCGTTCAGCTGACGCAGGACCGGCAGGTTCTGGCCGCGCGCGCCGACATAGGTGGTCTCGATCAGGAACTGGGCCGGCAGTTCGCGCTGCAGACCGAGCGACCAGCGGTGATTGCGAGGGTTCGACGCGTCGCCGGCGTAGGGGAAGCCGATGCCCTGGCCGACGCTGGTCATCAGGCCGAGCCCCGATCCGACCGGCTCGAGCAGGCCATTGGGGAAGGGGTTCGCCAGCGTGGCCACGAACGTCTGCCCGTTGTCGAGTGACGGCGTCAGCGTCGTGTCCCGCGAGTAACCGACCTGGTTGACCGTGAGGCGGTTGGTCCCGAGCACGTCGTAGAACAGTCCATAGCCGCCGCGCACGGACGTTTTCGGCGTCGCGAGCCACGCGAGTCCCGCGCGCGGCATGATGTTGCCCATGTTGCGCTCCCAGGCGCTCGAGGGACCGCCCGTGTCGGGATACAGCAGGCCGCCGCCCACGGGGAACCTGTCGGGTGGCACCTCGGCGATCGGGTTGCGCGCGTAGTTCGCGGCCACGACGCCGGCGATCGGAAGGGGAGTCGATGCGTCGAATCCGCTCACGAACCGATTTTTCGCTTCGGTGAGCGGTTCCTCGATTTCCCACCGAAGCCCGAGGTTCAGTGTCACGTTGGTTCCCACGCGCCAGTCGTCGTGCGCATAGAGCGAGAGCACGCTGCTCTTTTCCCGATACGCCGCAGGCCGGCTCATGGTGCCGCCCGTCGGCAGACCGACGAGGAACGATGCCAGGTCCTGCCCGAAGGGCGCCACAGGCGAGTTGTCCAGCGGACCGCGCGTCCACGTGTTGCTGAAATTGATCTGCGGCGAAGCGGCTGTCGAGAACCGGCTCGCGTCCTCGATGTAGTACCGTTACTCGGATCCGAACTTCATGTTGTGCGAGCGGACGAGCCACATGAGGCTGCCGGTCACGGAATACACATCGGTTGTGAAGTACCCGTCGCCCGATTCCGAGACGCCGAAATCTTGGAATCCGTCGTAGTTGATGAACGGAAAGGTCGCGATCTCCGTGGGCGCCAGCGACACGAGCTGCGGCGAGAAACCGAGGGTCGAGAGATCGAAGCCCTGGCTGCGCCGCCGTTCGGGGAACAACTGGCGGCTCAATCCACCGCGCACGTTCACGAGCAGGTTGTTCCGAATCGTATAGGCGTCGTCCAGACCCAGGATACGGTTCTTGCGGTTGAGGAAGATGCCTGTGGCGATGTTGTCGAACCGGTTGTCCTTTACCTCCTCCCAGAAGTCCCAGCTGAAGCGCCCGTAGATCCGATGGTTCGTCGCGATGTTGTGGTCGACCCGCCCAGTGGCGGTGTAATACGTCTCGAACGCCACAGCCGTCGGGTTCTGGAAGTTCTGCTGGCCGTCGATCGTGCCCGTCTGGTTCGGCATCGGGAAGTAGTCGAGGATCTTCTTCGCGACGGGGTCGAGCAGGCCCGAGGGAATCACGTTGCCTGGGAATGGATCGCGCACGAACCGGCCCGGCTGTGTGGGATGCGGGCGGGTCGTGAACGGGTTGTAGATCTGATACTGCGGCCCGATCGCCAGGAGGTCGGAGAAGTCGCCATTGCGCATCTTCGCGGTGGGCACCGTCAGGATGTTCGGTGACGGCACCTTGAAGGGATTGGCCTCCACGTTGGCGAAATAGAAGGTCCGGTTCGACCGGATCGGCCCGCCCACTGCCGCGCCGAAGCGGTTGTCCTCGTAATCGCGCTTGGGCCGGTCCGCCCGCTTGTCGAAGAAGTTGCGCGAGTCGAGCGCCGCGCCGCGATACCACTCGTAGGCCTGGCCGCGCAGCGTGTTCGTGCCGCTCTTGGTGACCAGATTCACGACCGCGCCCATGGTGTTGCCGACACCGGCATCGTACGAGGTCGTGTGGATCTTGAACTCCTCAACCGACGCGGACGGCGGGCTGTAGGCCACGCGATCGTTGGCGACGTTCGACACGCCGTCGATCGTGAAATCGTTCTTCTTCTCGCCGACACCGTCGGTTGAGAATTGGGACAGGCCGTTGTTGAAGGCGGCCTTGCGGGAGCGCAGGTCGGTCGTGACTGTCACACCCGGCGCGAGGATGACGAGCTCCACGGGGCTGCCCTCGCGAATAGGCAGCTCCGCGATCCGCCGCGCGTCGACGAGCTGGCCGAGCTCCGCGGTGGTGCGGTTGACCGTGGCCGTGCTCGCGGTCACCGTCACTTCATCGGTGATGGCGCCGACCTTCAATCCCGCATCGACGGTGAGCACGTCGGCGACGTGTACCTCGATCCGGTCGCTCACGAACTTGCTGAATCCGCTCAGGCTCACCGTCACCCGGTACGTGCCCGGGATGAGGAACGGAACGCGATAACTGCCTTCCTCGTTCGTGGTCGTCGGCGTGACGACGCCTGTTGCCAGGTTGAGGATCTCGACCGTCGCCCCGGGAACGCCGCCGCCGCTCGTGTCGGTCACGCGTCCCTGGATCGAGCCGCGCGCCTCCTGCGCCGGGGCCGCGGTGGAAAACAGCACGATCAACACCGCCGCCAGAACGCCTGGGAGGGTACGGGCTTGCATGGCACTTTCTCCTCGAGAGCTGCGACTGCCGCGACCTTTTGTGGCGTGAACTATAGCGCGGATCACGCCGCGCTGGGGGAAGCGGGGCGGGCCGGTGCCGGGTTTTTCGCTCCGCCGTCTTAGAATGCTCTTGAGCGGTGACCGAGAATCCCGGCAGGGCGCCAGCGCACGCTTGATGGCGGGCGCCGGCCCACGATGGTGGCCGCGCTGCCGATCGGATGAAACGATGAC
>Ga0136612_10000791_pt1 | contig 12418 bp, 11 predicted proteins | sample AntDryUQ224A2306_2_FD_106644 | JGI IMG/M metagenome (GOLD analysis project Ga0136612, IMG submission 106644) | Polar desert sand microbial communities from Dry Valleys, Antarctica - metaG UQ224A (23.06) | ecosystem: Environmental > Terrestrial > Soil > Desert | place: Antarctica: Dry Valley...
CCCGCGCGCCAGTCCAGGCCGGCCAGCTCCATGGCCTGCAGCATGGTCTCGGCGTGCTGGTGCTCATGGCGCAGGACGAGCTCGGAGAGCGTCCCGTCGCCCGGCCCGACCCGCGCCAGCGCTTCGAGCGAGTGCTCGCGGACCCCGGCGAGGTACTCGAGCGCCTCGGCGCGGCAGAGCAGCGGAAGGTCGCCGCGGAGGGTGCGCGGCGTCTCGAACGCGTCGTACATCGAGGCCAGGTCCTCGCGCAGCAGGGGCTCGCCGCCGTGGCGGTGGGCGAGCCAGAGGTCCTCGTAGGCGGCGACGTGCGCGAGGTCCCAGACCAGCGGGCTCAGCAGCGGCGTGTGCTGGGCGTGGAGATCGGCGTCGGAGAGCGGCGCGACCAGCGACAGGGTCCGCTCCCTGGCCTCGGCGAGTGCCTGCGCGACGGCTGGGAGCTCCGTGACGGCGATGCCCCCAACGCTACCCGGCGTCGCGGCGCGGAACCTTACGATCCCGTGACCGCCTCCCAGACCCGCCGGTGGATCGCGACGTTGGTCACCCGATTCGTGCGGACGTGCAAGAGCGTCGTCCGACCGGCCCGCAGGCCCCGGTCGAGGGCCTCGCGGAACGCCTCGGGGGTGTCGGGTCGTTCGTAGGCGCAGCCGAACGCCTCGGCGACGGCGGCGAACGGCACGCCGTGCGGGGTGGCGACGTGCTCCTCGAAGGCGGCGCCCTGGCCCGCGACGGGCAGGAAGTGGAAGATCCCGCCGCCGTCGTTGTCGAGCAGGACGATGGTGAGCCGGGCGCCGAGGCGGCGGGCCGCGAGGAGGCCGCCGACGTCGTGGAGCAGGGCCACGTCGCCGGTGAGCAGAACGGTCGGGCCGGGGTCGGCGGCGGCGACCCCGAAGGCGGTCGAGGCGGTCCCGTCGATCCCGTTCGCGCCACGGTTGGAGAGCACGCGCGGCGGATCCGCGCGGGCCCCGAAGAACGTCTCCACGTCGCGGACGGGCATGGAGGAGGCGACCACCAGGGTCGCGTCGGCGGGCAGGCGGACGCCCAGCTCGGCGGCGACCCGCGGCTCGGAGAGCACCGGCTCCGCGAGCGCGGCGGCGATACCGGCCGCCGCCCGCCGGTCGGCGTCGCGCCAGCCGTCCAGCCAGCCCGGATCGACGGCGGTCGGCGCCGGGCGCTCGGAAGCCGTCTGGCGCGACGAGCCGACGCGGAGGCGACCGAGCCTCTCCGGGTGCCCCGCCCGCGCGGTCAGGGCCTCGAGCAGCGGTCGCGGGTCCGCGCCGAGCACCGTCCCCACCGCCCCGGCCGGATCCTGCCAGGCCGTCTCGGGATCGAAGGCGACCTGCAGCGCGCCGTCGAGGGCGGGCGAGGCGAGCCACCGGCGCAGCGGGCCGGAGGTGGGCAGGTCGCCGACGCGCAGGACGAGGTCGGGGGCGTGTGAGGCCGCCCACACCGGGTCGCGGAGCAGCGCGTCGTAGTGCGCCACCGCCGCGCTGCCGCGGCGCCCGCCGGAGAGCGGCTCGGCGAGCAGCGGCAGCCCGAAGCGCTCGGCGAAGGCGGCGAGCGCCGGGCCGAGCGCCGGGTCGCGCTCCGCCCGCCCGGCCACCAGGACCGCCCGCGGCCGCTCGCGCAGCTGGGCCTCGAGCCCGTCGAGCAGCGCCGGTGACGGCCCGCCCGGCTCGAGCCGCGGCCGGGTCGTCCACGGCCGTCCGCCCTCCCGGCCCGGCACGGGATCCTCCGTCGGGAGAGGGCCGTCGAGCACGAGCGGCTCGCGCAGCGCGAAGTTGAGGTGCACGGGCCCGGGCCGCCCTTCGGTCGCGGTCCAGAACGCCCGGCAGGCGAGCTGGCGCAGCCAGCGCAGGCGCGCCGGCGTGGCGGCTGCGTCGTCGACGTCGGCGAACCACTTGGCGGCGCCGCCGTAGAGCTTGAGCTGGTCGATGGTCTGGCCCGCGCCGACGTCGCGCAGCTCGGGCGGTCGGTCGGCGGTGAGGACGATCAGGGGGACACGGGCCTCGTGCGCCTCGATCACCGCGGGGGCGTAGTTGGCGGCCGCGGTGCCCGACGTGCAGGCGATCACCGGCGGCACGCCGCTCGCCTTGGCCAGCCCGAGGGCATAGAACGCCCCGGAGCGCTCGTCGAGGTGCGAGGAGGAGCGAATGCGCTCGTCGGCGACCAGGGAGAGGACCAGCGGCGTCGACCGCGATCCGGGACTCGTGCACGCCTCCCGCAGCCCGCACCGTGCGAGCTCGTCGACGAACGCCCGCAGGCCGAGGTAGGTGTCGAGCGCCGCCACGTCGCCGGACCGTAGCCGCGAACGTCCGGCGCCGGACCCTCGCGGCGCCGAATAGGCTGACGCTCGGTGCTCGTCCTCCTGCACGGTTTCACGCAGACGGGGGCGAGCTGGGAAGAGGTGCGGGCGGAGCTGCCGGCCGGGCCGGAGGTCCGGGCGCCGGACGTGCGGGGGCACGGCGCCGCGCGCGAGGCCAGGCCGGTGACGCTGGCGGCGGTCCTGGCCGACCTGGACGCGGTGGTCCCGCCGGCCGCCGTGCTGGCGGGCTACTCGATGGGCGGGCGTCTCGCGCTGCACTACGCGGTCGCGCGCCCCGGCCGCCTCTCGCGCCTCGTCCTCGTCGGCGCGAGCCCCGGGCTGTCCGGCCCGGCCGAACGCGCCGAGCGGCGCGCCGCCGACGAGGCGCTCGCCGCCCGAATCGAGGCGGGAGCCATCGAGGCCTTCGCCGACGCGTGGGGGGCGCTGCCGCTCTGGGACGGGCAGCCCGCCGCGGTGCGCACCCTCGCGCGCGCCGACCGCCTCCGCAACACGCCCGCCGGCCTGGCCGCCGCGCTACGCGGGCTCGGCACGGGGGCGCTTCCCCCGCTCTGGGCCCGGCTCGGCCGGCTCGAGGTGCCGGTCGACCTGGTGGTCGGCGAGCGCGACGCGAAGTTCCGCGCGATCGCCGAGGCGATGGCCGAGCGGCTCGCCGACGCCCGCCTCGCGGTCATCGGCGGCGCCGGCCACGCCGCCCACCTCGAACGGCCCGACGCGGTCGCCCGCGTCATCGCCTGGAGGCGCGCGGAGGTCTAGGATCGGCGGTCTCGTGTCCACGCTCGTGATCCGCCTGCTGGGACGGCCGGAGATCGAGCGTGACGGCGCCGTCGTCTCCCCGCCGCGTGGTCACAAGGCGTGGGCCGTGCTCGCCCACCTGGTGCTGGCGGAGCGCCAGGTCCCACGGGCGCGCCTGGCCGGGCTCATCTTCGGCGACGCCGACGACCCGCTCGGGGCGCTGCGCTGGACGCTGGCCCAGCTGCGGCGGGCGCTCGACGTCCCTGACGCGCTGCACGGAGATCCGCTGCAGCTCGGGCTGCCGGCCGACACCGCGGTGGACGTGCTGGCGCTGGCCTCCGGTGGCGCGGATCCGGCGCTCGCCCGGGGCGAGCTGCTCGAGGGAGTCGACCCTGGGGCCGGGCCGGTCTTCGACGCGTGGCTGCTGGTGGAGCGCCGGCGCCTGGCGGGCGCCTGCGAGGCGATGTTGAGGGACGCCGGGCTCGGAGCGCTGGCGGCCGGACGCCCCTTCGACGGCGCCACGCTGGCCACCCGGGCGCTCGCGCTGAACTCCTTCGACGAGAGCGCCCACGAGCTGCTGGTGCGTTGCCTGGCCACGGCGGGCGAGGTCGGCGCCGCCCGCCGGCACGCCGGCGCCTGCGAGGTGCTCTTCCGCCGCCAACTGGGGCGGGCGCCCGATCCGCGGGTGCGGCGGGCGGCCGACGGCCACGGTGCGGAGGGACCCCCGGCCGGGGGCGATCGGGCGGCCGCCCTTGGCCAGCTCCAAGCGGGGCAGGCGGCCCTGGACGCGGGCGCCGTCGAGCCGGGCGTCGCCTGCCTGCGCCAGGCGTGCGCGGAGGCGCGCGGCGTGGGAGACCCGGCGCTGCTCGCGCGGGCGCTCGCCGCGCTCGGGGTCGCGCTGGTCCACGCGGTGCGGGGCCGCGACGAGGAGGGGGCGGCGATCCTGCACGAGGCGCTCGCGCTCGCCGAGCCGATCGGCAGCCGCCCGATCGCCGGCCTCATCTGCCGCGAGCTCGGCTTCGTCGAGGTGCAGGCCGGTCGCGGGGCGTCGGCGGGGCGGTGGCTCCTGCGGGCCAGCCGGCTGGCGGACGGCGAGAGTGCGCGCGCCGCCGTGCTCGGCGTGCGGGGCATGGCCCTCTCGGACCGGGCGCACTACGAGGCGGCGATCGCCCTGCTGCGGGAGTCGGTTGCGGCCGCGAGGCGCTGCGGCGACGTCCGCCAGGCGGGATGGTCGCTGGCCCTGCTCGGGCGGGCGCTCCTGCTGCGCGGCGAGCTGCCCGCCGCGGTCGAGGTGCTCGACGAGTCGCTCGCGCTGGTGCGGAGAGAGGGGTGGGTGGCGTTCCAGCCCTTCCCCGAGGCCCTGCGGGCCGAGGTGGCGCTGCGCCAGGCGGACTCAGACCAGGCCGCCGCGCTGCTCGACCACGCCTTCGCACTGGGTTGCCGCCTTGGCGATCCCTGCTGGGAGGCCCTGGCCGCCCGCGCGCAGGGTCTGATGCACGAGGCAGCCGGCGAGCGCGCCCCGGCGCTGGCGTGCCTGCGCGACGCGGCGGACCGCGCGGTACGGGTGGCCGACCCGTACGTGTGGATCCATGCCCACTGCCTCGAGGCGCTCGCCGGCGTCGCGATCGCCGACGCGGCCCCCGACGCCCGCGAGCACGTGGCTCGGCTCGAGCGTCTCGCGGCCCGGGGCGACATGCGCGAGCTCGTCGCGCGGGCCGCGCTGCACCGCGCGAGGCTGGGCGATCCTGGCGGCATCGCCTCCGCCCGCCTGCTGGCCGAGGCGATCGACAACCCGGCGCTCCACGCCGAGCTGGCCGTCAACGCCTGATCACACGCGCCGTCACACGGCCGGCTGGTGAAGTGCGCAGCGTCCGTTCCACCACCAACCCGAGGGAGGGCACCTTGTCGTCCACCACCGCCGATTCCGAGCTCAAGGCGCGCCACCGCGCGATGTGGGCGTCCGGCGACTACCCGTCGATGGTCGAGACGTTCCTGCTGCCGCTGGGGCCGCGTCTGGTCGCGGCGTGCGGTATCGGCGCCGGGTCGCGCGTCCTGGACGTCGCGGCCGGGACCGGGAACGCGTCGCTCCCCGCGGCGCGGACCGGGGCCGACGTCCTCGCCTCCGACCTGACGCCGGAGCTGCTCGACGCCGGCCGCCGGCGCGCGGAGGCCGAAGGGCTCGAGCTCGAGTGGGTCCCGGCCGATGCCGAGCACCTCCCGTTCGACGACGAGTCCTTCGACGTCGTCATGTCGTCGATCGGGGCGATGTTCGCGCCCCACCACCAGGAGGTGGCCGACGAGCTGGTCCGCGTGTGCCGTCCCGGTGGCACGATCGGCCTGCTGAGCTGGACCCCCGAGGGGATGATCGGGTCGCTGTTCAAGACGATCGGCCCGTTCGCACCGCCGCCGCCCCCCGGCGCCCAGCCGCCGCCGCTGTGGGGCTCGGAGCCGCACGTGCGCGAGCTGTTCGGCGACCGCGTCGAGATCCGCACACTGGAGCGCGACGTGCTCAAGATCACCGCCTTCGAGCGTCCCCGTGACTTCGGCGAGCACTTCAAGGCCCGATACGGCCCGACCATCGCCGCCCAGGCGAACGCGCGCCGGACCGAGCGCGAAGCGGAGTTCGAGGCGGCGCTGGACCGCTTCTGTGACGAGTGGGACCGGGGCACGGCCGATCACGCGCGCTTTGAGATGGAGTACCTGGTGGCGGTGGGCTCCCGCACCTGAGGCTCAGCCCAGCCCGAGCCCGGGCCCCCGCGGGACGCGGATCGCGCCGCGAACCGGCCGGGGCCCGGCCGGGTCGCCCGCGAAGGCGTCGAGCGTCGCGAGGCCGTGGGCCGGGAGCGGGCCTGTCGGCCGGCGGCGGCGTGGACGGCGGCGGCGAGGCCGACCGGGCCGTCGAAGGTCGAGGCGAGGTAGACCGTCGAGCGGGCGGCCCGGGCGAGCGCGGCGTCGCGTAGGACGCCGGAGATCCCACCGCACCGCGAGACCTTCAGGCAGACCGCGTCGGTGGCCCCCGATCCGATGGCGCCCACCTCGAGCCCGGCGGTCTCGTCCATGGCCAGCGGCACGTCGACCTCGGCGCGCACCGCCCGCAGCGCGCCGACCCCGTGCACGGGCTCCTCGCAGAACTCGAGGCCGACGGGCCCGAGCGCGCGCAGCGCGGCGACCGCCTCCTCCTCGGACCACGCTCCGTTCGCGTCGATCCGGATCGCCATGGCAGGCCCGGCGGCGGCGCGCACGGCGGCGAGGCGACCGGCGTCGTCACCCACCCCGACCTTCACCTTGACCGTGTCGAACTCCGCCTCGCGGGCCGCGGCACCGAATCCGAAGGCGCTCGCCCGGTCCACGGCGCCGACCGTCGCGTTGACCGCGATCGAGCGGGCCGCCTCCACGGAGATCAACTCGGCCACGGAGCGGCCGGCGCGCCGGCCGGCCAGGTCCCACAGCGCGAGGTCGATCGCCGCGAGCGCCTGGGGGAGATCGCGCTCGGCGCGACACGCCTCGAGCGCGTCCTCGGCGTCGAGGCCCGGCTGGGCGGCCAGCACGCACGCGTAGGCGTCGAGCGCGGCCCGCACCGCGGCGAGCGGCACGCCGTCGTAGGGCTCGAGCGGCGCCGCCTCCCCGATCCCGACCAGCCCGTCGGCGGTCGCGAGCTCGACGCGCAGCAGCGCACGCTCCTCGAGGCGTCCCCACCCCGTCTCGAGCGGTTCGCGGAGCCGCAGCGCGAAGGGCTCGACAGCGAGGCGCATCCGCCCATGATCGCCGCTGGGCGCGGTCGTGTGCGGCGGCGCCCGTATGTCCGAGGCGGCCATCGGTGCGGTCCCAACGCCAGGATCCTGCGTCGTGCGTAGTATCCGAGCAATCGAGCAGGCGGTGGACATCGGACGGCGCATCCGCGATCAGCGCCACGGCGCCGGCCTGACGCAGGGGGAGCTCGCCGATGCCGCCCAGGTGAGCCGAGCGCTGGTCGGCGCGCTGGAGCACGGTCGCCACATGCCCGCCGCCGACGCGGCGATCCGCCTGGCCCGGGCGCTGGGCACCTCGGTCGAACGGCTCTTCGGAGCGGGCCCGGACGGCTCGCCCGCCGCGGCGGTGCCGGTCCTCGGCGGCGGCCTGCCCGACGGCGCCCTGGTGCGCACGGCGTGGATCGAGGGGACGCAGGTCGCCCGGGTCGTCGACCCTGCGAGCGTACTCGGGGCGCTCGGTGCGTCGGCCGACGGGATCGTCGTCGACGGCGAGGTCCGGGCCTTCGCGGGGTCCGCGCCGCGAGGCGCCGTGGTGGCGGGCTGCGACCCGGTGCTCGCCCTCGCGGAGGGGCTGCTCGAGCGGGCGGGGGAGGGACGCCTGGTGGGCGTCCCGGCGACGAGCGGGCAGGCCTTGGCGGCGCTCGGGGCCGGCCGCTGCCACGGAGTGGTCGTCCACGGCCCCGCTCGCTCCCTCAAGCCGCAGGCCGGCCTGCGCCGGTGGCACCTGGCTCGCTGGCGCTCCGGCGTCGCCACCCACTCCCGACTCGGGCGACCGAGCCTCGAGGCGGTGCTGGCCGGCGAGCTGCCCTTCGTGCAGCGGGAGGCCACCGCCGCCTGCCAGCAGGCCGTCGACCGGGCGGCCCGCCGGCTCGGGGCGCCGAGACGCCGGCCGCGGCGGACGGCCGCCGGCCACGTCGACGCCGCTCGGTCGGCGCTGGCGCTCGAGGGCGCCGCCGTGGCGATCGAGCCGGTCGCCGTGGCCCTGGGCCTGGACTTCTCGGCGCTCGAGCTCCACGACGTCGAGCTCTGGGTCCCCGACCGCTGGGCGGCCCTGCCCGGCGTCGAGGGACTGCTCGACCTCCTTCGCAGCGCCGCCTTCCACGACCGCATGACCGGCCTTGAGGCCTACGACCTCTCAGACATCGGAGCCGCCCGATGACCCGTCCGTCCCGTCGGTGCCTCGTCCTCCTCGGCGCCACGCTGGTCGCCGCCTGCGGCGCCGACGAGGAGCCGGCGTCGAGCGGCGGCAGCGCCTCCAAGCCGGTCGTCGTCTCGGCGGCCACCTCGCTGAAGAAGGCGCTCGCGGCGTACGGCGAGCAGTTCGAGGGTGGCACCGTCCGGCTCTCGTTCGCCGGCTCGGACGAGCTCGCCGCCCAGATCCGCCAGGGGATCAAGCCCGACGTCTTCGCCGCGGCCAACACGGAGCTCCCGGACGCGCTCTTCGCAGAGGGGCTCGTCGACAAGCCGGTCAGCTTCACCACGAACGAGCTGGTCCTGGCCGTGCCCGAGCAGGGCGGCACGGTCGACTCGGTCGACGACCTCGGCGCCGAGGGCACGACGCTCGCCATCGGCGCCGAGGGCGTCCCCGTCGGCGACTACACGCGCACGGTGCTCGACCGACTGCCCGCCGCGCAGTCCAAGGCGATCCTCGCCAACGTCCGCTCCAACGAACCCGACGTCGGCGGCGTGGTCGGCAAGCTCACCCAGGGCGCCGTGGACGCGGGCTTCGTCTACCGCTCCGACGTCGAGGGAGCCGGCGGTAGGCTGCGGCCGATCGAATTGCCCGACCGTCTCAAGCCGACCGTCGAGTACGGCGTCGCCCTGGTGAAGCGCGCCCCGAACCCGGCCGGCGGTCGCGCGTTCGTGACCGGCCTGCTCGACGGCGCCGGTGCCCGCGCGCTCTCGGACAACGGCTTCGGGTCGCCGCCCGGCCGGTGACGCAGGCGCGCTGGTTCGGGCCGCTGCTCTTCACGGCGCTGGTCACCGCGCTGCTCTTCCTGATCCTCCCGGTCGTCGCGATCTTCGTCGACACGGGGCCCGGTGAGCTGCTGGCCACGCTCGACGACCCGGCGGCCGTCGACGCGCTGACCCTCAGCCTGTGGACGAGCGCGCTCGCGGTCGCGATCATCGTCGTCGTCGGGACGCCGGCCGCCTACCTGCTCGCCACCCGCTCCTTCCGGGGGCGCAGCGTGGTCATCACGCTGATCGAGCTCCCGCTCGTGCTGCCGCCCGCGGTGGCCGGCATCGGCCTGCTGGCCGCCCTCGGACCGAACGGGCTTATCGGGGACTCGCTCGACGACGCCGGCGTCCGGGTCGTGCTGACCACGGCGAGCGTGGTGCTCGCGCTGACCTTCGTCGCGGCGCCGTTCTACCTCCGGCAGGCCGAAGCGGCGTTCAGCGCGCTGGACCGCACCTGGCTGGAGGCCTCCCGCACGCTGGGCGCCGGCGAGGCGACCACCTTCGCCCAGGTGGCGATCCCGGCGGCGCTGCCCGGGCTGATCGCCGGCCTCGCCCTGGCCTGGGGACGGGCGCTCGGAGAGTTCGGGGCGACGCTCATGTTCGCGGGATCGTTCCGCGGCGTGACCCAGACGGTGCCGCTGGCCATCTACGAGCGCTTCGCCACCGACTTCACCGCCGCCCTCGGCCTCTCGGCGGTCCTTGTGGCCGTCTCGGCCGCCATTCTGCTCACCGTCAAGCTCGCCACCCACGCCTCGCCTGCCCGTGTCCTCGCTCCGCGTTGAGGCGGCGACCGACCTCGGGCCGATCCGGCTCGAGCTCGACCTCACCGTCGCCGCCGGCCGCTGCCTCGCCGTCGTCGGGGCGTCGGGCGCCGGGAAGAGCTCGACGCTGCGCATCGCGGCCGGGCTGCTGCGACCCCGGGCCGGGCGCGTGGTCTGCGGCGACGCGACGTGGCTCGACACGGAGCGCGGGATCAACCGCCGCCCGGAGGAGCGCCGCTGCGGCTACGTGTTCCAGGACTACGCCCTCTTCCCGCACCGTCGCGCGTGGCAGAACGTCGCCTACGCCCTGCGCGACCGGCCGCGCGAGCATCGTGAGGCAGAGGCTCGCGGCTGGCTGTCGCGCTTCGGTCTCGACGCGGTGGCCGACGCCCGGCCGGCCACCCTGTCGGGCGGTGAGCGCCAGCGCGTCGCGCTGGCCCGGGCCCTCGCGCGGCGTCCGGACGTCCTGCTGCTCGACGAGCCGCTCTCGGCACTCGACGCGACGACCCGGGCCGGCGCGGAGCGGGAGCTCGCCGAGGTGCTGGCCCAGACGGAGATCCCCGTCGTCCTTGTCACCCACGACTTCACCCAGGCGGCGCTGATCGGGGACGAGGTCGCGGTGATCGACTCGGGTCGCCTCGTCCAGAGGGGAAGCGCGAGCGAGCTGGCGGCCCGGCCCGCCACGGCGTTCGTGGCGGACTTCACCGGGGCGGTCATCCTGCGAGGTACGGCCGCGCCGGCCGGCGACGGAACCACCGAGGTGACGCTCGCCGGTGGCGATCGGATCCGCAGCACCGACACCGTCCAGGGCCCCGTCGCCGCCACCGTCTTCCCGTGGGAGATCACCGTCGAGCCGGCCGGCGCCTGGGCGGGGGCGCCGCGCTCGGCCCAGAATCGCCTGGACGCCGAGATCCTCTCCGTCACCACCATCGGCGGCCGCGTCCGCCTGGGCCTGACGGGCGCCGAGCGCCTCACCGCCGAGGTGTCCACGACGGCGGTCGCGCACCTCGACCTGCGTCCCGGCACGGCGGTCGCGGCCACCTGGAAGGCCGCCGCGACCCGGCTGATCGCGGTCTAGGAGGCCAGGATCCCGGCGCTGAGCAGCAGGCAGAACGCGAGCTGGAGCTGCCCGGTCCCGGCCAGCGCGCCGTTCAGCGACGGGCCGTCGATCCGGGTGCGGACCGTCCGGATGACCGGCAGCGCCAACGGGACCGCCAGCAGCACCAGCAGGAGCCAGGCCTCGAGCGAGTCCGAGCCGAGCAGCCACGGCAGCGGCGCGGTGAGGAAGGCCAGGGCGACCATGCCCACGTACAGCCCGCGGGCGCGCTCCCGCCCCAGCCGCACCGCGCTCGTCCGCTTGCCCGCGCGCCGGTCCGTCTCGAGGTCGCGCACGTTGTTGACCACGAGGATCGCCGAGGCGAGCAGCCCGACCGGCACGGCGAACACGAGCGATTCCCAGCTGATCTCCTCGACCTGCGCGAAGTACGAGCCGGCCACCGCGACGATCCCGAAGAAGAGGAAGACGAACACCTCGCCGAGCCCCTCGTAGCCGTAGGGCCGCGGCCCGCCCGTGTAGAGGACGCCGGCGATGATCGAGGCGACGCCGGCGACCAGCAGCTCCCAGCCGGCGGTGGCGATCAGGTACGTGCCGGCCAGCACGGCGAGCCCGAACGCGAGGTAGGTCCCGATCAGGACCTGGCGCGGCGGGACCAGGCCGCCCGCGGTCACCCGCACGGGCCCCAGGCGGTCCTCGGTGTCGGCCCCGCGGCGGGCGTCCGAGTAGTCGTTCGAGAGGTTCGTGCCGATCTGGATGAACAGCGCGCCGAGCATCGCGGCGAGGAAGGTGAGGATCCGGAACGTTCCCTCGGTGGCGGCCAGGGCGGTGCCGACCAGCACGGGCGCCACCGCGGCGGGCAGCGTCCGCGGCCGCGCCGCCATGAGCCAGATCCTCACGGGCGCTTCGGGAACCGCGCGAAGTCCGGCGCGCGCTTCTCGCGATAGGCCTCGCGGCCCTCGCGCGCCTCCTCCGAGCCGTAGAAGAGGAGGTTCGTATCGTGCGCGAGCTGCTGGATCCCGGCCATCCCGTCCTCCGCCGCGTGGAAGCTCGCCTTGAGCAGCCGCAGGGAGAAGGGGGAGAGGGCGAGCATCTCGCGGCACCACTGGACCGTCTCGGCCTCAAGCGCCTCCAGCGGGACGACGGTGTTCACGAGGCCCATCGCCAGTGCCTCGGCCGCGTCGTACTGGCGGCAGAGGAACCAGATCTCCTTCGCCTTCTTCTGCCCGACCTGCTGGGCGAGCAGGGCGGCGCCGTAGCCGCCGTCGAAGGAGCCGACGCGCGGCCCGGTCTGCCCGAAGCGCGCGTTGTCGGCGGCGATGGTGAGGTCGCAGACGATGTGCAGCACGTGCCCGCCGCCGACCGCGTAGCCCGCCACCATCGCCACCACGGGCTTGGGCAGCCGGCGGATCTGGAGGTGCAGGTCGGTGACGTGGAAGCGGCCGACGCCCGAGCCCGGCTCGGTCTCGTACCCCGCGTCGCCGCGGACGCGCTGGTCGCCTCCCGAGCAGAACGCCAAGGGCCCCTCACCGGTGAGGACGATCACCCCGACGAACGGATCCTCGCGGGCCAGCTCGAAGGCGCGCGACAGCTCGACCACCGTCTGCGGCCGGAACGCGTTGCGGACCTCCGGGCGGTCGATGGTGAGCTTCGCGATCCCGGCGTCCTCGCCGGAGGACAGCTCGTAGCGGATGTCGTCGAAGCCCCCGCCACCGTCGGTCCAGGTCGTCGTCATCCGCTACGAGCTGTCCTCCGGCGAGGACGCCGGGATCGCGAAGCTCACCATCGACCGCCCGGAGGTCCGCAACGCGTTCCGGCGGCAGACGGTGGTCAGGCTGTC
>Ga0136612_10000792_pt1 | contig 12414 bp, 8 predicted proteins | sample AntDryUQ224A2306_2_FD_106644 | JGI IMG/M metagenome (GOLD analysis project Ga0136612, IMG submission 106644) | Polar desert sand microbial communities from Dry Valleys, Antarctica - metaG UQ224A (23.06) | ecosystem: Environmental > Terrestrial > Soil > Desert | place: Antarctica: Dry Valley...
GGAGCGTCCTGACGATCTTGTTCGCGCGCTCCGCGCGGTTGGCGCGCTCCAACCCGCACCGGCTGAAATCCTCGTCGTCGACAACAATCCGGTCACCGATCGCACCCGGGAAGTCGCCGCCCGCTTTCCCGCCGTGCGCTACGTGCGCGAGGATCGATCCGGGCTTGACGCGGCCCGGAATCGCGCGCTGCGCGAGGCGACAACCCGGGTCGTGGCGTTCACGGACGACGATGCGGTGCCGGAACCGGAGTGGCTGGACCACCTGGTGCGTCCCTTCGAGGACCCCAGGGTGTGGTGCACGTCGGGACTGACCCTGCCCCTGGAGCTGGAAACACCCGCGCAGGAGTGGTTCGAGCGATACAGCCCGTTCGGGCGGGGCTTCGAACGGCGGGTGTTCGACGGCACGCGGCACGATCCGCTGTCCGTGTCGCGCGTCGGCGCCGGCGCCAATATGGCCGTCCGTCGCGAAGTCCTGTCGGATCTCGGCGGCTTCGATGAGGCGCTCGACGCCGGCACCCCGAGCCGGTCCGGGGGAGATCACGAGATGTTCGGGCGCATTCTGGCGGCCGGACACAGGATCGTGTACGAGCCCGCCGCCGTGAGCTGGCACCGGCACCGCCGCACCTGGGAGGAGCTGCGCGAGGCGCTCTATGGCTACGGTGTCGGCGTGTACGCGATGTGGACCCGGAAGCTGCTGCTCGATCGGGAGCCGGCAGTCCTGATTCATGCCGTCCGCTGGTTTCACTACGGGCAGATACGGCATTTGTGGCGGGCGCTTCGGCGCCGGCCTGACGCCGTGCCGCTGGACCTCCTGTTGGCGGAGCTCCGCGGCTGCCTCGCAGGACCGGGCGCTTACCTTGCTGCCCGGCGCCAGCTGCGGGGGCGCCCGTGAGGCCCGCCGAGCGAACCGTCTCGATCGTCATTCCCACTCACAACCGCCGTGCATCGGTGGAGCGCACGCTGCGGGCTCTCTCGACGCAGTCCTATTCGCTCTCCCGAATCGAAGTGATCGTCGTCGCCGACGGATGCACCGACGGCACGCTCGAGATTTCACGGACAGACTGGCCGTTTGCGGTGCGCGTTCTCGACCAGCCTGGCCTCGGACCAGCGGCGGCGCGTAACCGCGGTGCCGCGGCGGCAACGGGCGAGCGGCTGATCTTCCTGGACGACGACATCGAACCGTTTCCGGGGTTTGTCGCCGCCCACGTCCGGGCGCACGCCAACTGCGACTCTGCAACGGTAGCGATCGGGTACCTGCCCCCGCAGCTGCAGGGGCGCCGTGATCTCTTCGCCCTCATGTTGCGCGCCTGGTGGGAGGCCATGTTCGAGCGCATGCGCGAGCCCGGCCACCGCTTCGTGTACTCCGATCTGCTGAGCGGCAACTTTTCCATTGGACGGCTGCTGTTCGCGCGCGTGGGTGGGTTCGACCAGGGGCTGCGTTGCCATGAAGACTACGAGCTCGGCCTGCGGCTGATCCGGGCGGGAGCGCGGCTCGAATTCCATCCCGACGCCGCCGGTTGGCATCACGAGCACACCGACCTGCCTCGAGCCTTGCGCCGCAAGCGTGATGAGGGGCGGGCAGACGTGGTGCTGGCCGGCCTCCATCCGGGGCTCGCACCAGTGCTGCCGCTGTCGACGGCAGGGGGGCACCTGACCCTGCGCGGCCGGGTCCTGAAAAAGCTGGCACTCAGGTGTCCAAACGCCGGAGATCTATTCGAAGCGAGCTGCCGGTCGATGCTGCCGCTGCTCGAGGGTGCACGGCTGCGCACCCGCTGGCGCCGGTTGCTGGACGACTTGCTGGCCTACTGGTATTGGCGCGGGGTGGGTGAATCGCTGGCCGGGGCACCGCTCGCGAGCGTACGACGATTGACGGCACCACACGACGGCGTCGCGCACGACCTCGACCTGCAGCGCGGCCTCGCCGCGGCGATGGTCGAACTCGATGCGATCGCTCCGCCTGCCATCCGGCTGCTCTGGGGACGGCTTGTCGTTGGAACGCTGGCGGGGCAAGCCGGGGCCGAGCCGCTGCAGGGCCGACATCTGCCGCACTTGCTGCGGACAGCCTTCGCGGCCCGGTTTGCCGACACGCTTGCCCTGCATCAACTCCTCGAGCAGGAACGCGCGTCGGTGGTGCCGGCGGCCCCGCTTGTGCGCGGCGACGCCGAGAAGCGGCCAGCCTGAGGCGCCGTGGATCCACGCATGCGCGAACGCCTGCTGTTTGCCGCATGGCTCGCGTGGACTGCCCTGGTCATTTCCCGCTATTACGTTCAGCTGTTTCGGGCAGTTGCCGTCGCGCGGCTGCCCTCCCCTGCCGACGTGGCCGGGGCCGCGATTCCCGTGGCGCTCGTCGCGGGCGGCAGCATCCTCCTGCGTGTGCTGCTCGCCAAACGTGCTCTGCTCGGTCACCGCATTCTGCTCGACAACCGCGCCGCCCGCCCCCCGGTGACGTCGCCGGGCCCGCCGCGATCCAGGCAGGCCATTCTCCTGGTTGCCGGGATCATGACAGTGCCGTGGCTGCTGATCCGCCGCGATCTAGTCGCCGCTTTATCCGAACTCAGCGCGCCCGGGTTTCCGTCGATCGGTGAAGCGGGGGCGCGGTCGGGCGCGGCATTCGTCGGCGCTCTGCTCGTCGCCGCGGCGGTGCTCAGCGGGGGGGCCGTCGTCCATCGGCTAATCGGCTGGCGGACTTCGTGCCGTGTCGAGGGCATCGTATTTACCGCCGTCACCGGCGTGGGACTGGTGTCGTATGGCTCGCTGCTGCTCGCGTGGGCTGGTATCTACCACCCGACCGTCGTCGCTCTCCTGATCGCGACGCTGATTTTGGCGGGCCTCCCCTTTTCAAGGCATCCCACCGCCGAACGACCGCTTCGCGACGCCACCGGCGTGAGTACCACGACGGTCCTGTGGTACGCGTTGACGGCCGTGGCGCTCGGCTACGCCCTGATCGCGGCGCTCGCGCCGGAGAAGGAATACGACGCACTTTGGTACCACCTCCATCTCCCGAGGCTGTGGCTCGAAGCAGGCCGTCCGGTGGACGTGATTCACGAGTACATTTCGCTGTACCCGTTGACGTGGGAGCTCGTGTTTGGCGCCGGGATGGTGCTTGGCGGGACGGTCGGCGCCAAGCTCCTCCACTTCGCCTGCCTGCCGCTGCTCGCGCTGCTCGTATGGCAAACGGCCCGCCGGTACATGCCCGGTGTGTCACCATCGGCGGCCGCCGCCCTGGTGGTGACGACGCCGACACTCCTGTGGGAATCGACGACGACGTACGTCGACCTGGCGCTCGCGCTGCACTCGGCCGCGGCGTGCTATGCGCTCGTTCGTTACGCGGGCACGAGCGAGCGGAGCTGGGCCATCGTTGCGGCGCTCCAGTTCGGTCTCGCCGCCGCGACGAAGCATCTGGGGGTGTTCGTCGCGATCGTCGCTCTCGCATTGTTCGTCGCCGCGGCGCGGACCCACGCCGGCCGGATACGGCTGCTCCGCCCCGCGATCCTGATCGCGACCCTCGCCGCCATCGTCCCGTCTCCCTGGTATGTGCGTGCGTGGGCCGCATCGGGCAACCCGGTGTTCCCGGAGATGTTCGGACTGTTTGGGGCCTCACCACCGGACCGGTGGGATGCCGCCACCGATCAGGGACTCGCGCTCTTCAAGATGCATTTCGGACTGGGCCGGTCGCCTTCCGATCTGTTGGCGCTGCCGTGGAATGTCACGGTCCACGGCGCGCTGTTCGGCGGCGCTCTGGGACCTCTCTTTCTGGTGCTGCTGCCCGGACTCCTGTTGACGCGCTGCCATTTTCCCGCGCTGAAATGGCTCGCCTGGGGCGTGGCTGCGTATGTGGCCATCTGGGCCTCGCCGATCAGCAGTTTTCAGCTGCGCTTCCTGATGCCGATCGTGCCGCCGCTTGCGCTCATTGCCGCCGCCGCCCTGAACAGCATCGCGCTGCGCACCGCGACCGCTGTGCCGGGCGGACGCACCTTCACGATGGGTGCCGTGATGTGCCTCGCCGCGCTCAACCTGCCTCCGTTCACCGCGCTCCACGAAGCGGACCGGCGAGAATGGGACGGCTGGCTGACGCACGTGCTGCGCGAGTCGCCCGTGCGCGTCCTCTCAGGCAGGGAGTCCGAAGCCACCTACCTGCGCCGCGAAGTACCTTCCTTCGGAGCCTGGCAAGCCATCAACGCGCAGCTGCCCGCGCGGGTGCGCGTTTTGGCATTTTCGGGAGGAGACCAGCTCTATGCCGCGCGTTCGCGCATCTCCCATGATGCGACTGAGGCGCGGGGTGCGATCTGGGGGGCTGGCGCGCAGGATCTGCACGCGGCCGTCGCAGCGCTGCGCCGCCTGGAGATCACGCACGTACTTTTCGACCGTCGGCAACCGGGGGGACCAAACACGGACGCCTTGGGGATCGCCTCGCCGCGGCTCCAGCAGGCGTGCATCCCGGAGTACGACGACGGCCGATACTGGCTGTGCCGCCTGGAGTACGAGCGACTGGAGTACGAACGGCTGGCTCCCCCGTCTCGGGCCGGGCTGGAATGAGAAGGCGCACGGTCAGGAGGGCTGAGGCGATGTCACCTCGTGCCGCCACCAGCACAGCATCTTTCTCCATCCGTGCTCGACGGCGCCCCCCGGATGACACCAGATCAGCGTCGCGACGTCCGAGCACGTATCCCGCCACGTGGATCGCTTGCGCAATCGTTCCCGGATCTGCGTCGCGACGCGGTCGCCGTAGTACTGGCGTATGTTCCGGTACCCGTCACGGAACGCGCTCCGTCGCTCGGGTGTCCCGAGGTGCGGGCGCTGCTCGCGCATCACGAACCGAAGCTGCCGGAACATCAGTGCGGCATCGTTCGACATGTTGTCGCCATGTTTTCGATACTCTGCCACGACGGCTGAGTGAAACCGGACGGGATGGTCGCGGCTGATCCGCAGGTACATCGCGTAATCCGCACACGCATCGACACGGGAGTCGAAGCCCCCTGCCTGATCGAGAGCGCGCCGCCGGAACATCACGATTGCGGGGTTCCTGATGCTGTTGCGCCGCAGCAGCGACAGGTAGGGGTGCCCGGGGCCTCGGAAGGGTTGCTGGGTCGGGAGCGGCACGCCCTTCCCCGTGATGAACCTGCTGTACCCGGCGACGAAGCCGAGCGACGGGTCTGTCGTGAGGAGCTTCGCACCGATCTCGGCCGCCTCCGGGATCAGCCGGTCGTCCGCGTCGAGGAAGATCAGAAATTCACCGCGCGAGTACGCGATCCCCGTGTTGCGGGCCGCAGCGAGTCCGCGGTTCTCCTGCCTGATGCAGCGCACCGACGGAAAAGCCGCCGTTACGACGCCGATGTCATCGGTGGATCCGTCGTCGATGAGAATCACCTCGACGTGGCCGTACGTTTGCTCCTGCGCGGTTGAGATCGCCTCGCCCAGGAAGTGCGCCTGGTTGTAACAGGGGATCACGATCGAGACGAGAGGCAGTGCGGCGGGCAAGGGCGCGTGCACGCGTTCGGACGACTGACGGACGGGCCGCACCATTCGGCCCGTGCGCCGACCCCGGCGGCGACCCGCGCCCCGTACCTTCACGACAATGACACCGCGAGCGCCGGCGGCAGGACCGCGGTGTGGCACTGGAAGGGCTGGACGAACACGCCTCGCGACACTGCGGAGCCCTGCACGTACAGCGTGGTCCGGCCGAAGCGCCATGCGACCGGGCGCCCGGCGCCTGCCGGCGTGACGGTCGCGCCCAGCGTGTACACGCCGGGAGCCAGCAGCAACTCCGGCAGCACGAAATCCATCTGCAGGCGGGCGGACGCGGAACCGGCCGGCTGGATCGTTCCGGTGCACTCGGCGAGCAGGGTCCCTGCCTCGAACTCGTAAAACGACAATGTGACGGAGGCGGCGACGGGGGAGTCGGCGACGAGCAGGATGCGCGCGATCAGGGGACGTTCCGCAACGGCCGTCAAGACAGGTGCTCCGTCCTGGGCGTGCAGTGTGAGAGTTTCGATCCGGATGGGCGCCGGCGGCCGGGTGCGAACGTCGTCGTCCTCGTGCGAGAGAGCACCGGCTCCGTTGACCAGGCGCTGATATCGGCTGATGACGTCCTGCGGAGATCCGGTCGCAGCCAGCGTCCCGGCATCGATGAGGATGGCGCGATCTGACAGCTGTTCGACCGCACCGAGGTCGTGCGAGACCACGACCATGGTCGTCCCTCGCCGTTTGAGCTCCTGGATCCGTTGCAGGCACCGCGCCTGGAACTCGCTGTCACCGACCGCGAGCACTTCGTCGACCAGCAGCACGTCGGGCTCGAGATGCGCGGCAATGGCGAAACCGAGCCGGACGTACATCCCGGAGGAGTAGTACTTTACCGGGGTGTCGAGGAACGCGCCGACGCCGGAAAAATCCGCGATGCTGTCGAGCCGTGCGGAGATGTCGCGGCGGCGCATGCCCAGGATCGCACCGCTCAGGAAAACGTTTTCGCGGCCGGTGAGCTCCGGGTGGAATCCCGATCCCACTTCGATGAGGGCGGACAGCCTCCCCACAATCGTGAGCTGCCCTTCGGTGGGGACAGTGATGCCGCCGAGCAGCTTGAGGAGCGTGCTCTTGCCGGCGCCGTTCCGGCCCACGATCCCAAGGGTCTCGCCCCGAGCTACTTCGAAGCTCACATCGCGCAGCGCCCAGAAGTCTTCAGACGTCTGCCACAACGCGTCGGCAGCCCGGCCCAGGACGCCGCCCCTTCGCGCCTCGCGCCGGGGCGGCATGCGGTACCGCTTGGAAACGCGCTCACACCGCACATCGACGGAGTCCATGATCAAATCACGTCAGCCATGGTGGTCTCGATGCGCTTGAAGAACGCGTACGCAACGGGCAGCAGAATCGCTGAGACAATGGCGGGGATCGCCAGCATGTGGAGCTCCGGTGGTATGCCATGGACGACGGCCCGGCGGAAGCTTTCGACAATCCCGGTCATCGGGTTCAGCAGGAACCACGGCCGGTACGCCTCCGGCACGGCGGAGAGTGGATAGGCGATAGGAGTCGAAAACATCCACAGATACAGGATGAGTGGCACCGCGAGACCCACATCGCGAAACCGGACCTGTATTGCGGACAGCAGGAATGCGGATCCCGTCACCAGTGTGGCGAGCAGTAAAACTACGGGGACGCCGTATAGCGCGCTCCACGTCAGACCAATGTCATGGTAGGCGAGCAACGCGCCGAGCACCACGACGGCCGCGCAGAGATCGAAGAGCGCCGCCGCGACATACGAGAGCGGCAGGACCTCTCTGGGAAAATACACCTTCGTAATCAGCTGGGCGTGGGCCACGAGGGCATGCGTGGCGTTGCCGAGGGCCGTTGCCAGGAAACTCCACACGAGAAGACCGGAATAGGCAAAAAGGGAATATGGAATACCCTCGCTCGGCACGCGAGCGATTCGACCGAAGACCAGCGTGAAGATGAGCATCAGGGCGACCGGTTGAAGGACGGCCCAGAACAGCCCCAGCGCCGACTGCTTGTAGCGGACGCGGATGCGGTGCGCGGTCAGCGTGCGGAAAAGATCCCACGAGTCGGCGAGCAACCGGAGCCCTGCCCACAACCCGGGGACGGATTCGGGTCGGCGGATGGTGACATGCCGCATCCCCAGCCGGGCACTTCTCTCGTCGTCCGTGAGTCCGAATTTGGCGTACACATGGGCTCGTTGTGCAAATCCAATACCGCAGAGTTCGAGCAAGATTATCCAGGCCTCGCGCTGACTCAGCAGTAAGTCAGGGGGCCAAGCTTGAATGAAACCAGCGCTGGCCGTGATGATCCTGACGGCGTGTAGTTAATTGATACTTGCGCGTCGGGCGGCTATGCACCCAAGGTGTCGGGCCCCCGGGGGGGGGCGTGACGGCAGGTCAGCCGCTCCCCTGCTTCGTGACAACGGTTGCGAGGAGGTAGCCGTGGCGTCGCAGCCGGGGGACGTGGCGATCGAGCAGCACGAACGGCCAGACGCAGGCACCCGTGACTCTCGTCAGCGGCGGGCACCATGCGTGGCACGCCAGATCCAGCATCCTGAGCCAGCCCGGGATGAAGAGAATGGCTGTCTCCGCCACGACCGTCAACCCGCCGCGCTTCAGCATCTGTCGCAGCCCACGGCGCGAGTAGGACTTCTCGTACCCATACGCGTAGAGCCCCAGTGCCTGGAGCACGGTGGCGAGCAAGGGCCGGAGGAACGGATCGTGACGGTTCGGCACGCCGATGATGGCCCGTCCGCCCGGCTTCAGCACACGCGCGATCTCCTCCACTGCGCGTTCCGTCTCGTCGAAATGCTCGATTGTGCCCATCGAGTAGATGGCGTCGAAGCTCGCGTCACGGAACGGGAGATCCCGAACGTCGGACACGGCGCACCGGAGGTCGTTCCGGGTGAAGGCCGCCCGCGCCTGCGCGGCCGTTGGCCCGGAGATGTCGATCCCGTAAACACGAGCGCCGCGCTCGCTTGCCCACACGAGGATGCGGGTGTTCCGCGCCTCGTCCCACAGGTCGGTTTTCAAGATCTTCAAGCCGTCCAGCGCTGGGAAGTGGTCCGTGAAGAGGCGGCGCTCGTTGTCCGCGTAGTATTGGGTCGACGCGGCCCCTCCGAGATCCGGAAACCTGGCGCCCACGTCGGCCCAGAACCGGCGGTACGCAAACCGCCGCGCGACCGTGCCGGAGGCGGGAAGGCGCGGGGCATTCACGGCCGCGGTTCGTCCACCGTCCACGCCCAGCCGCCGAAGCCGAAGGACAGCGCTCGCCGATCGCCGTTCTTCAAGACGTCGTCTGCGACCGTCGCGTGAGCGGACGGGCGAAACGCGAGCTCATGGCGGCCTGGAGAGAGCGGCAGCGGCCCGATCAGGTGCATGCGTCTCCCCTCCTGGATCGTGAGCGTCTGTACTTCCCGGCCATCGAGAAGAAGCGTCAGTTGGCGTGTACCGGGGAATGGAATCAGTTCGAGGCGGGCGGACGCGCCCACCGTCCCGGTGCTGCTGTTCACGACGGTCCATGATGCCCCATGTCCCATCCAGCGCCATGTCCAGGCGCCATCGTACTCCCGCGGGTAGAAGGCCCACATCTGTGCCGTGTGAACCACGGGAGTGGCCCCACTGACGGCGAACACATCCGCGTCCGGGAACCGCGCGGCCAGCTGCAGCCCTTCGGGCGCGCCTCGTGCGGCAAGTCGCCGTCCCGCATCCGTGTTCAAGGGTACGAGCAGATGCGTGTACGCGCCTGCCGAGAGCTTGTCGGCCAGCCTGGGCTCGCTGCAGTCCTCGAATCCTGGGGGGCGCACGGGAATGCGACTCCTGGACAGCCAGTGAACGGACTCTGCCTCGGCGGTGAGCGGGGTGCAGTCCACCACGAGAAGACGACCGGGCTGCGAGGCCACCCAGCGGTGGGCGGCGGTTGGGAGCACATCGCGCCAGAGAGTGGGCGACCACACGGCGTACTCCGCCGCGGCGAGCGCCACGAGCGCGACGCAAACCGCTCGCGGGAACCCCGTGCCACTACGCCACAGCCTCTCTGCCCCCACAGCCGCCAGCAGCACCGACATGAGCTGGACCACCACGCCGAATCGGGCGTAGGACCGGAACATCGGGAGCAGATCGTAGAGGAGCGCGGAAGGCCGAGTGAACGTGAAGGCGCCCACGGTTCGCTCTGGAGACAACGAACAGACAAGCGCCACGGTGGCGACAATCACCAGTACCGGCACTGCCGCCAGCGAGGACGGCAACGACGAGCGCCGGTGGATCAGCCATGCGGAGATGGCCACGAGTCCCAGCGCGACAACGCCCCAGCCGAGGCTGACCTGCTGCTCGAGGAGCCCATCCCGGACTGCGGCGGCGGTCCAGACACGCTCCGCGATGCCGCCGACCACCGGGTTGGCCATGGGCGGAACAAGGTAGCTCCACCACTTCGCGCTGTAACGGAACAGCTCGTCGCGCTCGAATCCGTATGCGGCCGGATTGCTGGCGACCCCCGGGGCAGCGAACCATCCGTAGGCGATCCCGGCGCCGCTCAGGACGACCACGGTGGCTACTGTCGTGGCGAGCCGCCCGAACGAATGCGGCTCGAAGCGCGCCTTGCACAGCCAGTAGCCGCCGATAGCGGCTGGCGTGATGACGGCGGCAATCAAGCCGCCGTAGAAATTCGAGAGCACCACGGCGGCGGTTGACGCGACGAGCACTCCAACCGTCGAGGGCGTCGAGCGATCCAGGCAGCGCCAGAGCGCCACGAGATAAAGCGGCATCCATTGCGTCTGCGCGATGTGGGGGTGATAGGCCGAGTGGGCGAGATGAAACGGCGAGAAAGCGAACGCAATCGCCGCGAATCCCGCGCTCACCGGGCCGATCGTGAAATGCCGCGCGAGCACGTATGCCGCAGCCGCCGATAGTGGGAACGTGAGGAGGACGAGCCAGTTGTAGGCCGCCACCCCCCCCGACAGGCGCGCGAGCAGCGCGCCCGGAATATCCGTAAAGGGCTGCAGGTAGATACCCCGGGTGACGGGACGTTCGAACTGCCGCATTGCGGTGAACGGATCGTGATGGCGCCCGACGGTTTCCCTGCCGAAGATCCGCTCCGACGGGGCGCGCAGCACGGGGGCCGCCGCGGCCAGCGTGAGGATCAGCGCGAGCGCCGAGACGATGGTGACCTCAGTGGCGCGACCGGTCATACGTCACCATCGCGGCCACGACGAGGAGCGGCCCCGCGAGGGCCCAGGCGCGAACGTCGCGCACCTGGGGCGTGAGCCCTGCGTGCGCGGCCATGACGTCGAGTGCGGCGAGTCCCGCAATCTGGGAGATTCCGAGTACAACCAGCCCCGCGAGTATCGGCCGCCACCGGCCGACCGCGAAGACCGCCAGCGCCAGCGCGATGAACAGTCCCACCTGGAACGCGGGCAGCAGCGCGAGGGCGCCCTGCGGATCGTCGAGGCGCGAATCTGTGGCGAATGCCGTGAGCGTACGCGTGTAGGCGGGGCCGGGAAGGTAGACGAACGCGGTCCCCAGGAGAGCGCCCGCCAGCGCGCGGCGCCAGGCCGTCGCGCCCGCACCGTGCCGCCAGGCCGCGGCAACAAAGACGACAACGCCACCAAGCAGGACCTGGTAGAACGCATGAATGAGAAAAATCGGAGAGCCGATGAGCGCGGGCGGAATCGCCACGACGAGCAGCCGTGCCACGCCGAGTGCGACGAAGAGCGGCGCGGCCCCCAGAATGGCGAGCGCCCGACCGATCGGCGACCGGCAATAGGCGATCGCGGCGGCGAAGTAGACGGGGATCAGAGGGGTCGAAATGCACTCCTGGGTCACCAGAAAGGCGCCGCGCGTCGTCGACAGCACGTTGCCCGCCGCAACGGACTCCACGCCAAGCAGAGTGAGCAGCGTGGCCGCCGTCCGGGTGATGAAGCTGGCCAGCGCGAGAACGGCGCCGCTCCGCAGGTAAAGGGGCGACACCGCGGTGAAGATGACGAGGAACGCGACCGCCAGCAGGATGAACTGGCGGCTCACGAATGTCGCCGGGCGATCCGGGTGCGCCGGGGTCGTGGCGCGGGGCGCGTGCGGCCTGCCGTGGCGCCGCCCTTCCGCGAAACGCATCCAGCCGAATACGTATCCGGCAATCGTCAGCATGAGAATCGCCGGCCACACGTACAGGTGCAGCGCGGAGAACCACACAGGCGATGCCGCGGCCTGGCCGAGCGTACCGATCCGTGTCGTGTTGAGCAGCAGGATGAGGCCGATTCCGCCCGCCGCACCCGCGAGGCGCTGCCGCCACGGCGCGGGAAACGCCAGAATAGCCCCGGTGCAGAGCGCCAGCGCGTCGGCGCCGCTGCATGCAAGCGTCACGTCGATGGGCAGTGCGGGGGTGCCAAAGGCACGTTCCGCGATGAGCCCCTGCAGTTGCGTGAAGGGAAGAACCGCGTGCGCCTCGAGCCAGCGCAGGCGCAGGAGACTGAACAGACCGAGGCTCCACGCCACGCCGCTGACGGCGAAGCTAAGCGCCTGGTGGTTGCGCGGGTGGACGGCGTCCGTCGGCACGCGGCATCTCCTGGACCGAGACCTTCCGCGCGCCCAGCAACCGGCCGAGCTCGTCGATGGCCGCGAGGCTCTTGAGCCTGGTCGAGCAGGAAAAGATGTCGATGTTGACGGTGCCGGTCTCCGGCCACGTGTGCAGGACCGCGTGGGACTCGCGCAGCACGAGCACGCACGTGAGTCCGTGGCCCGGGTAGGCGTGACTCACCTCGTGCACGATCGTCGCGCCGGCGCCGCGGAGAGCGGCCGCAAACATCGCGGCAATCCCGTCGCCGTCGAACGTGTCGAGCGCGTCGCAGCTGCCGAAGTCGGCTGAATAGAGAACCGGCTGTTCGTGGGGGATCACTGGATTGCTGACTATACCGCCCATCGCCGGCGCTGGGTGTTCAAC
>Ga0136612_10000793_pt1 | contig 12405 bp, 17 predicted proteins | sample AntDryUQ224A2306_2_FD_106644 | JGI IMG/M metagenome (GOLD analysis project Ga0136612, IMG submission 106644) | Polar desert sand microbial communities from Dry Valleys, Antarctica - metaG UQ224A (23.06) | ecosystem: Environmental > Terrestrial > Soil > Desert | place: Antarctica: Dry Valley...
ATATACTACCGTTTAGTGTAATATTAAAAGTGAGGTAATTATGCAAACTTTAGAGACACAAGAAAAACTTATAGGTTTACATCAGTTTACCGCCTATGAGGGCGAGATTATAAAAGACGATGCCGGCAATATAGTTAACAAGGTTGTCTATATAAGCCCGGTTTACAAAAATATAATTGTTACTGTAGGCAAAAACTTAACTCTTGATAGATTATTTGGATTAGCGGCCGCCGTAAACATAACATCTGTAGGCGTAGGCGATAGCGCAACCGCGGCGGCCATAGCGCAAACCGGCCTTTTGGCGGCAACTAACGTACTGCTCAAAACAGCCGATGCCGGCACTAGCCGGACAAACCAAGTAGTTACTATTACCGCAACTTTTGCGACTACCGAGGCTAACTTTGTTTGGAACGAGGCCGGGCTATTTAACGGCAACGTTAATAACACAAGTGTAATGTTTAACCGCGTAGTTATTGGGCCATTTACAAAAACAACGGCCGTATCAATCGTTTATCAAACTACCGTAACCCAAAGCTAGGAGTAAATTATGGAAGTTGTAGCGAGTACTAAAAATTACGTTGTAGTTAACGAGGCAACCGACAAGCAACCCAAATATGTTTTATATGATGCTAAGGACCGCAAAAAGGTACTTGGTAGCTTTAAGGATTTGGACGCGGCGGTTAGCGATGCGGTCAAGCGCGAAAATACATAGCTTATAATATAGGTATGACTAAGCCAACCAATGCCGGGAATACCGGCAAGCGAAAGCCTAGAGCCAAAACCCGGGTAGTAACCAAGCCCGCGGACCCTAGGCAACTTAAATTTTTAGAGCATTATTTAGACCCTGATAGCCTATGTTATGGCAACGCTTACCAAGCGGCGCTAAGGGCGGGGTATAGTTTGAATTACGCCAAGCATATATTAAATTTTAGTCAAAATTGGTTAGCAGAAACTAGCAGAAAACAGCGAGGGCCTAGCGGCGATGAGATAATAGACCGCTTATTTGATGAGGCCAAGGCCGCCCGGGCGAGTAAGGACCGCATTAGAGCGCTTGAAATATTGGCAAAAATTCAAAAGCTATTTACCGACGGCGCCGTTATTAACAATAATCTTAATGTTGGAATTACAGTTACCGTTAATGAGATGAGTGAGGCCCAACTTGACAAAGTTATTAGTACCGGATTTAACATTATTAGAGTTTAGCGAAAAGCAACGCCTAGCCGCGGCGGTTATGGAAAAAACCGGACGTATGGGCGGCCGTACATTTAAGGATTTTGTACTAGGCGTATTTGCGGCAAGCTATGACAATTTTATTTATGGCGATTATATAGAGGCCGTGGCCGATAACTATGATGCCAACCTTATGACTATGGACATTGGCCCGCGCGAACACTTTAAAAGTACCCGGCTATATGCCCGAATTATGTACCATATTTGGCGGCTTAAGTTTGGGGACCCCGGCGGCGAGGGTCAATATTTCAGTTTTAATTTAGACCTTGCCCGCTATCACTTGGAAAAAGTTAAGGACCTGATAGAGCGCAACCCATACTTTGATGATGTTGTAGACCTTAAGCGGACCGCCGATAGCAACTTAAGTTACGCTTGGTTTATTGAGGGCGAGCGCAAAAAGCTTACGCCTAAAGTAACTTTTGGCCCTAACTCATTACTATCATTTAAGCGTGGTATACACGCTAGATGGATATATGTTGATGACCCGCTAAAGGACCCGGAAAATAAACTTGTGCCAACCGTAATACATAAAATCAACCGGGTTATTTTAGTTGAGGTAATGCAAATGGTTAATCAGGGCGGCGAGTGTAGAGTTGTAGGCACCCCGCAAACTTGGGCCGACTTTTATTTTTTACCCGAAGTGGGCGAGCAATTTAAAGTTAGCATTGCCAAGGCTTACGTTGATGAGGCCCGCGAGGTTGTACTATGGCCGGAGGCTTGGCCCTTTGAACGCCTTAAGCGCCGCGAGCGATTAATCAAGCGTCCCCGCTTTGCTCAAGAGTTTTTAGCAACCCCGGCCTATGAGGCAACAAGTTATATAGAGGCCGACGCCCTAGAGGCTTGCATTGACCCTAATTTAGAGAGCGTAAAGCTTGGCCCTATATATGAATTTTATAAGGGCAAAATGGTAGTAGGCGGCCATGACATAGGTAAAAAAGCACACCCGGCCCATTGCGCTATTTACTACCGGACCCATACAACAGAGGATAGACGCGGCCAACCGATACATTATTATAAGCAAATAGTTAGTAAGTGGTTTGACCATGTAGATTATAAAGACCAAGTTGATTGGCTAAACCAAGCGATTGATTGCTTTAACATTAGTGTTTTGCGGTATGATAACACTAGAGGCGAATTTGAGGGCCTAGCCGAGCAAGGCAAGTTACACCGTAATTTAATACCTGTAGTCTTTGGGAACCGTAACCAAAATGGACTTGCTAGTAGCTTTGACGCTAAAATAAATGGTAAAGAGGTAACTATGGTTAACGACACCCGGCAAAAAGAGCAGATACTAGCAGTTGATGGCAACCTTAAAGCTATGGAAACCCCCGACGGCCACGGCGATAGTTTTTGGTCAAATGTATTAGCGCTAGGCGAGCAAAAAGTTAAAGAGCCTAGGATAAGGAGTATAGGATACGATGAGCCTACTAACTGATATAGCCGCCGGCGCCATAGGCGAGCTTGGTAAGTCCTTTGGCTTAACCCGGATTAACCCGGCCGATGATACCTTAAGTAAAGCAGAGGGTGGCGGGTGGAACCTTGGCGGCTCAATGGTTGCCGCGCTTAGAACCTTTAACACTTATAGTGACCGCTCAAGTCAACTAAACGCTTACATGGATTGGGTTTATGGGGCGGTCCGGGCGATAGCCGAGGACGCCGCCAGTACTGATTTACAGCTTTACGTTAACCGCGGCTCAACTAAGAACTCAACTTTACATAGCAAAATGATTTATACCCGCAAATGGGCTAAACAATATGCGGCCAAACAATTAGATATTAGTTATTACAATACCAAAGGCGTTTTAGTTAAGGCCCATGTTAACCAGCTTGAGGAAATAGAAAACCATATATTATTAGACCTTTTGCATAAGCCTAACCCGGCCCAAACTAAAAACGAATTTTTAGAGTTTACCTTTACTAATTTGGAACTTACCGGCGAGAGCTTTTGGTTAAAAGAACGCAACAAGCAAGGCGTTGTTATTGCCCTATGGCCGCTTAACCCGGCTAAGATGGAACACAAAGTTACTTCTAATATTTTGGACGGTTGGATTTATAACAATAACGGTAAGCGTATACCTGTTGAGGCTAACGAAATAGTACAACACAAGTATACCGACCCAACAAATATTTGGCGGGGTATGGGCGTTGTTAAAGCCGCCGCCCGGTCCATTGATACCGATACCCAAAGCGCCGATTATAACCGCCGCTTTTTTGCCAACAATGGCCGCATAGATGCCGCCTTGCAAACTAAAGACGAACTTAGCAACGAGAGTTTTGCGCGTATGAAAACCGAGTGGAACGATGTTTACGGCGGGGTTATAAACGCGCACAAGATAGCCATATTAGAGGGCGGGCTAGAGTATAAGCCGCTTGCCATTACTCAAAAAGAAATGGACTTTTTAGAGAGCCGCAAATTTAACCGGGACCAGATATTAGCTTTGTTTAGGGTTAGCGCTACCATACTAGGCATTAGCGAAAATGTTAACCGGTCCAATGCCGAGGCGGGCGAGGCCGTATTTGCTAAGCGGGTATTACTGCCTAAGCTAGAGCGCCTTACCTCAAACATTACTGAAAACCTAGCCCCGGACTTTGACCCTAAGCTAATTGTTAGCTTTGCCAACCCGGTACCAGAGGATAAAGAATTTACCTTAAAGGAACGTGAAAGCGCTATCAATAAATACCGGACCATTAACGAGATACGCGCCGACGTTGGCGATGAGCCATTGCGCGGCGGCGATGAGCTTTATATACCTATAAATAGCGTACCGCTTAGCTTTGCCGCCGCTACTGATAGCGGTACCGAACCGCAAAAGGCCCTAACAGGCCAAAAAAAAAAGTAGTTAACCGTAAGACTTTATACGCGGACGCCGCCGACCGTATAAAAATAGGCGAGGCTATAGCCGCGCGCGTTGATAAAGTGGCCCGGGGATATGAAAAAAAGTTTATTAAAGCTACCCGCGATGAGTTTAACCGCCAAAAGGCCGAGGTTATTGATAACATTGAGCGCCTATATACACCCAAAAGCTTTAAAACTAAGGGTATTGAGGACCTAATTTTTAACCGACAAGCCGCTAAAGATAGGCTTTATGCTAAATTGGTACCGCCATTTAGGGGCCAAGTTAAAAGCGCCGGGGACCAAGCCGCTATATTGGTTGGCCTTGATGGTATTGATATGGAGGACCCGAACGTTAACCAATATTTTAAAAGCCATATAAATAGAGTAACCGGGGTTATCAATGACGAAACCGAAAAACAATTACGCGCTACCCTTGCGGCCGGTATCAATGCCGGCGAGGCTATTGATGAACTCATAGCCCGGGTAACTCATGTATACGGCGCGGCCGCCGGCTTTAGGGCCGAGCGCATAGCCCGAACCGAGAGCATACACGCCGGCGCTTTTGCATCAAATGAGGCTTGGCGCCAGTCCGGCGAGGTTGAGGCTAAAGAGTGGTATACAACCCAAGATGAGTTAGTTTGTCCTTACTGTGAGGAAATGGACGGAACTATTATAGACCTTGGCGATAGTTACTTTGATAAGGGCGATGAGCTTGAGGTATCCGGCGGTAATCCGCTTAAGCTTGATTACGAACAGGTAGAACACCCGCCGCTACATAGTAACTGTAGATGTATAGAGTTACCGATATTGAGTTAGGTAGTATATTATTATAAGTAAAGCGCAAGCCTAAAGGAGTTACAAATTATGTCAACCGCAACAGCTACAAAACTACAGCCAACGGCCAGTAAGCCGCTACCTATAGAGGCTAAAAAGGCCGATGAAATGCAAAAAAAGGGCATTATGCAAACTGTTACCGTTAAGATTAGTAGCGTTGATGATGCGGACCGTAGTTTTATTGCGGTTGCCAGTGATGAGAGTATAGACCGCCACGGCGAAAACATTATGCTTAGCGGTTGGCAGTTGGATAACTATTTAAAAAACCCGGTTGGCCTATGGTCCCATGACTATTGGCAACCGGCTTGCTTTACTACTACCGAAATAGGCTTTAGCGAAAATGGCGAGTTAGTCTTTAAAGCTAAATGGCCTAGCATTGAGGAACTTTGCACAGACCCGGCCAACCCTAGCGATTGGGCTTTGTTTGTTGATGGGCTTTATAACTCTTATAAAAATGGATACCTCCGAGCCTTTAGCGTTGGCCTGATACCTAAAAAATGGTCCGATGACTGGACAACTATTTTACAAGCCGAGTTACTTGAGATTAGCGCCGTAACAGTACCGGCCAACCCCAACGCATTAGCACTAGCCGCAACCGAGGGGGTTATTACTCCTAAGCAAGCTAAAATATTTACTAAGCAACTTGAGGCCCAAGTTAAGGCCTTGACAAGCGTAAGCGATAATAAGGATAATAACGACATGAGCAACGAACTAGCCGCCGAATTAAAGGAAACCAATACCAAGCTTGATAAGCTTATAGATGTTTTGTCAAAACAAGATGAGGCCAATGATAACGTACCGGCCGATGATGTTACCCCTACTGATGAGCCGGTTATTGCCGACCCTACCCCTGATGATGTTACCCCCCCTACTGATGACCCAAAGCCAAACGATGACCCCGCCGATACGGACGAGTCAAAGGATAAACCAGCGGCCGATGAGCCAGTTGGCGGTACCGATGACGATGACCCCGAAATTGACGAGGAAAACGTAACCGAGGAACAGGCCAAGGCTATTACTGCCGGCGCCAAAGCCTCAATTGACGCGGAACTAGGCCGGGTAAATTAATAATAACCAATTAGATTTATAAGGATTAAACACTATGAAATTATCAGAGGCTGTATTACTAGCTAAGGAGGCCGCACTAGAGGCCCGGGGCGCTACTTCTCAAGAAGTTAAAGACGCTATTTTTTCCTCAAAATTTGCCGATGCACCGCACAAAAGCCCCGAGGGCCGCGCTAAGATTAAGAACTTTACCAACTTCCTAGCCGTAAAAGCCGGATTCATTGAGCTTGATAACCTTGATAGCGATGATAAGGTTGCGGTTGAGGCTATCAATAAAGACTTATCAACAATTGTAAGCGCCGACGGTGGCGTACTAATTCCTACCGAACTACGGACTGCTTTAATAGAACGTAAATACCGTACTCCTCACCTCCGTAACTACGTTACAGTACTGCCAATGCCAAGCGGCAAGCTTGACCTTGACGCCGAGAGTACTACCGTTACGGTTAACTGGACAACCGAACTAGCAATAATTACCCAAAGCGACCCGCAATTTACCAAGCTTAGCCTTACAGCTAAAAACCTCATGGGCCTTACCCGAATTAGCCGCCAGTTGCTACATGATAACGGTATGGGCGATAGCCTAGTTGATTGGGTTATCAACCGATTTGCTAGCGCGCTAGCCCGCGCCGAAGATACCGCTTTTATGGTTGGAACCGGAACCGGCCAACCCTTTGGTATCCGTACTTACACTTTTGTATCAGTTGCACAGGCCGGCGCATCGCTAGCCTCTAGCGATTTGGTTAACTTGTACTTTGCTCTACCCGAACAGTACCGCGCTAATGCCGTATGGATTATGGGCGATACTCGTTTAAAGCTTGTATCTAACTTGCGCTCAACCGATGGCCGCCAGCTATACGAAACCGCTTACAATAACGGTACAGATACGCCTACATTAATGGGCCGCCCGGTAATTATCCAACCTGATATACCTACTAACCTAGGCGCCGGCACTAACGAGAGCGAGATTTACTTTGGTGATTTGCAATATTACATTGTTGGCGATACCGAGCAAACATTTAGCGAAAGTTCTATACATGAGGGTGAAAGCTTTAGCAGACACCGCCTAGCCGTTAAAGTTGGCGAGCGCCTAGATGGTGGCCTAGCGCTTACCGAGGCAATTGTTAAAATGACAGCCGTAAAATAGTTACCTAGGGGGTTAGCAATAGCCCCCTTTAGCATTAACATAATATAAGTGAGGAAATTACAATGGCAGATAATAACCAAGTAACGCTAGTTTTTACCCGCAACTTTAGCCCATACAATAAAGGCGATGTTGCAACCTTTGACCGCAAAACCGCCGAGGCTTTGCAAAACCCTACATACGTTAACGAAAAAGGCCGCGAAGTATCATTACCTGATGGTAGCCCGGTTGAGGCTTACAGCGAAAGCAAGCACAGCGAACAGCTAGCGGCTAGCCGTGGTAAGACTGAGGACGCCGAAGTACAAACGCCTTTTAATACTGAAAACGGCGGCTATTACACCGGTACGGAAATTGAGGCAATTATCAAAGGCCGCCTAAAGGCCGAACATGACCGCACAGTATTAAACGGTAGCCCGCTAAGTAGCGATACTACTAAAACCTACGTAAACCGAACGCAACAGGCTCAAGGTACAATTGTTACGGACCCGCAAGGTTATACCGCTAACGGTCAGGACCCGGCCAAAGTTGACGCCGCCCAAAAAGAGGCCGCCGCTAAACTGAATAGCGACGCCAAGGCTAGCGACGAAAAAAAAGCCGCTAAATAAGCTTTAGTCTTTTGTTTAGCCTTTAGCTTATAATTAAGTTAGAGGCTAACTATAAGGATTAAAAGGTATGAAGTATACAACCGCTACCGACGTTAAAGCTTACCCGAGCGTACCGGATACAGCTAATGCCGATTTTATTGATTTACTCATTAACCGGGCAAGCGCCTATATTGATAAATACACCGGCCGTAAATTTGGCTATAACCCCGCCGCGGTCCCGGCCGTCCCCTACGAGATTATTACCGATGAGCCTAACAGTATTGAAAACTGGGGCGGCTTTTACCTTAGAAACTTTGACGTTAAAGCTATTACTAGCGTAAAGGTTGGGCCAAACAATACGGTTTATACAGCCAATGATTATACTTTTGATGCCTTAACCGGCCGCTTTTATATAGGCGGCGAGGCTTACGACCAGTCCTATAATGCCGTAAAAGTTAGCTATACATATGGCTATAATGGTATACCCGATGATATTAAATTTGCTTGCGAGCAATTAGTTATTGCTATGTACCTAGGCGGCGCTACCAATACCGGCGAAGTTGTAAGCGAACGTACCGGCAATTATCAGGTTAATTATGCAAGCCCAAGTACTGTAAGCCAAAAAGCGCCGGCCGTTATGGACATATTAAAAGAATACCGGATTTTACATATATGAGGCGCTTTATATTAACTACCTTAATACTTGCCGGCTATAAATACTTGAGGCGTAAAAAATGAGTATGTTGCAAAACCCGCCTCATGTTGCCGATATTAAGCGCTTAGGTGTACCGGTCAATGGTAAGCGTACCGTTGCAACCGTGGCGGCGGCCGTCCCTTGCTTTATTCAACCGCTTAGCGCCGAGGCGAGCGCTACTTACGGTATGGCGATTGGTACCGGCTTTATGATGTTTACAAAACAGGAGTACCCGGTACAGACCGGGGACCAAGTAGTTAGCGGCGGCGTTACTTACGGCGTTACGGCCGTCCAATACTTTAATTTTGGTAATAATCCGCATTACGAGATTGCCTTAAATAAAGAGGTAAAGTAAATGGCCGCTAGTCTAAATATTGAAATACCCGGGCTAGGGCGGTTGCTTGATGACCTAAAGGCCGCCGGCCCATATGGCGCCAAGCAACTTAAGAGCGCGCTCAACCGCGGCGCTATACGCTTGCAACGTGCCGAGCGGATTGAGGCGCCCCGGGATACGTCCAACCTTGCGGCTAACATTAACATTATTGAGCTTGGCGAGTTTGAGGTAATGATAAGCCCCAAGGCTAACTATGCCGAGGCTATACATAAGGGCCGATTGCCGGGTAGCGCGCCGCCTGTTAGCGCGCTTGAGGGTTGGGCCCGCCGCAAGGGTATTAACCCTTATGCGGTCCAAAAAAGCATACAGCGTAAAGGTACCAAGCCTAACCCTTTTGTTGCCCGGGCACTTGATAACGAGCGCCAAGGTATTAACGATGAGTTTGATATTGCGGCCGATAGGGTAGCCGACTATATTAGTAAAGGCGGGGGTTAATTTATGGGTTTATATAGAGATATTAGTACTAAGTTGGCAACGGTTATTACGGCCGTCCAAATATCCCCGGGTATTGCCGCCTTTGGCGCTGTAGTACGAAAGCCCCAAACTGATTTTGATATTTACCCATCGGTTATTATTAACCCGGCCCGGATTGAAAGCGATTATAGTACCAACGCCCATAACCACCGTAAGTATATTTTTGACGTACATATACTTAATTTACTTGAGGATAATACGAGCGCAACTTATCAGTTAAGAAGTGATGACCTTATGGATTTAACCGACCTAGTATTAGACGCCCTAGATAAAACCTATAATTTAGATGGCCTAGTACATTTTGTTGACCCGGTACCGAGCCAATTTTTTGAGGTCCCAACCGCCCGGGGCCCGGCCATAGTGGCGCCCATACGCGTTGTTTGCCGTAAAGATGTTATGGTAGAGAGTAGCTTTTAGTAAAAGATTATATGTATAATAAGCGCAAGGAGTTTATGATGGCCGAAAAAGAACAACCGACGAAAACCCCAACACTTGTAAGGGCCGGCGAGCGAGCCGAGCAAGGCATTGGCATTACAGAAAAACAGCGGGCTAGCGGCGTTAAAATTTATTTTACACCCCCGCAAAATTCTTTAGAGTTTGCAACTTCTGTTAAAGCAACCAGTTTAGAACAAGCACAACGACTTACCGGGTTAAGCGTCCCAACCGAAACCGAGGGCGATGAGCCAACAGTTAAAACCGATGAGGGGGAAAAATAGATGGCGGTTATTAGTGGACGTAAAATTAGTTACGGAATTGGTAAGGAAACAACTAGGGGTACTAGTGTAGCGCCGGCCTATGGCATTGCACACCTTGACGGCGATTTTAAGCCCCGCGCCGAAAAAGTTATAAACGATAGCGCTATTGGAGTACTGGCCGATGCCAACGATAGCGCTTTAGTCAAAGAGTGGGCCGAGGGCGATTTAACTAGCAAGTTTACGCCGGACGCCGGCGGCCTTTTGTTGTTAGCCGGCTTTGGTAACGTTGTTACAAGCGATAACGTTGATGCTAACGCCATTGTTAAAGACCACCTTTTTACAATGAGTGAAAACAACCAACACCCAAGCTTTACCTTGGTACGCAAAGAGGCCAACAAAAACGAGCGTTACGCGCTTGCTACTTGCCGCAAATGGGAAATGGAGGTAATGGTTGGCGAGTACGTTAAGGTTACTACCGGTTGGATTTCTAAAAAGGGCGTTACCGGTACTGATAACATTACCTATTTAAACGATACCGAGTTTGTACCTAAGTACGCCGCCTTACGCCGCGCCGCCAACGTTGCCGGCCTTACTGGCGGTACGGATACTAAAGTACGCCGCTTTAAGGTTACGATTGAAAAAACCGTGGCCGATGATTACGTTTTTGGTAGCACTAGCCCCGATGACTTTTTTGTAACTCAATACGCCATAACCGGCGAAATAGAATTACGCTATGAGACTACCGGCGAGTACGATTTATACGCCGGCGATACTAAAAACGCTTTACGCTTAAGTCTTGTTAATACTGATGTTACTATTGGTACCGCCGCCCGCCCGGGCCTAGTACTACAGATGCCAACAATTAGCGCTACCGAGTGGGACGTTGACCAAGGTAAAGACGCCGTTGTTATGCAAACTGTAGGTATCAAGGGCCTGTATGACGTTGCAACCGCCCAAGCTATTCAGGCAACGCTTACTAACACGGTTGCGGCTTACTAAAATAGTTAATAATTAAGGAGTGAGTTAATTATGGCAAAGACTAAAAAGCGGTTTGTAGTTAAAAAGCGCCTAAGCTTAGATTTTTTTGGTCCCGATTGGGCCGAGTGTTACATTGATTACACCCCTATTACTTACACCGAGGCCAACAGTCTTAAGGCTTTAAGGGACGTTGACCCGGCAACGCTTGACGAAACCAAGCGCGAGGAACTAGCACAGCAAACTATTGATATGCTTAAAAGTCATTTTGTAAGCGGCAAGGGTTACACCGAGGCCGGCGTTGTTGACCTAGAGCCCGACGATTTAACCGAGTTGCCAGTTGAGATTATTACCAAGTCCATAGTTATATTGCGGGGTAACATTGACCCAAATTTAGCCGCGGCCTCCGTGAGTTAATTGTTGACTTGCCCGAAAAAGCCCCGGTTAAAACAATTGAGCGAGCAATGGAGGCCAACCCGGAGGCGGCCTATTTACTGGCCCGAGAGCGCTACCGGGCACGTTATAAATTGAGTAGCTTAGAAATGGACGCCGAGCCCTTTGATGAGTTTGTTGCTAATATGGAAATTAGAAAACTGGACGGCGTAAGGCAAAAGCTAGATAATGAGCGTATGAACCAAAGAGGCGGTAACTAATGGATAAGCGAACTATTGATATAATTTTACGCGCCCGCGATGAGGCGAGCAAAGTCCTTAAAGACGTTGAGGGTAACATTGGCAAGGTTGGCAATGCCGCCAAGGCCGGGCTAGGCGAGGCCGTTAAGGGCGGGGCGATTGTTGGCAGTATTGCTTTAGCCGGGCTAGGCGCCGCGGTTGGCGGGGCCATAGCTAATATAAATGAGAGCGATACCGCAATAGCACAGCTAGAGGCCGTACTAAGGTCAACCGCGGGGGCGGCCGGGTTATCGCGCCAAGCTATACTTGACCAAGCAACCGCGTTATCTAAAATGACAACTTTTGGTGATGAGGCCGTACTAACCGGCCAAAACCTACTACTTACATTTACCAATATCAAAGGCCCGGTTATGCAAGAGGCAACCAAGGCCATGTTGGATATGAGCCAAGCCCTAGGCCAAGATACCAAATCTAGCGCCATACAGTTAGGCAAGGCGCTTAACGACCCAATAGCCGGCGTTACGGCTTTGCGTAAGGTTGGCGTTAGCTTTACCGAGGCCCAACAGGACCAGATTAAAGCGCTTGTTGATAGCGGTAAAACAATGGACGCCCAACGCTTGATACTTAAGGAGTTAAATATGGAATTTGGCGGGTCCGCGGAGGCGGCCGGTAAAACCTTTGGCGGTCAGTTGGCTATACTTAAAAACCAGCTTGGCGAAGTTTTAGAGGCCGTGGGTATGTTTATTGTTGATGCCTTACAACCTTTTGTAAGTTGGGCGCTTAAGGCGGTTGATGCCGTTGATTGGGAGGTTGTTTTAGAGCGGACCGAGTTAGCCTTAGATAATGCC
>Ga0136612_10000794_pt1 | contig 12404 bp, 16 predicted proteins | sample AntDryUQ224A2306_2_FD_106644 | JGI IMG/M metagenome (GOLD analysis project Ga0136612, IMG submission 106644) | Polar desert sand microbial communities from Dry Valleys, Antarctica - metaG UQ224A (23.06) | ecosystem: Environmental > Terrestrial > Soil > Desert | place: Antarctica: Dry Valley...
AGGTCCGCTCGAGCGTCCCGCGGGCATCGTGAAAGTTCAGGCCGCGAACGCCGTGCGCCGCATAGTCGAGCGCTTCGCCAAGCGTTGCGAAATCGGCAATGCGCCGCGGCTGGATGTCGGTTGTCGGCGTACCGCCAGGAGGAGCAAGGGCGCCTGGAGAAGCGAGGCCGGGTTCGATCGTTGGGTTACGGTCGAGCACGCGGTTCCTTCCCGATTGAGCCGATGACTGGCAAACTTGGTGTGGCCTCCGAAATGGCTGAAACATGAACCAGCTGCGCTTTGTGATGGTTGGGGAGTGTGGCACAAAAAGGGCGCATGCGTCACGCCAGCCAACACAAGCCGCGCCCGCCGCTCAACCGCGACAAGCTCAACGAGCTGGCGCTGGCCTATGTCGGGAGGTTCGCGACGACGCGCGCCAGGCTTCGATCCTATCTCCTGCGCAAGGTCCGCGAGCGCGGGTGGGATGGCGGGCCGGCGGCGGACGTCGACGCGATCGCCGAGCGGTTCGCCGCGCAGGGCTATGTCGACGATGCCGCTTTTGCGCTGTCGAAGTCGCGCTCGCTGACGGTGCGCGGCTACGGGCTCCGGCGGGTTGAGCAGTCCCTGCGCAGCGCCGGCGTCGAGGAAGCCGACGCGGCGCCCGCGCGCAAGCATGCGGAGGAAGGCTCGGTCGAGGCCGCCTTGCGCTTTGCCGAGCGGCGCCGGATCGGTCCGTTCGCGAGCGAGGCGGCGGACCGCAAAGCGCGCGAGCGCGCGCAGGCGGCGATGATCCGGGCCGGGCATGGCTTCGGCCTGGCCCGCGCGATCCTCGACCTGCCTCCCGGAGCGGACACAGCGGAGCTGCTCGAGAGTGGGATAATGAGAAATTAAAGTCGTTTTGCCGACAGTCTGACCATGTTAGATAGGGAGGGTGCAGCGTAGCAGCACTCAGCAAACCCAGGAAAACCCGCCGGAACAGTCCCCGGCGAGCGCAGCCCAAGATGTGACCGAAATGCCGCCGATCACCGGCCGGGTGAAGTGGTTCGACTCGACCCGGGGTTTTGGCTTCTTGGTCAGCGACGACGTCGAGGGCGACGTGCTGCTTCACTTCAGCGTGCTTCGTGAGCATGGCCGCCGCAGCGTTCCCGAGGGAGCATTGGTCGAATGCGTGCCGATGCGGCTCGAGCGGGGGCTGCAGGCGCGGCGAGTACTGTCGATCGACTTGAGCGCGGCCTTGCCAGCGCAACCCCGATCACCCATTGCCGCGAGCGAACGAGCCGACCGCAAGGCGCTGTCCGAAGCGGCCGGGGAATTCCAGCCGGTGGAGGTCAAGTGGTTCAACCGCGTCAAGGGATATGGCTTCGTCAATTGCGGCGGCGAAGCGGAGGACGTGTTCGTCCACATGGAGACCATCCGCCAGTCGGGGCTGGGCGAGCTGCAGCCCGGCCAGCAGCTGGAAGCGCGAGTCGCGCCGAGCTCCAAAGGCCTGACCGCGGTCGAGCTGCGGGCCTCGCGCTAATCGTTGGCGCGGCCGCTTTGATGCTGGGCTCGAGCGTTGCGGCGTGCACCTCGCGCAGCGCCGCGCCGGTAGCGCTGCCCGAACGATCGGCCGCGGGCCTCGAGCAGGCGCCGCTGACGATCCGGTCGGGATCGCGAGTTCACCGGTTCACGGTCGAGATCGCCCGCTCGCCGCTGGAGCAGGAGGCGGGCCTGATGCACCGGGAGTCGCTGGCGCCAAATCGCGGCATGATCTTCCCATACGATCCGCCGCAGCCCGCTTCGTTCTGGATGAAAAACACGCTGATCCCGCTCGATATTATCTTCATCCGCGCCGACGGCAGCATCGCCCGCATCGCCGCCAACACCGTGCCGCTGTCGCTCGAGCTGGTGCCGGCGGGCGAGCCGGTGTCCGCGGTGCTCGAGATCCCTGGCGGCCGTGCGGCCGAGCTCGGCATCAAGCCCAGCGACACGGTCGACTGGCCCGGCTAGAGCCGCCTTGCGCGGCGCCGACGAACGCGGCAAAGGCCGCGCCGATGGGCTTCTGGTCGAAAACCTTCACCTGGTGGAACGGCGCGACGTGGGGGACCTCGCTGTTCAGCCGCCGCCACGGCAAGGAGGCCGGGCGCGACGAGGTCGGCAATATCTACTTCCAGCACAAGCAGGACCCGCGCCGCCGTTGGGTGATCTATGCCGGCGATAATGACGGCAGCAACGTGCCGCCCGGCTGGAACGCCTGGCTCAAGGGCACGATCGACGAGCTCCCGGACAAGGCGCTGCCGGCGCAACGGGCGTTCCACAAACCGCCGGAGAAGAATCTTACCGGAACGATGGCCGCGTTCCGCCCGGACGGCGCGCTCGGCAGCGGCAAGATTCGCCCCGCGGCGACCGGAGACTATCAGCCCTGGACCCCCGACTGACCGTGCGGGCGGCGATCGCCTCGTTGGTCGTGCTGGCGCTCGGCGCCGGCGGCTGCGACCGCGATGCCCGGCGGCAGGCGACCGGCCGGCCGGTGACCGCCACCGTCGCCCAGCCCGCGGGCGACCAGGCCGGGGTGACGCCGATGGCGCAACGTGTCGCCGTGCTCGGCCTGCTCAACAAGCGCAACGGGATCGTCCGCGACATCGCGCTCAGGCCGGGCCAATCGGTGCGGGTCAAGGATGTGGTGATGCGCCTGCGCGCGTGCGAGACGACCGCCCCGTGGGAGAGCGAGGCGCTGACCGGAGCGTTCGTGCAGCTTGATGTCGATCGAACCGACGGGCGCCTGCAGCGGGTGTTCTCGGGCTGGCTCTACAAGGAATCGCCGTCGCTCAACGTCGTCGAGCATCCGGTCTACGACGTCTGGCCCAAAAGCTGCGCGATGACATATCCGGCGGGCCCGGGCGCGCCGGCCGCACCGGTCGCATCGAGCAGCCGGTCGATCGCGAGGAAATCGGGCGCGGCGTCGGCCGGCCGCGCGGATTCTCCGGCAGCCGGACCGGCGCCCGTGCCGGGGAATGACACCGCGCCGGCGCCGGCCGAACCGCCGCCCAGCGCTCCCGACAACAACGCCACATAACCGGCGCGCGGCACGCTCACCGCGCCCAATGACGCGAGGTGGTCGGTCATGAACTGGCAATCGAGCAGGGTGAAGCCGCCGACCTTGAGCCGCGCGACCAGCCAGGCTAGCGCGACCTTCGACGCGTCGGTCACGGTGCTGAACATGCTCTCGCCGAAGAACGCCCGGCCGAGCCGGACTCCGTAAAGCCCGCCGACCAGCTCTTGCGCCGGGTCGCCGCGGCGCCAGACTTCGATCGAGTGGGCGTGGCCGCTGGCGTGAAGCGCCAGCATGGCGCGCTCGATGTCGTCGTTGATCCAGGTCTCCTCGCGGTCCGCGCAGGCGGCGATAACTCCGGCGAAATCGCGGTCGTGGGTGACGTGGAACCGACCGGACCGCAACGCGCGGCGCAATGATCGCGACATGTGGAATTCGCCGGGCGGGATGATTGCCCGGTTGCGCGGCTCGACCCAGAACAGCTCGGCCGCCTCCCGGCTGTCGGCCATCGGGAAAATCCCGGCGGCGTAGCATTGCAGAAGCAGACGCGGATCGAGCCGACTCATGGCGGCAATATGGGCGCGCTCGATAGGCTCAGCTAGAGGATCTCGCGGACCTTGTCCTGAGGCCGGCACAGGCGCACGCCCTTGTCGGTCTCGACGATCGGCCGGTTGATCAGGATCGGATGCTCGACCATCGCGTCTAGGATCGCCTCGTCGGTGACGCCGGGAGCGTCCAGCCCAAGCTCTTGCGCGAGCGGTTCCTTCGCGCGCAGGCCGTCTCGCGGCGTGATTCCGGCGCGCGCGTAGAGCCGTTTGAGCTCATCGCGGCCGGGCGGGGTTTCGAGATATTCGTTGACGGTCACATCGGCGCCGGATTCCCGCAGGATTTCCAGTGTCTTGCGCGAGGTCTCGCAGGCCGGGTTGTGATGGATCAAAGCCTTCATCGCGAGTGCGGATTTACCTGTCATTCGCGGGCGGAAGCAATCGCCGCGCGGCGGCCCGATCGAATCCGGCGCCAAGTTTGTCGCGAAACCGGAACGATAGTGTTCAATCGTCGTTTCTGCGTTTGTGACACGTGCGCCGTCGCCGGGTGAAATGGGTCCCGGAGCATGGTCCAACAGCTCAATAATCGGGAGAAAAAAGATGAAAAAATCAATTCTGGCCATTGTCCTGGCGAGTTCGGTCTCGCTCAGCGCATGCGCCACCAACAGCCGCACGGCTGGTGATCTCGCTGAAGGCGCGGCTTACGGCGCCGCCGGCGGCGCGGTCCTCGGCGCGGTTGTTCCCGGCGTCAGCATGATCGAAGGCGCGGCGGTTGGCGCGGTCATCGGCGGTCTTGGCAATGCCGTCTGGTCCGATCGCAACAACGACGGCTATGTCGACGGCTACGTCCAGAACGGGCAATATTATCAGGGCACGCCGCAGGGCTATGACCCGACCCTTCGCCGCGTCGCCACGGGCGCGCTCGGCGGTGCCGCTCTCGGCGCGGCCGCCGGTGCGGTCATTCCGGGCCTCAGCATCCTCGAAGGCGCGGTCCTCGGCGCCGCTGTCGGCGGCGTCGCCGGCGCGATCTGGGCCGACCGTGACAATGACGGCCGGGTCGATGGCTATGTGTACAACGGGCAATATTACACCGGTGCACCAGCCGCCACTCCTCAGCCGGTCTACTCGGCTCCGATGCAAGCCGGTGAGCGCGGATAATCGGGAGTTGCAGTGAACAGTGTGAGTAAGATGCGCGCCGGACCTCGTCCGGCGCGCACTTTTTCCAAACTGGGTGGTGTCGCGGCCGCTCTCGTGCTTGCCGCGGCGCCACTTGCTTCATTGGCGGCCGCGCCCGCTGCCGCGCAAGCCAGCAGCTGGAACACTGATGGCGCGGCCATTGCCGATTTCTACCGCGCGCGCGGCGGCCGTCCGCTGTGGCTGGCGCCCCAGTCGGGCGCCGCGGCCCAGGTGATGCTGGGGCTGCTCAATGGCGCCTCGGTCGATGGTCTCAACCCCAACCGATACCAGGCCGGGAAGGTCGCGGCGGCGATGCGCGCCGCCCGCAACGGCGATGCGCGCGCGGTCAACCGCGCCGAGACGCTGCTTAGCCAGGCCTTCATTGCCTATGCGCGCGACCTGCGCCGCGCCCCGAACCTTGGCATCGTTTATGTCGACCGCGAACTGGTTCCAGGCCCGCCGATGGCGCGCGCGCTTCTCGAGCAAGCCGCCGCGGCGCCGCAGTTCGAAGCATTCGTAACTCGCATGGAATGGATGAACCCGGCCTACGGGCAGCTTCGCCGCGCGCTGACGAGCCGGGCCTATTCAAGCGAGCTGCAGCGGCGCACCCTCGCTCTCAACCTCGAGCGCGCGCGGGCTCTGCCCGCGGGCAATTTGCGCCATGTCGTGGTCAATGCGGCCGCCCAGCGCCTGTTTATGTATGAGGACGGGCAGGTCGTCGATTCGATGCGCGTGGTCGTCGGCAAACCCAAGCACGCGACGCCGATGATGAACGCATTCATCCGCGCCGCGGCCCTCAACCCCTATTGGAACGTCCCGCCCGACCTCGCCGCCGAGCGCATTGCGCCGAACGTCGTCAAGCAGGGCGTCGGCTATTTGAAGGAACAGGGATATCAATTGCTGTCCGATTGGAGCGACAATCCGAGCATCGTCGACCCCGGCACGATCGACTGGAAAGCGGTCGCGGACGGGCGCATCGAAGTCCGGATCAGGCAGCTTCCCGGGCCCCAGAACGCATTGGGCACGATGAAATTCGTGTTCCCCAACGCCCAGGGTATCTTCCTTCACGACACGCCCGAAAGGCAGCTGTTGAGCGAGGCTTCGCGGCTATATAGCGGCGGCTGCATCCGCCTCGAGGACGCCCCGCGCCTCGGCCGCTGGATGTTCGGGCGCGACCTTAAGAAACAGGGCAGCGCGCCCGAGCAGATCGTCCGGATCGAGACTTTGGTTCCGCTTTACATCACCTATATGACGGCGGTGCCGAGCGGCGCGTCGATCGCCTATTTCGACGACGTATACGGACGGGACGCGGCGCGGCTTGCCGCCCTTGGAGGTGGGAATCTCGTCAGCCGTTGACCGCGCGCGGCAGCGGCCCCATAATGGGCATTGGAGAAAAAAGTGACTAATTTGCGCAACTTAGGCGCCGGCGCACGACCGGTGCACGCGATCAGGACGTTCGCCGGCGTCGCGGCGCTGGCGATCGCCGCGGCGGCGCTTCCGCTTGCGGGCTCGACGCCCGCGGAAGCCCAGGCGCGCAGGGTTTCGTCCGCTGTCCCAGGCCTCGGCGGCAGCATCACCGACTTTTATCGGTCTCGCGGCGGAGCTCCATTGTGGTTCACGCCGGCGTCGGGCAACGCCGCCCAGCGCATGCTGCAGCTGCTGAGCACGGCATCGGCCGACAACCTTAACCCCAACCGCTATCGCGTGAAGGCGCTCGCCAAGGCGATGCAGGCCGCGTCGCGCGGCAACCCGGCCGCGGTGCAACGCGCCGAAGTGATGCTGAGCGAGGCGTTCGTCACCTATGCGCGCGACCTCAAGCGTGACCCCAACGTCGGCATCATCTACGTCGATCCGGAGCTGAGGCCGGCTCCCGCTTCGCCGCGAACCCTGCTCGACCAGGCGGCGACTTCCGGCTCGCTGGCCAAATATGTCGAGCGGATGGGCTGGATGAGCCCGGTCTATGCCCAGCTTCGCCAGGCTCTCGCCAGCCGCATGTACATGAGCGAGCAGCAACGCCGGGTGCTGGCGGTCAATCTCGAGCGGGCGCGGGCGCTGCCGTCGGGCAACCACCGCTATGTCGTCGTCAATCCCGCGGCCCAGCGCCTGTACATGTACGAGAACGGCCAGGTGGTCGATTACATGCGCGTCGTCGCCGGCAAGCCGGCACCGGCGGTGGCGCAGACGCCGATGATGAGCGCATTCCTCCGCTTCGCGGTCCTCAACCCGTACTGGAACGCGCCCGCGGACATCACCGCGCAGCGGCTGGCGCCGAACGTCCTCAAGCAGGGGCGCGGCTATCTCAAGGCCAAGGGCTATCAGGTGATGTCCGACTGGACCGATCGCGCAAGAGTGATCGATCCCGGCGCGATCGACTGGAAAGGCGTGGTCGCCGGCCGCGTCCCGATCCGATTGCGCCAGTTGCCCGGCCCGGCCAATTCGATGGGCCGGATGAAGTTCATGTTCCCCAACGATGAGGGAATTTGGCTCCACGACACGCCCCAAAAGGAAGTTCTTGAGGAGGCCGCTCGCTTGCAAAGCAATGGCTGTGTCCGGCTTGAGGATGCGCCGCGGTTCGCGCGCTGGCTGTTCGGCCGTCCCTTGAAGGCACAGGGCGCAAAGCCCGAGCAAAGGGTGCCCGTCCCGAGCCCGGTTCCGTTGTACATCATGTATTTGACGGCCGTCCCGAGCGGGTCGGCGATTGTCTATTTCGATGACCTTTACGGGCTTGACCGGCGCCCTCGCGCGATCGCCAGCCGCTAGGGCGCACACACACTATCGTTCAAGAGTTTGGTCGCCACGTGGGTGTGTAGGACATGTCCTGCGCGACCGCGCGGCCGTCCCGGTCGCGCGCCGGACGGAAGCGCAAATATCGGTTGGCGGCGTCGCAGACGATCGCATCGACGGTAGAATCGCCGCTTGAACGGACGACCCGGCAGCTGGACAGGCTGCCGTCGGCATTGACGCGGAACGAAATGGTGGCGCTGCCGCGCGGGATTCGGCCGCCCGAGATCCGGCGATATTCGCGGTCGGGAATCTTGTTGAGCATGCGCGCCGGCGTGTAACCCGTGAAGTCCCCGCGGCCGCCGCCGCCGAGGCCGCTTCCAGAGCCGCCCGCGCCGGTGCCGGTCCCAGACCTCGCCGCCCCGGCGGTCGCGGCGCTGCCGGTCCCCGCGACGCGAGCGGCGCTCACCGGCGGCTTGTAGGGCACCACGACTTTCGGCGGCGGCGCCACGACCGGCGTCGGCACCGCTTTCTTGCCGGCGGCGCCCTCTTTCTCCCTGGCGCGATCGGGAGTTTGCGTAGGAGGGGGCGGTGGCGGCGGCGGAGGCGGAGCCTCGTTGATGTCGAAGGTCTTCAGCCGCTCGATCGTTGCCGCGACCGTGTGGACGGTGAGCCCCGACACGATCACCGCCGCGAGCGCCGCGTGGACGACCAGCACGCCCGCGAGCGCCTTGATCCGGTCCGGGTTGTCCGCAGCTCGATAGGCCATCAGCGCCTCGTGCGATGCTAACGCGCGCACGGCCGAAAGTTTGCCGGCCGTCGACCGGCTTTCCCTAGCCGGCCTGCTGCTTTTCCAGCCACTTCTCAAGCCATTTGATGGTGTATTCGCCGCGCAGGAATTGCTCGTCGCGAACGATTTGCTGGTGGAGCGGGATGGTGGTCTTCATGCCCTCGACGAGGAATTCATCGAGCGCCCGGCGCAGGCGCATGATGCAGCGCTCGCGGGTCGAGCCGTACACGATCAGCTTGCCGATCAGGCTGTCGTAATAGGGCGGCACCCGGTAGCCGCTGTAGAGCCCGCTATCGACCCGCACGTGCATGCCGCCCGGTGCGACATAATTCTTCACCGTGCCCGGCGACGGGGCGAAGGTCTGCGGGTCCTCGGCATTGATCCGGCACTCGATGGCGTGGCCGTGCAGCCGGATTTCGTCCTGGCGGCACGACATTCCCTGGCCGCTGGCGACGCGGATCTGCTCGCGCACCAGGTCGAGGCCGCTGATCATCTCGGTGACCGGGTGCTCGACCTGGAGCCGGGTGTTCATTTCGATGAAGTAGAACTCATTGTCCTCGTAGAGAAACTCGATGGTGCCGGCGCCGCGATATTTCATCGCCGCCATCGCCTTGGCGACGGTGCTGCCCATGCGCTCGCGCTGCTCGGGGCTGATCACCGGCGACGGCGCTTCCTCGATCAGCTTCTGGTGGCGGCGCTGGATCGAGCAATCGCGTTCGCCGATGTGGATCGCATTGCCGTCGCCGTCGCCGAACACCTGGAACTCGATGTGGCGCGGGTCGGCGAGATATTTCTCGAGGTAGACGGTGTCGTCGCCGAATGCCGACCGGGCCTCGGCGGCGGCCTGGCTGATCAGGCTTTCAAGCTGGGCCTCGGCCGTGACCACCTTTATGCCGCGCCCGCCGCCGCCGGACGCCGCCTTGATCACCACCGGATAGCCGACTTTCCTCGCGATCTTGCGGGCCTCGGCGATGCTGGTCAGCGGGCCGTCCGAGCCCGGCACCAGCGGCAGGCCGAGCTTCGCCGCGGTGCGCTTGGCTTCGATCTTGTCGCCCATGATGCGGATGTGTTCGGGCTTGGGGCCGACCCAGATGATGTTGTGCAGCTCGACGATCTCGGCGAATTGCGCGTTCTCCGACAGGAAGCCGTAGCCGGGATGGATGGCGTCGGCGTGGACGACTTCGGCGGCGGAGATGATGTTGGGGATGTTCAAATAGGATTCGGTCGCCGGCGGCGGGCCGATGCAGACGGTCTCGTCGGCCAGGCGCACGTGCATCGCATCGGAGTCCGCGGTGGAGTGCACGGCCACCGTCTTGATGCCCATCTCGTGGCACGCGCGGTGGATTCGCAGCGCGATTTCGCCACGGTTGGCAATCAGCAGCTTCTTGATCGGCACCGCTTCAGCCGATGATCACAAGCGGCTGATCGAACTCGACAGGCTGGGCGTCGGCGACGAAGATCTTCTTGATGACGCCGCCATTGGGCGCGGTGATCGGGTTCATCACCTTCATCGCCTCGATGATCAGCAAGGTGTCGCCGGCCTTGACCGCTTGGCCGACGGCGATGAACGGGTCGGCGCCCGGCTCGGGCGACAGGAACGCTGTGCCGACGATCGGCGACTTGATGGTCTCGCCCGAAATCTCCACGGCCGCAGCGGCGGCCGACTGGCCCTTTCCCGCGGACGCGGAAGCCGCGGGCGCCGCCTGGGCAGCCGCGGGCGCCGCGCCGATTAGCGGAGCGAGCCCGCGACAGACCTTGATCTTGCGATCGCCGTCCTCGACCTCAATTTCGGTCAGCCCATTCTTGGTCAGGAGCTCGGCGAGCTCCTGCACCAGCTTGGCGTCGATCCGCATCGCCGGTTCCCTGGGTTGGCCCCCCTCGGCTCGGCTCGGGGCAGATTTGCCGGGTTCGGCCATTGCAACTATCCCCTCGTTCATCCTGGCCCTTGGTTTGCGCTTGGCCGTGGACCTTCCTATCTGCTTTTTGTCAATGACCATCGACGCCCAGCAAAGCCTCGCGATCCGCGTCAACGGCGAGCCCCGCCGCGTCCCCGGCGGCGTCAGCATCGCCGGGATGCTCGAGGAGCTGGGCCTCGATCCTATGCGGGTGGCGGTCGAGCGCAATCTCGAGGTCGTGCCGCGCTCGAGCTTGGCCGAGGTGCCGGTCGAGGACGGCGACGACTATGAGGTCGTCCATTTCGTCGGGGGTGGGTAATTCAATGGAACAGAGAACGCGATGAGCACCGCCACCAATTCCGACAGCTGGACCGTCGCCGGCCGCACGTTCAGCTCGCGGCTGATCGTCGGCACCGGCAAGTATAAGAGCTTCGAGGAGAATGCCGCCGCGGTCGAGGCGTCGGGGGCCGAGATCGTCACCGTCGCGGTGCGGCGGGTCAACATCGCCGACCCTAAGCAGCCGATGCTGACCGACTTCATCGATCCCAGGAAGGTCACCTATCTGCCCAATACCGCCGGCTGCTTCACCGGCGAGGAGGCGATCCGGACGCTGCGCCTGGCCCGCGAGGCGGGCGGCTGGACCCTGGTCAAGTTGGAGGTGCTGGGCGAGGCCAAGACGCTCTATCCCGACATGGTCGAGACGCTGCGGGCGACCGAGATCCTCGCCAACGAGGGCTTCGAGCCGATGGTCTATTGCGCCGACGACCCAATCGCGGCGAAGCGCCTCGAGGACTCGGGCGCGGTGGCGGTCATGCCGCTCGGCGCTCCGATCGGCTCGGGCCTCGGACTGCAGAATTTGGTCACCATCCGCCTGATCGTCGAGGGCGCCAAGGTGCCGGTGCTGGTCGATGCCGGGGTCGGCACCGCCAGCGACGCCGCCGAGGCGATGGAGCTCGGCTGCGACGGCGTGCTGATGAACACCGCGATCGCCGAAGCCAAGGACCCGGTGCTGATGGCCCGCGCGATGAAGGCGGCGGTCGAGGCCGGGCGGCTCGCCTATCTCGCCGGCCGCATGCAGAAGCGGCTTTACGCCGATCCGTCGAGCCCGCTGGCGGGGATCATCTAGTCGCCCCGCCGGTTGTTGCCCGCGAGGTGGTGATGACAGATTTCGCCGAGCTTCGCGAGCGGATGGTGGAGCGGCAGATCGCCGCGCGCGGGATCGGCGATCCGGCGTTGCTGGACGCGTTTCGCAAGGTTCCGCGCGAGGAATTCGTCTCGTCCGAATATGGCCGGCAGGTTTATGGCGACCATCCGCTGCCGATCGCGGCCGGGCAGACCATTTCCCAACCCTATATCGTCGCTTTGATGATCGAGGCGGCGCGGATTGCGCCCGGCGATCGGGTGCTCGAGGTCGGCGCCGGTTCGGGCTACGCGGCGGCGGTGATCAGCCGGGTCGCGCAGCAGGTGACCGCCATCGAGCGCAAACCCGAGCTGGTCGCGGAGGCGCGTGAGCGGCTGGAGCGGCTCGGTTACTCGAACGTGACGATCGTCGAAGGCGACGGAACACGCGGCTGGCCGGGGGGTGCGCCTTATGACGCGATCCTCGCCGCCGCCAGCGGAAGTCATATCCCGCAGCCGCTGATCGATCAGCTGGCGCCGGGCGGGCGGCTGGTGATGCCGGTCGGCGGCCGGGCCTGGGTGCAGCAACTGGTCAAGCTGACCAAGCTTGCCGACGGTCGCACCGAGCAGGAGAACCTCGGCGAGGTGCGTTTCGTCCCGCTGATCGGGGAGGAAGGGTGGAGCGAAGGCGCACGCCAAGATTGACGGCTATCCGGCCGGTCGCGCCCGGAGACAATGGGACTTATCCATTTGCGTCCCAATACCCTGTCTATGAGCCTGTGTCGGCTGGTGATATCCGTCCGAAATGGAGGATTCTCTATGATAATCAGCAACTTGCGCAACACGTGAACGTTACAAGCAGGCAAGGATCATGGAAATGGAAATGCAGTTTCTCATGAACGACATTGTCGAGAAACACTTTCCCCGACGGGAAACTGTTCTCCTGCGTTTTAACAAGAGCGATTCCCAAATTGCTCGCAACTGGCGAAAATTGAACGCAACTAAAGATATTTTCGACGACAAGAACTAGGGCCAAGACTCATAACCACCACATGATGGCGGCGGCGAGGTGGATGTTGCCGAGGAAGTTGGCGGCGAGTTTGTCATAGCGGGTGGCGAGGCGTCGGCAGTCCTTGAGGCGGCAGAAC
>Ga0136612_10000796_pt1 | contig 12389 bp, 6 predicted proteins | sample AntDryUQ224A2306_2_FD_106644 | JGI IMG/M metagenome (GOLD analysis project Ga0136612, IMG submission 106644) | Polar desert sand microbial communities from Dry Valleys, Antarctica - metaG UQ224A (23.06) | ecosystem: Environmental > Terrestrial > Soil > Desert | place: Antarctica: Dry Valley...
TCGGTGATGCGGACGTGGGCGAGCAAGCTTATCAGCCAGGAGAACAGCACAATGCCTAGGTGTCGCGCGCCTCCCGAGTCTTCGTAGCTGCCCAGAAAGCGCGAGCCCATCACGAAGTCGGCCTCGCCGTCTATGATGGGCTGCACGAGCAGCTCGATCTCCTCGGGCTGGTGCTGGCCGTCGGCGTCCATGTTCACCACGATGTCGGCGTGCTCGATCTGTGCGATCTCGAACCCAGTTCGGAGCGCGTCGCCCTGGCCTCGGTTGACGATGTGCGTGGCGACGGGGTAATTATGCTCCACCGCCACCGCCTCGGTCGCGTCTGTGGAACCGTCCACAACGACGAGCGCCTGGACCTTGTAGCCGAGTATCTCGTTCGGCACCTTCACGAGCACGCCCCGCAGCGCGTCCTGCTCGTTGTAAGCCGGGATGATGATCAGCAGCTTGCCGTGATGATCGTGATGGGGAGCGTGAGCGGGCAGCGGCTTGCGCTTGACGAAGTAGCGGTCGTGGTAGGTTCGTCGGGCTATGGCTCGCACGATCTCGCCGCTCCGCCGGTTGTTGAGTCGAACCTGGTTTAGCAGGTACAGGAAGAGGCCGAAGAGCATGAGGTTGGAGAACACCAGCACGGCCAACAGTCGGTTCGACAGCCGGAGGGTGGAGGTGAGCACGTTGGCCAACTGTGGATAGATGGAGGCCCCGGCGATCCCCAGCGCGATGGTCAGCGCGAGCGCGAGGTCGAACCTGCGCCACTTGCCGCGCGCGTACTTCACAATGCCGTATCCCGCGAACAGCGCGGCGACCGCCACGCCTGCAATCCGGACGCTGTCCATCATCGCTTGAGAGCCGCCGTTGCCAGAGGGCTGAACTTCGCCATACGAATCACCTTATCCTTGTCGCTACAAACAGCGCTCACAACGGCGCCCGTGCGCCCGCTGCATTCAATCGTACAGGACCTTCCAATAGTACACGCGCCGGGGGGCGGCACGACTCTGCATTTTGCAAAGCACGACCTGTACCATTACCATAATCCCATGTTCAGCCCAAATAGGCAAGGCGCGCCGGCGACAGATAACCGCCCGCGTTCGTTGCGACGCATCCCGTGGTGCGACCGGCCTCTCCTGCCGCTTGACATCGTGCCGTCGTCCGTGCCACCATGCGGCGTGAGCGTCGGGCGTGGCCGGGGCTCTGGGAGCCGAGTGCCGCACGGAGTGTGAGGGGAGAAAGCCGCGTTGAGCAGCGAGCGAGAGAACGAGATCACAAAAGGCGGATACTACTTCATCAGTTACTCGGCGGTGGACGGGCGGGATTTCGCGCTACGGCTTACTGCGGCACTCGAGCGGGGCGCCCTCCTGTTGGAGACGACCCCGAGACCGCCTACCCTCCCGTTCGCGTCTGGCTGGACAAGCGTGCACCGGGAGACGAGGGCGGCCTGGGAGGAAAGTTGAGGCCGGGCTACAACTGGCGGACGCAGGCCCAGTACGCCATTCGTCGTTGCGACGCCCTGATCCTCGTGATGACCGGTAACAGCGTACAGGATGCTTCTACCTGCCAACTGGAGTGTGCCGAAGCCCTGCGTTACAAGAAGCTGGTCATACCGCTTCGGCTGCACCGCAGCGCCGACCTACCGTTCGGCCTCGGGCTATTGCATTTCCAGGATTTCAGCGGCGACTTCGATCTAGCGGTGAGAGAGCTTCACGGCCACTTCAGGTGGATGGCGTCGCCCGAGGGGGTGCTGTTCGAGTTGATGTCTGCGCTTGCCAGGGCCGAACGCGATCTGCCCCGCGCCCATGACGAGCAGGCCCGAGCGCGAGTGCAGGCCGACATCGCGTCCCTACAGGAACGCATTACCGAGCAGGAGCGCATCGTCGCCGGCCCGCAGGCCGCCCAGAGGGAAACCGCGCAGCGGGTCCAGAGCGGCCTTGAGGAGCAGCGCACACCGGCGCCCGCACGCACACCGAGCGACACTCGCGTCCGATTCATCAACCCGCCTCCGGCGCTAGCGCCCACCTACTTCCAGAACCGCACCGTCGAGACCTCCCTCGTCGCCGACTGGCTCGCTGACGACTCAGTGCGCCTCGTCACGGTCACAGGCAGAGCGGGCATCGGCAAGACCTCCCTCGTTTGCCGCCTCCTCAAGTCTATGGAGACTGGAGGCCTCCCAGACGGCGGCGAGCTCGACGTGGACGGCATCGTCTACCTCTCGGCCCGCGGCTCCCGCCGCGTCGCCTTCCTCAATCTCTACACCGACCTCCTCAAGCTGCTGCCGACGCAGACCGCCGACCAGTTGGACGCGCTCTACAGGGACCCGCACGTCGGCGCCGGGCAGAAGATGCAGGCGCTGTGTGAGGCTTTCCCCAGCGGTAGGGTGGTGGTGCTGCTCGACAACTTCGAGGACGTGGTGGACCCCGAGACTCTTGCCATCCGAGACTCCGAGCTCGACGAGGGACTGCAAGCGCTGCTGAGGCTGCCGCAACACGGGATCAAGGTGGTGCTCACCACGCGCTACGCCCCAACAGCGCTGATGCTCTTGGAGCCGGCAAGGCAGAAGAGATTCGACCTTGAGGAGGGGCTTGAGTCGCCTTACGCCGAGAACATCCTGAGGGAGATGGACGCTGACGGCAGGCTCGGACTGAGCACAGCGCCAGACTCTCTGCTCGACGACGCCAGGAAGTGGACGCGGGGCTACCCACGTGCGCTGGAGGCGCTCTACGCCATCCTCTCCACAGACCGCAGCGCCACGCTTTCTGAGCTCGTAGGCGACGGGTCGGGACAGCCGCCGGAGAACGTGGTCGAGGCGCTGGTGGGAGAGGCGTACAGCAGGCTCGACGAGGGAGCGCAGCGGGTGATGCAGTCGCTGGCGATCTACGGCAGGCCGACGACGGCGACGGCGGTGGACTACCTGCTCCAGCCACACGTGGTGGGTGTGAACAGCTCGCCCGTGTTGAACCGACTGGTGAACATGCGATTCGTGCGCAGGGAGGAAGGGAAGTACTACCTCCACCCCGTGGACAGGAGCTACGCACTGGAACGGCTGCCGATGGGCGAGGAGGCGGACCGAGGAGCGGAGCCGGCACAGTTCACCCGGCTGGCGCTGTACGACCGAGGTGCGGAGTACTACCGAGCGGCGCGGACGCCGAGGGAGAGCTGGAAGCGTATAGAGGATCTGGAGGCGCAGCTAGCGGAGTACGAGCTAAGGTATGAGGGTCGAGACTACCTCGGGGCGGCGGGGGTGCTGAGTGAGATAGACTACGATTACTTGCTGCTGTGGGGGTACAGTCGTCAGGTGATCGAGCTGCACGAGCGGTTGAGGGGAAGGCTCGACGACCCGGACGCACGAGAGAGCAGCGTGGGCGTCCTCGGCAGTGCGTATCAGAATGTCGGGCAGGTGCGCAATGCGATCGAGAGCTACGAGGAGGCGCTGGGACTGGCGAGGGAGCTGAAGCAGCGCGGGGACGAGGGAGCGTGGCTAGGCAACCTGGGCCTATGCTACGCCGCCCTGGGAGAGACGGAGCGGGCGATAGAGTGCCACGAGCAGGCGCTGGTTATTGCTCGGGAGGTCGGGAACCGGAAGGGGGAGGGCAGCCAGCTCGGCAACCTGGGCAATCGCTACGACGACCTGGGAGAGACGGAGCGGGCGAAAGAGTACTACGAGCAGGCGCTGGCTATTGCGCGAGAGATCGGGGATAAGCTACGCGAGGAACTGTGGCTGCGAAATCTTGCGATACTCTCCCGGAAGAGTGGCGAGCCTAGCCCATAGCACGAGATCGCACCGAGAGGTGCGGGATGCGGCGCGGCCCGAGTCGGTCTACCCCGGCCTGCCGCTCATTGCGGACCAGAGGGCTTGCCACGCGCCGTTGGGGTCCAGGCTCCGGGCGGCGTAGGCCATGTCCAGCAGCTCGCCTTTCAGCGTCCAGTCGTACTTCTCCGACTGCTTGTTCTCGACCGATGCGGCCAGCGCCAGCGCATCGGGCGGCCCGTCTCGCAGCAGATGGTCCAGCTCTCGGCGCAGGTCCTCCGGCGAGACGCCCGTTGCCGCCAGCGCCAGGCCCTCGTTCGCCACCTCGAGCCCGCGCTGCGCGAGGGCAGTCGCCACCGTGCCGGTCTCACGGTCGCCGGTCCAGAGGAAGAGCAGGCTGTCGGCGCCCCAGGGCAGGATGGAGCGTTTGTCGAGCTCGTAGCGCTCGAAGTTGTCCCTCGCCTCGTCGAGCATGTAGCGCGCATGTGCGTCGAGGTACTGCGGCGCGTCGGTCCCGGTGTAGACCGCGAGCATCTCCTGTCGAACGCGCTGGTGGACGGGCGACACTGTGCCGCCGAACCTGGGAGGGCGGCCACCGGGCGAGTGCGCGAGGTCCACCACCTTCTGCTCGCTGTTCACGGAGAGCACGCGCCACCTCCGCCCGGCGAAGATCAGCAGCCCCCCCTCGACGAGCGGGTACTCTATCGGCAGGGTGCCGAGCGCGCGGCCCTGGCTGGTCAGCCTGTACTCCTCGGGCGTGGCGAATGCGGCGTAGAACGTGTAGTGGTTGGCGATCCGCTCGCCCTTGAGCCCGAGCAGCAGCGTCCCGTCGCCGGCCTGGCTCACGAGGTCGAGCCCGCCGAGCGCGCGCAGCAGCCTGCCGAACTTCGCCTTCGTCAGCCCCGCGAAGGGCCCGGGCCCGCAGAGTGCGCTATATGCTTCCGCAGCGCGCACGCCGCCGTGCTGTGCGATGAGCGAGAGAAGTTGCTGCACGAGCGTCGAGAGGTGGAGGTCGCCGGCCGCAGGAGGCTCGTACCACCGGTCGAGCAGCAGGCGCACCGAGGCGATGCTCTGCACCAGCTCCGCACGCAGCGCGTCGGGCGGCGGGGTGTCGTCGGTTATCTCCGCCTCGCCGACGTAGATGCGCAGGACGGCGGCCTCGCCGCGCCGGCCCGAGCGACCAAGCCTCTGGCGCAGCGAGGCCACGCTGGGCGGCGAGTCTAGCTGCGCAATGGAGGACATCGTACCGATGTCTATGCCCATCTCCAGCGTCGAGGTGCAGACCACGCTCACCGGGCTCGACCGCTCCTTGAGCATCGTCTCGGCGTGCTCGCGCAGGCCCTTTGCGAGGCTGCCGTGGTGCGGCCAGAACTCGTTCGGGATGTGGTTGCGCGCGCAGAGCCGGGAGAGCAGGTCGGCGAAGAGCTCGACGTAGTTGCGCGAGTTGGCGAAGATCAGGTTGTCGCTCCCGTGCAGCACTGAGTAGATGTGCTCGCTCATGTCAATCTTGTCGCGCGACACCACGTCCTCGAGCTGCACGTCCTGGCCGGCCTTCTCCATCGTGTCGGCCTGGCGCCGGGTGAGCCTCGGGGCGGCGGCGGTGTAGCCGCGTATCTGGAGCTTGATCTCCTGCCCGTCGGCGTCGGAGGCCAGCAGCAGTACGTCGTCTCCCCGGCCCGGGCGAAGATACTCCGCCGCGGACGCCATGTCGCCGAGTGTCGCCGAGAGCGCGATCCGGGGCGTCGTGCGGCGCAGCGCGAGGTCGAGCCGGTGTAGCAGCGACTGGAGCTGCGCGCCCCGCTCGGCGCCGATGTAGGAGTGCAGCTCGTCCACAACGATGTAGCTCAGGGGAGCGAGCAGCCGAGCGACGACGGGCCCCTGGTTCACGAAGAGTGCTTCGAGCGACTCGGGCGTGATGAGCAGTACGCCGCTCGGGTTGTGCAGCGCGGCGGCTTTGCGGCTCCCGGCGACGTCGCCGTGCCAGCGGAACACGGGTATGCCGAGCCGCTCGCAGAACACGTCGAGCCGCGAGTACTGATCGTTGATGAGCGCCTTGAGCGGGCTGATGTAGAGCACGCGGAAGCCCGGCTGCTGGGAGCCCGAGTCCTCAGCGACGAGGCGGGAGACTATCGGCAGAAAGGCGGCCTCCGTCTTGCCCGACGCGGTGGCCGCTGCGATGACGACGTCCACCTCCCCCGCGAGGATGGGCTCGACGGCGGCCTCCTGCACGTCGCGCAGGTCCGTCCAGTTCTGCTCCCAGATCCAACGCTGTACGCTGGGATGCAGCAGGTCGAAGGCGGTCGAGGGGCTAGAGCCGGAATGAAGCAAGGTCTGTATCTATTTGATTGTCGTCTTTCTCGTCCGCCGCCGCGCCGCTCTCGGCGACGGGGAGGGGCGCGAGGTCTGGGTTCGCCTCGGGCGCGATCTCCACCTGTCCCACGAGCTGCTTCCACGAGGCGTCGGGGTTCTGCTCCAGGACGGCGAGCAGGTTGATGAACTGCGTGATCGTCGTCCGCGGCGTGCGGAAGTACGCTTCGCCCACCCGGTTCAAACAGTGCTGCATAAACGCCGTCAGCCCGTCGTCGGGGAGGAGGTAGGCGCCTGGGTCGCCGCCGGCGTAGACGTGGCGCAGCTTCGTGAGCAGGATATAGAAGTCCTCCGGGCTCAGGTTGGCCAACCGCAGCACCGGGCCGGAGAAATCTACGAGGCCGGAGGTCGCGAACGTGTTCTCCGCCAGTCGGGTCTGTAGGGCCTGGTAGCTGTAGAGCCCGCGACGGGTGTCGAGCAGGAAGTCCGGAGTGCCGCCCATTAGGAATCCGAGCCCTTCAGCTTCGCCCTGCAGGCTGTCGTTGAGGATGCGAAGCAACTGCTCGTAGTTTGAGCTGCGCGCCTGCGTGTTGGCCAGCTTGTAGAGGTTGACCAGTTCGTCGAGGCAAACGAGCAAGCCTGCGTATCCGGCCAGCCGGCAGAACCGGCCCATGAGCTTCAGGTGGTCGTAGAAGTTCGCGTCGTCAATGATGGTGCGCACGCCGAGCGCGTTTCGGGCGTCGGTCTTTGTGGAGAACTCCGCACGGAGCCAGCGAACGGCGTCGTCCTTGAGCACGTCGTCGCCGGTGTCGTGCCCACGCCAGTAGGCCGCGATCACCTGAGCGAAGTCGTAGCCACCGACCATCTCGGAGAGCGATTGCAGCCGCTCGTGTATGACGGCCTCGGCGTCCACGCCCCGCTCGCGCGCTTCGGCGAGCGCCGAGGTGACGAAGCGCTCGACGACGCCCGTCATCGCGCCGCCGTCGGGCTTGGCGCGCGTGGCGATGTTTCGGGCCAGCTCGGCGTAGAGTGAGCGCGCCTGTCCGCCTGTGGCATGTATGCGGCGCTCGGGGCTAAGGTCGGCGTGCATTGTGACGAGCCGCTTCTCCAGCGCTATGGAGCGAACCAGGTGTAGGAAGAACGTCTTGCCCGAGCCGTACTCGCCTATCACGAGCCGGAAGCACGAGCCGCCGTCGGCCACGCGGTCGAGGTCGTCAATGAGCGCGCGCACTTCCTGCACGCGGCCCACCTGTATATGCTGTTGGCCGGCGCGGGGGGCCACACCGGCCCGCAGCGATTGCACTATGGCGTCGCGCTCTCGTGGTCGGATTCGGTCGGAATATCGTTGGGTAATAGTCAAGCCGGCAACTCCTTGAGGGCTTCAGTATTCATTTGTATCTCGTCGTCCCCTTCTAGGGATACATCGTTTACCAGTATCTCGCCGTAGACCTCCAGCGCGGCCTCGTTGATCGTGTCGAGGGCGCCGTCGGGCAGCAGGCCGCGCTCTGCCGCGAGCGCCGCCACCTCGTCGCAGGTCCACGTCGGTCGTTCGGCAAGCGAGTGTAGGAGAGAGGAGTGCGCCGCGTCGAGCCCGGCGACGAGTACCACGTCCGGGTCTGCGTTGTGGGCTGGTGCGGGCGACTGCTGCGGCTCCTCCTGCTTGGTGAAGATCGTGCTCAAGAGCTCGCCCACGGCCTGCGCGTCGGCCATCCCCGACTGCACCCGCTGGGAGTCGAGCGTCACCTCGGTTCGTGTACTCGGCGGCGGTAGGGGGTGGCCTTCGCGGTTGGGCGTGGCTGGGCGGACGGTCACAGGGGCGTCGGCGCCCGCGACGCTCGCGAGGTGTATGTGGCTGAACACGTCCTCTCGCGGCAGGTCCAGCATCTTGTAAAGCTTGGTGAGTGCGGCGACCTCCTCGGGCGAGACAAAGCCGTCCGCCGCCGCAACTCCTACGGCGAGCGGTGCGATCGCGCTGCGGTACTCGTCGTTGAGTCGGGCGATGCGGGTGTTGAGTCCGGTGAGCTTCGACCCGGTGGTAGAAACCCGCCACTCGAAGTACGCCCACAGCCTGGGATGCACGGCTGTTCCGACCGGCGGCAACGCGTCTACCAAACGTCGGACGTAGCGCCGCTGTTCCGGCGAGACGTCGCCGCTTGCGCACGCAACCACAGCCGCTACGTGCATCAGTACGCTCAAAGCGGCGTAGTCGGCCGAGCTGGACACGGCGTCTGGTTCCTCTAACTGGAACAAGGCGACCGGCCCGGTCGAAAGGAGCGGTTCGCCCAGCGTAAGGTCGGGCACGACGCCGTACCCCAGCCAACTGAGCAGGTCGAGCAGCGACTCGGACTCTCGTCTGGGCAGCCTATCCGTCCCTGCGCGCCAGTGCGCGATGAGCTCTCCGCCGTCCAAGATCGCTGCGGGGCCGTGCTTTGCCAGTTTCTCATCCAACCAGTCGCGCAGCTTCATAAGCGGTTTGGAGAACTCGTCGTCGAACATGTCCGAGGGCAGCAGCGAGATTGCGGCAAGGGAGTCCTTTGCCTCGGGGTGCTTACCAACCCACAGGTTGTACTTGCCCAACTCCTCGGTGCACTCTTTGCCCAGCGCCCGGAGCTTCTCCATGGGCGAGGTCAGGACGGTGACATCGGGCAGGTCGCCCACCTTGACCGCGATGGGGCCGCCGAACGTTGAGCTGGCGGCGCGATAAATGAGCTGGAGACTTCTCTTTGGACGACGTGGTTTCAGCCCCGTGCCGAACTGCTTGGTGTAACGTACGGCCCAGAGCTGCTTGAACTCCTCGGGACGTTTGTCGGCGGCCGCACGGACCTGCGTGCCTGGGTCGGCTCGCCACCATGCCTCAGCCCAATCCGCCGGCACTGGACGCCTCTCCGCGACAAGCTGTCCCAGGCCGATGCTGAGCGTGAGGGGCATTCCCCAGCCTTTGCGAACTTCGGGGGGGGGAGACTCGTAGAGGGCGCCGCTACTTTGCAAGAGATCGCACAGTTCGACGAATGCGGATACGTGTTGGTTGAGATAGTAGTCGTCGTACACCTGGCTGAGCCGAGCGGCTTCGGCGCGTAGGGCGCGCGCCTCGTCGCGGACGTGGGCCCAGTTCTCCAGGAGGCGGCGCTCCAAGCCGTAGAAGAAGAGGAACGGGTAGGTCATATCTGAGAGTGGGTCTTTGCGTCCACCGGCGAGCCATCGGAGGTACGCGGCCCGATGGGCCGGCGAAAGATCCTTGTAGGATTTGGCCGAGTAGTAGCTGTAGTAGCCGTAGGTCGAGGACTTCGCCTTTTCCGGGTTGCCGACCTGGAGGTTGGGATCAATGAGCGAGGGCTCGTACGCGCCGGCGCCCCGCACCCTGCGCAGTCCGTGACCGATGTAGACCATGCCGTCCTTGAGCTTGTAGCCCGAGACAATCGCAGGCTGGCCGGGCGGCACCCAGTACTCGTCGGCGACGACGGGCGGAGACAGCCGGTCGGCGGTCCTGACTACCGATGCGGGCCGCTTGCGATTTGCTTGCGGCGCCATGCCGTATTTAATGAACTCGTCTACGCCGGTCTCCTCTTCATCCAGTAGACCCATCTCCCGTCTGAAGCGAGCAACCAGCTTATCAACAAGATCGTCCATCGGATACGAAACTCCCTTCCGCCGCAGTGTATCGGTCGAACGGATTGTGCACCGCAATTCACCTTATATTATGCCAAATGGCGGCGCCCAATATTACGGCTAACAGCGACGAAAAACAGAAGTGATGTGCGAGACGAAAAGACGAGAAGGGGCGACCCCCAAACATATCCCACTCGCTCTCTCTTCTGTGTGGTTCATCACGTCGCCGCTCGCAACCTCTCTACCACGCGTATCCGATGCGCTACGCCGGGAGCCTGCTCGCACGGGGAGGCGATGCGGGGGCCGCATTATCGTCCAACTGCGCCCGCCCGCACGTCCCGGCCCCGTGCGCCGCCCCCGTTGCGACCGCTCCTTGGGCAAGCGTTCATCCGGCGCGGTACAGTAGACTATGGAGGGCCGTGGTCCGAAGGGGCAGAGGAGGTATGTTGGCAAGGGTCGCTTACATCGCGTATCGTCGGCTGGCCGCGCCCGTGCTCGACAGGCTTGATTCCGAACAGTGGCACGAGCACGCTCGCCACGCGCTGAGCCTGGCGGAGCGGCGGGAAAGCCTGCTCCGGCTGGTGGAGCGGTCGGTCTCGCCCCGGGGCAGGTTCGCCGATCCTCGCCTCCACGTGCGCCTCGGGTCGGCCGGCTTCGACAACCCCGTCCTCGTCGGCGCGGGATGGGACAAGTCGGGCGTTGCGGTGCGTGGGCTGCACGCGCTCGGGTTCGCCGGCGTCGAGGTCGGCACGGTGACGCCGAGGCCGCAGCCAGGCAACAACAGGCCGCGCCAGTGGATGATCGCGCGCGGGGTGGCGATCAACAGGCTGGGCTTCAACAGCCCTGGCGCCCACGCTGTCGCGGCCAACCTGGAGCGATACCGAGACTGGGCGGTTCCCATCGGCGTCAGCCTCGGTAAGAACCGCGACACCCCTCCCGAGCTCGCCGCCGAGGACCACGCCCTCGTCGCGGCGCGGCTCTATCCCTACGCGGCCTACTTCGCCGTCAACGTCTCCTCGCCGAACACTCCCGGCCTGCGCGCCCTCCAGGACAAGGAGCCGCTCACAGAGATAGTGCGCACTGTGAACAGCACGATGGACGGGCTCGGCGGGCGCAAACCCCTCTTCGTCAAGGTCGCGCCCGAGCTCTCCGCCGGCGCGCTACTCGACGTGATCGAGGTGGTTCTGGACCACGGCCTGACGGGCATCGTTGCCGTGAACACGACGAACGACCCCAGTGTGAAAGGCAGGTACGGCGAGCGTTGGCGGCGAGAGGCGGGCGGACTCAGCGGCGACGACCCTGTATATTGCGCGATGGCGACCGAGGCCGTTCGCCGCGCCTACACCGAGACGGGGGGACGCATCCAGATCGTCGGCGTCGGAGGTGTGAAAGACGCCGCAACGGCGCTGGAGAAGATACAGGCCGGTGCGTCCGCCGTCCAGGTCGTGACGGCCATCCGGGGCGAGGGGCCGACCGTAGCCGATCGCATCAACCGAGGGTTGGCGGAGTGGATGGAAAGGGAGGGCGTCCGCAGCCTCGCCGACGCCGTGGGCACGCTCGCCCTCGCCGGCGCAAGGTAGCACGCGTCCGCCGCCCGAGTTTGTGCATCCGCCAACGTATTCAGATGCACCAATGTAGGGGCGTTCAATTGAACGCCCGCGTGGGGAAGCTCCTATGCGCAGGATGTCGCTTGATCTTGCATCAGGTAGGCTGCGTGCATTCGAAGAAGCCCTCACCCCCGGCTGCCGTCGTCACCCCTCGCCCGTTTGCGGGAGAGGGGCCGGGGGTGAGGGCCGGCGCCCGCGTACATCCGCCCGCGCAGCCCCCTGGTTCGACGGCCGGCGGCTGACCGCTGGGCCGCCTCTTGCGGGATAGGCCGAGTAGCGAGAGGGTGCAGCCAAGCCGCGCGGCTTACCAAAGTCCAACGGCGGCTCGTGCGCGGCTGCGGCGTGGGTTGCATCTCCCCGCGCGCGCTCTCAGACTCGCCGGCGGATAGACCCTCGGGTGCACGGACCGTTGTCAAAGGAGGAGGCACTACGATGTACAAGGCTCTCAGTCCCGGGGCGATAGGTGTGAGCGCGCCCACGCTGGAGGACGCTATAAACGCGGCGACGTTGGGCGGCTTCGACGGTGTGGAGATAAACCCACGCGAGGTCGCGGTCCGGATCGAGGAGAAGGGCGCGGAGGCTGTGCGGGCGCTATATGCGGACGCGGGGGTCCGACCCGCCGCCTGGGGCCTGCCGACCGAGTGGCGTGGGGACGAGGCCGCGTTTCAATCGAGCCTACGCGAGCTGCCCCGGCTGGCGCGCGCGGCGGCGGAGATCGGCTGCACGCGCGTGAGCACCTACGTCTTGCCCAGCTCCGACGAGCGCGACTACGACGAGAACTACCGCTTCCACGTGGACCGCTTCACGCCGGTGGCCGCCGCACTGGCAGAGGCCGGGTGCAGCCTGGGCCTGGAGTTCATCGGCCCGAAGACGCTGCGGGACGGCAAACGCCACGAGTTCATCCACACGATGGACGGGATGCTCGAGATGGGCAGGGAGATCGGCCCGAACGTGGGGCTGCTGCTTGACTGCTGGCACTGGTACACCTCACACGGGACGGTCGAGGACCTGCGTGCGCTCGACCCCGCGCAGGTGGTGTACGTCCACGTCAACGACGCGCCGTCCGGAGTGCCAATTGACGAGCAGGTGGACAACGTGCGCGCGCTGCCCGGCGAGACGGGCGTGATAGA
>Ga0136612_10000797_pt1 | contig 12388 bp, 12 predicted proteins | sample AntDryUQ224A2306_2_FD_106644 | JGI IMG/M metagenome (GOLD analysis project Ga0136612, IMG submission 106644) | Polar desert sand microbial communities from Dry Valleys, Antarctica - metaG UQ224A (23.06) | ecosystem: Environmental > Terrestrial > Soil > Desert | place: Antarctica: Dry Valley...
AAGCTCGACCGAGACGCGGTAGACCGGCACGAAGGGGAGCCCGTTCGAAGCGTTGTAGGCAAGGAAGACCGCGACGATGACGATCAGCGTCGTGATCGCCCCGACCATCGTCGGGGAGGAGGCAAGGCTGGCTGTTCGCGAGCTTCTTCCCATCAGTTTCCGAAGAGGTAGTCGAGGAGGGCTTGGTCGCTTGCGCTTGCGGCGTCCTTGTCTTCTTCAGTGAGGGGAGCGGGGTCTGAGAACAAGCCAAGCGGGTCGTTCCCATCACCGCTGGCGGTACCCGGGTCGATCCCGAGAAGGTCGCCGAGACCACCCGGAACAGCGCCCGGAGCATCGGGCAGGACGGGGGCGTCGGGCAGCGGGGTTTCCTCCGCCGGAGCTCCGGCCTCCCCGCTGTCGCTCGGGCCGGCGGAGCCCTCCGCTCCCGAGCCGCCGCGGATGCCGTCGTTCGAGCGGCCCTCCGTCGAGGCGGAGCGGGAGACGGTGCGCGCCGGCGAGCCGCAGAGCTCGGGGTCGTCGGAGCCGTTCGGGCAGACGCTGGGGTCGAAGGGCTGCTCGTTGATCGGCTCGTTAATGCCAGGCTGATTGGGCCCGAGCCAGGCGACGCAGCGGTTGATCTCAGATGGGTTGGTCGTCTCGCCACCGGACTTCGACGGAACGGTTGGCCCGGCGTTGTACTCACCGCACGGCCCGGCCTCGAACTCAGCGAGCGTGAAGTGCAGCAGGTGGCCGATCTGGTCGAACTGGTTGATCGCCCCGGTCTGGTAGTAGACGTAATTGAGCAATCCCTCGAAGCCGGTGTACCCGGTCGGGTTGGGCCGGCCCGTGTCACGGGCGGCACGCGTGTCGCTCTCCACCGCTCGCTTGGGGTCGTCGAGGTCGACGGTGAGGTTCACCAACGCGTTGACCGCGCTGTATGAGTTGCGGGTCGCCTGGCGCAGGGCGCGGATCTCGTCCTCACCCTTGAGCAGCGCCCTGCGGCCGATGACGGCACCGTCACCGAGCGTGCGGATCGCCGGCTCAGAGGCAACGTTGAAGGCGGGGAGGGTCCGTGTCAGGATATTGAGCTCCGGCGCGGTCGCGCGGAGGTCGTTGAGCAGCGGGGTCTGCGCGTCCGCGAGGTTGCCGAGCTTCGCGAGGGTTGGGCGAAGCTCCGACAAAAAGCCGGGCAGAAGCTGGAAGTTGCGGGCGAGGTCGACTCGACGGGCGGCGGAAGCGGTCGCCGTGATCTCAGCATTCTCGATGAACTCGATGACGTCCTCGCGGCGGTCGGTGAGCCGGGAGATGATCCTGTCGGAGTTGACGTTGAGGTCGCGGATCGTTGAGGCCTGACGAGCGAGGATGGCCAGGGCCCCATCGAGGGCGCCGAGAGCGGGGGCGCCACGCCTGATCGCCTCGTTGAGGTCATCCGGGTTGCCGGCGAGAGCGGTCCCGAATTCATTCAGCAGGAGTGCAAAGCGGACCTTGAATGGCTCGCGCAGGGTGTTTTGGACCAGATCGTTTTGCACCGTCGTGAAGGTCTGGTTGCCGTACTCCTCGCTGCGGGTGGGAATCAGGCCGTCCTCGGGGAGCTTGTCGCCGCGGGTGCCAGGCTGACAATCGAGAAAGTACTCGGCGATCAGCGACTGGGGCTCAGACGAGCATGTCGCGTCCTCGCGGAACGTCGCGAGCTCGCCGCTGATCTCGATCGTGACCACGGCCTTCTTGCGCTCATTGATGTCGAGGTCGGTTACGACGCCGGCCGGCACCCCCTGGATCCGAACCTCAGAGTCCGAAACCAGACCGAAGGCGTTGTCGAGCTCGATCTGGTACGTGTGCATGTCGTCCGCGCCGGCACTGGCGACCAGGGCGGTCGCGCCGGTGGCGATCAGAGCCGTGATGATGATCAGGAGGCGTCTCATGGGCCGGGGGGCACCTGGGAGGGGTCGCAGTCAAGGGCGCCGTCATCGGTGAAGGGGGTCGAGCCGTCGCCCGGATCGCGTTCATTTGACCCGGGGCAGCGCTCGAGCTGGTCTACGGTGAGGCCGTTGGCGATCAGCGCCGCCGGGCTGCTGCTGCCGCCGCCGCCGGCACCGCCGAGGACCGTGGAGATCAGCGAATCAGGGTTGAGCAGGTCCGGCAGGCCGGTCGCCGGCGAGATCGTGAAAGCGTTGAAGGTGGTCGAGATGCGCCCGATGCCGCCGTTGGCGTCGTAGACGCCCGAGTGACCGAAGTCGTCAAACCAGGCGACCAGGTCTGTCGTATAGGGACGGAAGAAGGCAAGTTGCTTGAGACCCCGGCGCAGGGCCTGCGTGGAAACCGGCAGCGCTCCCGGCCGGGACTCGCCGTTTCGCTGAACCATCCCGGTGGCGATATTCGCCAAAGGCACCTGCAGCCGCGTCAGTTCGGTCAGGTCGTTGTTGGCGCCGGGGCGTCTGATGATCGCGTCGAGCCGGCGGACGGTGGGCACGGCGTCTATTGCGAATCCGCGCAGGGCTGCCGTGAAGGGCTTCAGCTTGCGGGCAACGGGAATCGATGCGTCCACGAGGGGGTCGAGGTCATCCAGCGTCGCCCGCAGGTTGACGCCGGTCGTATTGAAGTTGCGCATGAAGTCCGGCAGCTTGCTCAGCGTCTCCGTCAGCGCAACGTTCTCGGCGGCGATCGCGCCCAGCGCCTGATCTGAGTTGCGAACGAAGCCGGTGAGATCCGACGAGCGATCGGCGAGCGTTTCCGAAAGCGTCGCCGCATCGACGATGAAGCGGTCGAGGCGGGCGTCGTCGGAGGAGAGCTCCGAGAGCACGTTGCGTGAAGTCGAGAGGAAGGGGTTGAGGTACTCGAAGCTCTTGTTGGTCTGCGGCCCTACCCCGGCGTTTGCGACCTCAAAGCCCTTGACCACGTTCTTGAGGTCCCCGATCGTGCCCTTGTTGAGAGCGTTGAAGAGCTGATCGAGGTCGACCTCGGAGATCGTGTTGGAGAGCTTCAGCGTGTCGCCGTCCTCCAGCATCTTTCCCTGGCGGTCGCCCTCGGGCATGTTGAGCTGGACGTAGCGGTTGGCCACCCCGGCGAGCCCCTGTGAGCGGATCACGGCGACCGTGTTCTCAGAGAGAGGGGCGTACTCGGAAGAGATATCCATCTCCACCAGCGCGGTGCCGTCGTCGGCGAGCTCGATCGACTTGATCGTCCCGGCCTTGACCCCGGCCACTTCCACGAGGTTTCCGTTGACCAGCTGGGAGGCGTTTTGGAAGTTCGCGGTGACCCTGTAGGACTCGCCTCCGCCCATCAGAACGACGACGACCGCAATGATCGCCACCACCAGCGCCAACAGCGCCACAACTCTCCCTACGCGCTTCACGTTCTGCGTTCTCCTGTATACCCGCTAATTAAGCACACCCGGGAAAGGTTCCCGGCGAAGCGAAGCTACCGTCGCTTTGCCCCCGTGTCAAAGGAGAACCCACCTCCTTTGCGCTGCCTGAGCAGCCTATTCAAGCCGCCAGGCAAGCGCCACCCGTTGAGTTGAAGTTAAGGGTGTCCGCCCAGCGGGTAGGATGTTGCGCTTCGACCCCGTTCAAACGGTTCCGCAAGCTCACAAGGAAAGAACTTAGATGCTCATCGCACTCATCGTCATCGTCGCATTGGTGATCCTGCTCGCGGTGATCTACATCCTGATCAGGAACGGGATCATCGCCTCTCGCAACCGAGTGGATGAAGCCTGGAGCGGCATCGACGTCCAGCTCAAGCGCCGCCACGACCTGGTGCCGAACCTCGTGGAGACGGTCAAGGGCTACGCGACGCACGAGCGCGAGGTCTTCGAGAAGACGAGCCAGGCGCGGGCCGCCGCGATGTCTGCCCGCGGGGTCAACGAGACCCAGGCGGCGGAGGGCCAGCTCACCGCAGCGCTGACCGACCTCCGAGCGGTCGCGGAGAACTATCCAACTCTGCGCGCGACGGAGAACTTCCAGCAGCTGACGCGCAGCCTCTCCGAGCTCGAGGACGAGATCCAGGCCTCCCGCCGGATCTACAATTCAAACGTCCAGTCCTACAACACGACGATCCAGCAGTTCCCCAGCTCGATCGTCGCCAGCCAGGGCGACTTCACGGCGCGCGAGTTCTTCGAGATCGAGAACGCAGCCGAGCGCGAGCCGGTCCAGGTCAGCTTCAGCTAGCGTCGGACCCGGACGGTCATGCGCATATCGTCCGGATGGATGTTGCAGATGAAGCCGTAACGCCCGGCCTTCGCGAACCGCCGCGTAAACCGGAAGCCGGCGGACTCGGTGGAGGACTGAAACCTTCCCTTGCGGACACCGTTAGGGGCCGTCTTGAGGCTGACGTCATGCTGGTTGTCGTTACGCGAGCTCCACACCCACTTGACGGAGCTGCCGCGCACGATGCGGGTGACTGTCGGAGAGAAGAAGTCGTCGCCGACCTTCACGGTCTTCGTTCCTCGGCCTGCCGAAGCCGCCTCGCCTGGGGCCGAGGGGGCAAGCGCCAAGCCGGCGATCAGAAGATTGGCCGCGACCACGCTGAGAGTCTTCATGAGTCGAGCGTACCTGAGCCGTAGAGCGCCGAGACCCATACCGGCAGCACAGCGCGTCCTCGTCCCCCCCGGTCAGGACCCCAACGACTGGGAGATGCTCGGCTACACCTCGGCGCAGGTCAACGAGTTCGCATTCAAGTCGCTCACCCGGAGGCTGAAGGCGATCGGCGTGCCACTTGTCGCAAAAGAGGCGGTTCCGGCGTAGACGAGGGCGCTACCTGAGCGTGCGCTTTGCGCTCTTCGGAGCGCCTGAAGGGACCGCGGAGGTCACGGTTACCAGCGCCGAGACGCGACCGGCAAGCGCCTTGCGGCCGGTTGCCGTCAGCTTGACCGAGACGATGCGAGTCGCACCCTTGGGCAGACCGATCTTCGTCAGCCTCCCGAGGGGCTTGCCGTTTGCCTTCGCCGTCAGGGCGACTCCCGAGGCGGCGGTCACAGCGCGAAGCGAGACCTTCAGCTTGCCGCTCGAGCGGACCTGCTTAAGCGACTGGCTCGGCAGGGTCAACCTGACCGCAGGCCGCGGGACGGCCTTCCCGGAGCTGTCGACGACGAGCGCCGACGTCATGCCGACGTGGATCGTGCATTCGAACGTGTAGCGCCCGGCGGACAGGTACTCGGCGCCCTTGACCGGCTTTGAGCCACTGTCAAAGGTGTCGGTCTTGAAAAGGGGTTTGCCGTCCGGGCCCTTCTTGTCAGCGGTGACATTGTGGGGTGCCCCATCGGAGGAGTTGACTGCAAACTGGGGGGTCTCCCCCTGGCTGGACCTGAACTCCGGCGCGGTGAAATTGCAGCACCCGGGCGCGGAGGTGATCGTGTCTGCGGCCTGAGCAGCGCCGACACCGACCGCCATCACCGCTGACGCGAGCAGTGCAGCTCGCCATGTCCTAGTTGACTTGGGCATGACGCGGATCGTAGGTAGTCGGCGTCATGGGCCGACCCGGTTGGGCCGGCCCGCACCGTTTCAAGCGGCGCTTCAGCCGCCGGCGGCTGAGTAGCGCTCAGCCACAAGATCCCAGTTGACGACGTTCCAGAACGCATCGATGTAGTCCGGGCGCTTGTTCTGGTACTTCAGGTAATAGGCGTGCTCCCATACGTCACAGCCGAGCAGCGGCGTCTGGCCGTTTGAGACCGGTGAGTCCTGGTTTGGCGTCGAGACGATCGCCACGCCGGAGCCGTCATGAACGAGCCAGGCCCAGCCGGAGCCGAACTGCCCGACTCCCGCGGCCTTGAACTCCTCCTTGAAATCGCCGAGAGAGCTGAACTTCTCGTTGATCGCATCGGCAAGGTCGCCGGAGGGCTCGCCGCCGCCGTCGGGGCTGAGCATCTGCCAGAAAAGCGAGTGGTTGTAGTGGCCGCCGCCGTTGTTGCGGACGGGGCCCTGCTTGTCCTCCGGAAGGCTGGAGAGGTCTTTGAGGACGTCCTCGATATCGCTAGCGGCATGATCGGTGCCTTCGAGCGCCGCATTTGCCTTGTCGACGTATGCCTGGTGGTGCTTGTCGTGGTGGACTTTCATGGTTGCCTCGTCGATATGCGGCTCGAGGGCGTCATATGCGTAGGGAAGGTCTGGGACCGAGTAGGCCATCTGAAGAGTCTCCTTAGGGTCGATTCGCGTTAGATCCAGACTAACGAGGGGTAACTTGATCCGATATGCCGAGACTCAAGCGAGCCAGCGACTCCACCCCGGGCATCCGCCGCAAGGGCCGCGGGCGTGGATTCAGCTACCACGAGGACGACGGGACGCTGATCCAGGACTCAGAGACGATCGAGCGGATCAGCATCCTCGCGATTCCCCCCGCCTGGAAGGACGTCTGGATCTGCCCTTTCCCCAACGGCCACATCCAGGCGACCGGCATCGATGCCGCCGGGCGCAAGCAGTACCGCTATCACGATTTCTGGCGCTCGAGCCGAGATCGGGAAAAGCACGACGAGATGATGGAGTTCGCCAAGTCGCTGCCGAAGATGCGCGAGCAGGTCGACTCAGACCTCGCCCGCCGCGGCTATCCGCGCGAGAGGGTGCTCGCCTGCTCGGTGAAGCTCCTGGACCTCGGCTTCTTTCGCGTCGGCTCAGAGCAGTACACGGCTGAGAACGAGACCTACGGCCTCGCGACGCTGCGCCGCAAGCACCTCAAGTTCAAAGACGGGCACGCGGTGTTCGAATACAAGGCGAAGGGGGCCAAGGACCATCGCCAGGATCTCGCCGACCCGGAGGTGCTCAAGGTCCTCAAGACGCTGCACAAGCGCGAGGGTGGCGGGATCGAGCTGCTCGCGTACAAGGTCGGCGGCAAGTGGCGGGACGTCAAATCATCTGAGATCAACGAGTACCTGAAGGAGGTGACCGGGGGCGACTTCAGCGCCAAGGACTTCCGCACCTGGAATGCAACCGTGCTGGCCGCTGCGGGCCTTGCCAACCGGGAGGAAGACGCCAAGAAATCGAAGACTGCCCGCAGGCGCGCAGCCAATGATGTCGTCAAGGACGTGGCCCGCTACCTCGACAACACCCCGGCCGTCTGCCGTGCCTCCTACATCGATCCCCGAGTCTTCGACCGTTTCGAATCCGGCGTCACCATCCGCGCTGGGCTCCAGCGAGTGCTCGCCGGGACGGATCCGAACGAGTTTGTCGAGCGCGAGAGGATCGAGGCCGCGGTGCTGAGGATGCTGAGCGACTGAGATTGCTGCCCCGGCGCGGTCCTACTGGCGCCGCCCCCGGGCGGGTCCTGCTACGGAACTTTTCGGCACCCTGCGATACCGGTATTTCTCGAATACGAAAATTTCCGCGCCACCCGCCGGAGGGAGCGCATGAGAGACCTAAAGCCCATCGTGACGGAATACCCCGTCCACGATCTGAGGCAGGCGAAATCGTCTCGGAGCGCGTCCCTTCGACAGCCGCGGTTGACGTTTCTCGCGTTGGTGGCGTCGATTTGGGGCACCACCCCGGAAGCGAAGCGGAGTGGGGTGGTGCGACCAAATCGTCGACAGGACCCGCGCGCCGAGGCGAAGGGCAAGATCCGATGCTCATGTCGTCTCTGGGTCGTCAGGTGGATCACGGGGCTCGAGCTGGAGCTCGGACTCGGCGCGCGGAACTCCCTCGGAGATCTGAATCGCTCGCTCGCGCTCGGAGTTGAACTCGACGCCGAAGAGGATCGCGACGTTGGTGATCCACATCCACACGAGCAGAGAGATCAGGCCGCCGAGGGTCCCATACGTCTTGTCATAGGAGCCGAAGTTGGCGACGTACACGGCGAAGGCGATCGAGACGATGATCCAGAGCACCAGAGCGAGCAAGCTGCCGGGGGTGACGACGCGGAAGCCGCGCTGCTTGACGTTCGGTGTCGCGTAATTGAGGAAGGCGAGCATCAGGGCGAACAGCACGACGAGAACCGGCCACTTCGCGATCTCCCAAATGGTCACCGCCGTATTGCTGATCCCAAGCGGGTCGGCAACCGCCTCGACGACCGGGCCGCTGAGTGCCAGGCCGCCCGCAATCAGGACGAGCCCGATGACCATCGCGAGAGTGATCAGGATCTGCAGCGGCTTGAGCTTCCAAAACGGGCGGCCCTCCGGAGTCTCGTAGATCAAGTTCGCGGCGCGGGTATACGCGCCGATGTAACCGGAGGCGCTGTAGAGCGCGCCGACGATTCCGACGATCAGCAGGATCCCTGCCGCCGAGCGGTTGGAGGTGATCGATTCAATCGGGCCGCTGAACGTGTCGGCCGATGACTCCGGCCCGATCTCCCGCACGATGTCGGTGATCGTCTTGGTCGTCGACTGCGGATCACCGAAGATCCCAACGATTGAGACCAGCGCGATCAGGGCGGGAAAGAGCGACAGCAGCGCGTAATAGGTCAGCGCCGCGGCCCAATCGGTCATGTTGTCTTCCTGGAATTCGCTGACCGTGCGCTTCAGCGTCGCAAAGAGCGTGGGGCTCTCATTCTCGGTCCCCGCAGGGGCATAATCGGCTCGGGGTGCCCCATCGGACACCGAGTCGTCTGTTTCCTCGCGTTCTTTCACCGTCGCCTCCCGACAGTTCGTCTGGGCCTTGGCGAACCTACCCAGGTTCCGCTGCGCCCAACCCGGTTGGCCGAGCGTCGGCGAATAGTAGGTTCCGTCGAAGCGGTGGTCCTTTCGAGCGAGCGTCAGATTCGTGGAGCGACGGCCCCGAGCGCGGCCGGGCTCGGCCTGCTATCCGAACGCCGGCTCCTCGCGGCCCACAGTCGTGACCCCTCACCTGCCACCCGGGAGGAGCTCATCCGGCGCTTCCTCCCATTCGCTCGCGGGTTTGCCCTCCGCTATCGAGGCGCGAGCGAATCGCCTGATGACCTCATCCAGGTCGCATCGCTTGGGCTTGTAAATGCGATCGATCGCTATGACCCTAAGCGTGGGACGCCGTTCACGGCATACGCAGCCCCGACCATCCTCGGTGAGCTCAAGCGGCACTTCCGCGACCGCGTATGGACGATCCGCGTTCCCCGCGGCCTGCACGACCGGATCGCGGATGTCGATTCGGTCACCACCGACCTCACACACGAGCTTCAAAAGTCACCCTCCGTCAAGCAGATCGCCGACCGGCTGGGCATCGACCAGCTGGCCATCCTCGAGGTGATGGAGGCCGGACATAGGCGCAGACCGCTGTCCCTGGACCGCCCCTCCGGGCCGGACGATTCCGATGAGTCCTCGCCGTCGGAACGGATCGGGGAGGCAGACCCCCGCTTTGACCTGGTTGAAGACAGGGCGGCGCTCGAGGAGGCGATCCCTCACCTCGATGAGCGCGAGCGTCTCGTCTTGCGGCTGCGGTTCGTCGAAGACATGACGCAATCTGAGATCGCGAAGCAGATCGGTCACTCTCAGATGCACGTCTCGCGGATCTTGCGCAAGACGCTGGAGCGCATTCGCGATCACGTCGAGCGCGGCGAAGAAGCCGGCGACGAGGTGCGCTGAGCGACTACCGCTCCGGGTGCCTCGCGAGAAAGCGAACGGTCACGTAGTCCCCATCGGGCTCGCTGAGGATCTCCACCTCGTCGGCCAGGGATTCCAGCGTCCCTCCCTCCTCAGGCAGACGGAGTCTCCCGCGGATCTCGTCCCCCGCGCCGGCGATCATCGGGCCGATCTTCAAGCTCACCTCTCCGGACCTGTCAGTGACCACGAGCTGGAAGTGACGACCGGCGAAGACGCTCGAGGTCGCCGAGGAGATCGCCTCGGTCAGGAGCATCCCGTCGGAGACACGCTCGATCGACATGTCCTGACGAGCTGCGACTGCCCCGAATATGCGTCCCATGACCGGACCGACGAGCTCGGGGGCTTCCACGCTGACCTTGGCTCCTTCCGCCGCTCGCGCCACCGGCGCGGTCTCGGAAGCATCGCCAACCTCGGCAGCCAGGGGCACCGTCAGCTTGATCTTGGTCCCGGGCTCTGATCCGCCGGAGATCTCAAAACTGGACGCGAGCGCGGCGATCAGCGTCAGCCCCAGGCGCAAAGTCGGGCGCTCGAGGTCGGCGTGCGGCCTAATCCCGCTGCCGGAGTCCAACACAATCACCGTCACGGACTTAGCCTCCTGGGCGACTATCACCTCAAGCGGCCCGTCGTCTGTCTCATAGGCGTGCTGCACCACGTTCGTGCAGGCTTCGGTCACGACCGTCTTTAGGTCTGCGACTCGCTCCGGCACCATCCCGAACTCCTCGGCGAACCCTGCCACAGCGTGACGGATCAACGCGACGTTCTCAGGCCTCGCCGGAACAGTGATGTGCAATGCGTTTGACAACCGAAAACCTTTCGCCGACAACGTCGATGTGGGCATGGATCCCCTTTCGACGCCTTCAATTACATGCCCGCCGACAGCGACACAGATACCCGGCGCGCGATGCCCCAAACGGGGCTTTTACTCACGCTGACGGAAATCGGGGTATATGAATGTGCCGTCGAGGATCTCGGCCGAGCGCAGGCCTCGGTGACGTCATCGAAGTGCTCAACAGAGGTTGCGAGGCCGCCTTCGATCCGCAGCGCCCATGCAGCCGGCAGGTCGCGAATCCCTCGCTCCAGCACCGGTGTGCATCCCAGCACCTCAACGGCAGCACGCATCTCGGCGCGCACGAGGCCAAGCTCGCAACGGCCTTCTCACTCGACCGCTCCTAGTCTGCGTTCTCCACCGTGTCGGCTTCGCCGTGCTCCTGTCCTGACCGCTCGGCCTCGACCGCGCCTGCGTCCCTCAGCGGATCCCCGCCGCCGTCGCCGTGAGTCGCCTGCTCTTGAAGGTCGCGCTCGGCGAGCTCGAATCCCTCAGCCTCGCCTTGGCCTGCCTCCTCGAGGGGCCTGAAAGCCTCGTCTGCATCCGTCTCATGGGCGGGGCCGCCGATCGCACCCGCCTCCGCGCCTGCGGCATCAGCCTCCTCCGCAACCGGGTCGGTCTCAGCGGGAACCGGGATTGCGCGCTCCGCAGCCTCTGCGTCGTCGATCGCTTCCCCGTCAGTCTCTCGATCCTCCTGCATGTTGAACTCCTCTCTCGCGCGCACGCGGACGCATTGCCTGACTTGGCCCGCACGTTACCCCGGCTAGGGGTTTCGGGCTCCGACTCCGCTTCGGATCTCCTCGAGTCGCAGCTTCGACCTCGGCGCGAGCGGGGGCGTGGAATCTCCCTCGCCACCTCGCAGCCCCTCGAGCAGCTCGCCGAGCGCCTCGATAGCGGTCCTCTCCGGCCGCCAGTCGAGCAGGCGGGCAGCACGATCGCAGCTCATCAGCGGACTCTGCATCGCAAGATCGAGCCATCCGGGGGAAGTCGGTTGCAGTCGCAGCTTCCAGGTCAGGTTCGCCAGGCCACGTACGCCCCTGGCGGGCATCTCGATCGTTCGGCTGCGAAGAACCTGAGCGATGGCAGCAGACCCGAGAACCGGATCTGCGGCGATGTTGAAGGCACCATCTGCCTCGCCCACCAGCGCCCGTCTGAAGGCATCGCCGACGTCGTCTGCGTGCACCGCCTGGAAGGCGAGGCCGCGAACGCCGGGGACGATGGGCAGCCTCCCCGGCTTCAGTAGCGGGGTCGGTAGGAACGGGCCGGCGAAGTACCTGCCGATCTCCGAACCAGATGTTCGCTTGAAGATGAGGCCGGGGCGCAGGCGCACACACCTCACCGCTTCGTTTTCAGCCTCAAAGCGGGTCAGCATCCGCTCGACCTTCGCCTTCTGGCGGGAGTAGTAAGAGGTCGCGATTCCGGTAGTCGGCCAGGTCTCGTCGATCCGGACGTTGCTCGCGCGAGGGGAGTACGCGCCCACGGAGGAGGCATGAATCAGGATCTTGGCGCCGGACGAGGCGACTGCCTGGAAGACCCTGCGTGAACCGGAGATGTTCGTGGCCTCGAGCGCTTTGAGGTCGCGAGAGGGCTGGATCGCCCAGGCGAGGTGAACGACGGCGTCAGCGCCATCAAACAGCGGGTCCAGCTCGCCGACAGCGATGTCGGCCGCAGCCCACTCGACCTTAGGCAGCACAAGCTCCGGCATTCGACGGGAGATGCCGAGGATCGAGGTGACCCCCGCTTCGGCTCCGAGTGCGCGAAGAAGGCTGGTGCCTAAATTGCCGCTGGCTCCGGTCACGACGACGCGCACAGAGCGGGCTTACCCGGGGGAGTCGAACGGAAACCGGAAAAGCGATTGCGCTTCGCAAGATCAGGGAAGGCGGTTCTTTTCAGTTTGCCGATGAGCCCGACAACGCGATGGCGGAGCTCAGCGCCCGGACCGACGGCGGGTCCTGAACGCGAAGCGCCCGGCGATTGCCGGGCGCTTTGAACGAGAACGTGAGCTGAGAGCTCAGGTCTTGCGCTCGAGGTCAGCTACCTCGTCGGCCTTCTGATCGGCCTTCTCGTCAGCGCGATTGAGCTCATCCTTCTTCTCG
>Ga0136612_10000798_pt1 | contig 12365 bp, 9 predicted proteins | sample AntDryUQ224A2306_2_FD_106644 | JGI IMG/M metagenome (GOLD analysis project Ga0136612, IMG submission 106644) | Polar desert sand microbial communities from Dry Valleys, Antarctica - metaG UQ224A (23.06) | ecosystem: Environmental > Terrestrial > Soil > Desert | place: Antarctica: Dry Valley...
AGTGGAAGGTACGCATGGTGAGCTGCGTGCCGGGCTCGCCGATGGACTGGGCAGCGATGACTCCGACGGCCTCTCCCATTTCGACTTCGGCCCGGGTGGCCAACGACAGGCCGTAGCAGGCCGCGCATACGCCCGCCTCGGCCTCGCAAACGAGCACCGAACGAACGCGGACGCGCTCGACGTCGGAGTGATCCCGCAGAAGGGCGAGTTCCTCGTCGCCCACCGTGGTACCGGCGGCCAAGCCACCGGCATCCTCGGCCAGCACCCGCCCGAAGAGGCGGGTCTCGAGGTACGACCGGGTGGAGACGGTGTCGGGAACGACATCTTCGAGCCACAGACCACGGCTGGTGCCGCAGTCGTCCTCCCGCACGATCAGCTCCTGGGCGACGTCGACCAGACGACGGGTGAGGTAGCCCGAGTCGGCCGTGCGTAGGGCGGTGTCGGCCAGTCCCTTGCGGGCGCCGTGGGTGGAGATGAAGTACTCCAGCACCGAAAGGCCTTCACGGAACGACGACTTGATCGGACGGGGAATGAACTCGCCGCGCGGGTTGGCGACGAGACCCTTCATGCCCGAGATCTGCTTGAGGTTGTTGGCGTTCAGGCGGGCGCCTGAGGCCATCATCCCGTGGAGGGGGTTGCCGGGTGCGCTCTTGAACTCCCGGTCCATGGCCCGGCCCACCTCAGCGTTGGCCGCCGACCAGATCTCGACTTCCTTCTGGCGACGCTCATCGTCGGTGATGATGCCCTTCTTGAACTGAGACTCGGTCTTGTCGGCTTCCTTTTCGTACTTGGCCAGGATCGTGCCCTTGTCGGGCGGAACGAGGACGTCGGAGAAGGCGATGGTGAGTCCGGCCCTCGATGAGAACTTGAAGCCGAGGTCCTTGATCTTGTCGAGCGACTCGGCCACGACCGCCTTGGGCCACTCATTGGCCAAGCGGGCGACCATGCCGGCCAGCACAGCCTTGTCGATGATCTTGTTGACGTAGCCGAAGCCCCGAGGCAGCGCCTCGTTGAAGAAGATGCGTCCGGCCGTGGTCTCCAACTCGAAAGCGTCGTCGCTTCCATCGCCGGTCTGGAATGCAGTGGTCATGCCTTCGGCCGAAGCAACCGCACCTGTGGACCGGAACTTGATCGGGGCGTGCAGCCCGAGATCGCCGGCTTCGAAGGCCCGCTCGACCTCGTGCAGACGGCGGAAGACCCGGCCTGCCCCGGCAGCCTTCTCGTCGACGAGGGTGAGGTAGTAGCTGCCGTAGATCATGTCGTGGGTCGGCGTGACGATCGGCATGCCGGTGGCCGGCGAAAGGATGTTGTTGGCCGACAGCATGAGGATTCGTGCCTCGGCCTGGGCCTCCGTGGAAAGAGGCAGATGGACGGCCATCTGGTCGCCGTCGAAGTCCGCGTTGAAGGCGGTGCAGACCAAGGGGTGGATCTGGATGGCCTTGCCCTCGACCAGAACGGGCTCGAAGGCCTGGATGCCTAGGCGGTGGAGGGTGGGCGCCCGGTTCAGCAGAACCGGGTGCTCCTTGATGACCTCGTCGAGGACATCCCACACCTGGGGCTTGCGACGTTCGACCATCCGCTTGGCGGACTTGATGTTCTGAGCCAACTCGTGGTCGACCAGCCGCTTCATGACGAAGGGCTTGAATAACTCCAGGGCCATGGCCTTGGGAAGACCGCACTGGTGAAGCTTGAGGGTCGGGCCCGAGACGATGACCGAACGGCCGGAGTAGTCGACTCGCTTACCGAGCAGGTTCTGACGGAAGCGTCCCTGCTTGCCCTTCAGCATGTCGGAAAGGGACTTCAGGGGGCGGTTGCCCGGCCCGGTTACGGGTCGGCCGCGGCGGCCGTTGTCGAACAGCGCGTCGACGGCCTCCTGAAGCATGCGCTTTTCGTTGTTGACGATGATGTTCGGGGCGCCGAGGTCGAGAAGGCGCTTCAGCCGGTTGTTGCGGTTGATGACCCGGCGGTAGAGGTCGTTGAGGTCGGCGGTGGCGAAACGGCCACCCTCGAGCTGGACCATGGGCCGCAAGTTCGGGGGGATGACAGGGACGGCTTCGAGGATCATCGCCCGAGGGTCGTTGATCCGCTTGCCGTTCTCGTGCCGGCGGTTGAAGGAGGTGACGATCTTCAGCCGCTTGATGGCCTTCTGCTTGCGCTGAGCGGAGAGAGGCTTGCGGTCGATGGCCTCGATGGCCACCCGCAGCTTCACCTCCTCCTCGTCGAGATCGATGCGGGCGATGAGCTTGGAGATGGTCTCCGCTCCCATGCCCCCTTCGAAGTACTCGCCGTAGCGGTCTTGGATCTCGCGCCACAGCATTTCGTCTTCAATGATCTTGCGGGCGAACAGGTCGCGGAACTCGTCGAACGAGCGCTGCACCAGCTCCAGCTCGGCCTCGCCGCGCTCGCGGATGGCGCCTGCATCCTTCTCCCAGGCCTTCTGACGGGCCCGGATCTCGGAGTCTTTGGCGCCCCCAGCTTCGAGGTCGGAAATCTCCTTCTCGGTCAGTTCGGCGCGACGCGCTAGCTCGAGCTCGAGGCTCTTGCGCATCTCGTCGAGCTCCTCTACGAGCTCCGTCTCGAGGGCGGGCAGGTCGTTGTGGCGCTTGTCTTCGTCGACCCAGGTGACCAGGTTGGCGGCGAAGTAAATGACCTTCTCCAGCTGCTTGGCCTTGAGCTCCTCACGGGCCTCGGTACCCATGAGCAGATAGGCCAGCCAGGAGCGGGTACCGCGCAGATACCAGATGTGCACGACGGGTGCGGCCAGCTCGATGTGGCCCATCCGCTCACGGCGAACCTTCTCTCGAGTGACTTCCACACCGCAGCGTTCGCAGATGATGCCCTTGAAGCGCACCCGCTTGTACTTGCCGCAGTAGCACTCCCAGTCCTTGGTGGGACCGAAGATCTTCTCGCAGAAGAGCCCGTCCTTCTCAGGACGCAGCGTGCGGTAGTTGATGGTCTCCGGCTTCTTGACCTCACCGTTGGACCACGTGCGGATCTCATCCGCGCGGGCCAGACCAATCTTGAGCTGAGCAAAATCGTTGACGTCGATCATGTGTTTCCTCTCGTTCCCGTTCTCGGCTCGTTGATCAGTAGGTCAGCTGGCGCTGCTGGCGCTCGAGGGCCCGGCGCTCGTCCTCCTCGTCGGAGCCACGCTCCGGACGGGAGATGTCGATGCCCAGCTCTTCGGCGGTGCGGAAGACGTCCTCGTCGATCTCACGCATCTCGATCTGCTCACCAGTGGTGGACAGAACTTCGACGTTGAGGCAGAGGGACTGCATCTCCTTGATGAGCACTTTGAAGCTCTCAGGGATGCCCGCATCAGGGATGTTCTCGCCCTTGACGATGGCCTCGTAGACCTTCACGCGGCCGAGCACGTCGTCGGACTTGATGGTCAGCAGCTCCTGCAGGGCGTAAGCCGCGCCGTAGGCCTCGAGGGCCCAGACCTCCATCTCTCCGAAGCGCTGTCCGCCGAACTGGGCCTTACCGCCCAGAGGCTGCTGCGTGATCATCGAGTAGGGGCCCGTGGAACGGGCGTGGATCTTGTCGTCCACCAGGTGGGCGAGCTTCAGGATGTAGACGTAGCCGACCGAGATCGGAACGTCGTAGGCCTCGCCGGTGCGCCCGTTGTAGAGAGTGGTCTTGCCCTCGGGGGTCATCAGACGGCGGCCGTCGACGGCCTCGGGGGTGACGGTCTCGAGGAGCTTCTGGATGGTGGGGTGGCGTCCGGCGTCGGACTGCTCATCCCAGTGGGCGCCGTCGAACACCGGAGTCGATACCCAAACAGCGGGCTCGGTGATCGGGCGGGTCTTGGTTTCGGTTCCACGCAGCGCGGGCCGCTCGGCCTTGCCGTCCAGACCCTCCCAGCCCCAGCGGGCCGCGTAGCCGAGGTGCGACTCGAGCACCTGGCCGACGTTCATTCGGCTGGGCACGCCGAGGGGGTTGAGGATGATGTCGACCGGCGAACCGTCGGCCATGTAGGGCATGTCCTCGATCGGGAGGATCTTGGCGATGACGCCCTTGTTGCCGTGGCGGCCGGCCAGCTTGTCGCCCTCGGAGATCTTGCGCTTCTGAGCGACGTAGACGTGCACCAGCTGGTTGACGCCCGGCTGCAGTTCGTGCTGGTCGTCGCGGGAGAACACCCGCACGTCGATGACCTTGCCCGACTCGCCATGCGGAACCTTCAGCGAGGTGTCGCGGACCTCACGGGCCTTCTCCCCGAAGATGGCGCGTAGTAGGCGCTCTTCGGGGGTCAGCTCGGTCTCACCCTTGGGGGTTACCTTGCCGACAAGCACGTCTCCAGGGCCAACCTCGGCGCCGACGCGGATGATCCCCCGCTCGTCGAGGTCGGCCAGGATCTCTTCGGAGAGGTTGGGGATGTCCCGGGTGATCTCCTCGGCGCCCAGCTTGGTGTCGCGGGCATCGATGACGTGCTCTTCGATGTGGATGGACGACAACACGTCGTCGCGCACAAGGCGCTCCGACAAGATGATGGCGTCTTCGAAGTTGTAGCCCTCCCAGGGCATGAAGGCCACGAGGAGGTTCTTGCCCAGTGCCAGCTCACCCTTGTGGGTCGAGGGTCCGTCGGCCAGCACATCGCCCGTCTTGACCTTGTCGCCCTCGTCGACCAACGGCTTCTGGTTGATCGAGGTGTTCTGGTTGGAACGGCGGAACTTGGCCAGGCGGTAGACCTTGCGGCCCAACACAACGCCGACCCGGTCTTTCTGGCCAGCGGTGTACTCCACGATGATGTGGTCGCCGGTCACCTCGGTGACGGTGCCGTTGCCTTCGGCGAGCACTAGGTCGCCTGCATCGGTGGCGATGCGCTTCTCGATGCCGGTGCCCACATAGGGAGCCTCCGGCCGAACGAGAGACACAGCCTGCTTCTGCATGTTGGCGCCCATGAGGGCGCGGTTGGCCTCGTCGTGCTCGACGAAGGGGATGAGGGCGGTGGAAACCGAGAGGATCTGGGCGGGAGACACGTCCATTAGGTCGACCTCGTCGGGAGACACGTAGTCGATCTCCGAGGTCGAGCCGTAGCTGGTGGTGGTGGCCCCGACGCGTACGCCGGCGCCCTGGGGGCCGGTGCGCACGAGAACTCGGTCGTGGACGAACTTGCCCTTGTCGTCGACCTTGGCGTTGGCCTGGGCGATGACGTGCTCTTCTTCCTCGTCGGCCGCGAGGTAGACGACCTCGTCGGTGACGCGGCCGCCGGTGACCTTGCGGTAGGGAGTCTCGATGAAGCCGTACTCGTTGATACGGCCGTAAGTGGCCAGGTGACCGATCAGGCCGATGTTCGGGCCTTCCGGAGTCTCGATGGGGCACATGCGCCCGTAGTGCGAGGAGTGGACGTCGCGCACTTCGAACCCGGCACGCTCACGCGACAGACCCCCAGGGCCCATAGCCGACAAGCGGCGCTTGTGGGTGATGCCATCAAGTGGGTTGGTCTGCTGCATGAACTGCGACAGCTGAGAGGTTCCGAAGAACTCCTTGATGGACGCCACGACGGGGCGGATGTTGATGAGGGTCTGCGGAGTGATGGCCTCCACGTCCTGGGTGGTCATGCGCTCGCGCACCACCCGCTCCATGCGGGAAAGGCCGACTCGGACCTGGTTCTGGATCAGCTCACCGACCGAGCGGATGCGCCGGTTGGCGAAGTGGTCCTGGTCGTCGATGCGGTAGCCGGGCTCGCCGTTGGCCAGGTGGAGGATGTAAGTGCAGGCGGCGAGAACCTCGCAGCGGCTGAGGACACCCTGGCCCGCGGTGGGGACGTCGAGGTCGAGCATCGGGAAGAGCTCGCCCAAGCGCTTTACCTCGCCGCCGAGCTTGCGGTCGAGCTTGTAGCGGCCGACCCGGGTGAGGTCGTAGCGCTTGTTGGAGAAGAAGGCGTTGTCGAAGTAGGCGCGGGCCGCCTCGACGTTCGGCGGCTCACCCGGGCGGGCCCGCTTGTAGATCTCGAGCAGCGCCTCTTCCTGGGTGGTCGCCAGCTCCTTTTCCTTCTCCCATTGCCCGGAGAGGAAGTCGAAGTGGCGGACGAAGGCCTCGAGGAAGTTCTCGTCGTAGTAACCGAGGGCCCGCAGCAGCACGAACATGGAGAGACGGCGCTTGCGGGCGACACGGGAGCCGGCAGTGATGTCCTTGCCGGGCTTGGCCTCGACGTCGAACTCGATCCATTCACCGCGGTAGGGGTGAATGGTGCCGGTGACGACCGTCTTGGCGTCGCGGCCTGGCTGGAAGATCACGCCGGGAGAACGCACCAGCTGACTGACGACCACCCGCTCGGTGCCGTTGATGATGAAGGTGCCCTTCTCCGTCATCATCGGGAAGTCCCCCATGAAGACGGTCTGTTCCTTGATCTCGCCGGTGCCGGCGTTCATGAACCGGGCGCGCACGAAGATCGGCGCCGCGAAGGTCATGCCCTTCTCCTTGCACTCCTCCACCGTGAACTTCGGGTGGGGGGTGAGGTCGGGGTCTTCCGGGTCGAATTCGAGCTCGAGGCGCAGGGCCCCGGAAAAGTCTTCGATCGGGCTGATGTCGCCGAAGGTCTGCTTCAGACCGTGGTCGAGCAGCTTCTTAAACGAGTCGCGCTGGATCGAGATGAGATCCGGCACAGGCAGGACCTCGTCGATGTTGGCGAAAGAAAGGCGTTCCCGGACGGGGACGGGCACGGGGCGACTCCTGAGGGCCTAGGCGGGAAGGGCGGCACCGAGGAGAGACAAGTTCTCCCCGGAGTGCTGCGGGCGCGCGCTCATGCAGAGGACCTGCAGGAGACGGACGACCACGGCAACCGACCAAGATACGCGCAGGGTCGCAAGAAGTCAAACCCGGGCGCGAAGCCCGAGTCAAATCGAGGAAACGGTAAAGCGCGGAGGGGCAAGTGTCAAGTCTTTCCGGCCGACATTGGGCGGCTTGGGCGCGGAAAGGGCGGGGCCTCAGCCCCGCCCTTCCACACAATTCGACTTGGGCCAGAACCTGCCTGGCCCGGGGACTACTTGAGCTCGACGGACCCTCCGGCGGCCTCGAGGGCCTCCTTGGCCTTCTGAGCATCTTCCTTGGAGACCTTCTCGAGCACCGGCTTGGGGGCACCATCGACCAGGTCCTTGGCCTCCTTGAGGCCCAGGCTGGTGAGCGACCGCACCTCCTTGATGACCTGGATCTTCTTGTCGCCGGCGGCGGTCAGGATCACGTCGAAGGCGTCCTGCTCCTCGGCGGCCTCGCCGCCTCCTCCACCAGCTGCAGCCCCAGGGGCAGCGGCGGCGACGGGAGCGGCCGCAGTAACACCGAACTTCTCTTCGAATTCCTTGAGCAGCTCGGAGAGCTCGAGCACCGTCATTCCGGCGATCGCGTCGAGAATCTCGTCCTTGGTGGTAACAGCCATTTCTATTCCTCTACTTTCTCGGCCGGCGTGTTGCCCGCCGGCGCATTCTCGGCAGGCGTGTTGCCCGCCGGGGGGTTCTCGGCGGGAGCTTCGGGCTCGCTGCCATCTGTTTCGGTTCCTGAATTCTCAGGAGCTTCCGGAGCTTCAGGGGTTTCAGGGGCCTCCGCCGGTGCAGGCTCAGGGGCCTCCGCCGGGGCGACCGTCTCGGGGACATCGGCGACCGTGGTCTCCGGGGCCTCCACTGGAGCGGCTTCGGGTGCCTCGACCGGAGCGACTGTCTCAGCGGCCGCGTCGCCCGCCGATGCCTCTGCCGGGGTTTCCGTGTCAGCCGGGGCCCCTGGCTCGGCGGCGGCTTCAGGTGCCTCGGCTGGTGGAGCTTCGGCCACCGGGGCGCCGGGCGCTCCGCCCTTCTCCACCAAGGCAGCGAGGCCATAGGCGAAGTTGCGGGGCAGGGCTTGAAGCAGGCCAGCGAACTTCTGCATCGGGGCGGCCAGGCCACCGGCGATACGAGCAAGCAGCACCTCTCGCGAGGGCAGCTCGGCCAGCGCCGAGGCGTCGGCCGGGCTCAGCAGGCGCTTGCCCAGCAAACCGCCCTTGATGATCAGGGCGGGGGCCGTCTTGGCGAAGTCCTTGAGGGCCTTGGCAGCCACGGCGGCGTCGCCCGAAATGAAGGCGATGGCCGTGGGCCCGACGAGCAGGTCGTCAATCTCAGTGATGCCCGCCTCGGCGGCCGCTCGGCGTACCAAGGTGTTCTTGTAGACCTTGTATTCGGTGCCCGACTCACGCAGGGCGCCCCGCAGGGCAGCCAGCTCGGTGACGGTGAGGCCCCGGTATTCGGTCAGCAGCGCAGCGTCAGCAGAGTCGAAGCGCTCACGCACCTCGTTGACGACGGCGACCTTTTCAGGCCTGGGGTTTTCCAAGTTTTACTCCTTAACCTCTTCGGGCGGGCCGGAACCCTTTAAGCGCCAAGGCGCACCGGAACTCTTCGGTCTGGGTAGGCAACACTACTACCCAGAACGGTGCCGGAGATCGCTGACTGTTCGGTTCACCCAATGAAGCCCTTGGCGAGAGGAGAGTGAGAGACTCTGAGGGAGGCGGACTGAACAGTCGGCCCACGGCCAAGGAGACCAATGCGTCGATCCCTCGGAGTTCTGCTGACCACAGCTCTAGTCCTCTCCCCGGAGCCAATGCCGACACCGGCATCACCGTCTTCCAGCCACAGCAATTGAACGTCGCGGGCTTCGGCCCAGCGGTAACGGTCGTGGGGACCTCAGACAGTCCCGGCCCGACTAGCTGCCCTGGGGCGAGTTCTGAACCCGACCCGGGCTCGACATGCTCGGGCATGCACATCCGGCTAGCTGCGTCGACATTGGGCATTGGCGGAACGTTCGTGCCCGTGACGGTCGGAAACTCCCCCGATCCAGTCACCAAACGGGCGACCACTGGTACCGCCTGTCTTCCGGATACGTTCTGGCGCGGGGAGTTCTTCCAGACGATCGCCAACCCGGCTCCGGGGGTCTCCCGCACTGATCTGCGGTGGGGGCCGACTCTCTATACCGAAGGCTGCGCCGGGGACATAACGGTTCCTGTCCCGTGAGGCGCTCCGCTCGTCTGCGCGATCTTCTTCTAACCGGTGTTCTTGTCATCGGTACGGCCGCGGCCAGTGGTTGCACCGACGGGTCGCGACAGCGAGACGGCGGGGCCGCCTCGGCCGGCGGAGTCGCCAGACCCGGTGAGCCTCCCCGGGAAGAGCGCCAACCTGAGCTAAGTGCCCCAGTCCCCGACCCCGATCTGGGCGCGGAGGATCGGGGTGGTCGTTTGGAAGGTGATCGACCCACATTGCTGCGACCCGGGCAAGCTCCTTTGGCGTTCGGTGGCCAGTACCGGTACGGATCCGACCGTGCCGGCGTCTTCATACTCGGCGACGATCCCCGGGAGTTCGAGGATCATCTCGACCTGTACGCGTCGATATCGGAGGCCGGTTCCTCTGCCCGTGTGCTGGACTGGTCGGTCAGTAGCGCCGGGCAGAACCCCGGAGACGCCGACGAGGGTTCGTACTCGCTGCAGGCGGGGCCGGATGGAATACGCGGCAGCTTTCTCGGAGTGTATGCGGGTGGCATTCCGCCGATCGCCTGGACTACGGACCCTCCGTTGTTCCTTCCGGTCAACTGGGCTGTGGGCCTGTCTTGGGAGACCGGCGGCAGCGGCAAGGGGGTCGACGAGCACCGGGGGCCTTACACCGACAAGTTCGAGATGGAGGCGACCATCGTGGGCGAGCGCTCGGTCGACCTGGATGGACAGCCCTACCACGGGGTGTCCATTGACAGATCGTGGCTCGCAATGCGCAGTTACGACCGCTCCCGAAAGGAAGAGCGCGTCAAAGGCACTCAGTCAGAACTCTTCTCGCCAGCCGCCGGGCTGGTGCTCTGCTCCTCCACGGATACCGAACTGAGCGGCGGCCATCGGGTGAGCTACCGCGTCGAACTCTACCGCGCCAAGGGCTGCCCAGGGGGATAACGAGGGGCATGGCGGCATTTACCACGGCCCTCTGCGACGGCCAGCGGCTATGAAGCGGCGGCGGCCAGGTCTTCGTCGCGCTGGCGGGCGCGGGCCGGGTCGATGCGAACACCGGGGCCCATGGTCGAAGAGATGGTGACTGAGCGCAGGTAACGGCCTTTGGAGCCAGAAGGCTTGGCCCGGAGCAACTCCTCTACAACGGCGTTCAGGTTGGCCATGAGCTCGTCCTTGGAGAAGGACTTCTTGCCGATGGGCACGTGAACGTTGCCGAACTTGTCGGTGCGGTACTCGACCTTGCCACCCTTGAAATCGGTGACGGCCTTAGCCACGTCCATGGTGACGGTGCCCGTCTTGGGGTTGGGCATGAGGCCACGCGGGCCGAGCTTGCGCCCGAGTTTTCCGACCTGACCCATGAGGTCCGGGGTGGAGATGGCTACGTCGAAGTCGAGGAAGCCGCCCTCCACCTTTTCCACCAGGTCGTCGGCGCCCACTACGTCGGCGCCGGCCTCGCGGGCCTGATTGGCAGCCTCGCCCTGGGCGAAGACGGCAACCCGCACGGCCTTACCGGTGCCCGAGGGCAGCGGGACGGTGCCGCGCACGATCTGGTCGGCCTTGCGGGGGTCGACCCCGAGGCGGACGGCCAGCTCGACGGTCTCGTCGAACTTGGCGACTTTCTGACCCTTGAGAAGATCCATGGCGTCGGACGGGGTGTAGACCTCGTCGCGGTCGAATGCCTTGAGGGCGTCGGTGTACTGCTTGCTCACGGTCGGCTCCCCTACTTGATGAGTACGCCCATGGAGCGGGCTGTACCGGCCACCTGCAACTTGGCGGCCTCGATGTCGTTGGCGTTGAGGTCGGGCATCTTGCGCTCCGCGATCGCGGTTACTTGGGCTTTGGTGATGCTGCCCACGGTCTGGGTTCCCACTGTGCTGGCACCCTTTTCAATCCCAGCGGCGACCCGGATCAGGGCGGCCGTCGGCGGGGTCTTCAGGATGAAGGTGAAGGAGTTGTCCTCGAAGATGGTGATCTCGACGGGAACCACCTCACCCACGCGGTCGCTGGTGCGGTCGTTGTACTGCTTGACGAATTCCATCGTCTGCACTCCGTGCGGACCCAGTGCCGTGCCGACGGGCGGCGCGGGAGAGGCCTTGCCGGCATCCAGTTGGATCTTGACGATCGCCTTTACCTTTTTCTTAGCCATTGCAGTTCCTTAAAGCTTCGCGATTTGGTTGAACTCGAGCTCGACCGGGGTTTCCCGGCCGAAGATGTTGACTAGGACCTTCACCTTGAGGCGGTCTTCGTCGATCTCGGCGATGGCGCCGGAGAAGTCGGCGAAGGGTCCTTCGCGGACCCGTACCGACTCGCCGAGCTCGAAGTCGAGCCGGGGTCGGGTCTTGCTATGAACGGCTTCGCCTTCAGGCTTGACCTGAAGGAAGGTCTCCACGTCACGACGCGACAGCGGCGCGGGCTTGGTGCCACCCGACACGAAACCGGTGACGCCCGGTGTGTTGCGGATGACCTGCCAGGACGAGTCGTCGAGGTGGCAGCGCACCAGCAGGTAGCCCGGGAAAACCTTCTTCTGGACGGTTACCCGCTTGCCTGCCTTGTTGATCTCGATGACGTCCTCCATGGGGATGACGACCTCGTAGATCGACTCCTCCATGTTCATGGAGGCGATGCGGCTCTCGAGGTTGGACTTCACCTTGTTCTCGTAGCCCGCGTAGCTGTGGACTACGAACCACTGGCCCGGCTTGTCGTAAGGGCTCTGTATGAAGGGAACGTCGTCGTCGAGATCCTCGATGTCCTCGAGTGCGTCGGCGTCGGCTTCAGAGCGTGATGTGTTCGCGCCCGCAGTCTCGGCAGCGGCGGCCTCGTCGAGGAGGGCTTCGGCAGTCACGGGCTCGTCGGGCGCGGTGTTCTCGGGCGCGGTGTTCTCGGGCGCGGTGTTCTCGGGCGCGGGCGTCTTGTCGTCGGCAGCGATGCTCATCAGGCCTCGAAGAGGAAGAGGATGGACTTGGCGAAGGCAAAGTCGAGAACGAAGATGAGCGCCATGATGATGGCGAGGGTGAACAGCACCAAGGTGCTCAGGCTGATGACCTCGGCGCGGCCCGGCCATGCCACCTTGCGCAGTTCGCTGCGCACCCCGCGCAGGAACTCGCCGGCCGAGGTCCGCTGAGCCTTCTGCTGGGGCTGGCGGGGCGCGGTCGGCTGGCTCTTGGCCAAGGGCTGACCGTCAGGGCCGACTTGGCCCTGCTTCTGCAGCATCCTCTTTTGTTCACGGTTCATCGACATTGGTCTTCGTTTCTTGCCTCATCTATGGGCAGCGCCACGCGCTGCCTTATCTATGGGCAGCGCTACGCGCTGACGCAGGGCAGGAGGGACTCGAACCCCCAACCGCCGGTTTTGGAGACCGGTGCTCTGCCAAATTGAGCTACTGCCCTCGGGGGGTCCCTCAGGTTAGCTCTGTTTTCTG